>Ga0066789_10000755_pt1 | contig 13634 bp, 12 predicted proteins | sample OrgsoiDNA2013049_FD_70960 | JGI IMG/M metagenome (GOLD analysis project Ga0066789, IMG submission 70960) | Permafrost soil microbial communities from the Arctic, to analyse light accelerated degradation of dissolved organic matter (DOM) -... | ecosystem: Environmental > Terrestrial > Soil >...
GATACGGACGCTGCCGCCGGCTTCATGGCCACACACTTCCCAAACATTCACATGGACGTGACCTTCCGCCCTTTCCAGATGGCTCCCCGAGATGAGCTTGGGGACAACTGAGGCCTCTAGTCGGTCATCGCCGCACTTGGTGATTGAGCACCGGACGTTCTTTGCCAGGCACCGACCGCCACAGAGTGCCTAAAGTCCTTTTTTCAGCATGCCACTTATGCAACAGTAGCCGGCATGCGCTCTCCCGCCGTTTCCCCTTCGCGGCGCACCCTCACCTCGCTGCCATCGGCTCTCACGTTCGCCCTTCTGACCCTCGTGGCGTCGGCCGCGCAGGCAATTGAGTTGCACTCGTTCATCGACGATCAGTGCCACGCGACCACGGGCGTCCCGGGCATAGGGGGATAGATTAGGATTAGGCGTGTAGGTCCGTGTGGTTTACAGAAGATCTGTTATCGGCGTTTGGACCTAGAGCTCGATCGTGTGGGCGGCGGATTTTCGTCGCAGAATGCTTGTCCCGATGACCGCGACGATGACCAGGGCGACGGCTGTCGCTTGGGCGGTGGACAGGAAAAGCGGTTCGTCGGAAGGAAGGCCGAGGATCCTCGCCAGCGCTGGCAGGCGAATGGGGATCAGAAAAGCGCGTACCTCGTCCCCGCGGAAGATCTCGACGGTGAACCGAAGGATGCCGTAGGCAAACGCATAGGCGAGCGCGACCGCGCCGGCGAACTTGCGCCGCGGCCATAGCCACAGGAGTCCCGCGAAGATCAGCCCTTCGCCGATGGCTTCGTAAAGCTGCGTGGCGTGTAGGGCGGGCGTGCACGGTGCGCCGACGAAGAACTGCCGCTGGGCAAGCAATTCTGTGTACGCCACGCTGCCCGGTGGAAAGTGGACGCCTCTTGGCCACGGCTTTCCGTAGCAGCAGCCAACCAGAAAACAGCCGATGCGTCCGAATACGTGGGCGATGCTCACCGACGGGACGAGCACGTCCGCCACGTTGCCGAGTGGAAGTCGCCGGCGCCGCGCGTAGAGGAGAACCACGATGGCCGCGAGAACCGCGCCGCCGAGAAAGACCAGTCCGCCTTGCCAAAACTGCAAGGGCGCAGAGCAGTCGCCGAGCTTTTGCCCGAGCGAGCGTGCCAGTCCGTTGCCGGCGCACAGGCGAGCGTACTCACCGGCGTGCATGAGCACGTAGAGCAAGCGCGCACCCACAAGGCCCACAAGGATGGCGTAGAAGGTGAGGTCGAGTGTTGAGCCCGTGTCGATGCCCACTTGGCGCCCGCGGCGAACGGCCAGCGCTACGCCCACGACCAGGCCCACGGCGATGAGGAAACCGTAGGAATGGACCGGGAACGAGCCGAGGTGAAAGAGGTTCGGTTTCATGCGGCGGGCGCGGCCAAAGGCGGCGAGCGCCGGTGGCTCACGAGCAGGTAGATGCCGAACGCGATGAGCGGCAGCGAAATAATCTGGGACGTGGAAAGCCAGCCGAAGAAGACGCCACGCTCGTCATCGCGCCAAATTTCCACGAACGAGCGAAAAACACCTTTGAGAATGAGCAGCCACGCGAAGACCTGTCCTTCGAAGCGCTTGCGACGGCGGATGGCGAAGTAAAGCACGACGAAGGTCAGCATGTTCAGCAGCGACAGGTAGATCTCCGTCGGGTGGACCGGGAGCGGCCACTCGTGGTCGCCGATCAGGTGTGCGTTGTGTTGTGCTTCCCACGCTGGGCTGCCGATCGGGAAGCGAACGGCCCACGGCACCTGCGCGATTTTGCCGTAGCAGCAGCCGTTGAGAAAACAGCCGAAACGCGTGACAGCTAAGCCGAACGCAATCCACGGCGCGCATAGATCCGCGACCTTCCACATGCCGAGGCGGTGCTTGCGGGCGAAGTACAGGCCGAACGCCGTCGCGAAGAGGAAACCGCCGTAGAAGGCCAAGCCGCCGCGCCAGACTTCCAAGACGGCGAAGCAGTCCCGCGGCGGATGGCAGGTGTGCGCAGCGGTGTTGCAGACGTAGTCCCAGCCGCATTCGCTGCTGGCGTTGCAGAAGGCGACTTTCGCCTCGGTGGCGCGAACTTTGAAGTTGTCCACGCACAGATTCACGTAGTCATGAAAGTGGCCGTCGGCGATGACGTGCAAGAGGCGCGCGCCGACGATGGCCCAAATTACAATGTAGATGTTGAGGTCGAGGATGCGCTCCCGGTCGAGACCGATGCGCGGCGCCTCGCGGTAGGTCATCCACGCGCCGACGACGAAACTGAGCGTGAGCAGGACGAAGTACGACGGCAAATCCAGATGCCCGAGCACCGGGATGTCGATACCGAAGTCGACGAGAATCGGGCGCACCGTCAGCTCCTTCCCGCCGACGTGAGCACTGCTACGGCTCGCGGCTGGGCGAGGCGCTCGGCGCTTCCGCCCCGCTGGTTGTGTGACCGCGCTTGTCGACGAGCATGTCGAGTGCCATCAGCGCGACGCCGACCACCAGCGCAGCGTCGGCGATATTGAAGGCCGGCCACTCGTGCTGACCTACGTGCCACACGATGAAGTCGGTGACCTTACCGAAGGCGATGCGATCGACCAAGTTGCCGACGGCGCCGCCACCGATGAGCCCGAGCGCGATGTGCAGCCGGAACTGGCGCGGCCCTGATCGCTTGAGGTAGTAACCCACCAGCAGAAGCGCGGCCAGCGCCACCACCGTCAGCAAAATGCGGCCGCCCGACAGGCGCTGGAACATGCCGAACGCGACGCCGGTGTTTTCCGAGTAGCGCAGATCGAAATAGTTCGGAACGATGACTTTGGTCTTCCAAGGGCCAAGCGGCAGCAGGTGCGTCCGGGCGAGCACTTTCGTCCATTGGTCGAGGACGAGTGAAATCACGGCGAAAATGCCGAAGAGAAAATTGCGGGTCTTGGTGGATTCGCCGTCGCTCATGATGCCTACGCTTGTGAATTGACCACGGATGCACAGCGGATGCAAAGGTCCGGTTCCTCGGCGTGCCCCGATGCCGTGCCGGTACGGCGCCAACAACGCGGGCATTCGGGCAGGGGTGCCTCGCCGACGGTGACGACGGTGACGTCTGGGGCGGCTGCGTCGAGTGGCGACAGCTCGACGCGCGACACCTCGCATAGCTCGGCAAGGTGCAGGAGATTTTTCTGCCACAGGGGTCGCTCGGCGGACGTCGGCGTGACCGTGACGCTCGCCTGCAGAGCCTTGTGTCCAGCGGCGCGGAATGCTTCCAGCTTGGCCAGAATCGCCTCTCGCAGCGGGCGCAGCTCCTTCTCCCAGCGCGAGTCGGACGCCGTTGCCGGCTTCGGCCACACTTGCCCGTGGACGTCGAACGGCGTGCCGGTGAGACGCAAAAGCTCGTCGGCCACGTCTTGCGCGGAGAAGCACAGAATCGGCGCCATCCACGTGGCCACCGTCTTCACCATTTCGTAAAGCGCGGTTTGTACGCTGCGACGCTCGGGCGACTGGGCGGCTTCGCAATAGAGGGCGTCCTTGATGGAGCCGAGGTATTCGGCCGAGACCGTGACGAGGTAATCGACCATCAGGCGGACCACATCGTGGAAGCTGTAGCGCGCGTACGCGGCGTAGATTTCGGCGCTGCGCTCGCGCAATACGGCCAAGGCTAGGCGGTCGAGCTCCCGCAATTTCTCGTCGGGCACCACGTCCCTCGACGGGACGAAATCGTAAAGGTTCGACAGCAGGAATCGGCTGGTGTTGCGGATCTTGCGGTACGACTCGCTCAAGTGATCGAGGATGGTCTTGGAGAAAACCACATCCGACTGGTAGTCGGCCGCCGCCGCCCACAGGCGCAAAAGCTCGGCGCCGTTCTTTTCCATCCACGCCGTGGGTTCGACGTAGTCAGTCTTGATTCCGGCGGCGCGGGCGCGCTCGATTTCGGACTTGGAATACACCTTGCCGCGTTCGTCGAGAACCCAGCCGTGGGTCAGCACGGCCTTGTAGGGTGCGGTTCCGCGCGCGGCGACGGCCGCCAGCAGCGACGAGTGAAACCAGCCGCGATGCTGGTCAGCGCCTTCGAGGTAGAGGTCCACCTTGCCGCCCTTGGGCACGAGCTTGCCGTCGGCGACTGCGGCCCAGGAGACGCCAGACTCGAACCACACGTCCACGATGTCGTGGGTCTTGTCGAGGTCGTTGCCGTGGCAACGCGGGCAGGTGGTGCCTGGTGGAACCAATTCCTGCACCGGCTTGCTGAACCACGCGCCGGCACCTTCGGCCGCGAAGATCTTGGCGACGAATTCCATCGCGGGCGCTTCCAGGAATGGCTCGTTGCACGTTTTGCAAAGAAGCGCGGGGATAGGCACACCCCAGACGCGCTGGCGCGACAAACACCAGTCGGGGCGCACTTCGATCATGCCGCGGATACGGTCGCGTCCCCACGCCGGGATCCATTGGGTGCCGTCGATCTCGTCGAGCGCTTGCTGGCGCAGACTGTTCTTATCGCCCAGCTCGCCCAGGCGTGCGAACCACTGGCTGGTGGCGCGGAAGATCACTGGATTCTTGCAGCGCCAGCAGTGGGGGTACTGGTGCTTGATTTGCTCGCCCGGCTTGTTCAGCAAGAAGCCGGTTTCGGCCAGATGCGCGACGATCTTCGGATTGGCTTCGAAGACCTTCATGCCAGCCCAATGGGGAACTTCGGCCGTGTAGCGGCCGAGGCCGTCGACGGGTGCGTACACATCAAGGCCATCGCGGCGGCCGACGGAATAGTCGTCCGCGCCGTGCCCAGGCGCCGTGTGCACGAGGCCCGTGCCGGCGTCGAGCGTCGCGTGATCGGCGAAGGTCAGACGGAAATCTTTGTCGGATTTCGGCGTGGCAATGAACGGGTGCTGGTAGCGCAAGCCGCGCAGCGAGCGCAGCTGCTCGCCCGACAGCAGGGCCCATGATTCCTTGGGGCCAGCCACGATGCCACAGGCGGTGAGAAATCCCTCCGCCAGCTCGCGGGCGACGACCAGAAATTCGCGCTGGCCGCCGCGATCGACGGGAATGGCGGCGTAGACCAACGTGGGATTGGCCACGATGGCCAAGTTGGCAGCCAGCGTCCATGGCGTCGTGGTCCAGATGACCAGCGCGGCGGGTGTCTTGCCGAGCACGGCTTCGATGGCCGCTTGCCCCGGCACCACCGGAAAGCGCACGTAGATCGACGGCGACGCGTGATCCGCGTACTCGACCTCGGCCTCGGCCAGGGCAGTCTGGTGCGTGAGGCACCAGTGCACGGGGCGCTTGGCACGGTAGAGCAGACCCTTTTCAGCAAAGGCCGCCATCACGCGCACGATGGTCGCTTCGTAGTCCTTGTTGAGCGTCAGGTACGGCTCGTCCCAAGTGCCGAGGCAGCCGAGGCGGCGGAAGTCGGCGCGCATGACGTCCACGAACTTGCGCGCGTGCGCTTCGCACTTCTTTCGGAAATCCTGCGTGTCTTGTTTGGCCTTGGCTCCGAATTGCTTCTCGACCTGCTGCTCGATTGGCAACCCGTGGCAGTCCCAGCCGGGCACGAAACGCGCCTTTTTGCCCATGAGCAAGCGCGAGCGGACGATGACGTCTTTGAGCACCTTGTTGAGGAGCGTGCCGTAGTGAATGCCGCCCGTAGGGTAGGGCGGGCCGTCGTGCAGCACGTAGGGTTCGGCGCCGGCTTGCTCGCGCGCGGCCAGCAGCGCTTCGTACTGCTTTTCGTCGGACCAGCGCTTGAGCCAAAGCGGCTCGCGGCGGGCGCCGTCGGCACGCATGGGGAATTCGGTCTTGGGCAGATTGAGCGAGTTTTTCCAGTTCACGGAGCCGCGGATACTAGCAGATGGGACGCGACTTCCACGCCGGTAAAGAGCCGCTGGCGCAGAGGTGGTCGGACCAGAGTAGGATGGCCAAGCCTGTCCTTCGAGCGTAACGCCCGCTTGAGCTCCTCGATCCTGGCCTCGACATTCTGTCGGTGGGGACTGCCGGGCACTTGCCGCAGATATTCCTGGTATGCCGCAAGCGCTGGTTCGGCGTCGCCAGCGCGGCGGTAGCAAAGACCAATGTTGTAGAGCAGGTTAGCGTCGTTGCCAGCGTCGTAGGCCTTTCGCAATTCTCTGGCAGCATCGGCAAACTGCTCCGCCTCGAATAAGGCCTTTGCCTTCGCCTCGCTTGCAGAGGCAGCCTTTGTTTGCGTATCGCTTGGCAGTTCTTCTGATCGTTTGTCCTGATCGCCCCGTTGGGTCGTTTGCCATGTCGCCATGCTCTCAGAGATTGACACCGGTGGCAACGTGAGGTTCCGACTCTCTGTGGGCGATTGACCGCGGATTTTGCTAAAAACACAAACCATGGCCGAGCGAGCATCTTGGGACGAGTATTTCATGAACATTGGCGCTGTCGTTGCTTCGCGCTCGACGTGTCCACGCAAATTCGTGGGCGCGGTCATCGTGCGGGAAAAGACGATCTTGTCGACGGGCTACAACGGCTCGATTCGCGGCATGCCCCACTGTTCGGAAGTGGGGCACATGATGGAAAACGATCATTGCGTGGCCACCATTCACGCCGAGAGCAATGCCATCCTCCAGGCGGCCAAGAACGGCGTGATGATTGATGGAGGGACCCTTTATGTCACCGCCAGCCCGTGCTGGAATTGCTTCAAGCAAATCGCGAATTCGGGCTTGCGCAGGATCGTTTACGGCGAGTTTTACCGGGACGAACGCATCTTTCAGGTAGCTGAACGGCTGGGGATAGAGCTCGTCCACCTACCCCCCCCTAGCGCAGAAAAAATCAGTAATCCATCGCACGGGAGTTGACAGATTCATTTCCGCAGCTAACTCTAGAAAGACATGCTGCGGTTGATGTTGATGTTGCTGGCCGTCATGGTTGGCGCTCAGACCGCGGGGGCTTCCGGCAGCGCCCCGAAATCAAGCTCGTCCAAAATCCGAGCGTCCAAGGCGGCCGGCTCCAAGTCCGCCGGCCTCAGCCGAGCCGAGCGCAACCTGATCAAACACCGCGGTAAGCGCGTGGGCCGCATGGTCGGCTGGCCGGTCCCCGAGAAAGACCTGTTGCCCGAGCCGCCTGCGCGCCCGTCGGGCAAATTGCACATCTACTCTCTAAGCTACAAGGACGACGCCGAGGTCAACATCTACAACTCGGATGGCTCGTTCAATCTCCAGGCCCTGGCCGAGATCAACCATATCTTCAAGTGCCGACGGAGCGGGCTTGAGCACGATATCGACACGCGGCTGATCACGATCCTTGCCCAGATTTACGATCACTACGGCGGCAGGCGTATCGAGCTACTCTCGGGCTATCGGTTCCAACGCCGGACCACCAGCAATCACTTCCACGGCGCTGCGGCCGATATTCGCATCGCCGGTATCGATCCGCGCCAGATTCGCGCCTACGCTGAATCGCTTGATGCTGGTGGCATGGGCGTCGGGTGGTATCCGAAGGTCGGCTTCATTCACGTGGACGTTCGCGAGCCTCCGAGTTACCGCTGGATCGACAACTCGAAGTCGAACCCCGATGCTCGCGATCGGAAGCCACCCCGCGGGTTCAAGCGCAGAGATCCTCAGAGCTGAAGCTCGGAAGCGGCCTGCACCTTCGCGCAGCCAGCCGGCCAGAGTTACTGCGTCAGCGACCTTTCTTGATCTCTGCGTCCGGCTTTCGTAGCTTGGGGCGGGCAGGGCCGTCGCCTTGCGAACCATCATGTCCGCAAAACAGCTCGATCTGATCGAAGAAAATCCGAAAACGCCAGCCGCTTCGCCCAAGCCAGGCAAGGGCGGTGGGGGACGAGGAAAGGGGTCGGATGGTGATGGTGGCGGTGGCTCCGGCCCGACGGTGCCGACGGACGCGTCGCTCATCGACGAAGCCCAGCGTCGCTACCTGAACTACGCAGTCAGCGTCATCACTTCGCGTGCTTTGCCCGACGTACGCGACGGCCTCAAGCCGGTGCAGCGGCGAATCCTGTACGCCATGCACAGCGACTTGCACCTCTACCCCGACGCCAGGTTCCGCAAGAGCGCCACCATCGTGGGCACGGTCATCGGCAAGTATCATCCGCACGGCGATTCGGCTTGTTACGAGGCCATGGTGCGCATGGCGCAGGATTTTTCGCTGCGCTACCGACTCGTTGACGGGCACGGCAACTTCGGCTCGCTCGACGGCGACGGGCCGGCCGCCTACCGCTACACTGAAGCGCGCATGGCGCCGCTGGCCATGGAGCTGCTGGACGAGATCAAAGAAGGTACGGTCGATTTCCGTCCCAACTACGACGGCACCACCGAAGAGCCCATCGTGCTGCCGGCGCGCGTGCCGCAGCTGCTAGCCAACGGTTGCTCGGGCATCGCGGTCGGCATGGCGACGAACATTCCGCCGCACAATCTGTCCGAGGTTTGCCAGGCCGCCATCGCGCTTCTCGATAATCGCAAGCTCGAATGCAAGGATCTGCTCAGGTACATCAAAGGCCCGGATTTTCCGACGGGCGGTTTGTGCACGAACTCGAAGAAGGAGCTGCGCGAGATTTACGAGACCGGGCAAGGCCCCATCCACTTGCGCGGCGAATGGAAGACCGAAGAGACTAAAAAGGGCTCGCCGCTCATCATCCTGACCTCGATTCCGTACAACGTCAGCAAGGCGGATCTCGTCGAGAAAATCGCCGAGGTCATCATCAACAAGAAGCTGCCCATGCTGGTCGACGTGCGCGACGAATCGACCGCCGAGGTTCGCATCGTGCTCGAGCTCAAGCAGGGCGCCGATCCCGCGCTGGTGATGGCGTACCTGTACAAGCACACGCCCATCGAGCTGTCGTTCCACGTGAATATGACTTGCCTGGTGCCCACGCAAAACCGCGAGGTGGCGGGGCCGATGCGCCTCAACCTGTGCTCGATCTTGAGTGAGTTCCTCGACTTTCGCGAGGAAGTTGTCCGGCGTCGCTTCGAGTTCGAGTTGGCAGAGCTGCGGCGGCGTATCCACATTTTGGAAGGCTTCGCGATCGTGTTCGATGCGCTGGACGAAGCGATTCGCATAATCCGCAAGTCCGACGGCAAAGCGGACGCGGCCGGCAAGATCATCAAGCGCTTCGGCCTCGACGAAGAACAGACCGACGCGATCTTGGAACTGAAGCTGTACAAGCTCGCGCGGCTGGAGATTCAGGTCATTCTCGACGAGCTGGCCGCCAAGCAGGCGCGCGCCAAGGAGATCGAGACCATCCTAAAGGACAAGCGCAAGCTGTGGGGAGTCATCCGCGGCGAATTGCGCGAGATCGCGGAGAAGTTCACCGACAAGCGGCGCACCAAGATTGGCGGCGGCGGTGGTGAGGATATCGAATTCCAGGCCGAGGACTTTATCGTCGACGAAGAGGTTACCGTGATTCTCTCGCGCGACGGCTGGCTCAAGCGCGTAAAGGAGATCAAGGACCTCTCCACGACCCGCGTGCGTGAAGGCGACGCTGTCCTGACTGCCCTGCGCGGCTCGACCAAAGAGTTCATGGCTATCTTCTCCAATTTCGGAAGCTGCTACGTCCTGCGCATCAACGACGTGCCCGCGTCCACGGGCTACGGCGAGCCGGTGCAGAAGCTATTCAACTTCCGCGACGGCGAGCGCGTGATCGCGGCCTACGTGGTGACGGGCACCGGGCCTTCGGTGCTTCCTGCGGGCGGCCAGATCATCGCCGTGACCAAGCATGGTTTCGGCTTTCGCTTGAACCCCGATCCTCACCGCGAGATTTCCACGCGCGCCGGCCGCCGCTACGCCAAGCTCGAGGAGGGCGACGAAGTGGTGAACGTGTTGCCTTTCAAGCCGAAGGAGGTGATCTGCATGGTCACGGCGCAGACCCGCACGCTTATGTGCAAGGCCGACGAAGCGGCCGAGCTGGCCAACCCCGGCAAGGGCGTCACCATGATCAAGGTGGAGGACGACGATGCCGTGGTGGGCTTCGCGGTCGGCGATCGCTACGGCGACGAGCTTCTCATCGCCGAGCTGGACAACGGCAAGAAGGTTTCCATGGGCCCCGGCCACGACCAGGTCACCTCGCGCGGAGGCAAGGGTCACACCCTGGCCCGCAAGGCGAAGGTCGTTCGGGTGCTCTATCCCGAATCCGAACCGGATCCCAAGCAGGTGAACTGAGATGGCCTCCGACAAGTCCTATACCGCTGAACACATCCAAGTCCTGCAGGGCTTAGAGCCTGTGCGGCGCCGGCCCGGCATGTACATCGGTGGCACCGATACCAAGGGCTACCACCACCTGCTGTGGGAAATCGTCGACAACTCGGTGGACGAGGTCATCAACGGCTACGCCACGCACATCGAAGTGACCCTGCACAAGGATCACCAGTCGATGACGATCGTCGACAACGGCCGAGGTATTCCCGTCGATACCAAGAAGGAATTTGGCAAGTCCGCGCTCGAGCTGGTGCTGACCACGCTCCACGCGGGCGGCAAGTTTTCGTCGGGCCAATACCAATACTCGGGCGGTTTGCACGGCGTGGGCGCGTCGGTCGTGAACGCCCTATCCGAAGAGATGATCGTGCGCGTTCGTCGCGATGGCTTCGAATGGGAACAGTCCTATGCCCGCGGCGAGGCTGTCTCGAAGCTCGTCAAGAAGGGGACGGCGCGCGGCACAGGCACCACCACCTTCTTCCGGCCTGACCACCAGATCTTCGGCAAGCAGGAGTTTTCCGCGGACACCATCCGGTTCCGGCTGGACAGTAAGACCTTCCTGCACAAAGGCCTCAAGATCACCTTTCGCGACGAGGCGGCGGGCACCTCGGATGTGCTGCAACACGAGGGCGGCATCTCCGACTTCCTGGCTAAGATCATCGCCGACCGAGGCAAGGCAACCACGACGCCGCAGGCGTTCTACTTCAGTCGCGAAGAAGGCGGGCGCATCGAATCGGCCTTGCAGTGGACCGAATCGCACGAAGAAACTCTGCGCACTTACGTGAACGGTATTCCGACCACGCAGGGCGGAACCCACGAGCAAGGCTTTCGCGCTGCCGTGGTGAAGGCCATGCGCTCGTTCATGGACGACGCGGGCCTGACGCCGAAGAACCTCAGCATCACCGCCGAGGATATTCGCGAAGGCATGGTCGGCGTTCTGTCGATCTACCTTCAAGAGCCGCAGTTCCAGGGGCAAACCAAGGAGCGCCTGGGCAATCCCGAGGCGCAGGCGCTGGTCGACAACGCCATCCGCCCGGCGCTCGAAAACTTCCTGCACCACAACCGCACGGCGGGAGCGACGATCGTCGAGCGCATCGTGCTCGCCGCCAAGGCCCGCGAGGCTTCGCGGGCGGCGTCGCAGGCGGTTTCACGCAAGACTGCTATTTCACACCGGTTGAATTTGCCGGGCAAGCTAGCCGACTGCTCGTCCACCGATCCCGTGAAAAGCGAGCTGTTCATTGTCGAAGGCGATTCCGCAGGCGGCTCGGCCAAGCAAGGGCGCGAGCGGCGCTGGCAGGCGATTCTTCCTTTGCGCGGAAAAGTGCTGAACACCGAGCAAGCGTCGCTGCAAAAGGTGCTCTCGAACAAAGAGCTTCAAGACGTGGTGTCGGCTCTTGGCTGCGGCGTCGGCGAGCAGTTCAACGTCGAGCGGCTGCGCTACCACAAGATCATCTTCCTGATGGACGCCGATTCGGATGGCCACCACATCGCGACGCTGCTCTTGACGTTCTTCTACCGTCACCTTCGCCCGCTTATCGAACAAGGACATGTGTATCTGGCCCAGCCGCCGCTCTTTCGTATCGACCACGGCAAGGAAACTTTCTGGGCGCTTGACGAAGGGGACCGCGAGCGCATCGTGAAGGCACTGCCTAAGAACGCTCACCCGGACATCATGCGCTTCAAAGGCTTAGGCGAAATGCAACCCGAAGAGCTCAAACGCACGACGCTTGATCCAAGCTCGCGCCGGCTTTTGCGGGTGAAGGTCGATAACATCGAAGAGGCCGACCGCATTCTCACGGATCTGATGGGCAAAGACGTGGAGGCGCGTTTCAACTTCATCATGGAGCGCGCTGCCCAGGCCGACCTAGACTTGTAGGCTTGTAGCTATCGCCGTCCGCGCCCGCCGACGTGCATCCCGGCTCCGCCTCGCGGTGCCGAGAAACTGCGGGGCGCAATGCCACCGCTCGGAGCAGCTCGGGGCGCCATCCCCGGCGCGCCGATACCGCGCGGACCGGCGGGCGCTGCACGCATGGGACCGCCGGCTCCATGCCAGGCTGTCCCGTAGTGCAGCGGCCGCGGAACGGAGACGATCCGCGGCGCGACGGCATGACCCCGGAAGAACGCCCCATGGGCGTAGTAGTGCGGGTAGTGGGCGCGATAGTAGTAGTGGTAGTACGGCCAGTAGGTCCAGAAGAACGGATCGTACGGTCCTTCCCAGTAGAACCACGGCCCAACGGTGACGAACAGTGGCGACCACGGCCGCCAGAAGTGGCGATGCGGCCCGATCATGAAGCACCAGCCGCCGCCGTAAGTGTCCAGGACGGGGTGGGCGCCGTAGTAGTTGTAGGTCTCGCCAGCGTAGCCGAAGTCAGTTGGGTCGCCGATGAAGTAGTAGCAACCGTTCTCTAGGTTGAAGAGGCGCAGGTCGAAGGGCGGATAGGGATGGACGTGGCGTCCGCTTGTCGCATCCCAGGTCACGCCGGGTACCACCTGGCTGTCGACCGGGTGTGGTCCTTCGAAGCAGTAGCCGCCACCCTGTGCTTGAACAGGTGGCCGGTCAACGAAGGGTGGGATGGGCGGCGGCGGACCTTCGGGCTCGGCGGCGGCTTGGACAGCTGGACTTGCTTGCGCCGTAGCATAGCTTTCCGATGCGCCAGCTGACTGTGCGTGGACGGCCGCACCTTCCATCGAGAGCGCGAAAACCATCGATGTGATGCTTGCAGCGAAACGCGACATCGGAATCTCCTAATGGTGGTGCAGCAAGACCGGCGCCAAGCCTGGCGCGCGAAAATGCAGTTCTTTATAGGCCTCGCTTCGCCCTAGGCAGCGGATTGTGGCGCAAAGTCCCGTCGACGTGTGAATAGGTTTCACGCTCGGTTCGCCCGCGCCGGCGACTTGCTATTGCGGCTTTGCAAGGGTAGGAGAATCCACCATGTCGATCGAAACCCAGCTTCAGGATTTGCTCAAAGAGGCCATGCGTAACAAGGATTCGCGGACGGCGGACTGTGTTCGCATGATCAAGACCAAGCACATGGAACGTCGGACAGCCGCCGGGTTCAAAGGGGAGCTGGACGATGCCCTTTGGCTGGACGTTATCGGCGCCTACCAGAAGCAGCTGCGCAAGGCCCGCGAGGAGTACGCCGGCCTCGGTGCGCGCGGCGCCGAAAGCCTGCCCCAGCTGGATTTCGAAATCGAGCTGTGCGGTCGTTTCTTGCCCAAGATGGCCGGCGAGGACGAAGTGCGGACCGTCGTGAAGGAGACTATCGCGCGCATGGCGGTTAGCGACGCCAAGCAGGGCGGCAAGGTCCAAGGCGACATCATGAAGTCCTACAAGGGCAAGTTCGACCCGGCGATGGTCAGGCGCCTCATCGAGGCCGAGCTGGCGCGATGATTTTGATGGGAACCCTGGGCGGGTTCCCAAACCGGCATCTTACGGGGGCTTGGTTCGCTTTCGCTCACAAGCCCCCGGTCCCCCCTCGCTTCGCCCAGCAAAGCTGGGCTACGCTCGCCTTCCA
>Ga0066789_10000756_pt1 | contig 13621 bp, 9 predicted proteins | sample OrgsoiDNA2013049_FD_70960 | JGI IMG/M metagenome (GOLD analysis project Ga0066789, IMG submission 70960) | Permafrost soil microbial communities from the Arctic, to analyse light accelerated degradation of dissolved organic matter (DOM) -... | ecosystem: Environmental > Terrestrial > Soil >...
ACTCGAGCGCTTGACGCATGATGTCGACATTGCCGATGCATTCGAAACTGTAGTCCGCTCCTCCGTCCGTGAGGCTGACGAGGTGGGCCACCAGATCCTCGCGAACGTCCTGCGGATTGACGAAATGCGTCATGCCGAATTTTTCGGCGAGCACTTTGCGGCGCGGGTTGATGTCGACGCCGATGATCTTGTCGGCGCCCGCGAGCCGCGCGCCTTGAATGACGTTGAGTCCAATGCCGCCGAGGCCGAACACCACCACGTTCGCGCCCGGCTCGACCTTCGCGGTATTGATGACGGCGCCGATGCCCGTGGTCACGCCGCAGCCGATGTAACAGACCTTGTCGAACGGCGCGTCCTCGCGGATCTTCGCCACCGCGATCTCGGGCAGCACGGTGAAGTTGGAGAACGTCGAGCACCCCATGTAGTGGTGGATCATCTCCTTGCCGATGGAGAAGCGGCTGGTCCCGTCCGGCATGACCCCCTTGCCCTGAGTCGCGCGAATCGCGGTGCACAGGTTGGTCTTCTGCGAGAGACAGGATTTGCATTGGCGGCATTCGGGCGTGTAGAGCGGAATGACGTGATCGCCCTTCTTGAGCGAGGTGACGCCGGCCCCTACGTCCACCACGATGCCCGCGCCTTCATGGCCGAAAATGACGGGAAACAGTCCTTCCGGATCCGCTCCGGAGCGCGTGAACTCGTCGGTGTGGCAGATGCCGGTGGCCTTGATCTCGATCAAGACCTCGCCGGCTCGGGGCCCCGCGAGGTCCACCGTGACGATTTCGAGCGGCTTGCCGGCCGCGTATGCTATGGCTGCTTTGGTTTTCATGAATGACGGGTCTCGTTCGTTGTTGCTTGCAGGGCCGGTTGACCTCGCGGCGCGGTCATTGTATCTACCTTACCCGGCGGGAGTGAATATCCTCGGCGCCGGCGCCGACAGCGGCCCCGATGATCGGCGCAACTATCCCAAGTCGACCCTAGGAGAAAGACGGTGAAAAGCATAGCTGGCGGGATAATCATGGCCCTGATCGCGTTCCCATTTGCGCTCACCGGCTTGCGCTCCGCCGCGGCCGACCCGCCGGCCGACTACGCCAAAATTTCGCCGTTGGATCTCATCAAGAGCGCGCCCAAGGGAACCCTGGTCAATCCCTACAAGGACACTCAAGCCGACATCGTCGCTCAAGGCGAGACGTTGTTCGGCAGCAGCTCCTGCAGCGCCTGCCACGGGCCCGCGGGCGGCGGCGCCCTGTGCCCGCCGGTCACCAACGACATCTGGGTGTACGGCGGCGACGATGACACGCTGTTCCGGCTGATCGCACTCGGCAGCGACGGACTGCAAGCCCAGGGCTACAGCCGCAAAGGCCGCGAAAGCATCGTGGCACCGATGCCGCCGTTCGGCGCCATGGTGAAAAGTTCCGATGACCTCTGGAAGATACTGGCGTTCATTCGCGCCCATTACCAAGGGGATCCCGGCCGCAAATTCGGCGGCGCGCTGCCGCCGCCTTAGCTCAATGCGGCAGCTGGCTCGAATTCCAGCCGCCGCCCAAGGCTTCGATCAGCGTCACGCTCGCTTGCAGACGGCTCGACAGCACCGTGAGCGCCGTTTCCTCGGCGCTCAAACGGGTGGTTTGCGCGGTAATGACGCTGCTGTAGGGAACCGTGCCGGCCTTGTACTGATTGAGGGTCAGCGCTTCGGCTTCCCGCGCCGCCTTCACGGCGGACTCCTCGATCACCGCCTGCTGTTCCAGGATGCGCAAGGTGGCGATCTGATCCTCGACTTGCTCGAAACCGGAAAGCACCGTCTGCCGATAGTTGGCGACGCTCGCATTGTACGCTGCGCGTGCTTGGGCCACCTGCGCGCGCCGCGATCCGGCGTCGAACAATGTCTCCGCCAACGAGGGTCCCAGCGACCAGGCGCGGTTCGGCAGGCTGATCAGATGCGAAAGCGTGCTGCTCGTGTATTGGTCGGATCCCGACAGCGTCAGGCTCGGAAAGTAGGCCGCCGTCGCCACGCCGATTTGCGCGTTGGCCGCAGCCACCTTGCGCTCGGCTTCGGCGACATCCGGGCGCCGTTCCAACAGCGTGGAGGGTACGCCCGCGGGCACGGTCGGTACGTCCGGCCTCATCGCCTCAGGCGGCAGGGAGAATTGCGCGGGCTGCAGCCCGATCAATACCGCGATCGCGTGCTCGAGGATCGCACGCTGTATCCTGGCGTTGATCTGCTGCGCCTGACTGGAGAGCAATTGGGCCTGCGCGCTCACCACATCGGCCTTGGCGGCGACGCCGAATCGGTAACGGCTCTCGGTGATCTTCAATGATTGCTGCTCGGCGGCAACCGTGTCGTCCAGCAGCCTTTGCAACTGGTCCTGGGCGCGCAATTCGAAATAGTCGGTGGCAAGAGTCGCCTGCGCGGACAGCTGTGCGGCGGCGAGTGCGGCGGCGCTCGCCTGTGCGGAGGCGCGGTTGCTTTCGACGGTGCGGCGGATTTGACCCCAAATGTCCAGGGTCCAATTGGCGGAAACTCCGACGCTGTTGCTGGTCACGGTGGAGGAGCTTTGAGTGACCGTGGTGATGCCATTGGTGGTGACGCCGGATCCGCCGCCGCTGCGACCCGCGCCGCGCAGCCGCGTCGCGCTCGCGGAAACCGTCGGCCAGTAACCTGCCTGAGATTGACGGACCAGCGCCTGCGCTTGATCGTACGCTGCCACCGCCGCTTTGACGTTCTCATTCGATATGTCGATCTTCGCTTCGAGTTGACCCAGCACCTCGTCGTGGTAAATATCCCACCACGGGCCGCGATTGATGGCATCGCTCGGCTCGCTCGGCTTCCAATCGCTCTGCTCCTTGTAGGCGGGTGTTGCGTCGAATGCCGGTCGTTTATAGTCCGGGCCGACCGCGCACGCCGTCACCACGGCGATTCCCGCAGCCGCCGCAAAAAGACGCGCGAAGCGCATCAAGTCGCCGCCTGCGCCGGATCGAGACCCGCGGGCGCCGCACGGCCGGAATGTCCCGCCGCCGGGCCCGGGTTGCCGGACTTGCGGTCCTTGCGGTAGCGATGCACGTACAGATAGACCACCGGCGTGGTGTACACCGTCAGCAGTTGGCTGACGATGAGTCCACCGACGATGGCGATACCTAAGGGCCGGCGCATCTCGGTACCGTCGCCGTGAGTAAGCGCCAGCGGCAGCGCGCCGGCGATGGCGGCGCAAGTGGTCATCATGATGGGCCGGAAGCGCAGCGAGCAGGCGCGCGCGATGGCCTGACGCGGATTCAGCCCCAAGGTGCGCTCCGCGTCGAGAGCGAAATCCACCATCATGATGGCATTTTTCTTGACGATACCGACCAGCAGCAAAATGCCCAAAAAGGCGATGAGCGTGAACTCGGTGTCCGTGGCCATCAGCGCAAGCAGCGCGCCGACGCCGGCGGAGGGCAGGGTGGAGAGAATGGTCCATGGCTGGGAGTAGCTTTCATAGAGTACTCCGAGCACCACGTAGATCGCGGCGAGCGCCGCCAGCAGCATCAACGGGGTGCTGTTGCTGTTTTGTTGAAACAGATTGGCGGTGCCATAGGTGCCGCCGCGAATGGTGACCGGCACGTGGATTTCACTCATCTTGCGCGCGATCGCGGCCAGCGCCGTGCCGATCGACACGCCGTCCGCCAGATTGAACGCAATGCCGGTCGACACGGAGGTGCCGGTGTGATTGACGCTCACCGGCGTAGTTCCGGTGAGAAAATGACTGAAGGCCGCGAACGGCACCAGGGTTTCCGCAGCCACGCTCACCGCCGATCCGGTCGAGGTATTGCCGCCGCCGCCGTTTGCCAGGGAGTTCGCCGCCAAATTGCGCGCCGCGTCTTCGGCCAGCGCCGCGCTCGATGTCGGGCTCGCGCCGCCCGCACCTACCGCGCGGCTCGAGGTGAGCAGCGTGGTGCCCGCCACCGCCTGGGTGGCCTGGGTGCCGCTCACCGCGCCGCCGGAGGTGCTGACGTACAGCTCGCGCAGCACCTCCGGGTTCTGCCAAAATTCCGGCGCCACTTCCATGACCACGTGGTATTGCTGCGGGCTGAACGGATTATAAATGGTCGATACCTGTGCCTGGGCGAACGCGTCGCCGAGCGCGTTGTCGATTTGGATTTCGGTGAGCCCCAGGCGCGACGCACTGTCGCGGTCCACGACCAGGTCGGCCTCGAGCCCCCCCGGTTGCATGTCCGTGTCGACGTCGGTGATTTCCGGCATGTCCTGCATGGCGAGACGCAGCTTTTGGGACCATGCGCGCAATTCGGTCAGATCGTCCCCGAGCAAGGTATATTGATACTGGGAGTTGGCGGAGCGTCCGCCGCTGCGCACATCCTGGACCGCCTGCAGGAAAGTCGCCACCCCCGTGACTCGCGCAAGCTTCGGCCGCAACCGGGCAATGACTTTATCGGCTGAATCGCGGTGCGTCGACAGCGGCTTCAGGGCAACGGTAACGTTGGCGTTGGCGCCGCCGCCGCCGAACGGGCCGAACCCACCCCCGCCCACCGAACCGGTCACGGTGCTGACCGCCGGATCCTCTTGAATGATGTGCGCTACCTCCTTCAGCTTGCGCTTCATTTGCTGGAACGAACTGGTCGCATCCCCGCGGATTCCGCCCTGTAGCTGGCCGGTATCCTGCTGCGGGAACAGCCCCTTCGGAATGACCACGTACAAATACACATTGAGCCCGATCGTGGCGATGAGCATCAGCAGCATGGCGCGCGGATGATCCAGCGCCCAGTCGAGCGTGTTGACGTAGCCCGCCCGCAGGCGCTCGAAGCCCCGTTCGAACGCCTGCGTGAAGCGAGTGGGTTTGCGCAGACCACCCCGCTCGAGCAGCAGCGAGCACATCATCGGCGTAGTGGTCAGTGAAACCGCCAGTGAGATCAAGATCGCGACCGACAGGGTGACGGTGAACTCCTTGAATATGCGGCCGACGATTCCTCCGGCGAACATGAACGGAATGAACACGGCGACCAAGGACAGGCTCATGGACACCACCGTGAAGCCCACCTCCTGCGCCCCCTGCAGGGCGGCGCGCATGCGCGTCATGCCCTCTTCGATGTGCCGCGAGGTGTTTTCCATGACGACGATCGCATCGTCGACGACGAATCCGGTGGCGATGGTGAGCGCCATGAGGGAAAAATTGTCGAGCGTATAGTTGAGCAGATACATCGCACCGAAGGTGCCGATCAACGATACCGGAACCACCAGCGCCGGAATCAAGGCGGCGCGATGGCTCTGCAGGAATAGATAGACGACCAGAATCACCATGGCGACGGCGAGCACCAGGGTCTGTTCGACCTGCCGCAGCGAGGCGCGAATGGTGATCGAGCGATCGAAGGTCACCACCAAGTCGATCTTCGGGTCAATCGAGCTCTTGAGCAGCGGCAGTTCGGCTTTGACGGCGTCGATCATCTCGATGACGTTGGCGCCGGGCTGCTGAAACACCGTCACGAACACCGCCGGTTTGCCGTTGTACAGGCCGTAGGTGCGGATGTTCTCGGTCGCCCCGTCCTGCATGTCCAGTACTTTCGCCACATCGCCCAAACGCACCGTCGAACCGTTGCGGTTGGCGATGATCAAATCGCGATAGGGAGCCGCATCGCGCGCATTGTCGTTGGTGTAGATCTGGTAGTGCAGCTTATCGGATTCGATGGCGCCCTTCGGTGCGTTGGCATTGCTGTTGGAAATGGCGGCGCGCACGTCCTGCAGGCCGATGCCGTACTTCGACAGCGCCAGCGGGTTGATTTCCACCCGCACGGCGGGCAGCGCGCTGCCGTTGATATTGACGCCGCCGACTCCTGGGAGCTGCGACAGGCGCTGCGAGATCACCGCGTCGGCCGCGTCGTAGATCTGACCCTGCGTGAGCACATCGGAGGTCATGGCGATGGCCATGACGGGAAACAACGCGCTGTTGATCTTGCGGTACGAGGGATTGCGGGTGAGCGAGGAGGGCAGATCCGCATGCGCCGCCACGATGGCGGCCTGAACGTCGCGCGCAGCGCCGTCGATGTCGCGATCAACCCCGAACGTCAGTTGAATGTTCGATGTTCCAACGCCGCTCGTCGAGGTCATGTCGTCGACGTCGGCGATGGCGCCGAGATGCCGCTCGAGGGGGGTCGCTACCGTGCTCGACATCACCTCCGGACTCGCCCCGGGCAGCTGGGCCGAGACGAAGATGGCGGGCACGTCGATGCGCGGCAGCGGCGCCACCGGCAGCACCGTGAAGGCCACTGCGCCGCACAGCGCGACGCCGACGGTCAACAAAGTGGTTGCCACCGGCCGGCGGATGAAGGGTTCGGAAATGTTCATAGCGCAGAGTCCGCGATCGGTGCGCCTTGGATCTGCGCCGGCCTAGGGCCCCGCAGGCGCGCCGCCATGCGATCGAACGCCAGGTAAATCACCGGCGTCGTGAACAGCGTCAGCACCTGGCTCACCAACAGGCCGCCGACGATGCTTATGCCAAGCGGATGGCGCAGCTCCGAGCCGATGCCCGTGCCGAACATCAGGGGCAATGCGCCGAATATGGCGGCCACGGTTGTCATCAAGATGGGGCGAAAGCGCAGCAGACACGCCTGATAGATCGCCTCCCGCGGGAGCAGATGTTGAATACGCTCTGCGTCAATTGCAAAGTCGATCATGAGTATCGCGTTCTTCTTGACGATGCCGATCAAGAGGATGATGCCGATGAGTGCAATGATGGTCAGGTCGTCCCCCGCCAGCATCAGGGCGAGCAGGGCGCCGATGCCGGCCGAGGGCAGCGTCGAGAGAATCGTGATGGGATGAACGAAACTCTCGTAGAGCACGCCGAGCACGATGTACATCACCAGCACCGCGGCGACCAACAGCAGAAGCTCGTTGCTCAGATTGCTGCGAAATGCGAGCGCGGCTCCTTGAAAGGTGGTGCGTATGCTCAATGGCAGCCCGACGGCGAGTTCGGCCGATTCGATGGCGGCGACCGCGGCGCCGAGCGAGGCGCCCGAAGCGAGATTGAACGATACGGTGGTCGCCGGAAATTGCGCGAGATGATTGATGAGCAGCGGCCGGGTCTGAATCTCCGTCTTGGCGATGGCGGAGAGGGGTACCTGTCCGCCGGCGGCGGACGGCACGTAAATGGATGCGAGCGAGCCGACCGAACTGTACGAGGCAGGATCAGCCTCGAGAATCACCCGGTACTGATTCGACTGCGTGAAGATGGTGGAGACGATCCGTTGGCCGAAGGCATCGTAGAGGGCGTTGTCCACGGTCCCCACGCTGATGCCGAGACGCGCCGCGCTGTCGCGGTCGATTGTGATGTAGGCGGCAAGACCGTTGTCCTCCTGGTTGCTGACCACGTCGGCGAGTTCGGGCTGTTGGCGCAAGGCGCCGACCAGCTTCGGTGTCCAGGCGGACAATTCCGCGGCGTCAGCGCTTTCCAGGTTGAATTGGTACTGAGCGCGGCTCACCGTGGTGTCGAGAGTCAGATCCTGCACCGGCTGCATGTAGAGTGTGATGCCCGGGATCGAGGCGGTTTCGCCGCGCAGACGGCGGATCACGTCGGCGACGTTTGCATTGCGCTTGTTGCGCGGCTTCAGATTGATCAAAAAGCGCCCGCTGTTCAGCGTGACGTTGTTGCCGTCCACTCCGATGAACGATGAGAGGCTCTCGACCGCCGGATCGGCGAGAATTGCCGAGGCAAGCGTCTGCTGGCGCTCCGCCATGGCCGCGTAGGAAATGGATTCGCTCGCCTCGGACACGCCCTGGATCAATCCGGTATCCTGATCCGGAAAGAAACCCTTTGGAATCAGCACGTAGAGAATCACCGTGAGCGCGAGCGTCCCCGCCGCCACGTACAGGGTGGCGCGCTGATGATCGAGCACCCAGGTCAGCCGCCGCCCGTACCATTCGACCAGCGCCGCGAACCACCGGCCCGAGTCGGTTTGCGCGCGGTCGGCGACGGTGGGCCGGTGTTTGAGCAGCTTTGCGCACAGCATGGGTACCAGAGTCAGCGACACCACCGCTGAAATCAGGATGGTGACGGCGAGCGTCACGGCGAACTCGCGAAACAGCCGGCCGACCACATCCTGCATGAACAGCAGGGGAATCAGCACCGCGATCAGCGAGACCGTGAGTGAGATGATGGTGAAGCCGATTTGCCCGGCGCCCTTGAGAGCGGCCTCGAGGGGCTCGAGCCCGAGTTCGATGTAGCGGGAGATGTTCTCGATCATCACGATGGCATCGTCGACGACGAATCCGGTCGCGATGGTCAATGCCATCAGCGACAGGTTGTTCAAGGAAAAATTCGCCAGATACATGACGCCGAAGGTTCCGATCAGCGACAGAGGCACCGAGAGGCTGGGAATGATGGTGGCCGGAACGTTGCGCAGGAAAAGATAAATCACCAGCACCACCAGCACCACAGCGAGCGCCAATTCGAATTCGACGTCGGCCACGGACGCTCTGATGGTCGTGGTGCGGTCGGTGAGTACCGCGACATCCACTCCCGCCGGCATGGCGGCCTGCAACGACGGCAGCAAATCGTGAATCCGGTCGACCACGTCGACCACGTTGGCCCCGGGCTGGCGCTGCACGTTCATGATCAGGGCGGCAGTCGTGTTCATCCAGCCGCCGAGTTTGGAGTTCTCGGCTCCGGAGACCAGCGTGGCGACATCGCGCAGCCGCACCGGCGCCCCGTTTTTGAAGGCGACTACGACGCTGCCGTAATCCTCGGCGTTGCGGATCTGATCGTTGGTATTGACGGTGTAGGCGCTGGTCGGGCCGTCGAGCGTGCCTTTCGGTCCGTTCTGATTGGCGTTGTTGATGGTCGTGCGTAAATCATCGAGATTCAGACCGTAGGCGGCAACCGCGCGCGGGTTCACCACGACCCGCACCGCCGGGCGCTGGCCGCCGCTGATGCTGACGACCCCCACGCCCTTGAGCTGGGAGATCTTCTGGGCGATGCGCGTATCGGCCAGATCCTCGACCTCGGTGAGCGGCATCACCTTCGAGGTGATGCCCAAGATCAGCACCGGCGCGTCCGCGGGGTTCACTTTGGCGTATATCGGCGGGGCCGGCAGGTCTTGCGGCAGCAGGTTTTGCGCCGCGCTGATTGCCGCCTGTACTTCCTGCTCGGCGACGTCGATGGCGAGCGCCAGGTTGAATTGCAGAGTGATGACCGACGCCCCGCCCGAGCTCGTCGAGGACATCTGGTTCAGGCCGGGCATCTGACCGAATTGCTTTTCCAAGGGTGAGGTGATCGCCGATGTGATCACCTCGGGGCTTGCGCCGGGATAAAAGGTCTGCACCTGGATGGTCGGATAGGCCACCTCGGGCAGCGCGGAAAGCGGTAGCTGCCGGTAGGCGATGGCGCCCACGATCAATATCGCGACCATCAGCAAGGTCGTGGCGACCGGGCGCAGGATAAAGATGCGCGAGGGATTCACTGCGGCGGACTGGTGTGTGCTCGCGGGCGGTGCGGGTCCTTCGAACCGCCGTTGCGCTTGCCGGGACCCGGGGCCTTCGCGGCGGACGCCGGATCGGCGGCAGCCGTTTGCGGCGGCAGAATCTTCGCGCCGTCGCGCAGCCGGTCGCCGCCCTCGGTGACCACGATCTCGCCGGCGGCGAGTCCGGAGGTTACCGCGACGCGTTCCCCGTCGACGACGCCGAGCGCGACCGGCCGCACCGTAACCGTATGGTCGGCGTTCACGATGTAGACGAAGGTGGACACGACGCCGTTGGGTGCGCCGCGGCGCACCGCAGAATTGGGAATGACGACCTGGTGCACCAACAGCTCCTCGAGGAGCTGTATGTTTACGAACTGATTTGGAAACAGCGCGCCGTCGGCATTGTCGAATTGCGCTCGCAATTTGACCGTGCCGGTGGTGGTATCGATGGCATTGTCGAGCGTCAGGAGCTTGCCCTCGGCAAGTTTCGCGCTGTTGGTGCGATCGTAGGCTTCCACCATCAAGGCGGTCCCGTCGTGCACCCGCCGCAGCAGCGCCTGTACATTGTCCTCTGGAATCGGGAAGATCACGGTGATGGGCTGCACCTGGTTGACCACGACGATGCCGTTGGCGTCGCCCGGTGTGACATAGTTCCCTTGATCCACCTGGCGCAATCCGACGCGCCCGCTGACCGGCGACACGATGCGGGTGTACGCCAGATTCACCTGTGCGCTCTTCAACTGGCCCCCATCCGATTCGATGGTTCCCGCGTACTGGTCGACCAGCGCGCGCTGAGTATCGAGCTGTTGAACGGCGATCGAATCCTCCTTCACCAAGCCCTCGTAGCGCTGCAGGTCCAATTTGGCGTCCGCGAGCAGCGCCTGGTCGCGGCGCAGGGTGCCCTGCATTTGCTGCACGGCGGCCTCATAGGGACGGGGATCTATTTGCGCCAGAAGATCACCCTGGTGCACGAGCTGCCCTTCGCTGAAAGCGATCTTTTGCAGTATTCCGCTGATTTGGGTTCTCACGGTCACCGTGGCGAGGGGCGTGACCGTCCCCAGCGCCGGAATTCGCACCTGGATATCGCCGTATGCGGCCGTGGCCACCGATACCGGGACCGGGCCACCGGGACCCCCCGGTCCACCGGGTCCGGCCGCCGCATCCTGCGCCTTGGGATAAAAGTGTCTGACGAGCAAGAACGCCGACAGCAGGATGACCGCCAGGACGATCAATGCAATGCGGTATTTTCTGAGAAAGGCACGCGCGCCGCCGGGCTGAGCCAAGCCGCCTTGATCGTCTTTTTCTTTGATCACGAGTTCACCACCGATTGAAGGTCCGCACCCTGCACAACGCACGTACTGTACGGTCTTCCGCGCGGCGGCACTACCGGATCGCGGCTGTCGTTTCCGCTCCCGAGCGGTCCCCGCGTGAAGCGGGGCCGATGCAACGCGAACATTAAGCGAATATTGGGCTGCGGATTGTTTAGAATTGTCGAGAAGTGCCGCTTTGTGAGCCTTGTCCTTAAAACCCGGCGGCGTGGAGATCAGTGGGATGAAGACATTCGGCTCAGGCCTGGCGGTCTTTTGGATGGTGTTCACGCTGGCCGCGACGGCGCCGGCTGCGCCGGTATGGACCGAAGGGAAGAACTACTTCCTGATCGTGCCGTCTCGCCCGCCGGCGCTGCCGCACGGCAAGGTCCAAGTGACCGAGGTATTTTCCTATGCGTGCCCGGCTTGTAACGTGTTCCTGCCGAACATGAACAAATTGGTCCGCAGCCTTCCGGCCAACGCGGTGGTCGATTACCTTCCCGCCTCCTTCAATTCAAGCGAAGACTGGCCGGTCTTTCAGCTCGCGTTCTGCACGGCGCAAGTGCTCGGCATCGCCGAACAATGGCACGACGCGATGTTCGATGCGGTGTGGCGCACCAATGAATTGGCCGTCATCGATCCGGTGTCCGGCCGCGTCAAGGAACACCTGCCGACCATCGAGGACCTCGCACGCTTCTATAACCGGCGTGCCGGTGTGCCGGTGGAGAAATTCTTGAGCACCGCGAAATCATTTTCCGTCGATCTCAAGGTGCGCAGCGCCGAGGATTTGATCAAGGCCTATGGCATCGATCGCACGCCGACCATCGTCGTCAACGGCAAGTACCGGTTGCATGCGCAATCCGCCGGGGGCCCCGCTGAGGTGATCGAGTTGGTGAAGTGGTTGGTCGCGAACGAAAGCAAGTAGCCGCAGGACCGGCGGCGGGTGCCGACCGCGCCAATGAACGCATCGATACTTCTTTGGGGATTGCTGTTCAGCTCGATCGGGCTCGGATTCTTTCTGTACGGCAGGAAACGGCGGGCCGTCGTGCCGTTGGTGTGCGGACTGGCGTTGATGATCTATCCCTATTTCATTCCGCAGGTGGGCGCACTGATCGCAATCGGCGTGGCCCTCGCGGCGATACCTTATTTCTTGCGGCTTTGAGCGACCCCGCGGTTTTGAGCGACCCTTGACTCATGCATAAAATGCTGCGCTTTCACCCCCGACTTTGGATCGCCGTGATCGTCGGCGACGTGCTGTTTTTCCTGCTCCCGGCGCATTGGTCGCCGCTCAGCCGGGTGCTGGTGAGCTGGAATTGCGGCGTGGCGCTGTTCCTGGCGCTGATTTACCTGTGGATGACGAGTTTGACCGCCGAACAGATCTGTTCTCGCTACATGGAGGAGGATTCCTCGGCGCATTTCATTCTGGTGCTGGTGACGCTGGCGGCGCTGTTGAGTTTGATCGCGATCGTCGAGCCGCTCGCGACCATCAGGCATGTGGCGGGCAGGGAGCGGATCGCGCACTTCGCGTTGGCAACGATGACCCTGATCGACTCCTGGCTGTTGGTGCCCACGATCTTCACTACCTATTACGCCGACGTGTACTACAGCGCCGATCAACAGCATCGTCCGCTGCGGTTTCCGGATACCGACATGCCGGTCTTCTGGGATTTTGCGTATTTTTCATTCACCATCGCGGCGGCGTGCCAGACCGCCGATGTGCTGACTACGCGCCGGTCGATACGCAAAGTGGTGCTCGCGCACGAGTTGATTTCCTTCCTGTTCAACGCGTCGATCTTAGGGTTCGCCATCAACGTGACCGCGGGACTGATCGGGGGATCGTGAATACGATGAAATCCAAAGTCGTGGCCATTCTCGAAACGCGCACCGGTGCGCACCTGGCCGAGTTGATCGCGCGCCGCGGCGCGATCCCGCTGCTGGCGCCGGCCTTGGAAGAGGTGCCGGATGTGGAGCCGCAGGCGCTGCGCCGCTTGTTGCTGGAATGGCGTACCACGCCGTTCAAGATGGCGATTTTTCAAACCGGAGTGGGTACCCGCGCGTTGTTTCAGGCCACCGACTCTCTGGGAGCAACCGCGGAACTGCTGCAGCTGCTCGCGCCGGCGACAGTGGTGGTCCGCGGTCCGAAGCCGGTCGGTGAATTGAATGCTCGCGGGGTGCGCGTCGATATCCGCGCGGCCTTGCCGTTCACGACCGAGAAAGTGCTTGAGGCCGTGTCGGGCATCGCGCTCGAAGGAGCCCGGGTTTTGGTGCAGCGTTACGGGGAAGCGAATCGCGCCCTGTGCGAGGGGCTGGCGGCACGCGGCGCCACGGTGCAGGAACTTGCGACCTACCGTTGGGCGTTGCCCGCGGACACCCGGCCGCTCGAGGAACTGCTCGACGCGCTGGCATCCTCGCGGGTCGATGCAGTGGTGTTCACCAGCGCGGTACAGGTGCACAATCTCGAGGTCGTCGCGGCGAAGTCGGGCCGGGCGGCAAAGCTCGCCGATCTGCTGAACGGGCTCGTGGTCGCATCGATCGGTCCGGTCTGCAGCCGGGCTCTGATGCAGCGTGGGATCAAGCCGTCACTCGAGGCTAATCCGCCGAAATTGGGACCACTGGTCGCCGCACTCGAGCAGGCGCTGGGTGCCGATTGACCGGCGCTTGGCAGCGCTACCGGGTCCAGCGATACACGGCTCCGCCATAAGGCGCCTTGAACTGATCGAAGACGCCGGTGATGTAGAGCATGTCGGCGCCGTTCGCGCCGAAATTCACATTCGTGACGTAACGAGTCGGTACCGTCACCATGCGCACCAGCCGCTTCGCCTCGTCGACCACGAGCACGCGGCCAGAGCCGTTCTGCGCAATATAGTAGTTGCCGTCCG
>Ga0066789_10000757_pt1 | contig 13603 bp, 11 predicted proteins | sample OrgsoiDNA2013049_FD_70960 | JGI IMG/M metagenome (GOLD analysis project Ga0066789, IMG submission 70960) | Permafrost soil microbial communities from the Arctic, to analyse light accelerated degradation of dissolved organic matter (DOM) -... | ecosystem: Environmental > Terrestrial > Soil >...
GCCAGACGAGGAAGCCTACTACGTGGTGCGAGGCGCTTTGACCCGCTTCTCCACCGACACGGAAAAGAAGGTCACGTCGCAGGTCACGCAGGTGGTGTTCAAGTCTTTTCCCAGGGACGCGACTCCGGCGCCATAGTTGTCAGGGATTTCTCGATCTACACTCCAGAAGATCTCATGTAGCGCTGGATCTGATCTTCGGTGGTTCGCCACGACGACGCCGGATCAGCGTAGAACGTTTTGTACCACTCGACTGTCCATGTGATTGCATCCTCGATTGTCAGCGCAGGACTCCATCCCAACTGAGTTTGCACCTTTTGAGTATTCAGGCGAATTACAGGCTGCGAAGCATTTTTGTCAGGGTTGAAGGCCAGTTTTCCTGTGCCCCACTGCTTTACGAAACTTTCTGCCAACTGGCGCACCGCGATTGCGTCCTCATCGCGCGGTCCAAAATTCCATGCTCCCGAAAAATTCTGGTCTTGCTCGTACAGCTTTTGCGCGAGCAAAAGGTGGCCGCGGACTGGCTCAAGCACATGCTGCCATGGTCTTACTACGGATGGTTCGCGGACCACAATCTTTGTTTCCGATGTGATGCCGCGCACGATCTCAGGGATCAGTTCGCCTTCGGCCCAGTCGCCGCCGCCGATCACGCTACCGGTGCGCGCGGTGGCAACTGCGATTTTGCCGTCATGAAAAAAAGCTCCGATGTAGGCCGAGGCTGCCAATTCCACGGAAGCGGCGCTTGAGCTGTAGGGATCGTCTCCACCGAGCGGGTCTTGCTCTCGATGGCTTCCGCTGTTTTCGTAGCATTGATCGCTGTTCGCGATTACGACAGCGCGAAGCGGTTCTATGTGCCGGGCTTCTTCCAGAATGTGGACCGTGCCCATCGCGTTGGTGGCAAAGGCCTCCACCGGGTCGAGGACCGCCCGCTGGGCGGAAACCTGGGCGGCGTAGTGAATGACAATCTCGGGCTGGGATCCGGCGAAGACATTGGCCAGAGCTTCGCGGTCGCGGAGGTCGCCGAAAATCGAAGTCATGCCGCGATCGAGCAGCGTGGCATCGAAGAAGTTTGGACGGGTTGAAGGGGGCGAGCCGTATCCAGAAACTTTGGCCCCAAGCAGTTTTAGCCAGGCGGCCAGCCATCCGCCAGAGAATCCGGTGTGACCGGAAACCAGCACCCTCTTCCCCTGATAAAACTCAGCCAAGGGGTGAGGCATCAGCGTAGCCAGTAAATAATTGCGGCGGTGACAGCGGTCACCAGCAGGCTGGCGATGGTGTATCCGTGAGCTTCGATCCAGCTTTCCTGATGTTGAGCGGCAAACAATTCGGCTAAAGGATTGGGATCAGGAGGTGGATTAGCCTTTCGAGCATAGTTCCGAGCGTAATTCGGGTCGTCACGGTGGGTGTCGCAATCTACACACAAAGTTCGTCCGTCCGAGACTGGAAAGCCGCAAACGTTGCAAGCGTGAATGTTCGCCGGGGCCGCTGATCGGAGATTCGCTGCCGGCGCTGGTTGCGGCGCGGATGGCTCCGGCGCGTGCCACAATACCGGCCGTAAGACCGGGGCAGGCTTTTCGGGCTCGGCTGCACCGATCAGACTTTCAGTGTGCTCGGCCGCATCCAGATGATCAAGCGCAGTGCTGGCCATGGTTGCGAGCCGGGTGACCGTTTCGACGTCGGCATCCTCGAATGCGTATGGACCAGGCGCCAGCTCGAAGAATCCGACGACCTTTTCGTCCCGCAACAGAGGCACAGCGAGATGAAAAACTTGGGCCGACGCTTCGCCTGAAAGGCGCTCGACCAGAAGCCGGGCCGCTCGGCCGGTTGTGATGCATTCGCCGAGCGGGTGCCGGGTCACGTCAGCGGCGGTGCCGGTTTCGGGAGCCGAGCCTCCAGTGGCTGCGCAATAGACGAACTGCCCGTCTTGCTCCAGAGCGACCGCCACTCCATCGGCGCCGGTGAGAAAACGGGCCCGCTCAGCCAGCAGTTGCACGGAAGCATGAAATTCCAGGCTCGCTGACTGCCTTAAAGACACGAATCCCGGCGCGCCTGAATCGGCTACAGGCTCGGCGCTGGGATAGTACACCGCTTCTCTGGTGGCTCTGGAACTCATCGAGAGCTGGATACAACTAGGCGGAGTGTCTCTCCCGGTGTCCGGCGGTGTCAAGAACGAACCGCGGCCGGACCTCTCGAAAGTCATGTGCTGAACCCCTGGCCGGCTCTCTTTCCTGAAACCGGCACCTCCCGAATCGGAACCCGTGCCGGACCACCAGTTGGATGTGTTTGCTCTGGAGCAACATGCTCCTGCGAATAACGCCCGATGAATCAATTGTGCCGGACGTTCTATCCCCGAATTCAGCAGAGTACGCAGCCAGCCGCAGGCCGCGACCAACATTATGGCGGTGGCGCTGCGCAACCTGCAGCATGCTGTGAATTAGTGCCAGGAGGTGTTTTTTTTCACCGACGCCGCCGGCGTGATCGAGCGTATAAATCCGGCATTTGAAAAGCTAACGGGGTATTCCTCGGTGGAGGCGGTGGGCAGAGACCTAAGCTGGACATTTCCCCGTTGCTGCGCCGGCAGCGCCGCAGACTGACAGCGATTCTCCTGTCGAAAAACCTGTGCACGGAGGATCGGAGACCCTGCTGGTGGTCGAGGATGAAGCGGCGGTGCGCCAGTCGGAAGTCGAATTTCTATCCACGATTGGCGACACCGTGCTGTCGGCCGCGAACGGCAAGGAAGCCCTCGACAAGGTCAAAACCTGGGCGCAGCATGATTGATCTGGTGATTACCGACGTCGTCACACCTAAGATGAGTGGTCCTAGGCTGGCGAGAAACCTAGCCTCGCTCCGCCCGGACCTTAAAGTCTTGTTCGTGTCGGGGTACGCCGATGACACGGTCCTGCGAAAAGGCGTTGGCGACCTTGCCCACGACTTCCTGCAGAAGCCCTTCCCGTTGCGGTCACTGGCCGGAAAACATCCGCGAAGTGCTGGAACAGCCCGCCCTGGCCCGCGCCACTGCTGCCGGAGCGGTGTAAGCCATTCGCTCTCGTATAATTGCATTCCAACATGGGTCTTTCAATTTCGCGCCGCGATTCTGGCGCCGAGCACGAACTTTCTGTCTCGCCGCCTACGCCGACGGCAACCCTCCGCTACGCGTCTTCCTCGCTCGGCCTCATTCTCCTGCTGTGGACAGCGATCTATTTTGCCGGCATTTTTACTCCCCCGCTGCTCGACGATGTGGACACGGTCCACGCCGAAGCCGCTCGCGAAATGGTCCTCCGCAACGATTGGGTGACGCTTCATACCGACGGCATCCGTTACCTGGAAAAGGCGCCGCTCATGTATTGGGCCGTGGCTGCCAGCTACGAAGTCTTCGGCATACACGACTGGAGCACCCGCCTTCCCCTGATGCTGGGAGTGCTGGCCCTTTTGCTGGCAACCTACGCGCTCGGAACTCGGGCCTACGGCGAGCGCGGAGGTTTGTGTTCCGCCGCCGTTCTGGCGACTTGCCTGGGACCGTACATTTTCACGCGCTTTCAAATCCCCGACATCGTTGTCGGCCTGTGGATGGCGCTGAGCGCTTACTTTTTTCTTCTCTCCCTCGAAGAGGAAAGGCCTTCCCGCTGGGTGTGTTGGGGATTTGCGGCCACCTGCGCATTGAACGTGCTGACTAAGAGCCTGATTGGGCTGGTGTTTCCGCTGGGCGCAATTTTCTTGTATTTACTCCTCACCGGAAACTTTCGCCATATCTTTCGGCTGCGATTATTCTCCAGCACGCTGGTGTTCCTCGCCATCGCCGCGCCCTGGCACATTCTGGCCGCACTGCGAAATCCCAGCCAGGGAGCGGTGAGAGGGTTCCTTTGGTTTTACTTCGTCAACGAGCAGTTCCTGCGTTATGTAAACAAGCGCGTCCCCCCGGGTTATGACACCGTGCCGCTACTGATCTTCTGGGGATTGGCAGCCCTGTGGCTCGCGCCGTGGACGGTATTCCTACCCCAGAGTCTCAAGCAGATTCCCCTGCGATGGCGCGAAATCCGCGGGCATCTCACTTCCGCGCAACGTGCCAGCCTGTTCTTTTTTCTGTGGGTGTTGGTGATCGTGGGATTTTTTAGTTTTTCGACTCGCCAGGAGTACTACACCATTCCCGCCGTTCCGGCGCTGGCCCTGCTGATCGGTGGATGGCTGGCGAAGGAGGCGTCATCGAACTCCGAATCGCGTGCCGGCAGGATTTCCTCCTGGGTATTGTTCGTCGTCGTGGTAATCGGTTCGGTGGTGGGCATCATGCTTCTGTTTTCGTCCAGGTCGCCTGCGCCCGGCGCGGATCTCGCCGACCTGTTGCGAAAGAATCCGCAAGAGTACGATCTCTCACTCGGACACTTTCTCGACCTTACCCCTGAAGCGCTGGGAATGTTCCGTCCGCAACTGATTGGCGCCGTGGTTTTGCTGTTTGTCGGGGCTGCCGCGAACCTATGGCTGCGCTATCGGCGCAAGCCGGAGTACGGAAACATGCTCCTGGCAGCGATGATGATAGGTTTGCTGACTTGCGTACACGCTGCGTTTGCGACGTTCTCACCGGTGCTCTCGTCGCAGCAGCTTGCCGTCGCCATCGGGAAACACTATCAACCCGGGGATGTGGTGGTGATTGACGGTCCGTATCATGAAGCTTCGACGTTGAATTTTTATCTGCGCGTGCCGGTGCAGGTGTTGCACGAGCCCAGCGGCAATCTCTGGTATGGCTCGCAATTTCCCGATGCGCCGCACGTCTATGAGACGCAGGATTCGTTTGTCCAGCTGTGGAACGGCACGGCGACGGTTTTTCTTTGGACCGGCCAGGACACACCCGAAGAATTAAGTGGGCTGCCGCGCCATTTTCTGGCGCGTAGTGGGGGGAAGTCAGTGTTCACCAATCGGGAGCTGCGGCCATGATTTTGGTCCTGCTCATATTGCTGAGCGGATGCCTGGTCTATTCGCTGCTGTCGATTGTGGCCGCGTGGCGGTACTTGTCGGTGCATCCACCCGCCGGCGGCCCTCTTGAACCGATCAGCGTTCTCAAGCCGTTGGCGGGCATGGATGAAGGCCTGGAAGAAAACCTGCGGACGTTCTTCACCCAGGACTATCCCGCATTTGAAATTCTTTTCGCCGTCCGAGAAGCCAGCGATCCCGCCGTCGCAGTGGTGAGAAAGCTGCAACAGGAATATCCCGAGGTTCCCTCCCAGCTAATCGTGACTGGCGAGCCACCTTATCCCAATGCGAAGGTTTTCAGCCTGGACACGATGCTTTCCGCTGCCGCGAATGACCTGGTGGTGATGAGTGACAGCGACATTCGCGTGACCGGAAATCTGTTGAGCACCCTCGCCGGGGAATTTCATGACCATCGAGTGGGGATTGCGACTTGTCCTTACCGGGTGGTGACCGCCGCCAGTTTCTGGTCGCGGCTTGAGGCTACTGGTCTGAATACCGAATTTATCGCGGGGATTCTTGTGGCTCGAATGCTGGAGGGAATGAAATTCGCCCTGGGGCCAACCATCGCGGCCCGCCGCTCAGTCTTGCAATCGATCGGAGGCTTCGACCGGCTGAAAGATTATCTGGCCGAGGACTTCGTGATGGGCAAGTTTGCCGCCGAAGCGGGTCACGGCGTGATTCTGTCTTCCTGCGTAGTTGAACACCACATCGGTGGGTCAGACCTCCGCCATATTGTGGCCCATCGCCTGCGATGGATGCGTAGCGCACGTCGCTCCCGGCCTGCGGGATATATCGGGCAACTGTTCATGATGCCGTTTCCATTGGCCCTGTTGCTGTGTGCCTGGAGTACAAGTTGGTGGCCGGTGTTGCTCCCGGCGGCCGCTCTACGAATCCTCAGCGCCTATGTGATGTCGGCGCAGGTTTTGAAGACGCGTCTCAATTGGCTTTTGTTGCCGGTAGAGGACTTGGCGGCCTTCTTCTTCTGGGTGGCCGGCTTTTTCGGCAACACCGTTGTCTGGCGAGGACGACGATATCACCTTCGTGCCGACGGCCGTTTTGAGTTGACCCCGTGAACGTGATGACCTGATGACCTAAGGAACAATCCGCACCAGCTTGCCTTCTTTTACATAGAAATGATCGCCGCGCCAGGTCACGGTATTCCCCGCCAGCCCGCCCATCCACATAATGACGGCCAACAGGTCCCTGAAAGGCAGCAGCCATAGCCAGCGCGCGACTTTTCGATCGTGTAGAACTATATGGCCAACCACCAGAGCCATCGCCCACCGCATCAACAAGGCGACGCCGGACAATCCCCAGGCCCACGCAGTGCCGCGTGATAGCAACACGCAAAGGAAAGCCCACGGCAGGGTAAACGTCAACAACAGTCCCGCATAGCCTCCCGGCCGCGACGCGCGGATCGTCCGCGCCCACCTTAGTTGGTGGGAAAAGAATTTCGTGACGCTGTAGGCCGGCAAGTAGGTTTCAACCACCGATTCCGAAAGTGTTACTTTCAAGCTTCGTTCCGCGATGTGGCGTCCCAGTTCGTAATCATCGGCAAGATAATCCGCAATCGCCTCGAACCCGCCAATCGCCACCAGGTCGCGTCCGCGAAATGCCATCGTCGATCCCAGCCCGAAGCGCAGGCCGCCTTCAATCTGTCGCGCCGCCAGAACTCCCGCCATGAAGTCGGTGCTGATTCCCAGCGACTCCAGCCTTGACCCCAGCGTGCCGGCCGACACTCCGCGGTAAAGGCAGGTGACCATGCCGGTTTCCGGCGCCTGCAGCTCAGTCATGACTTGTCGCAGATAATCCGGTTCGACGCGAATGTCGCTGTCGTTCACCAGAAAAAAGTCATGCGCCGCCACCGCCGCCAATTGTGCCAGGCTGCTGACCTTTCCATTCGCTCCCAGCTTCTTGTCGCATCGCACCAGGCGGATGGCGCGATCAGGGAATTCCTGGATCAATCGCTCAACCACTGGGATTGCCGGATCATCCAGATTGGTGACGCCAAACAGAATTTCGTATTCCGGATAATTCTGCACACAGTGGGAACGAAGGCTGGCGTACATCTCAGGATCTGTTCCTTTGAGCGGCTTCAGTAGGGAGACGGGAGGCAGATGACCCACCTGAGTTGCGCGTCTCCGCTGCGATGTAAAACGTGCCGCCGCCCAGATGCACAGGACGCAATACATCACACTCACAACACTGACCAGCGTTGAAATGACGAGCGAAATGTTCAGGAGCTTGGGGATCATCGGCAGAGCGTCAATTGTACTGGCAGAGCAAGCCAGCGCAAACCACGCGTCTGTGTGGCAAAGCGGCAGAGTTTAAGAACCAAGAGCCAACAGCCAACAGCCAAGATCCGCTCTCTTACGTTTCCATCCCTATGTAACACACGCGTCCGACCAGGCATTCGGAGAGGCTCTCGCGGTCATCGATCGGCAGAACTTCAACCGCGTACGTCTGGTTGTGCGGACGGAGCACGATGCTTTTCCCTGCCAGTTCAACGTATCTGATCTTGGAGACACCCTTCGCATACACCGCGTACATGTTCAGCTCGCCCTTGCGATAGGGCTGCAGCGAGTTGTAGTGGCGGTCAATCAACACCGTCGCCCCGGGCAGTAGTCTCGGATACATGCTCATGGCGTCGCTGTCGGTTTTGATGGCGACAAAACGTTCCCAGTTGCCACGTTTTCCGTGCATCTCAGGACGCAGCTTGCGCAGGAAGCTCCTTTTGAACTTCTGGATCTCCCGTGCATTCATGCTCATGACCAGGGGTTGGGTCGCGGCAACGGCGCTTTCCACCACAATAATGTTTTCGAATTCGTCGTCACTGGGCGGAGGAATGCTGGCGCGTTTATTGACCTCAGCCGGGTCGAGCAAGTCGAGAACGGAGAGATGCTGCACCTTCAGCACCCGGTCCATGCCCTCGAGGCTCAGGTTTCGCTTGCGGTTCAGAAAGTTAGAGATGTGCGCTTGCTTGAAACCGGTCTGCTCCGCCAGTTTCAGGCCGGTCAGTTCGCCTTCGTCAATCCTTTCCCAGATGGCCTTCCGTAGGTTTTCTTGCAGGCTTTTGAATTTCATGCCGCCAATATAGCAGGTGGCTATAGGTGTGTATCCAATGATTTACGCAGAGGCAAGGTCTGTGCGTCCAACACGTGAAAGCGGCGGCCAGGGCTTTCATGGAGTTTTCCAGAGGCAAGCACAGTTTTTCCACAAACAAAATGACGGCCGCGAAGTATAGCAAACAGGCAATGCACGCTCAAATACAACATCTAAAAGGAAATGCGACTGGCCTTGACTAGCAAAATCTTGCAGCTATAGGATTGGGCACGCGATATAACTACGTCGCTGGTCTCCGGAGCCAACATTTATCTAGTCAACCAATACACCGCCGGTGCGCGGTGAGCGGGAAAACGTGATTGCCGGACGAAATTGCTCCAATTTGAGCCTGGCGGTCTTGGGCTAGCGCTGCTTGGTCTAGCCGGTTGTGCGACTCACAATCCGAATGCTTTTCGGACCGTGGTGGATCCATTCACCCCATCATCCGATGGTCAGATCACCCGATAAGAATACCAGCAGCCGGTTCACTTCTTCCTCGGTGTTGTAGTGAACTAATCCGATGCGGAGGAAGCCGCCGTCTTTTTCGACGCCGAGGCGCTCGGTGAGGTTGATGGCGTAATAGTTGCCGTCCCAGGTAAAGATGCCGCGCGCGCCGAGCCTCGTCGCGAGTTCGAGCGGGGCGGATCCCTCGAGGCGCACGGCGAACGTGGGACAGCGTGAATCTGGATTGCTGATTCCATAAAGCCGCAGGCCGCGAATTTCGGCGAGGCCGCGAAGCATCTTTTTCGTCAGCGTACGCTCGTGAGTCTGGATGGCACGATAGGCGGCTTGGATTGCCGAGCGCTGGTCGGAAACCTGCTCGCTCCGCCTTCCCAGCTCGGCGATGTATTCCACGCAGGCGGTGATTCCGGCAATGCATTCGTGATTCAGCGTGCCCCACTCCCAGCGTTGCGGAACGGCGTTGGTGTTGGCGCGAACCTTGTAAGGAGTCAGACGCGCGAGGTGCTCGCGTTTCCCGTAGAGCACGCCCATGTGCGGCCCGAAGAATTTGTAGGTTGAGCACGCCAGGAAATCACAATCCAAGTCGCGAACATCAATCGGCCCATGGGGAGCGTAGTGGACGGCGTCAATGTAGGCCAGCGCTCCGCCTTCATGCGCCAGCCGGACGATTGTCTTTACTTCGTTAATGGTGCCTACGGCGTTTGAGGCGTAGCCGACGGCCACAATCTTGGTTCGCGGCGTGATCTTGCCGGCCAGGTCGTCCAAGTTCAGGGTACAGTTGTGTTCGTGAATGTCGGCGAACTGGATCGTGACTCCGCGCTCTTCCAGCGCGCGCCAGGGAGAAACGTTCGCATCATGGTCGAGATGGGTAAGCAAGATTTCGTCGCCGGGTTGAAGTTCACGCCCGATGGCACGGCTAATCGCGAAGGTTAGCGTGGTCATGTTGGGGCCGAAGACGACTTCGTCTGAATCGCAACCCAGGAAATCGCCCATCGCGGCGCGGGCTCCGGCGATTATCTGATCGGTTCGGCGGCTGGTGGCGTAGGCACCGCAGGTGTTCGCGTTGCTGGTGCGAAGGTAATCGGAGATCGCGTCAATCACACGCTGCGGAACTTGCGTGCCGCCGGGGCCGTCGAGAAATGCGGCAGGATGTCCGTTCACGCGCTGGGCCAAGGATGGAAACTGCGAGCGGACCCAGTCCAAGTCGAGGGGGCTCGCGATTGTTTTCGGAGGTAGAGAATCAACTAAAAAATTAGACATTTCACCGCCGAGCACGCCGAGATCGCCGAGAAACTAAGAGCCGAGAGCTAAGACCTGAGTTCCGAGAGACGCCCCCGTCACCCCATCATCGTCGTATGCTCGGGCTGGACCTTGTACATCACGCGGACCTCGCTGGGCTGGCGGTAGGGATACTTGTCGGCTCCGAGATATTTCTTGGCCATCTTGTCGATGTGGGCGTCGGCGCCCTGCTCGGTGATCTCGACCACGCGCCCGCGAATTTCCAGATAGCGGTATGGATTCTCGGGATCAATAATCGCCAGCGCCACCCGCGGGTCGCGGCGGATGTTTTTGTCCTTCTGCCGGCCCTTGGCCGAATTGACGATTACGAGGTCGCCCTCGAGGTCGCACCAAACCGGTGTGACCTGCGGCTGGCCGTCAGCCATCAGCGTGGCCAGGCTGGCGAAAGCGCGTTTGTTGAAAAGGTCGCGGTACTTATCAGGGATTGGCATCAGTCCTCCGTCGCTGGAACTAGATCGCAGCATTATAGAACGTCTACGAAAATTAGGATGAACCCCGGGCCTTGCGCCGTAAGGCCGTTGTTGATTCGACTGGAGACACGATCACATTTTCAGAAAGCGCTGTCGCGGGTAGCGTTTACCGTCAGTTCCGGAAATCGCGGTGCGTGTGCTGGTCGACTTTCTGTTGAATACTGCTTCATTCATTTCCTCAAACACCTTGCCCCGCGCCGATTCCATTGTGATTTTCACAGCTTGAAATATCGTTTTTTACGCGCTGTGCCGACTTGAGAATGTCGCGAATACGCGGATTTACGTATCTCGCGGATATCCCGAAACTCCTCTATTGGAGAGCCTGCACCACTTCCGCTGCATGGCCCTGTGAATGGGCTGCACGTGATTGAAATTGCAGCACTTACAAATTGGTTTTTTCTGTTGACCTAAAAAATAGAGGGTGTACAACAGGATCGTTCTTTGACAGTTTCTGAAGTTTTTCCGGTTGGTGCCGAGTCCGGGGCTCAAGCGAAGTCACCTGAGGCAGAAGGCAGAAGCGAAACGTAAGAACGTCGGGCAACCGACGGCTCTGGCGAGCAGCAGCTGCAAGATGACCGAAGGAGGGCGAGCAAGGGTCGATTGCGACGCGCTGGTCGAGGAGAACAGGAAACCCAGTCAGAGGCAGGATAGAGTCCCGAAGGCGTTGAACTGATTTATCCGGTTGGCGGTAAGCCCGGAGCCCGAGCAACGATCGCTAGGATGCAGTCCGCAAGGATAGTGACCAAAGCAGGTCGGCAAGGGTCGAAGCGAGCTACTGGCCGAGACGAATGAGATCAACATCACCGACGGGACTCTTATTTTTTTGTTGCGCTGATCTTAATTTTTGCTTGCGCCGGCTTTTTTGTGCTTGCGCGGATCTTTGCAGTCGGGCATCATAGCACCGCAGCGCCATTCGTCTAATTAGGAAGCGGCCGGTCTTCGATTTCGCTCCTCCCCCTTAAAGAGCGGCCATTTTAAGCTTCTGGACGGAGGGCGCTGTTTTTAGCTCTCAGCTCTCAGCCATCAGGAAAATCTTTCCTCGCTTTACTTCCTTTAATTTTTGCCATTCGATTCCCAGGCGGCTTTGCCGTCGAGAGCCTCTTTGGTCCTCTGCAGTCACTGTGCTGCAAGCGGACAGCAGGTTTCCTTCGACTTCCCTCGGGGCAGGCTCTCGGTGGCTACGCGGGTTCGGAATGACGAGAGCTTGGGGGGATTTTCCTGACGGCTGATGGCTGAGAGCTGACGGCTGAGAGCTTGAATTGCTAAGGTCCCTGGATGATCGCCAGTTTCGGAACTACCAGTCGAGCGCGGAAGATACGATTGGAGACTGGTTCTTCTGCGACGACATCCACGTTGACCTGGTAAACGCCCCAGGAAGGGGTGTCGCCGAAGGGAATTTCCATGTCGCGGGTGTTCATCTTCAGTGGGAAATGCTGGTAGCCGATGGCGGTGGCGCGGCCGATTTGATTCACCGCCAGCACGACCATGGTCAGATCGAAGTCGCGGCCGGTGTGATTGGAAACCTTGATCGAGCCTTCGATCCGCTGGCCGTTTACGTTTGCCTTGCGGCCCCACACGACGGCGAGTGGGGTTTCTATGGAGAGCTTGAACTTTTTCTGCAGTTGTTTTGCGGGATTGTCACTGTCGGTAAGCAGCAGGGTGAGTTCGAACTCGCCAGTTTCCTGGGGCAGGCCTGCCAGTTCGCCGTCTTCGGCAAGCTTTAATCCTGCCGGGAGCGATCCACCGTTGAGGTGCCAGTGATAAAGGCCGGCGCCTCCCGAAGCCGGCAGCCGAAAGGTGTATTGCTGCCATAAAGCCGCTGTAGGGAGGTTCTCAACGGGAATGGATAACGCTCCCGAGTCGGATCCCGCGCCGGATTGCGCGTAGGCAGCCAGTGCCATCAGCAGAAATCCCAGCCCGTACGCGCGGTGAAGTTTTACTTTCATCCCGGAACTAATAGGATCGCCTGTTCCGAAGAAGTTTGCAGCAAAATAGTGAAGTGGCGCCGCCTTTAGTGCTGCAGCTCAATCATCCCTGATGTGTTGGTGCCGGCGTCCACCTGTAAGGCATAGGCGTCTGATCCCGATACCGCATACATCACCAGGGTCAAACCGCCGGACTGCCCAGCGAGAGTCGCCACCGTGCGGCCATTGACGGCCACCGTGTAGGGTCCGCTCAAGCCACCTGGGCTCTGGGCGCCGTTGCCGCTGTTGGACGCGTTTACCAGTTCATTAATTGTCAGCCGGCTGGTGCCATCGAATTGCGCGGTTCCAATGCGCGCCAATATTTCCGGACTTAAATCAATTCCGTCCATGACCATCGCATACTGCCCTTTCAGCGTGGAGGCAGCGAACGTGGGCACGGTCTGGAGGTCGGCGGCGCCATCTTCGACGTTGCTAGGGTTGTTGACCAGGAAGAACGCTCGTGAGGGACTGACCATCCAGAACACTTCCTGAAATGCCCCGGAATTCAGGCTGACGGCCACGCGGCCGTTGGGTTGCGCGGTGTAGGTGCCGGTATAAATGACGGTCGAGTAGTTGCCGAGCTGCATGGAGTCAGTGACGTACGCGCTGATGGTTCCGTTGCTGGCGGCGAACTGGCCGACGGTGGCCACCGCATCGTACAAAACTCCGGTGTCTCCGCGGCTCCCGAATGCATAGCTGCCGGAGAGCCCGTTGCCCACAGTGCCAGTCTGTGCCTCGGCACTGCCGGCTCCGACGGCGCCCGCGTTGCTGATCAGTAAATCTATCTCCGTGGTGTTAACAACATAATACACAAAGCCGGTTGTAGCGTTGGTGCTGTCGGTGAAGGTGGCAAGTCCACGCCCCAGTGAATTTGGAGGGAAGAATGTGCCGGAAGTCAGGGACAACTGGCTGCTGGTTCCCCCCAGGTTCTGGTCGAGATTGCCGGTGACCGCGCCGCCTGTGATGGTGAGGGCTCCTACCTCGGAAACTGGGTTCTGACCGAGCGCAACCGCGATCTGGTGCAGACGGAAAGCGAAGGTTCCGCTGGGAGTGGTGGTGGTGGAACTTTGCAATTCCGCGACTCCAGCGCCGTCGGCGAAAACGTCCGCTTCCATAAGGTCGAGCTTGGAAGAACTCACGAGCGTGATTGCGAACGTGAGTTGGCCGAGCGCTGTTGGATTGATAGTGAGGAAGCCGGTTCCGTCACTGGCCAAGGTATAAACCCCGGTGATGCCATTGGAGACCACGCCTCCGGTTGCAAAATCGTCGCTGCCGCCCGTGATGTGCCCGGCTCCGTCGGCGGTGAACACGCCAATCTCACGGTAGGGACCAAGGTTCGAAGTGCCA
>Ga0066789_10000758_pt1 | contig 13597 bp, 12 predicted proteins | sample OrgsoiDNA2013049_FD_70960 | JGI IMG/M metagenome (GOLD analysis project Ga0066789, IMG submission 70960) | Permafrost soil microbial communities from the Arctic, to analyse light accelerated degradation of dissolved organic matter (DOM) -... | ecosystem: Environmental > Terrestrial > Soil >...
GGAATGCCTGCGTCGTCATTCAGATTGTGGCCGAAGCGGTCGACCAGCGTGACGCCGATCAAGCCGCCATGGATCCCGGCAAGCTTCGCCATATCGAACTTGGCCTGAAAGGCCAGCTGTCCAGCGTTGGCCGCCGTTCTGCTAGTTCCGCCCGTCAGGTTGGTGACGGCTTCGTCACCCAGCGTCAGGGACAGATCGATGCCCTGTTCCTTCAACCTCGTCCTGCCGAGATCGCCAAGCAGGTACGGTCTTGTCCAGAAATCATCGGTCTGGGCATAAGGAACAGGCGGAGCTTTCGTTAAAAGATCGGCCGCACGCTCCACCGAGATGATAGAGCAACCCCCACGCCGCATACGCGTGCGGTCTTTATAGACCTAAGCAACATCTTTTGGTCCTCCAAGCGTCCAGCGTCCCAGGCTTTGTCTTTTTTTCTCACGTCCCGTCCAAAGCCCTGAGCCTGAAACGTGCTCCACACCGATTTCAGCCGCCCAAGAAGCGGCCGTGTATCAACTGGAGGTTGGTTAATTATCCTAACAAGCCTCGAGACGGCGGCAAATAGTATTCTATATGATCAATACGATATAGTAGTACTGTGTCGGAAGGGACACATGTCGCTGCGGGGAATGGTTTGTTGCCGAAGCGCGGGACCTTGGACGCACAGTGTGCCTGCTGGGACGGACCGAAGATCGAACGGACGGAAGTTTGACACAAAATTGGTCGGGCGCGATCCCGTAACCGATGTTGCGGTTCTTCAAGGGCAGAGAGGCAACCTGAAGGCCATTCCGTTGGGTGACCGCGACAAATCGAGGTCGGCGATGATGGAGTTGCTGTCGAAGGCCTTGCCGGCGATGAAGCCCTTAAAGGTGAGACCGTCAGCGCGCACGCTGTTTGCATTCTCCAGGCGACGTCCATGCGTCCTTCGCGCCCGGCACCCGGAGTCGCATGCTCTTCATCAGCAAACATCATTCCGCGCTCGCCCGCTCAAGCTGAGGCCCAGCAATATTGGCTTGCAGCCGCCCCTTGGCGGTCACAGCGCGCCGGCGGCGCTGGACCAGATACTGGTCGGCGAGGACACCGATGAGGATCACCGTCCCCATCACCGCGAAGTTGAGTGAACTTGGGATACCGAGCAGGTTCACGAGATTCTGCAGCACCTGCAGCAGGATAGTCCCGAGCACGACGCCGAAGATCGAGCCCTCGCCACCGCGCAGCGAGCAGCCGCCGAGCACGGCGGCGGCAATGGCATAGAGCTCGTAGAACGAGCCGTGCACCGCCGGCGAAATAGAGCGGGTATACATCGCAATCAGGATTGCTGCGAACGCGGTAAGCCCGCCGCAAATGATATAGGCGGTGATGACGACGCGGTCGGAGCGGATGCCGGAATAGCGCGCCGCCTCCTCGTTCTTGCCGACCGCGTAGAGATAGCGGCCGAACACGGAACGGTGCAGCACCACCCAAGCAACCGCCGTGACGATAAACAGCGCCACCACGCTGTGTGGCAGCGGAAAGCCGAACACATTGGTCCGGCCCGCAGTCAGCCATTCCAGCATCGGAAAGCTTGCGCCGAAGCCAAAACCGGCGGTTGCGTCCTCGGTGTAATAGCGCGCAGCGCCCCGGTAGATCAGCAGCCCGCAGAGCGTCACCACGAACGGCTGGATATGCATTTTGGTGGCGAGCAGGCCGTGCATGACGCCGATCACAAGCCCGCCGGCGACGATCATGGAGAAGGACACGACCCAATTGACGTCGTGATTGACAATCAGGTCGATGAACAACACGCTGAGAAGTGCGATCACCGAGCCGACAGACAACTCAATGCCTCCGATGATGATGACGAAGGCCTCGGCGATGGAAAAAATGCCGAACAACCCGATCTGGTTGGCAGTGTTGGACAGATTGCCCGCGAGCAGGAAGCGCGGATTGATGAAGCCGACGACCGCGCCGACCACCAGGATCAGGACAAGCAGGCTGAGGTCTTTCTTGTGCAAGGGTCCCTCGCCTATACTTTGTGGCCGACGGCAAGCTGCAGCACATTGTGCTCACTGAACTGACTACGGTCCAGGAAACCCGAAATCGCGCCCTCGTGCATGACCGCAATCCGGTCGCTCACCCCAATGACCTCTTCCATATCGCTCGATATCATCAGGATCGCAACGCCAGCGTCGGTGAGACGACGCAGCATGTCGTAGATCTCCTGTTTTGCCCCGACGTCGATGCCGCGCGTCGGCTCGTCAAAAATCAGAACTCTGGGCCGCATCGAGAGCCATTTGGCAAGCACGACCTTCTGCTGATTGCCGCCCGACAACGAGTCGACGGTCGTGGCAACATCAGGCGCCCGGATATTGAGGCGCTCGCGCTGGCGGCAGGCGTTCTCGATCTCGCACTTGGTATCCACCAGCCAATAGCGCAAATAGGACGCAAGGTCCGGCAGCGAGATATTCTGGGCGATCGAGACGTCGAGCAGGAGACCGGAGCTCTTTCGATCCTCGGGGATCAGATAGATGCCGTGGTCGATCGCCGCGCGCGGCGTCGTGATGCGGATCGGTTCGCCATCGAGCTTGATCGAGCCGCCTCGGAGCGGGTCGACTCCAAAAACGGCGCGGGCGAGCTCAGTGCGCCCGGAGCCGACCAGGCCGGCTAGACCAAGAATTTCGCCTCGGCGTAGCGACAGGCTGACGGCACGGTCGGGATATGTCTGCGTTACGACTTTGGCGATTTCGAGCACGCTTTCGCCAGGAGGCGCCTCCGGCGGAATGTAGAGCGATTTGAGGTCTCGCCCGATCATCAGCCGGATCATCTCCGCCGGCGTGAGCTCAGCTCGGGTGAGCGAGCCGACCATATGTCCATCACGCAACACCACCGCGCGATCGGCGCATTGTTTTACCTCGTTCAATCGGTGCGTGATGAAGATAACGCTGACGCCATCGGCCTTTAATCCCGCTATGACCCGCATCAGCCGGCCCGTCTCGGTCAGCGTCAGGCTGGAAGTCGGCTCGTCCATGATGACGAGGCGCGCGTCGAGCGACAGCGCCTTGATGATCTCGACAAGCTGACGCTGAGCCAGCGAGAGCTCGGCGAGCGGTGCATCCGGCTCGAAATCGACCGCCAGGCGTTCGAGAAGCGGCCGCACCTGGGCATAGAGCCTTTTGCGGTCGACAAGTTTCAGCGCCCCGCCATACACCGGCTCGCGGCCGATGAAGACGTTGGCCGCAACGTCGAGGTTGTCAAAGAGATTGAGCTCCTGATGGACGAAGGCGATGCCCCCGTTGATCGCGTCAGCCACAGTGAGAGAACGCCGCTCGACGCCATCGATACGGATGATGCCGCCGCTTGGCTCGACGACGCCGCCGAGCACACGCATGAGCGTCGACTTGCCGGCGCCATTCTCGCCGACCAAGCCGATCACCTCGCCTGGTGACAAGGAAAAGCTGACGTGGTCGAGCGCGACCACGCCGGGGTAAATTTTGCTGATATCGACCAGTTCCAGGAACGGCTCTGACATTCGAGGGTTCACGGCGCCACCACTGGCAGCAGAAAACCGGGAGGGAGCGAACGCCCCCTCCACGGCTGCCCCTTGTGCCGAGAGCAGCGCTGACACTCCTTTTTACTTGCGGAGCATCTGCTTCATCTGCCCCATGAAGTCCTCAACGTTTGATTTGTCGATGACTTTGCCGGGAATGATGATGATTCCGTTCGCCGGAATACCCGACTTGTCGCCTTCGAGGTATTTCGCCATCAGCTTCATACCCTGATAGCCCCATTCAAACGGCTGCTGTACGACAGTGCCGACGATCTTGCCCTCGTTGACGCCGCCGAGGGTGATCGGATCCTCGTCAAAGCCGATGATTTTTATCTTGTCGAGCTTGCCCGCCTCTTTCAGCACTTCGTAGATGCGCGGCGTATTGTAGGAGTAGAAGCCGACAAGGCAGCTCACGTCCGGCATTGCGGCAAGGATATCTTCGACGTTGCGCTTGGCCCGGGTTTGATCGATTTCGTCGCCACGGACGTCGACGAGTTCAACCTTTGAGCCCTTGATTGTCTCCTTCACGCCTTCGATGCGCTCACGAGCATTGTCGGCTCCGGGCAAACCGACGAACCCGACGCACTTGCCGCCGTTCGGCAGCGCCTTGAGCATCAGCTTGCCCGCTTCCTTGCCGAGTTCGGTGTTTGACGAACCAATATAGGCAACACGCTTCGATTGGGGGGCGTCGCTGTCTGTGGTGAAGAGAAGCGCCTGGGATGCAACTTTGTTCAGCTGTTCTGTCTGGTTCTTCGGATCGACAGCACTGACCATGATTCCGGCGGCGCCGGCAGCGACAAGATCATCAAGGACCCGCTGCTGCACCGCGGCCGCGGCTTGCTCCGGATATTTGAACTGCAGTTCGTATTTGGGCAATTCGGCTTGCGCCTTCTTCACGCCGGCCTCGGCGATTTTCCAGAAGTCGGACGCGCCGTTGACCACGAAAGCCAAGACCTTTTTGTCGGCCGCCTCGGCCGAGCCGAGGCTCAGCGCCAACGCAACGGACACGCCTGCAACCAGGATACGTTTCATTAAACCCCTCCCTTTGTGCGCCTAACCCTTGATGCGGCTAGAGCTCTTTTTATCATCAAGCAAACGGGCCCATCCCCGCCGTTCAAGAAACGAAACCGCCGTTCGTGGTTTGTGGCCTTAGCAGTCAGCTCCTGCGAAGAGGTCAGATGAGGCACGCACCTCAAAGTAGCAGAGCCCCACTGGCCCCGCAACTGTTTCGAAGGATGATTCGTGCTCGCTTACGGGCTGGCCCAAACATCCCAAGCTTGCCACCGTCCGCGTCGGTGCCGACCGGGACACCAAAGGATTGAGAACGACGAGTAGATGCGCCCGCGCTCCTCCGCCGGAGAACTCGTGGCCGAGGTACAGGTCGCGTCGCAAGGGGATGGTGATCATGGCCGTCGGGACCAGGATAAGATAAAAATGAGTGCCGCGGCCGAGGACACGCACGTTGGCTCTTGAGATCTTCTTTGGTCTCTTGGTGTACATGTCTGCGCACTCCGGTCTCTGAAAAACCAAACTTTCAGCGACCGACTTCGCCGGCTAAACTCTGGACTTCAAACGCCCCTGAAAACATCATGTTTTCAGGGGGGGCGTTGGTTGCGGCGAGGCGCGACACCCATTGCGCGGAATGAATGGGTCGCTCCCTACCGGCATTCCGCCTGCAAGCGCTCTTCGTGTCAGCGAAAGAGGGGGCGGGCGCCCCCTCCGACCGTTACCGCGATGCGAGATAGTTCAAAACGGCGAATCCGGGAAGTAAAAGCCCTTAGCGTTATCCTTGGTGATCAGCGTCGCGTCGAGGATGTAGCTGCCGCGAACCGGAACCTGATTGTAAAAGTTGGCGGCGGTCAGTTCCATGGCGGTCGCAACCATTGCTGGCGGGTAAAGAACGTCCACCGGGACCAGCTTGTCGCCGTCCATGACCTTCTTGACCATGTCCTTCGAGCCGGCGCCAGCGATGACATATTGAATTTCGGTCCGCTTGGCCTGATCGATGGCCTGAAGCACGCCGACTGCCATGTCATCATCCTGGCACCACACCACGTCGATCTTCGGGTATTTGGTCAGGTAGTCCTGCATGACCTTGAAGGCATCGTCGCGGTTCCAGTTGCCGAACTGCTTTTGGATCACCTTCACGTTGGAGCCGGAGATCGCCTTGTCGAAGCCGTCCTGGCGCTGCTGGTCGATCGGGATCGGCAGACCGCGGATAACAGCAACCTGAGCATTTGGCGTGTTTTTCTTGATGTATTCACCTGCGGTGGCACCGAGTGCCGGATTGTTGCCAGCGACATAAAGATCGCGAACCGAATTGTCGTTGTTGCTGGGTGCCCGGTCCACGAGGGTGACAAATATATTCTTGTTCTTCACCTCCTTGATGGCGTTGACCAGCGGATCGGGATCGGACGGCAGGATGACCAGTGCGTTGATGCCTTGGGTCACAAGATCCTGTACCGCATTCGCCTGTGTCGCCGGGTCGGGAGATGTCTTCACGATGACGTTCAAGCCCGGATGTTGGGCCATCAGCAGCTTCGCCATCCGCTGGGCGTGAAACACCACGCCGGCGGTCCATCCATGGTCGGCGGCGGGAATGGAAACGCCAATCGTCACTTTCTTGTCTTCGGCGTGAGCCACGCCCATTAAAGCCGCCATGGCGACGGCCAAGCCCAGTATGATTCGCTTACGCATGTCTTCCTCCCAAGAGCGGGTCATGTGATCGGCGACCGGCGACCCGACACCCGGCCGTTTTACGATTTCCGTACCAGGGAACGTTGGACCAGCATTGCAACGATGATGATGGCGCCCTGGATAGCGCCGATCAGATATTCGCTGACGAAATTCGAAAGCAGCATGATGTTGCCGACGATCTCGAGTATGAACGCCCCGCAGACTGTGCCCCAGATGCGGCCGACGCCGCCGCGCAGCGCAGTGCCGCCGACCACGACTGCGGTGATGGCCTGCAACTCCCACATGAGCCCAGTCGTTGCTGACGTGGATCCCAGGCGCGGCACGTAAAGCAGACATGCCACGGCCACGCAGAGGCCTTGGATAACGTAGGTTATCGTGCGCACTCGTTCGACGAGGATGCCGGAATAGCGCGCCACATCCTCATTCGATCCCACGGCCAGAACATGGCGGCCATAGCGCGTTCTGTTCAACACGAAGGCGCCGACGGCGGCTGTGACGACGATGATGATGATCGGCACCGGTATGCCCAGTACCGCGCCGAAATAGGCCGGGCGATAGAGGGAAAGGATGTCCGGGGACCGCAGCGTGATGGCGCCGCCCTGCGACAGCCATGTCGTAAGTCCGCGATAGATACCCATGGTGCCGAGCGTGGCGATGAATGGCTCGATGCTGCCTGCGGTGGTGATCAGACCGTTGGCAAGGCCGCAGGCAGAGCCAATGACAATGGCAAGCGCCATCGCGACGGCGATCATCGTCGCCGGATCGGCGATCACGCCGCTGTTCATGAACATGATCGTCAGGCTGGCGACGAACGCGACCATGGAGCCGACCGACAGATCGAGGCCGCCGGCCGATATCACGAAGGTAGCACCGACAGCGATGATGGCGATGAAGGCGCTGCGGGTGACGACGTTGAGTAGGTTGTCGATGCTGATGAAGTTCGGGTTTGCGATAGCCCCGAGTATCAGGAGAAGGGCCAGTGCCAGGAAGGGTGCGACGGCCCGCAGGTCAATGTCCTTCCAGGACTTCTGTACTTTTCGAGCATCTGCTGCGAGGTCAGTCATATTTGCTATGCAGCCTCCCCGGATTTGACGCCAGTCGCCAGCACGACGACCTCGTTCTCGTTCATGTGCTCGCCCGTTACCGCGCCGACGATCCGCCCAGACCGCATGACCATGATGCGGTCGCAAATGCCGATCAATTCCTGCATTTCGGACGAGATCACAATGATCGACCGCCCTTGCGCGGCGAGCGCCGCGATGAACTTATAGATTTGTTCCTTGGTGCCGATGTCGATGCCACGCGTTGGCTCATCGACGATGATGATGGACGGGTCAGTCATCATCATTTTGGCTAACAACAGTTTCTGCTGGTTGCCGCCGGAAAGCTGGCTGACAAGCATGTCCTTACGGCCGGCACGGATGTCAAACTCGCCGATCGCCCTGTCGAGCGCGACGCGCTCCTTCGCCCGGTCGATCTGAAGCGATCGCCGGAATTTGTCCAGCGAGGCGAGCGTCAGGTTGACGCGCAGGTCCTCGGCGAGCAGCAGGCCCTTGCCCTTTCGATCCTCGCTGAGATAGGCGATCCCGGCCTTCAGGCTGGCGTCGACATGCGGAAACTGCCTCGGCTTGCCGTTGATGCGAATGGCACCGCGGCCGGGCCGCAGGCCGACAAGGCCTTCCATCAATTCCGTTCGCCCGGCGCCGACAAGGCCGGCAAAGCCGAGTATCTCGCCTTTCCCTAGCTGGAACGACACATGTTGTGCGAAGCCGGGGACAGAGAAATCCTCGACTTCCAGGATGGTTTGCCGGCCGCCCTCCGCGTGGCGGTCAGGATAGAGCTTGGCCACGTCGCGACCAACCATCAGGCGCGCCATATCTACCGGCTGCAATTCGTTCGCCGGATGGCGAGCGACAACGCGGCCGTCGCGCAGCACGGTCACCTTGTCGGCGATCTGCTTAACTTCCGGCAGCCGATGCGAAATATAGAAGACGCCGACGCCCTTGGCGCGGATATCGGCGATGACCTTGAGCAATGCCCGCGTCTCGATCGGCGTGAGCGAAGCGGTCGGTTCGTCGAATATTACGACGCGGTGAGGAACCAGAAGTACCCTCGCTATCTGGACGAGCTGACGTTGCGCGATGGAAAGACATCGTACCACTACGTCCGGATCGATGTCGGCACCGAGATTGCGTACTGCCTGACGCGCGCCTTCGTTCATTGCACGATCGTCGACCACCATGCCCTTGGACAGCTCGCGGCCGAGATACACATTTTGTGCGACCGTGAGATCGGGCGCGAGAAGGATTTCCTGGTGAACCAGGACGGTGCCGCGCCGCTCCGCGTCGACCGGTCCCGTCAGCGTCACGGTTTTGCCGTCGATCCTCAATTCGCCGCGCGTCGGCTGCAAATGGCCGGCGAGCAGCTTCATGAGAGTTGACTTGCCGGCACCGTTCTCGCCGATGATAGCGTGAACCTCCCCGGGATCGACAGCCACGCTGACATCCTTCAGCACCTCGACCGGGCCGAAGGACTTCGACAGCGCGACCGCTTCCAGCAGTGGACCTCCGGGAACAATAGACGGCTGGCCGGCTGTCATTTTCATCCGACCTTGGTCCATACGTTTCCGGCTTTCGAAGACGCTACCGCAGCTTCGATGAAGCGCATGCCAGCCAAGCCGTCATGGACGGTCGGATAGACCGTTCCGGCATCGGGTGAAGCGCCGGTCCGCGCGGCGCGGATTGCGCGCGCAGCTTCGGCAAAGAGCGTGGCAAAGCCCTCAAGATACCCTTCGGGATGTCCACTTGGCACGCGGGTGACGCGGGCGGCTTCCGGTAGCGCCCCGGCACCGGCGCGGGTGAGTAACTGCTTCGGCTGGCCGAAACGGGTGAACCATAGATAATTTGGGTCGGCTTGCGTCCATTCCAGCCCGCCCTTGGTGCCGTAGATGCGCAGCTTGAGCCCATTTTCGTTGCCGACCGCGACCTGGCTCGCCCACAGCATGCCACGTGCGCCGCCCTTGTAACGCAACAGGATCTGGACGTCGTCGTCGAGCAGGCGGCCAGGCGCGAAGGTGGTGAGCTGAGCCAAGAGTTCATCGGTCTCCAGTCCGGTAACGAAAGCAGCGAGGTGGTAGGCGTGGGTTCCGATATCGCCGACGGCGCCGCCAGCCCCGGACCGCGTCGGATCGGTGCGCCACTCGGCCTGCTTGCTTCCCGAAAGCTCGGCGCGCTCGGTAAGCCAGTCTTGCGGATATTCTGCCTGCACGACGCGGATATCGCCCAACTCGCCTTGCGCGATCATGGCGCGCGCCTGCCGCATCATCGGATAGCCGGTGTAGTTGTGGGTGAGGACGAAGATCTTACCGCTCTTTTCCACGAGATCGACCAGACCCTGTGCCTCCGCCACTGTGGTCGTCATCGGTTTGTCGCAGATCACGTGGATGCCGGCCTTGAGAAAAGCGCGGGCGGCTGGCGCGTGGACATGGTTTGGCGTCACGATCGACACCGCCTCGATCCCGTCGGGGCGCGCGGCCTCGGCCCTCGCCATCTCCTCGAACGATCCGTAGGATCTTTCCGTCGCTATTCCGAGTTCCAAGGCCGACGCCTTGGCCCGGGCAGGTTCTGAAGACAGCGCGCCCGCGACCAGTTCGAACTGCCCGTCGATCCGCGCCGCTATGCGATGAACGGCGCCGATGAAGGCGCCCTGACCGCCGCCCACCATGCCAAGTCTGATGCGGCCGCCTCTGCTGTCGTACCCGCTCGCTTCGATCGCCACGCGAACCTCCTTAAGCCAAGCCGAGCATCTTGCGGTTCGCAAGATCGTCGGTGCCCGCTCCGGCAAAATCGTCGAACGCGCGCTCGGTAACGCGGATGATGTGATGCTTGATGAACTCCGCGCCTTCGCGCGCGCCGTCTTCCGGGTGCTTGAGCGCGCATTCCCACTCCAGCACCGCCCAGCCGTCGAAATCATGGGCTGTAAGCTTGGAGAAGATGGCGCCGAAATCGACCTGTCCGTCGCCCAGCGAGCGGAACCGCCCTGCCCGGTTCACCCAGCTCTGGAAGCCACCATAAACGCCCTGCCGGCCCGTGGGATTGAATTCCGCATCCTTGACGTGGAAGGCTTTTATACGCTGGTGATAGATGTCGATATAATCGAGATAGTCGAGCTGTTGCAGCAGGAAGTGCGACGGATCGTAGAGCAGGTTCGCCCGCGCGTGGTTCTTTACCCGTTCGAGAAACATCTCATAGCTCACGCCGTCATGCAGGTCTTCGCCGGGATGGATCTCGTAGCAGACGTCGACGCCGTTCTCGTCGGCATAGTCGAGCAGCGGGGTCCAACGTCTTGCCAGCTCGTCGAACGCTGCTTCCACGAGGCCGGCCGGACGCTGCGGCCACGGATAGACATAGGGCCATGCCAGGGCGCCAGAGAACGTGGCATGCGCCTTCAGGCCAAGATATTTCGATGCTTTAAGCGCGCGTTTCACCTGGTCGACCGCCCATTCGGTCCGTGCCGACGGGTTGCCGCGCACTTCAGGCGCCGCAAAGCCGTCGAAGGCAGCATCATAAGCAGGGTGGACCGCGACGAGCTGCCCCTGCAGATGAGTGGAGAGCTCGGTGATCTCCAGTCCGTGCCGTGCCGCGACCCCCTTGATCTCGTCGCAATAGGTCTTTGAATCGGACGCCTTCTTGACATCGAACAGGCGCGCGTCCCAGGTCGGGATCTGCACACCCTCGTAGCCGAGCGACGATGCCCACTTGCAGATCGCGTCAAACGAATTGAACGGAGACGTATCCCCGGCGAACTGCGCCAAAAAAATGGCTGGACCTTTTATCGACTTCATGAGTTTTCCTCCCGACTCCGGCTTCTTGCCAACACGATTCACTCAACTGCGGCAGCGGCCGCATCCACACGCAATGAGACTTGGCGTTCCATATTGCATCAGGACCAGGGACGGTCCGGGGGTGACCGGACCGTCTGGGGAACACGCCCGCGCACAATGCGATCCTTGTCGTACCATCGGAATGCGGGTGGAATGGGCACCTCTGGACCACCATAGGCGATCGCAGCGGTCGTTCCGAAGAAACGGGCTGGTGCGTTCACAGGGAGAACTCCTTCAGTGCAGGATAAAGCTCTCGCCACTGCGCATAGCCGTCGTCGTAGGCTGTGACTGCGGAAGCTCGCGGTGCGAAAGTGGCAAGCCGGCGTGGACGACCGCACACGTCAGCAGGCTTTGCGCCAGTGGCGGCAAGTTTGCCAAGTCGCGCCGCTCCAAGCGCCGCGCCGAAATCGCCCTGCTCGACGCGGTGAACCGGAATGCCGCGCACATCGGCGATGATCTGCGCCCAAAGCGCCGAGCGCGACCCGCCGCCGACGAGATGAACGATGTGCTGACACCCGGTCGCGCTGCGAAGACCAACGAGGGCGCCAGCCGCGGCGGCGTCATTGTGCGGCCTGCGCTCGCCGTCGAGGTAGGGCAGAAAGCGCACCGGGCTCGATCGATCGACGACCTTACCGAGGGGTAGGAGCAGTTTGGCGTCGGGCGTTCCCAGGATCCGCGCAAGCCAGGCAAGCGAGGCGCCTGCCGACAACATCACGCCCATCTGATGCCGCAGACCCCCGAGGGCATGGCAGAATGCGTGGACGGCAAGCTCGCACGTGGCCGTCGCGACGATCGCGGCAGCCTCGTTCACGAGCACGGCTTTCACACCGGACGTGCCGACGTCCATTCCGAGATACACGACCCCTCCCTTGCTCCCTTACGGTCGGCGATCTGCGTCGCCACTCCCGCATAGAATCCGTATTCCTGCTTGCCTGCCGCTCGCCGCAATGAGACGAAAACAGCTCAGCCAATGCGCTACGGCAAATTGTCCCTCATCACGATGTCGATTCGGATCTTCTCCTGTTCGCTCAGGATCGGCTCGCCCCTGCCGAGGGCGAGCAGCACGCGCACGGCAGCGCGCGCCTCATGCCCTGGATTCTGCGAGATGGCCGCATCCATTACGCCCTGCAGCAGCAGCTTGCGCGTCATCACCGTAACGTCGTGCCCGGCGAACACGATGCGGCTCGCCCGCCCCGAGTCGATCAGCGCTTTTGCAACACCCGGAGTTCCGGCGCCCACGTTATAAAGGCCGACAATGTCAGGGTAATCGCTCAGCAACTTCATCACGAGGCGTCCTGAGCGATCATCCTCATCCCGCCCCTCGATAACCGGCAGTACACCGAGTCGCGAAAACTCAGACGCCATCACCTGATTGAAGCCGAAAATCCGCTCTGCATGGTCGCGCAGGCCAAGCGAACCTGCGACGATTGTGATCTTTCCGGCCCTCGGACCTACGAGACGGCCGACCAGCGCGCCCGCTGTACGTCCAGCGGCGATGTTGTCGATGCCGACATAGTGGTGGCGGCGCGAAGACGGCACATCCGACACCAGTGTCACGACCTTCGTGCCGCCGTCGACCAGATCATTGATCGCGGCGCGGACGCTCGGATGATCAAGCGCCACGACCGCGACACCGTCGAAGTCACTGGCCAGGGATTCGAGCGTGGAAGCAAGCACGGAGGGATCGAAGACGTCGGTCGCGACCATCTCCACCGCGAGGCGGCGAGCTGAGAGCCAGGCCGACATTTCGTCAAGATAAGACTCGATCTGCTGCATGAACAGGTTCGGCCCTGACGGCATCACGAAAGCGAAGCGCCGAGCCCGGCCGCGGGCCAACTCTGCCGCAGCCATATGGGGCTGAAAGGCGTTGCGTTCAATTGCCTCCTTGACGCGGCGGACCGTGTCCGGCCGCACGCCCTGGCGATTGTGGAGGACACGATCCACGGTCGCCAGACTGACCCGCGCTAGGCGCGCGATGTCCTTCAATGTGAGCGGCGCTTCCTGCTCCTTCATGGCCCACCTCTAGCAGAGGTGTCCTGAGGTGCGCAACTCACTTCTAACGGTCCAGTACCATCCACTGCCTTTGGGAAGCACCGCGGGGTCGGCGGATCAAATGTGTCGAGCCCGACATCTGTCACGATTTTTGCTCAGCAGCGCACGCCTCTCGGCCTTCTCGTCGCTGCAATTGGCGATAACGCGCGGCCTATCTGAGCGGCCACCGAACGTGGTTGATTAAGACCTGGTCTACAGCATCGCCGAGTTTGCCGCCGCTCGTGCTGAAATCATTCTATCTTCGCGGGTCCGTACCGCTCTGGCGACCTACGGACTGTTAATCGGCGTGGGGTCCCGACGCCGATCGGCATGCTAAGCTATTGATCCACCTAACGGTGGAGGGGCGCATTGCCTCATCAATAATGTTACCGGAGAACTGACCGTCAGGAGTGGGACGGCGATACCGAATCGGATCGGTGTCGCCGATGGCAGGACGGATCAGCATG
>Ga0066789_10000759_pt1 | contig 13585 bp, 14 predicted proteins | sample OrgsoiDNA2013049_FD_70960 | JGI IMG/M metagenome (GOLD analysis project Ga0066789, IMG submission 70960) | Permafrost soil microbial communities from the Arctic, to analyse light accelerated degradation of dissolved organic matter (DOM) -... | ecosystem: Environmental > Terrestrial > Soil >...
GAAATGAGCTCCACGGTGGGCGAAATCGCCGCCAATACCGAAAAGGCCCGCACCGTCAGCCGCGATGCCACGCAACAGGCTTTCGCCATTTCGGCCGTGATGAAGGAACTTGGTCACGCGGCCCAAGACATCGGCAAGGTTACGGAAGCGATCACCAGTATCTCGGCGCAAACCAATCTTTTGGCTTTAAACGCGACCATCGAAGCCGCGCGCGCGGGCTCGGCCGGCAAGGGATTCGCGGTGGTGGCCAACGAGATCAAAGAGCTCGCGCAGCAGACCGCCACGGCGACGGAAGACATCAAGGCCAAGATCGCCAGCGTGCAATCCTCGACGGGGGCGGCGATTGGCGACATCGAGCAAATCGCCGCTGTCATCAAGGAGGTGGGCGACATTGTCTCGAACATCGCCACCGCCATTGAGGAGCAGTCCACCGCTACCAAGGACGTCGCGGCGAACATCGCGAATGCAAGCCAAGGCGTGTGCGAGGCCAACGAACGGGTGGGCCAGACAGCCGACGTGGCGGCTGCGATTGCACGCGACATCGCGAGTGTGAATGCCGTGGCCGCCCAGAGCCAGCGAGACAGTGCACGGGTCGAAGAGAGTGCGAGGGACTTGGCAACCTTGGCCTCGACACTCAAGGAACGAATCGCGTATTTCAAGGCCTAGCACCCAGTCTCTCTCAATGGTTCCGAGGCCCCGACCGACGGTAAGGTGAATGGTCGCGCAGCGATGGCACCGGCCGATCCACTTTCGCGGCCCACTTCGCGGAGAGCATGAGTTCTGCGTCGTTGTCCCTGGTCCGTGCATCTACAAACACACAGAACCCTTTGGTGAGGTGGGGAATCAAACCGGGGTCCAATTTTCACAACACATTCGGGACGCCAGCGCGCGCGTCGCATAGGAGATAGATCATGCCCACCGTCATCGGCCATCATCACGTGAAGGACACCAAGCATTGGCTCGCCTCGCCCATGCGCGAGAAGTTTTTCGGTCCCCTCGGCGTCACTGGCATTCGTACATTCGTCGACCCGCAGAATCCGACTCGGGTCGCGGTGCTGATGGAGGTTCCTGATATGAATGCTCTCAAGACCGCCATGAGCGCCCCAGGTGCCGCCGAAGCGATGGCGCACGACGGAGTGCTGGCCGAGACACTGGTGATGCTCGTCGAGGCGTAACCGAAAGACTGGCGATCGCTTCGCCGGCAACCGGCTGCGCATGCGCCGTTCCAGCCGGCGGATGTCCTCGGGCTGCTCTCGCATTTGGGCGCCAGGCTTTGCGCTGCGCGGTGCGAGGTGTTTCAGGTCAGGGTTTCCATGTCGACGACCGCCTCAAGATCCTCGACGATGGTAACGTGAGGCTGGAGTTCAAGCGCCCGTGGTCCGATGGCGACGGGCGCGGCGAAAGCCGCGTGGGGCAGGGGGTGGGCGGGTAGGCCCTAGGCCCCGAAGGGGCACCATCGTCGGTCGACCTTGCGCCGCTCGCCCTTATTGCGAGGCTAGCCGCGATCATCCCCCCGTCCTCGTCCCCATGTCGTCAGATATTCGGGGGTCATCTCGTCACACTCCAGTCTCCGCAGCCAAGTCGTCCCAGTCCCGACCGCGGCCGCGCCCGAGGGAGGCGGCAAGACCGTCGAGGTTTTCGCTGATACAGTTCAAGGCGCCCTGACTGCGCTCGCCGACAAAGTCCCGACCTACGCCGACAGCTTTTCGATGACCATGTTCACCGTCGACGACCTGGCAGGCTCCGTGGGGGAAAGATTCCCTTTGTATGCCTTGCGGTCCACCTATGCCGCCGTCGCCGATCTTGCGGCGGCTCGCGTTGCGCATTTTCGCGTAAGGTTCTCGTTCTTCGCACGATCAATGGAGTCGGGACCTCACCATGAAACCGCGTCTGGCCGTCGCATCGGGCATGTCCGGGACATCCGCACACTCTACGGACTCCACGGATGCGATGTATGGCCAACACCTGACGAAAGTGAAACGCTGGGCCCGACGCCTGGCAGGGCCGTCCGCCGACCTCGAGGACTTGGTTCACGACATTTTCCTCATCGCGCTCCGCAAGGGCTTCCAGTTTCGAGGCGAGGCCTCCATCGATACCTGGCTCTTCGGCATCGCCCAGCGGGTGGTGTGGACGAAACGGCGCAAGAGTCGGCTTCGCCAATGGTTGTTCGGACAGAACCAGACCATGCTGGTGCCGCCCGAGCCCCGGACGCCTCAACACGAGCTCGAACGGCGTGAGCAGAGCGCGCGGCTTTACCAGGCCCTCGATCGGCTGCCCGACGTCTATCGGACCGCACTGATTCTCTACGAGCTCGAAGAGCTGCCCGGCGAAGAGGTGGCTCGCCTGACGGGGGTGCCGCTCGGCACCGTGTGGGTGCGACTTCATCGGGGTCGCGAACGGCTGATGCAAATCCTCTCGCGAGGAGAACGATCATGAGTAGGCCCGCTGCCAACCCCACGCGGCTTTCCTGCCTGCCCGAGACCGAGGATTCTCTCGGCGTCGGACGCATGTTCCGCAACGCACGCGAGCTTCCGCAAGAGGAAGAAGAGCTTCCGAGCCTGCGGTGGCGCCTACGCACGTCGCAACAATGGCGTGCCACGCGGCCTCGGCTTTTTCTGAAAGTGGCGCTCGTGCTCGGTGTCGTCTTCTGCCTGGGCGGCGTCGTAGGCGCAGTGGTCCCGGCATTTTGGCCCAGAAAAGAACCGGCCGTCGTCAGCCCAACGCCAGCCCTGGCACCGACCGCGCGCCGGCAGAAACCGCGGCCAGCGACCGCTTTGCCAGCCACGACCGCGCTGCCCGAGATCGGCGCCGAGGAGCCCGCGTCCGTGGCGCAGGATCCGAGACCCGTTGCCGACGAGCCGACGCCTGCCCCCGCACCAGCGAAACATCGCGCCGCCGTCCCTGTCGCCATCTTGAGGGAACCCACTCCGCTGCCCGCACCGAGCGCTCCCGAAATAGCGGCACAGCACGCGGAGCCGGCACAGCCATCCCCCATCGCCGTCGAGCAGGCGCTGCTCAGCCGGGCCATGAAAACGTTGCGTGATGGCCACGATGCGCGGACTGCGCTTGGACTACTCGCGCAGCACGCGGAAAAATTCCCCGACGGCGCGCTGACTTCCGAAGCAACCATACTGCGCATCGAGGCGCTGCTCACTCTCGGGCTGAAGGACGAAGCGCTATCGCTCCTCGATAGGGTTCCACTCGCGTCGCTGCCCAACCGTGACGAGCAACTTGTCGTGCGCGGCGAGTTGCGCGCTGCCAAAGGTCGCTGGCGAGAAGCGGATCAGGACTTCGACGACATTTTACGGGACCGCAGCTTGCCCGCCGCGAGCGCCAAGTCCCGCAACATCCAAGAACGGGCGCTATGGGGGCGCGCCTCCGCGCGCAGCCGACTTGGTGACCAGGATGGCGCCCGCGCCGACCTCGACCTGTACCTGCGATATTTTCCCGCCGGGCGGTTTGCCGGCCCGGCCGCCGCGCTCTTGAAAGGGGTGCCATGAATCGATGCGCTTTTCTTGCAGGCGTGCTTACCGCAACCTCGGCGTTTGCCAGCCTTGCGCACGCGCAGCCGATGGTCGTGGTGCTGGGCGATGCCACCTGTCCGAGCGCGGACATGATCCGCACCGCCTTGCCAGCAGCCGGGCCCATAGGCGATTTGTCAGGGCAGAAAGTAACCGTCGAGGTTGTGGATGACCGGCTCTCGTTGATCTTGGGCGAGGCTCCGGCCGTGCGACGGGAAATCCCGGCCGACAAAGACTGTTCGGTGCGCGCCGAGAGCGTGGCCGTGGTCATCGCCGCGTGGTCCGGCGAGCTCGGCGCTCGTCCCACCGATTCACCCGTGTTGACCGTGGCGATCCCCACGCCGGTGCTGACGCCCGTGAAGAAGCCGAGCCATCTCACCGAGCTGGAGGGATCGGCTTTCTATTCCCCACTGTGGGGCCACGCGCCGGGCGCCTCGCTGGGTGTCGGTCGCATGCCCCGAGACGGTGGCGTTGGCGTCCGCGTGCTCGGCGCCTACCAGTCTGCGCGCGACGTGTCTCTCGAAGGCGGAACCAATCAGGTCCTGCGATTTCTCGTCGGCGCTGCGCTGACCTATCAGGTTCAGCGCACGCATGTCTTTGCCGCGGGCGATGTTGGCCTCGTCGGTACCCTCACGCGCGCGCAGGGCACTGGATACGAGCCAAGCCAAGCAGCCTCGACGACGAATTTCGGTGGCCTCGCCGACCTTCGGGGTGGCCTTCGTCTGGGCCGATTCAGTCTTTACCTGAGTGCCCGGGGATTGCGCCTACTCCAGGCCGAGACGGTGAAGGTCCAGTCGACCAGTCCGGGCGTCGCCGACAGCTCCACGCTGAATGGGTGGGATTTACAGATCGGCGTGGGCCTCGGTGTGCGCTTTGAATAGAGGAACTAGTATGAAAGCCCAACACTCTTTCACCACCGCGTTCTTGATTGCCCTCGTGGTCTTCGGTCTTGGCTGCGGCGGAACCATAACCACCGGCACGGCCAAGAAACTGGTCAACAACAAGCCGGCCGCCGATGGCACATGCCCAAGCGGACAAACCCTGTGCGGCGTTGGCGTCTTCGCTATCTGCGTGGATCTGCAAAACGCCCCCAATCACTGTGGCACCTGCGACCGGGCGTGCTCGCCCGGGATCGCCTGCCAAACGGGAATCTGCCAGCAGGCCGTATGTACCGGCGCGACGATCCCGTTCTCCGGCCAGCCGACGACGGGGACCCCCACTACTGGCTTCATGCCGTACACGCCTGGGTATACGCCTGCCACCCAGATCCTTGCAGACGTGAATGGCGACGGTCGACTGGACCGCATCGAATGGCTCGCTGGCCCCTACGCGTGCCAAGATTGCAGTGCGACCCTCAGCGAGTTTCGCGTTTCATTGGGCCAGCCTGGTGGGACCTTCGCACCTCCCGACACTTACAACGCGAGCGCTGCCATCAGCAAGATCTTCGCTACCGACGCGAACGGCGACGGACTGGCCGACCTCTACGTCCTCTCATCAACCAACGTGGATGATCAGAATGCGCGCTACCACGCGGAGCTGTGGCTCGGTCAGAAAGATGGTCACCTCCGGCGGTCTGATGCCGCTAGTAACAGTGCCAACGCGTCTGACAGCTACTTCTCCGAAACCGCGATTGGCGACCTTTCCGGCGATGGCTGGCCCGACCTGGTCCTGCCGGCTCCCTTCACCGACTTCGACTCTCCTCCCAAGATCAGCGTGTATTTGTCGGACAGCACAGGGGCGCTCCACTTGTCGCAGACCTTCGTCGCGTGGTCCGGCAGTACCTTCATCGGCGATTGGAACGGGGATGGAAAGCCCGATCTCATGCTGCTGTCGGGCAGCATGGAGCTTCTCTACAATCGAGGCGACGGCACGTTCGAGCAGCCTCTGGACTGCGGTCTTTCGGTGGGAGGCGGGTCGATGGGAGAACCGGATCTTGTGGTCGAGGACTTCAATCGCGACGGCCGAATGGATATCGCGTCAGAATATATGATGTCCAACTCGCGCGTCGGTGTCATGCTCGGCCTCGGCGGATGCGGATTCGCGCCCATCAGCTACTATGACGTTCCCGGATCGTCCGGTGGTTTCCTTCGTGCCGCGGATATGAACGGTGATGGAATACTCGACCTCGTCAGCGTCGCCCCGGTCTCGGGCCCTGACCCGAAGGATCCGACCGGCCCTGCAACCGTCATCACGGACAACCTTCTCAGCGTGCTCATCGGTAACCCCGACGGAACCTTCCAGCTACAGGGCGCGCCGATCTCGCTCGGCCCAAACTGGATCACGAATGTGACCATCGGAGAGGTCACCGGGGATCAGCGTCCCGACATCCTTGTCTCGGGCGCGGACGGCCAGACCGGACACACCAGCACATGGGAGAACACCTGCCAATGACAGCGAGATACGTCTATGCGATCTGGTGGCTCACGACCGTCCTTCTGGCGGAGGGCGCTTGCGATTCAAGAACTCTCGTGGTGCACTCCGACGCTGCGATCAAACACGACGGCTCGCCGAACGGGGGGGGAGCTCCCATAGCGCAACTGCCGATCGACGGCGGCGGGCAATGCCCCGACGGCTACGCCCCGTGTGGAAACGGCGACGGGCTTCGTTGTTACGATCTCAGTCGGTCGCAGGATCACTGCGGCGCCTGCGAAAATGCGTGCACTTCGGGGATCGCCTGCCAGTCAGGGAGCTGCCAACCATCCCGCTGCAATGGAGCCCTGAGCTTCAAGACACTCGTGTTCGATTCGACCGGCGTCACCTATGCGCTGGGCGATTTCGACGGTGACGGCATCCTGGACCTGGTTGGCGCGTCCGACTACGCCAGCCCAATGAGTTTGTTCTACGGGGCGGGCGATGGAACTTTTTCTGCAGGTCAAGTCATTGACCAGACCAGTGGCTGGAACTCGCCGGACTCGGGCCTGCCGATGGTGCCCTGGTGGTTCGGTTGGCAAGCGCTCGCGGCGGACCTGGACGGCGACGGCCTCGTGGACCTCACCAGTATCAGGAACGACGGGTCTGCCGCCATCACCGTACGCCTTGGATCGGGACGTCGCGATGCCCCTTTCGGCGCACCCACGAGCTACCCGACCAGCCCGGGCCTGTCCTCTGTGCTCTTGGCTGATTTTGACGGCGACGGCCGACTCGATCTGGTGGCGGGCGTGAGCAAGGCTCTCGAGTACTGGCGCGGACAAGGGGGCGGACGATTCGAGCGCCATGCGGTTCTGGATTCACAAGACATATCTACCGAGGGCCCGGGTCTCGCTCTGGCAACGGACTGGAACGGCGATGGCGTCTTGGATCTCGTCTACGGGCTTTGGGGGCAAAGGGGCGGAATCCTGCTCGGGGGTGGAGGTCGACTGCACTACCGTTTGGGTCATGGGGACGGCAGCTTCGACGCGGAGGTCGCGTGCGCTCTTACCGCGGGCATCGTGGGCGACTTCGACCACGACCACCGTCCGGATCTCATCAGCGCATCGAGCATCATGGGAGCAACTCTGTCGCTAGGAATCAACGGCTGTGGTGCCAGCAAGACCGTCCCAATCACCGATTGGACCAAGCAGGGCGGCGTGGCCTTAGCCGACTTCAATGGCGACGGCAATCTGGACGTCGTCATCGACGACAACCTAGCCATCATGGTCCACGTGGGGGACGGCAAAGGTGGCTTCCCCCACGCGTTGACGATCCCCGCTCCCACCCCCAATGGACAGTGGCCCCTCGGCAATTTCTTCGTGGGAGATCTGAACCGGGACGGCAAGCTGGATATCGTCTTCAGCCGGGACGGTGGATGGGGAGTTCTCCTCAACACCTGCCAGTAGCCAGGAGCCACCAGCAGACCAGACTCAAGCAGACGCAAGCAGACTCAAGGAGGACAGATGCGAAGACTAAGCCTGATCGTCGGTCTGGTGTTGTTTGTACCAGCCAGCACCGCTCGCGCCCAAGAGGAAGCACCAGCAAGTCCGGTTACCGAGCCCACGACTGCTCCCGGCGAGGCAACGCTCGCTCCAGCGGTTGTGGGCGCGCCCGCGAACAACTTTCAGGTCGGCCTCGCCTTTCTGCCGATGCTGCTCGGCAAAGTTGCCACAGGCCCAAGTGGCAGCGACACTTCATCCAATCTCGATTTCGCCTATGGGGTTGGCCTTTCGTTCGGGTACAGGGTCCTGGCTGGACTAAGCACGGGTATTGCTCCACAGGCTATCTTCCACCTGAGCTCCAAAGATTCCGCCGGATACAGTGTCATTGACTCCGAAAAGGAGTACGACCTGATGGCAAGGATCGCGTACGCGTACACCGTGGCGCCCAAGCTCGATGTCTATGCCGAGGTCCTGCCTGGATACTCCTTTGTTACTTACAACGAGATCCTCCAAGGATCGAAAGCGCCCAAAGCCCACGGAGTCGTCCTAGGCGGCGGGTTGGGAGCGGCCTTCGCTATCACCGAGCGGCTCTTCGCAAACGTCGGCGTCGGCTACCAGCAGGGTTTCCAAACGTCGCACGGAATCAGCAACAGGGACGTCAAGACCACGTTTCTCCGCATCGCCCTCGGTGGCGGCGTGAAGTTCTAGCTCCCCGTCGCGACGTCTCCGTTGCGACCGCAACGACAGCCGGCGCCTTCGTCGTGTACGCCAGCGCCGCTCCCCGTCCTGTGCCGAAAGCAGAGCGAACGAAAGCATCGTGATATCAAGGTGTTGGTTGCGACTTGTGGAAGGCTACAAAGGCGCAAGGAGCGTGATTTTGGCACTGTGATGGCTGCTCAAAGGACCAGCTCACATCCGATTCGGCAGCAGGTACCAGCGGTCGGCTTCGGTGTCGATGTCTTGAATGCCCGCCTGTGGTGCGAGCGCCAAGTTCTTGAAGGTCGGTTTGCCATCGCCCGAAAACTGCACTTCGGGAAACTCCACTTTGCACGGAGGATCCGTGTGCGCCACGAGGAGAGGCAAGTCCGTCGTCGAGCCCAGCAGCTTGTGCTTGATCCGGTACGCGTGGCAGTCGGCCGAAAGCTCGGAGCGATGGACCACGCAGTGGGACGCCCCCCACGCGAGGTGCACCGTCGGCAATCGCTCGGGCGGGCGATGCACCAGCACATACACGTCCGACTGAATGGTTCGCGGGTAGCGCTTGACCGAAAGCGGACCCCACTGGGCGTTTTTTCCGTCGGTCTTGATAAGGTTGTAGGCCTGCACGCGACCCGCGTGTTTGGCCAGATCGACCACGCCGATTTGCTGAAAACCATAACTTTCGCCAAGGCCGACGGCCATCGCGGCGTCGACGGCAGCTTTGGTCACCCACACCATGCCCGGCACCGTCGTAGGCTCCAGGCGGGAACAGGTCACGATGGTCTTACCAAAAGCGTCCGGGGCGTCGTTGAACGGACTGTGCTCGATAAGCTCAATATCGCCGTAGTGAACCGCGATACGCGCTTGGAAAGGCCACAGGCCATATTGCTGTTGGCGTTCGCGGCCGGCCAGGGTGTTGAAGTGATTGTGGATGCGCCACGCATGCTCGAGCGCGTGCTTGATGTCGCCAGGATAGACGAGCAGTACGCCGTCACCCGCGGGCTTGACCACGTAGCGCGCGGCAGTCTCGTCACCAAGGCTGGCGCGCAGATCGTCGCGAATGTCCTTGCCCAGCTTGCCCATCAGGTGGTCGAACTTGAGCAGGTACTCGTGCTGATCGGCAATCGAGGCATAGCGCTCCACGTCCGCACACACCACGGCAGCGGGTTGCAATCTCGATGGCGTCTCTTTTCCTTCGGTCACGGGTTCGCTCGAATAGTAGCCGCAAAGTACCTAGAGACAAAGGAACAGCGGATGAATCGACGCTACGGGCAGCGCTTTTCACCGGTGAGCAGGACAATGGGATAGTCCTTGGTCACGCCGCCAGGCCGAGCCTTGCTGTAGACGTACGCGATCGAAGCTTCGACCTTGACGAAGCCGGCGACCGAAAACTGGGCGACCAAGGCCGCCCGATCGAAGCCGCGGTGGTACACGCCGGTCATGTCGTCGTGAAAATCGCCGCTTTCGGTCTCGAGATCCGCCAGCGCGATTTTTCCGCCGGCATGGAGCAGAGCAAAGAGCTTGCGGGCCAAGCGAGCCACATCTTTCACGTGGTGCAACGTCATGGTGCTGACCACGATATCGGCATTGGGAGGCACGTCGTCGTCGCGCTCAAGATCGAGAAGCATGGTTTCGATGCCGGTCGCTCCAAGCGTCGCGAGCTTCCCCGTGAGCACGTCGAGCATTCCGCGGGATGCATCGGCGGCGATGATACGCGCAACGTGCGGCTGCAACTTGAGCGCAAGAATTCCCGTGCCCGCGCCGTAGTCGAGCACCGTCTCGCCGCCCTTCAGGTCAAGATGCGCCACGATGGCGTCAGCAAGCGCAAGGGTCATCGCCCGACGACTCGCATTGCTATCCCATTCCGCCGCTCGTTCGTCGAAGGTTGCCATGAGGTGATTGTAATCCTTCCTTGCCAGCACACAGCCAGTGAAACCCCGAGGTTAGTCAAAGGTATCCGTCGCGTATCGCGCGCAGGTAGACCAGGCTAATTCTGCCCCGATCGATCGTCCGACGGTTGCTGGTGGTTTCACGCAAGAGCAGACTTTCAGCACGAGATGATCACGCGCTTGGTGGAACCGTTCGAGATCGAGGTGGCAGCGCTGAGCGACACCGGGAGCGAGCGTGGCCACAACGAAGACCACTGTGGCCAGTACGTGAAGAGCAAGACCAGCGCTCTCGTGGCGGTGGCCGATGGTATGGCGACCCTCGAAGGAGGCGACCTGGCCAGCCAACGCGCGGTGCTAGGCCTCGTACGCTCGTTTCGCGAGCTGGCACCGGGCATGACTCAAGCGCAGCGTCTCGTGCGCGCTGCCCGCAACGCCAACTACGAGCTTTACGAGATGGCGGTAGTGGTTCCACAGTTGCGCGGCATGAGCACGACGCTCACCGCAGTGGCGGTCGACGATGGTGATATGACTGCGGTCCATATCGGCAACAGTCGCGTCTATTTGCTCCGTGACGGCTACATCAACCAACTCAGCAAGGATCACACGGCGGCGGCGCAAGCCAGCGAGGAAGAACGCGAGGCGCCGCCGGGCGGACACGACATCCTTACCCGCTGCCTCGGCCGCGAGCTTATCGTCCCCATCGACCTATTCGAGACAGAGCTCGGCCGCGGCGACACGGTACTACTTTGCACGGATGGTGTTTACCGGGTGCTCGAAGACATGGAAATGGCGCGATTGATAAACGGGCTCGACGCCGCCGCCGCCTGTCGCAAGTTGATCGACGAAGCCAACGCGGTCGGCACCCTAGACAACGTGACCGTGGCCGTCTTGCGCGTGTTAGGCGAAACGCCGGAGCCGCGGCGATAGGCTGGCAGCTGACGGCGCTTTAGCGCCCTGCTCGCCAAGCACGTTGACATTGCGGGGGCGATTCGGTGAGCGCTCACTTTGGGGGCGTCTCGGGATCTGGAACGCACACGGGGCGAGAGGCCGCGAAAAGCGCTCAGCGCCACCGCCACGGCACGAGCGCGGGCGTTCGCTTCCTATGCTCGGCCCAGGCCGGGTGGCGAGACAGCATGCGTCTGTCCATCCACGGCACGCTGACCAAAACGAAAAGCAAGGTGATCGCGAGTGCGCCAACGGCGGACCAGGCCCAATGGGTATCGGCGGCTACGCCGAAGAGAAAAATGCCCCACCAAAACAGAACTTCACCGAGATAGTTGGGATGGCGGCAGACCGACCACAGACCCGTACCCAGAATGTCTTCCGAGCGGTGGGGTGAACGCAGGTAACGGCGGAGTTGGAGATCGGCGACGGTTTCCACTGCGATGGCGGTGCCAGCCACCAGCGTGGCGACGATGTCGACAAGGTTGAAGCCATGGCGTGTGAGCGCGGGAAAGGCCGGCAGCATTCCGCAGAAGACCCACGCAGTGGGGAAAAGGTGAATCGAAAAGAAGCTCGCCGGCCAATACAGCTTGCCGGTCTTGCCGCGAATTTCAACGTAACGGAAATCTTCGTCATCGGGCCCAAGCCAGCGCAGCGCCCAGTTGGCGGTGAGACGCGCGCCCCACAGGGCGAAGAGTGATAGGACTAGGATCTGACGAACGCCGATCCCGCCGGATGCCCAGTAAACGGCGATCGGTAGCGGTGCTACACTCCAGTACGGATCGTAGATGCTGGAGTTGTCGAGCGCGACACTGAAGGCGAACACGACGATGGTCGCAACCAGGTCAGCGACAGCCGCGACCAGAATAGGATGGCGGCCTTCGAACGGCTGCGCCGCTGCTATCGCCGCGAAGAGCGCGACAACGTAGGCGACCACAACGAAGATTTGCCCTGCGCGTTTGGATGAAACGAACCGCATGCGATCACCCGTAAAGCTTGCGTGTGGCACGGCCCATGATCCGAATCGCCATCCGCCGCGGAAAGAGATGCGCCATCAAGAACGCGGAGAAGCGATAGAACAAGCCCGGCACGACGCTCGGCCCGCGCCCGAGAGCCGCCAGCGTGCGCTCGGCGACGAAATTCGGATCGAGCAACGGCACCCGGCTCGGCCGTGGCTTCGACAATTCGTATCCCGGTGTGCGCGAGGCGCCGGCACGACAGACGACGACGTCCACGCCACTTGCCGAAAGCTCTTCCCATAGCGCTTCGCCGAGCACGGTGTTGAAGGCCTTCGACGCTGCGTACGACGAAATCCACGGTCCGCCCTGCGAGCCGGCGGTCGAGCTCATGAGCACCATGCCTCCGCGACGGCGCGCCGCCATGGTGCGACCAAAGTGATGGGTCAGCACAAGCGGGCCGCGACAATTCACATCGATGACCCGCAAGTGCTCGGCGAGCGGCCGGTCGATAAAGGCCCCGATGGTCGAATACGCGGCGTTGTACACCAGCAGCCTGACGTCGATATCGGCGGTCACCGACTGAACAGAAGCGAGCACATCGGCCTGCCCAAGATCTGCGGCCAGCGTTCGCACGTCGACTTTACAGGCAGCGCGCAGGTCGGAAGCCAACCGATCCAGCGCATCCTGGCGTCGCGCGATCAGCACAAGGTTGATTCCCCGCCCGGCAAGCTGGCGTGCAAACGCTTCGCCGAGGCCGACCGAGGCGCCGGCGATCACGGCCCACGGACCGTAGCGTTTGGCAAAGTCGCTCATGCCGAGGCGACCTCTTCGCTGAAGGGATGGATGTTGCGCCCCATGCGCCAAAGGATAAGCAAGGGAAAGACGATCCACGATGCGTTGGCGCTCAGGACGATCCACGGGCGCGGCGACGCGTGAACGCCAGCCAGCTCGTCGAACAGGATGATGATGACGTTGGCAAGCATCATGCCCGCCCACACGAAGGACGGCGTTCGGATCCATTCGCGGCCACGAGCGAAGGCGTAGATCGCCGCCGCGTAGAACGGTCCGAAGAGAAGAACGTCAATCCAAATGGTGGCCCGGTACCACGCGGGTCGCGCCCACAGGAGTGGATCGAACGTCTGCTCCCACCAATGAATCAGCGCGAGCGTACCGCCGGGAGGCCAGCGCGCTCCGCCGACATCCGCCGGGTTACGGATAAGGATCTGCTCGATGCTGATCACGTAGCTGACGAAAAGCACGTTGAAGACGAAAAACCCGAGGAAGGCAATGTCGAGTCGCCGGCGCGAAAGGGGAACAGGCAGCCGCATGCCCGCACCTTAGCGAGCCGGCGCCGCATTTGCCAGTCGGGTTACCTGGACCGTGCGCTCTTCAACCTAGGCTGAAGGGCGCACGGCGGCTTCCATCTCGATCTCGGCCAGCAGGCTTTCCTTGTCGCGCCCGACGGTCGCGACGGCCAAGCGTTTGCCGTTCTTCCAATACGCAACCCGTCCATCGTGCGCGTCCAGGTTGCCGTCAACATCGACGCGATCCCAGCCCTCGGCATGGCCGACGTAGGCAATGGTCACGTCGTAGTGGGCGCTCCAGAAAAAGGGAACCGCCTCGAATGCGATTTTGGTGCCCAGCATGTTGCGCGCCGCTGTTTGCCCTTGCCGCTGCGCCACCACCCAGTGCTCGACTCGGATCGCCTGGTCGCTGTGCGGATC
>Ga0066789_10000760_pt1 | contig 13580 bp, 10 predicted proteins | sample OrgsoiDNA2013049_FD_70960 | JGI IMG/M metagenome (GOLD analysis project Ga0066789, IMG submission 70960) | Permafrost soil microbial communities from the Arctic, to analyse light accelerated degradation of dissolved organic matter (DOM) -... | ecosystem: Environmental > Terrestrial > Soil >...
CGGCTTATCGCCATGGGCGCAAAGCTTGATGACGTGACTGTGGATATGCAGCATCAGGCGACGCTCGGCATCGTGCTGCCGCCCGCCCTGCTCGAAAATACGATTAGCGTCATCGACGATACCGTGAAACCGTCGCCTGCCGAGAATGGCCTTGTGACGACTTTTGATACGCGCATGAATACCGTGACGAGCCTGGCGGCGAAACGCAAAGGCCAACTACACGGTGAGGCCGTCGCGGCCGTTAAGGACCGGGTCTATCCGGCGTTCGTTCGCATGCGAAGCGCGTTGATTGCGCTGCGCCCCGCCGCCGCAACGCAGAGCGCGGGCGTTGCTCGTTTGCCTGACGGCGCGGCGTTTTATGCGGTGATGCTGCAGCAGATGACGACGACGAATTACAGCGCCGAGCAGTTGCATGCGCTGGGTCGCATCGAAGTCGCACGCATCACGAAGGAGATGCAGACGATTCTGGATGCACAAGGCATCAGGGCCGGCACGATCGCTGCGCGCGTGCAGGAGCTGCAGAAGGAGCCGCGCTATCACATGCCCAACACGGCAGAGGGGCGCGCGCAGATTCTGGCGCGTTACCAGCAGATATTGACCGCGGTGAATGCGCGAATGCCCGAGTACTTCCGGCTGGCCCCGCAATACATGCCTGAGGTTCGCCGCATGCCCGAGTCGCTCGAGAAGGGCGCTGCCGGCGCGCAGTACCAGATGGCGGCAATGGATGGCTCCCGCCCCGGCGTCTTCGTCGTCAACGAACGCGATCTGAACGAGACGCCGACCTGGGGCATGAAGACGCTCGCGTATCACGAGGGCATTCCCGGACATCATTTCCAGATTTCGATCGCGCAACAACTCAAGGGCCTGCCGTATCTGCGTCAGCTGCCGCTCTACACCGCCTACGCGGAAGGCTGGGCCGTATATGCGGAGCGTTTCGCTGCCGAGATCGGCATGTACAAGGATGATCCCTTGGGCGACCTCGGCCGCCTGCAGTCGGAGATCTTTCGCGCCGTGCGCCTGGTCGTCGATACCGGCATCCACGCCAAGGGCTGGAGTTGCGAGCAGCCGATCGAGTACATGACGGAAAACACCGGTATGTCGGCCACCGAAGTGACGACGGAAATTGAGCGCTACATGGCGCTGCCGGGCCAAGCCAGCGCCTATAAGGTGGGGGAGCTTAAGATTCTGGAGCTGCGTGATAGAGCGCAGGCCGCGTTCGGCGACAAATTCTCGTTGAAGGAGTTTCATGCCGTGATTCTGGAGAACGGCGCACTGCCGCTCACGGTGCTCGAGAAGCTGGTCGACGAATGGATTGCGCGTGATGCGCATCAGAAAGGCAGCCCCTAAGATGTCCGTGACGCTGCCGCAGGCGTCGCGCCGTTTGTGCGGCATAAGAGCGCGGACCGGGCGATGCTGGCCCAGCAACAGCTGCGTCTATGCAAGTTCGAGGCCAACGGTTATGGAGCCGCAATCATGATGCTGATCGGCATGTTTGATTCACCATTCGTGCGCCGCGTCGCCGTTAGCATGAAAGTTCTGGGCTTGCCTTTTGAGCATGCCAACTGGTCGGTGGGCAAGGACTTCGAGCGGATTCGTAAGTACAACCCGCTCGGCCGTGTGCCCACCTTGATCACCGATGACGGTGATCCGTTGATCGAATCGGCAGCCATTCTCGATTATCTGGACGAACTCGTCGGGCCCAAACGCGCTTTGCTGCCACGGTCTGGGGTAGCGCGCCGCAGTGCGCTGCGTTTGATGTCAATTGCAACCGGAGCGGCGGAAAAAGGTGTCCTGCAGATCTACGAGGGAGTCTTCAGGCCTCCCGAAAAACGCCATGAACCCTGGCTGCGGCGCTGCCATACGCAAATGCATGCGGCATTGGCGGAGCTCGAGCAGGTAAGCGCAGCGCGGGCAGACGAGCAGTGGCTCGTTGACGACACCATGACGCAGGCCGATATTACCGTCGTATGCGTAGTCGATTTCTTGAGCGACGCGTTTGAATTTGAAGCGGCGCTGTATCCGTCGCTTGCGAAGCTAGCGGCGCGTTGCGCAGAGCGGCCCGAATTCTCTGCGACGCGCACCCGCTTCCATACACCGAAAACATAGAGCACACACGCGCCAGATTCAGCGCCGGAGGGGTTCGTTCGGCGTCGCTCTTTGTATGGCAGACTCGGTAGGGGCGCAGCACAGGAGTCGTTGCGTGGCGATCGTGCAAGATCTATTCGTCTATCCATTTAAGTCGGCACGCGGCATCGCGCGCCCGACGGTGCGACTCACCGCGACGGGTTTTGAATGGGATCGCCAATGGATGGCGGTCGATGCGCTCGGCACGTTCATATCGCAGCGCACGCACCCGAAACTTGCGCAAGTCGAGCCCTCGATCGCGGGCGATTCACTCACTCTCACGGCGCCCAGCTTAGAGCCGCTGCGGCTGCCGCTGGCGCCAATAGGCGCAGCGGTCGCCGTGAAGGTCTGGAGTGATTGCTGCGCGGGGCTTGATCAAGGGGATGAAGCGGCGCAGTGGATCAGCATGGCGGTCGGAGATGTCCTGCGGCTCGTGCGAAAGGCGCCGCTACCCGATCGACTGGCGGATCCCAAGTTTGCAGGAGCAGAGCCGGTGCCCGTGTCGTTTACCGATGGGTATCCTGTTCTCGTGTGCAACCAGGCGTCGCTTCTCGATTTGAATGCGCGGATGCCGCAGCCGATCCCGATGGAGCGCTTCCGGCCGAACATCGTTCTCGCGGGCCTATCGGCCTTCGAGGAAGATCGGATCGGCACGCTGCGCATTGGCGCAATTACGCTGCATCTCGTCAAGCCCTGCACGCGCTGCATTATCACATCAACCGATCAGCGTACCGGTGAGAGGTCGACGAACCCGTTGCCGGTGTTACGCAGCTTTCGTTTCAACCGGGAACTCCTGGGCGTGGCCTTTGGCGAGAATGCGGTGGCCCGCAGCGGCGTGGGATTGAGCATCGAGCGCGGAGCCGAATGCGTCATTCTTGCAGCGGAGTAGCCTCTGCGCGGTGCGCTTCAAGCACGCGCTGTAGCGCCTCGAGGGTATCGGCTTCGGCTGCAGGTTTGTCGAGACGCCGGCGCAGAATGCGCGGGAAGCGCAGCGCAATCCCTGACTTGTGGCGGTTCGAGGCGGCGATGCCTTCATAGGCAAGCTCAAACACCTGACTCTGTTCGACGGCGCGGTTGGGTCCGAATTTCTCGAGCGTGTGCGCGCGGATCCAGCGGTCAAGCTCGGCGATCTCGGCGTTGTTGAGGCCGGAGTAGGCTTTGGCGACGGGCACGAGCTCGTCGTCACGCCACACTCCAAAGGTGTAGTCGGTATAGAGATTAGAGCGCCGTCCGTGGCCCGGATGCGCGTACAGCATGACCGCGTCGAACCTGTAGGGATCTATTTTCCATTTCCACCAGGCGCCGCGCGTGCGCCCGGTGCCGTAGCCGGAGTCGAGAGCTTTCAACATGATGCCTTCAACGCCTCGTGAGCGGGATTGCGCTCGCAGCTGCGCACAATCATCCCAGGTCCCATCCGCGACGACGACCGATGAGAGATTGATCGCCGTGGGAGCAGCTGCCAACAACGCCTCGAGCCGCGCGCGACGCTGCCGTAACGGCGCGGCGCGCAAGTCAGTGTGATGCTCCTCGAGAAGGTCATAGGCGAGAAATCGCACCGGAATGTCCTTGAGAATGGCGGCAGAGAGTTTCTTGCGGCCGATGCGCTGTTGCAGCAACGCGAACGGCCGCACACGCCCATGCTTCCAAGCCACGAGCTCGCCATCGAGTACCGTACCGTTGGCAAGCGCCGCGGCGGCCGCTACGGTCACCTCCGGAAACCGTTCGGTTATGAGTTCTTCGCCGCGCGACCAGACGAAGCATTGATCGTTGCGCCTTATGAGTTGCGCACGAATGCCGTCCCATTTCCATTCGATCTGCCAATCCGACGGTGCACCAAGCGCGGCGGGACCGCCTTCGAGTGGCGAGGCGAGAAAGAAGGGATACGGCGTCGAGGCGGCAGTGGGCGTCGTAGCGCGCGCGGCGAGCGCTTCCCAGAATTGCGCGCTCGGGAGCCACTCGCCCATCAAGCGCCGCGCGATGTCAGGCCGTGGAATATCAAAGGTCTCGGCAATGGCACGGGTGACAAGCAGCGCCGAGACACCCACCCGCAGCTCCCCGGTCAGAAGCTTGTTGAGAAGAAAGCATTCGCGATAGGCCAGCGTGCGCCACCAATTAACGATCGCTGCGCGCTGTTCCTCGACGGCCACTGCGCGCAGCGGCAGAAGCCGTGCATCGATCCACTCGGCCAGTGGAACGTCCGCGCCGGTAGCGGCATTCCTGTCAGTTTCCATAAGAAGCGCAATCGTTTCAGCCATGTCGCCAACGGCGGCCATGGATTCCTCGATAAGCCATTCGGGCAACAGCGCCGCTTCGGTTAACCAGCGGTACAGAAGCGTCGGACCGATGAAGCGCTTCAAGCGATGGCCCGAGAGGATATAGGTCGCCCAGGCGGCATCGGCAGGCGGCGCCAGGCGCATGTAGCGAACCATCGCCGCGACCTTCAGGCTGGTCGCCGTCGTGGTGTCGAGTTCCTCAAACAGTTCGCTGAAGGCGCGCACTAGTCTTGCGATCCGTGTGGCACAGCACTGTGCGGGATGCGACGATGATTCGCTCGCAGGCGCCGGATTTCAACCGGGGCTTGGCGAGCGCTACAAACCACAGGGCTAGGCAGGAATGCGCAGGCGTTCGGTGAATAGCCGAGTTTGACAACAAAGCTGACAGCTACGAATAGATTTTGCGACGCCATGGATCACGGCCGACCGCGTCGGGCCATCGCGCACGTCGAGTCCAAGAGCGTTTCGGTTCCGGGCACATTCTTGCCTGTAACTACGATGAATCCGGCGCCATCCTTGAACTGCATGCCGGCAACCATCAGCGTGTAGGCACCCATATCACGCTTGGCTTCTGGCATGCGCTCCGCCAACAGCGCGAATGGATTGGCTGTACCCAAGTCCTCGCCCATCAGCCGCAGCGCCTGGTATTGTCCTTCCGCAAGCGTTATCGGCGACCAGCTGTCGTTAAGGCGGTTGGCGGCCGCCTTGAGCACGCGATGAATTTCTCTGCCCAGGCATTCGATGTGGATGTGCAGTTGGTCCTGAGTGCGGGCGCGCTGGGGATTAACTGCAAGCCCAATGACGTCTCTTGTCACGGTGCGCCCGAGTAGCGCCACAATCTCGCCGCGTGCGCGCCAGGCCGCCGCGAAATAGTTTGGTGCGTTGGCCGCAAGAACTTCAGGACTCTCTATCCCGGCAGTGGTCGTCGTGGGAATTAGCAGGAAATGCGCGCCTCCCCTGATGTCGGCAAGAACGGCGTAGCCGGCGCTGTCGCGGTCGGGATCAGATAGATAGACGCTCGCGCACGGAGCCGGGCCTTTTTTCCTGAGCCAATGAACGACACACTGCTCTTCAACGATTTGCCGCAAAGCATCGCGGTTCGCAGTGCGCGGTTCCATCGCCGCCGGCAGCGCGGTGCAGGCGCACGCGATAAGGACGACGGAACGTAATTTCGCAACCGCTATGCTCATCACCCAACTACTTATCCGGACACGCAAATCCGCAGCCGCCATCGCGAGGCTGCGCTTGCCATTTTGCTGCAAACGCTGGTGACGCGACATTGCAAACGCGTGGCGGCCGCGGGCAGCACGCCGTCCGTTCCGGACGCTGCAGGGCATGCGCCGCCCGGTAAGGCGCGCTCGATCCGTCCGAAAAAGCCTTTTTGCTCGCATTCCCGCGCTCGGCCACTCTCGCAAGTCGTCAACGGCGACCAGACTTGCAGAAGCTGATGCGCAGGGACGAGGATCTTGATGTGCTGTCCCACGAACAGCTGATCGTGCAAGTCAAGCGGCTGCGGACGGCGATTCGAACACACAGAGACTCGAGCGGTCATGATCTGTGCTGACATCATCCGGCGCTTTGGGCTCTGCTGCCCGAGAAACTGAGTGCAGCGATCGCGCTGCCCGGGAGGCCGCAGTTCATGTGCGGCTGCATAGGCTACCGTCAATCGCTCGATCAGCAAGCGCCCGACGCGCCCCGCACGCGCGCGCACTTTCAGAACTGAAGACAGCGCGTGTGTTGAACGGGGCCTTGCCTCGGCAGCTGCATATAACATGCGCTTGCAGACTCGATAGGTTGCACAATGCGCGCATTGGGCAGGCAGTCCTGCAAAATGCTCTCACCGGAACTGTAAATTTGGGCCATTCGCGCCGCAGGCAGAATAAGCGCTTTTGATGAAAACATTACTACGAGTCCGCACGCTGGCTTTGTGGGCAGCCTCGATCCAGATCCAGGTGTTATGCATATCGCCGGCACTCGCCTCCAGTGCCGATGTCAAGCGAATGCAGATCGAAGCTCAAGACACCACCATTGTCCGCGACGATTGGGGGATTGCTCACGTCCATGGGAAGAGCGACGCTGACGCCGTGTTTGGCATGATCTATGCCGAAGCAGAAGATGATTTTAATCGCGTGGAGACCAATTATCTCAACACGATGGGGCGGCTGGCGGAAGCCGAAGGCGAGAAGGCCATCTATCAAGATTTGCGAGTGCGGCTTTTCGTAAGCCCGGGTGCACTCAAGCGGCGGTACGCGGCAAGTCCTGCTTGGCTGCAGGTACTAATGACGGCGTGGGCGGATGGCTTGAATCTCTATCTTCGCAGCCATCGACAGGTGAAACCGCGCGTGATCGGGAAGTTCGAGCCGTGGATGGCGTTAAGCTTCAGCGAAGGGAGCATAGGAGGCGACATCGAGCGCGTGCCGCTCGATGCGCTCGCAACCTTTTACGGCGCGCGCCCGCGCGCGCGCTTCGCGGCGGCGCAGCGCGATCAGCCGCAAGAACCGAAGGGCTCGAACGGCTTTGCCATAGCCCCAGCGAATGCAAAGAACCATCATGCCTTGCTGCTCATCAATCCGCATACGTCGTTTTTCTTTCGCTCAGAACTGCAGGCGACGAGCGATGAAGGGCTCAACGCCTATGGCGCAGCCACTTGGGGGCAATTCTTTATCTATCAGGGGTTCAACGAGCGCGTCGGCTGGGTGCACACGTCAAGCGGCTTGGACGCAGTCGATTTCTTCTCGGAAACGATCGTAAAGAAGCACGGGCGAATCTTTTATCGCTACGCAAGCGAGCTGCGTCCTGTCTCGACATCGACAATCAGAATTGCTTATCGCGACCGACGCGGCGGTTATGCATGGAAGAGCTTTACGGCATACCGGACGCACCATGGGCCAATTATTCAAGAGCGTGATGGTAAGTGGGTCAGCATCGCTCTGATGCAAAAACCCGTCGAGGCCTTGAGCCAGTCCTTCCTGCTTACCAAGGCGCAAAGTTACGCAGCTTTCATGAAGGTCATGGAGCTGCGCGCCAACTCGTCAAATAATACAATCTTCGCGGACGCTGACGGCGACATCGCCTACCTGCATCCGCAGTTCATTCCCCGCCGTGACGACCGTTTCGACTATACAGAGCCGGTGGACGGTGCCGATCCTGCCACCGATTGGCACGGGCTGCACGCGCTCGACGAGGCACCGCACCTCTTAAATCCGCCCAACGGCTGGATCATGAACACAAACAATTGGCCGTATTCAGCCGCGGGAGCAAATAGCCCCAAGCGTGAAAACTATCCCCGTTATATGGATACAGCAGGCGAGACGCCGCGCGGCGTACACGCCGCAATGGTTCTGCAAGACACGCAGGACTTTACGCTCGCATCGCTAAATGACGCGGCTTTTGACTCTTACCTGCCCGCATTTGCGCGTTTGATCCCAACGCTTTTGAAGGCCTATGATGGTCTAGCTGCGACGCGCCCCTTGAAAGGCAAGCTCGCGGAACAAATCGAAATCCTGCGGAGCTGGGACTATCGCTGGTCTGCTGAATCTGTGGCGACTTCGCTTGCCTGTCTTTGGGGTGATGCACTTTGGGGCGAGGTCGAGAAGGACGCGAAAGGCGCCAAGGTATCGGTCTATGACTACATAGCGGAGCGTACTACTGGGGAGCAGAAGCTTGCGGCTCTGGCCGCAGTATCCGGGCGCCTGGAACATGACTTTGGCAGCTGGCGAATCGCGTGGGGCGAGATCAATCGCTTTCAGCGCTTAACAGGCGATATCGTGCAGACGTTTACGGACGCGGGCGCGAGCATCGCGATCCGCTTCACTTCCGCACGCTGGGGCTCATTGGCTTCTTTTGGAGCGCGTCGCTACGAGGGCACCAATAAGTACTATGGATCCAGCGGCAATAGCTTCGTCGCCATCGTCGAATTCGGCGAAAAGGTTGCTGCGCGTGCCGTCTCGACAGGCGGTGAGAGCGGCGATCCACACTCGGCGCACTTCGACGATCAAACGGCGCGCTATGCCGACGGGGCGCTTAGGGAAGTCTATTTCTACCCGTCGCAACTCATCGGCCATATCGAGCGCGCATATCATCCGCACTGACGACGTTGTCCCATTTTGACGGCGGCAAGCGAAGTTGTAGACAGATCACAGGTCGTTGCCCGTGGAGCAGCTAACTGACAGGGCACCGCGCGCGTCCAAAGCAGCGCGAAATGCTCATCACGCGTCAGAGTGTTCGGCACGAGCCTTGAGGCGGGTGCCGCGCCAAAATATGCCGGTACCGATCAAGTTTACAGCGAGCGCGGCGAGCGCGACTTTGAGTGCGAACAACCACGGGTGGGGTACAGGGACGATGGGGATCAGGTTGAACACCATTGACAGCGCCGTGACGGCGATGCCGCACAGGCAGGCAAGACGCAGCACGATTCCGGGACGCAGGTCCGGGCGCAAGCTGCAGCGCGTGCCGGCGCCAAGCGGAACTGCAAACATGAGCAGGTAATTCAAGCCGTAGCAGAGGTTGCCGCTGGTGACGATAAGCTGGAAGGCTTCTTGCGCACCGGTGCCGATGGAGGCAAAACAGGAGCACATCACGGCGAGCAGCCCGATCACGACGAGGGACCGAGTGGGCGTGCGGAAGCGCGGATGCAGACGGGTGAACCAGCTGGGAATGAGATGGTCCCAGGCGGCAACCATCGGCAGACGGCTTGTCTCGGCGACGAGCACGGCGAACTGGGCGATGGTGGCCGCGGCGAGGACGAGGATGGCAGCGCGGCCGAGCAGTTGGCCCCAGTCGACTGAGCCTGCAATCATAGGATGAGCAAAGGCGGTGGCGAGAGCTTGAGGGACGGGTCCGGTGAGGTCGATCTTTTCGGCCGGAGTGTAGGTAAGCAGCGAACCCGTCATGAGCATGTACAGCAGGGCAATACCGGGGGCGGCGATCCAGGCGGAGCGCAAGATGGTGCGCGCGGCATCGCGGGTTTCGCCGGCAAAGATGGCGACTTGCTCAAGACCGGTGAGCCCGTTGAAGGTGAGCTTGGTGAAAAGATTGAGGCTCATCAGCGTGATGACGGGGAACGCGAGTGAGAACGGCCGCTGCGGGGCGATGTGCGGATGGCTGCTGCTCGTGTGGGGGTGCACGAACAGTAGAACCGCGAGGAGCGCGATCACGAGGAGCGTGACGCCGGTACCGAAGTGCGCGATCCAGCGTCCCATACGAAAGCCGGGAATATTGACCAGCACGATGAGCCCGAACAGCCCGATGTTGAGTCCGGTGATGAAGGCGTGACTGTCAACCATCCAGGCAGCGCGGGGCCCGAGCGCGTAGCTGAGGCTAGCGCCCGTTTGGATGCCGAGGCTCGAGACGGCAAGCAGCGCCCATGCGCCAAAGTTCCAGGCACTGATAAAGCCGGCAAACGGGCCGAAGGTATGCTTGGTCCATTGATAGACGCCACCTTCAAGAGGCCAGATCTTGACGCAGTAGTTGATGACCGTAGCGACGGGTAGGAACAAGAAGACGACGCCGAGCAGCCAGAATGCAACGTGGGTACTACCCTGACGCGCGGCGATCCCGCACCAGGTGACGCCGACCACGAGCAAGACCTGCATCGGGATGAGGTCAGCAAGGCCGAGTGACTTGCGCAGCGCGTGCTGTGCACGTTCGCTCGTGAGCGGTGCCTCGCTGGCAGGTGCCGCTGGCGACTTCAATGTCTGACGCGCGTCATGTCACTGGCGACTTTTGCGCGACATAAGCCATTCGGAATTGGGGCAGCGAGTCGGTGATCGGCCACCCTTGTCACTTCGATGCAACAAAGGCGTGAGCAATTGGCCGTTGCGGCTGAGTTCGGGGCCATGGCGGGTCTGATGCATCGCGACAGCGATGGCAACCACGGCCGGGCCGCCGACGGAAACGTCGCGCTCCCGGCCTTCCTGTTCGGCGCTGAGGCCACCCTCAAACCGCTGCCTTCCGCCATCTTGTTGTCCTGCGTTCCCCCGCGTTACGAATATTCGCGGATGCATGCATGGTTGGCAACAAACATAGGTTGGCGCCTGTGGCCAGACTGATGGCGCCCGCAAGCCGGATCGACTAATCTTTTCGCTCGATCAACGAGCTCCGCTTGACTGCGGCGCGACGAAGGCGAAAGTAGATGAGACGCATCAAGGTTCTGGCGGCTGCTTTTGTGGTCACAAGTCTGGCCGCAGCAGCAGCGGGCAACTGCGCGGAAGGAGCGGATGGGCGGCAGCGATTCCGCGATATCTATAAAGAGCTCGTTGAGACGAACACCACGCTCTCCGTCGGCGACTGCACGCTCGCCGCGCAGCGCATGGCGGCGCGACTCAAGACCGCCGGCTATCCGGATGCGGATCTGCACGTATTCGTGCCGGAAGGGCATCCCAAGGAGGGCGGCCTGCTGGCAGTGCTGCATGGCTCCGACGCCAAAGCCAAGGCGATTCTAATGCTCGCACATATCGATGTGGTCGAGGCCAAGCGCGAGGACTGGACGCGCGATCCCTTCACACTGATCGAGGAGGACGGCTACTTCTACGGCCGCGGCACGAGTGACATGAAGGCCCAGGCCGCGATTTGGGTCGATAATCTGATCCGCTATCGTGGCGAACATTACAAACCCAAGCGCACGATCAAGATGGCACTGACCTGCGGGGAAGAGACCAACAGCGCGCTGAACGGCGCTGGCTGGCTCGCCACAAACGCGCGCGCCGCCATAGATGCGGAGCTTGCTCTCACGGAGGGCGTCGATGGTGATCTCGACGCGCAGGGCCGCCACATCGCGCTCGAAATTCTCGCCGCCGAAAAAACATCGCAGAACTTTGTGTTCGAGACGACCAATCCCGGCGGCCACAGCTCACGGCCGGTACCCGACAACGCGATCTATCAGCTGGTGCGTGCAGTGGATCGGGTGAGCCACTACGAATTCCCGGTGCAGCTTGATGACGCCAACCGTGCGTATTTTACCGGCATGTCAAAGATCGTCGGCGGCGAGGCGGGCGCCGCTATGGCGGACGTGGTCAGGAATCCGCAGGACGCGCGTGCGATTGCCGTACTCGATAAGAACCAGAATTGGCACGCCATGCTTCGCACGACCTGCGTTGCAACCATGCTGTCGGCCGGCCACGCAACCAACGCCCTGCCGCAACGGGCACGCGCGAACATCAACTGCCGCATCTTTCCCGGCGTCACGCGCGATGACATCCTCGCGCAACTCGTGAAGATCGCTGATGACCCCGCCGTCGTGGTCACGATCCCCGAGGTCAGGGGACCGGCCGCAAAACCCTCACCGTTAACGCCGCAAGTCTTGCAGCCGATCGAGAAGCTGGCGCATGAGATGTGGCCTGGAGTTCCCGTTGTTCCTGCTCTTGAGCCGGGCGCATCGGACGCCCAGTTCCTGAATCCGGCGGGCATTCCGACCTATGGGATCACCGGACTCTTCACGGACCCCGACGGCGGGCACATCCACGGACTGAACGAGCGCATCCGCGTCGGATCGGTCTATGAGGGCCGTACGTTTCTCTATCGGCTGGTGAAGCTCTATGCAGAGCAGTAAGGCGCACGCGGCGCGGCTCGCGATTGCGCCGATCGTCAGGATCTTAGGACCTTATCGATGAGTTCGCCGATCGCGCACTATTCATCTGCACCATAGGCAGTCTCGAGCGCGCTAGCATCGATGCCCTGCTCATTGAGATAGCGGGTCAGTGAATCGCTGCGCCCATGTGTGAGCAGCACACGCTTGGCGCGAGTCGCAAGACACGTCTCAATGAGCGCCGCCCAATCCGCGTGATCCGACAGTACAAACCCACGGTCATAGCCACGACGCCTGCGATCACCACGCACGCGCATCCAGCCGGAGCAAAAGCCGCTCGAGTGCTCGCCAAAGCGCCGCATCCACGGCGTCCCGGCGGCACCCGGCGGGGCGATGATGAGCGCGCCGCGATAGTCAGTCGCGCGCTCGGTCGTGGCTGCAAGAGTCGGCACCATGGCAACGCCAGATTTGCGGTAGAGATCCACGAGCGCTCCCACAGCACCGTGGACATAGACTGGCTCTTGAGTAAATGCGCATAATTCCGCGAGCACGCGCTGCGCTTTGCCGAGTGCATAGCAGAACAGAACCGAAGACAATCCGCGCTCGCGGTTCACGTTCCACCAGCGCACGATCTCCGCGATGACGTCGCGAGTATCCGGCCAGCGGTAGATTGGCAGGGCAAACGTCGCCTCGCTTATGAAAACGTCGCACTCAAGCGGCGCAAGTGCTGTACAAGTCGGATCGGGCTGACGTTTGTAGTCGCCCGAGACGACCCAAACCCTACCCGCGTGTTCGATGCGTACCTGCGCAGATCCCAAGACGTGGCCGGCTGGATGTAGAGAAACGCTGGTCGACCCGAACGAGCGCGGCGACCCATACTCGATCGCCGTGAGCGTATGTCCGGAGCCGAGGCGGTGGCGCGCGAGCGACGCACCCGGCTGTGCGACGATGTACTGCGCGCTGCCGTGGCGCAGATGATCACCGTGCGCATGCGTAATTACGGCGGTCTGCACGGGTTGCCAGGGATCGATGTAGAAATCCCCGGCGGGGCAATAAAGACCGCGACCCGTGACGGTGACGAGAGCTTCTGGATCAGGTGTCACAGTTAGGCGAATGTTGGCGCAGTCACATGCGGGTTGCGGTCATGATTAGGCCTGCCGGCATTGATTACAACCCGGACCATCGCCCGGCCTACGCAACGACAGCGCTACCGTGAGAGCGTCCAAATTGTCAATTAGGGAAGTCTGATGCCGAGCCGAACCGCTCCGCGCGCGCAGCCGCGTAAATCGCGGCCTAAGTCCAAGGGGCGCACTGCGATCTCAAAGCTCTGGCCGAGCGCGCGCATGCGCCGTCGGGCCTGGCGCGCGTTTCAGCGGGCGCCGCGGATTGTGCAAGTCATGATGGGCTGCGCGCTCATTGTGACGGCATGGTTCGTCCTCAATTGGCTCTACCAGGTCGTCCGCAAACCCTCGGAACTCTTCTTTCCCGTCAGTGGCACACTCTATAGGACACCGCCGCAGACGTGGCGGCAGTACGCGCCGCTCTTTGAGAAGGACGCGACCAGCGTCATGACGCCCGAGCTGCTCGCGGCGCTCGCGCAGGTGGAGGGTTCGGGCAATCCGGTCGTGCGAACCTACTGGCGCTGGTCGTGGAAGCCC
>Ga0066789_10000762_pt1 | contig 13572 bp, 11 predicted proteins | sample OrgsoiDNA2013049_FD_70960 | JGI IMG/M metagenome (GOLD analysis project Ga0066789, IMG submission 70960) | Permafrost soil microbial communities from the Arctic, to analyse light accelerated degradation of dissolved organic matter (DOM) -... | ecosystem: Environmental > Terrestrial > Soil >...
TGCTGAACGGTCCGAAGCTGGACGGCGACGCCGGTCATGCCTCGCAGAACGACATTGACGCATTGTTTGACTAAGTTTTGGTTTGACTGGGTTCTGGATCGACTGCGCTCAACCAACGGACAACACGCAAAACGCCGGCATCCTGCCGGCGTTTCCTGTTTGCAAGCGATTATTTCAGAGCGAAGCGTGCCGGCGGATCAGGCGCGGGCCCCGCAGCGGACATAGACCATGTTGCCGTAACGGGTGGCGGCATCCTTGTCGATGAAGCGGGTGACCAGAACGCGGCCGTCGAAGGAAACAATCTCGCGATCCTGCTCGCCGCCGGCCGGTCCAGGCGGGCCGATATAATTCTTGCCGCTCGAGCTGCCCTTGAGTCGCAGCTCCTGCGGCGTCGCCTGGTCAGCCAGATGCATGATCACGCCGCCCGAAGTGCCGGCGCCGATGACATAAGGCTGCTTGCACTGCGCCTTGGCCTGAACTTCGGTGCGGGCGCGGTCATTGGGATTCTGGAACGATGCGAGACCCCAGCGGCCGACAATCTCGTCCGCGCGGAGTGACGCCGGCATCTCCGGCTCGACGCCGGGCTCCGGAGCCACCGAAGAGGAAGAGGACGAGAATGACGGCAGGCTTATGCCGCTGCACGCCCCCAGGAATAACGCCAGCGCCGAGGCGATCCCCAAATTGGCAACCGCACGCGCGTTACATGACCTGACCATGGTTTTCCCTCAAGCAAATTCGTGGCCGCACCCGTCTTGCAGCCAAGCGTAAAACCTCAGTCGGAGCAATGATGTCCAGTTAATTACGCTGGCGCTCCGATTTAGTTTCCGTGAAAGCATCCTATATTGGTCTCACCAGAGGCTTAACCCCTTTGCTTGACAGGATCGACGTCAAGCCATATTCCCGGGCGCACTATTAGCACTCCGAGAGCGCGATTGCTAAGGATGCGAGCTGTTTTGCCCCTTGGCGGTGTCGAATACGCCCGTATTCCGATCCGCTTTCGATCGCAGAACAGACCCTGAGAACCGAGCCTCCAAAGGAAACGTCATGGCTAAGTCCCAATTTCGTCCGCTGCATGACCGTGTCGTGGTCAAACGTATCGACGCCGAAGGAAAGACCAAGGGCGGCATCATCATTCCCGATAGCGCCAAGGAAAAGCCCTCGCAGGGCGAGATCACGGCGATCGGTCCGGGCGGCCGTGACGAATCCGGCAAGCTGATCCCGATCGACCTCAAGGTCGGCGACCGCGTGCTGTTCGGCAAGTGGTCGGGCACCGAGATCAAGCTCGACGGTGAGGAACTTCTGATCATGAAAGAGAGCGACATCATGGGCGTATTGGCCTGAGATCAACCAAAAGCACCGCAGCGCTCCGTGTCGTCATGCCCGGACCTGATCCGGGCATCCATCCTTTTTCGAAAAAACGATGGATTGCCGGGTCAAGCCCGGCAATGACGGTCAGGAAACGCGGCGGGCGAATGTATCCAATCACTTAGGAGTCGAAACGATGGCTGCCAAGGACGTTAAATTTTCCGGAGACGCGCGTGGACGCATGCTGCGCGGCGTCGATATTCTCGCCAATGCGGTGAAGGTGACGCTGGGTCCGAAGGGGCGCAATGTCGTCATCGAAAAGAGCTTTGGCGCGCCGCGGATTACCAAGGACGGCGTCACCGTCGCCAAGGAAATCGAGCTGGAGGACAAGTTCGAGAATATGGGCGCGCAGATGCTGCGCGAAGTCGCCTCCAAGACCAACGACACCGCGGGCGACGGCACCACCACCGCCACCGTGCTGGCGCAGGCGATCGTGCGGGAAGGCGCCAAATCGGTCGCCGCCGGCATGAACCCGATGGACTTGAAGCGCGGCATCGAGATCGCGGTGGCGGCCGTGGTCAAGGATATCGAGAAGCGCGCCAAGCCGGTCGCCTCATCATCCGAGATCGCCCAGGTCGGCACCATCTCGTCCAATGGCGATGCTGCGATCGGCAAGATGATCGCGCAGGCGATGCAGAAGGTCGGCAATGAAGGCGTCATCACGGTCGAGGAGAACAAGTCGCTCGAAACCGAAGTCGACATTGTCGAGGGCATGAAGTTCGACCGTGGCTACCTGTCGCCCTACTTCATCACCAACGCCGAGAAAATGACCGCGGAGCTTGAGGACGTCTACGTGCTGCTGCACGAGAAAAAGCTGTCCGGCCTGCAAGCCATGCTGCCGGTGCTGGAAGCGGTAGTTCAGTCCGGCAAGCCGCTGTTGATCATCGCCGAAGACGTCGAAGGCGAGGCGCTGGCCACGCTGGTCGTCAATCGGCTGCGCGGCGGCCTGAAGGTCGCCGCCGTCAAGGCGCCCGGCTTCGGCGACCGCCGCAAGGCGATGCTGGAAGACATCGCGATCCTGACCGGCGGTCAGTTGATCTCGGACGAACTCGGCATGAAGCTCGAAAGCGTGACCGTCAACATGCTGGGACGCGCGCGCAAAGTGGTGATCGACAAGGAAAACACCACCATCGTCAGCGGCGCCGGCAAGAAGAAGGACATCGAAGCCCGGGTCGGCCAGATCAAGGCGCAGATCGAGGAAACCACCTCGGATTACGACCGCGAGAAGCTGCAGGAGCGCCTGGCCAAGCTCGCCGGCGGCGTCGCGATCATTCGCGTCGGCGGCGCGACCGAGATCGAGGTGAAAGAAAAGAAGGACCGCGTCGAGGACGCCCTCAACGCCACCCGCGCCGCCGTGCAGGAAGGCATCGTGCCGGGCGGCGGCGTCGCGCTGCTGCGCGCCAAGAAGGCCGTCGGCCGTATCCACAACGAGAATTCCGACGTCCAGGCCGGTATCAATATCGTGCTGAAAGCGCTGGAAGCGCCGGTCCGCCAGATCGCCGAAAACGCCGGTGTCGAAGGCTCGATCGTCGTCGGCAAGATCCTGGAGAACAAGACCGAGACGTTCGGCTTCGATGCGCAGACCGAAGAGTATGTCGATATGGTCGCCAAGGGCATCATCGATCCGGCCAAGGTGGTCCGCACCGCGCTGCAGGATGCGGCCTCGGTGGCGGCCCTTTTGGTCACGACCGAAGCCATGGTCGCCGAACTGCCGAAGGAAGCAGCCTCCCCGATGCCCGGCGGCGGTGGCGGCGGCATGGGTGGAATGGGCGGCATGGGCTTCTAGAGACCGGCCCCGGTGCCGGCATCAGCGATCGACCAAGGCCGCCTCCGGGCGGCCTTCTTTTTTGGCGAATAGTGCGGAGGTTTGCTAGTGAAAGCCGGCCTGGTTCCGTTTAGACCGGAATCGAAAGTGCTTTTCGACCCCGCCCGATTGTATCTTTCGAGGAATTTCAAAATGCGCGCGCTTCTGCTCGTCCTGATCGGCCTGATGACCGCCCAGTCGAATCTCGCTTTTGCCCAAATGAAGCTCTCGACGAAACCCGCGAACGCCAACGAAACAAGGTACTTCACATCGATCGATGGGCTGATGGAGGGCAATGCCGACGTCGTCCTCAAGGAGACGCGGCAGGGCAAGAGCGTGACCGCGGCGGTGCTGGACGTCTGCTACCCGGCCGAGAAAGGCTCCGATCGCAAGGACCGCTTTGTCGTCAACCTCGCCGTCAACGGCCAGACCCTGACCGGCACCACCCAGAGCCTCGGCGACAAATTGCCCGTGACGGTGAAGCTTGCGCGCAGGCCGACCGGCGAAACCTTCGAATTCAAGGGCCAGATCAGCGTCGGCCAGGCCGTGACCGAGGTCACCTCGACGGACAATTCCGATCTCAGCGAGAAGGAATTTCAGGACAACCAGGCAACCGATGACGGCATCGCGGCAGCGCCCAAGGATTTTACCGAAGTGTCTCCGGAAGCGGTTGGCGTGAAGGTAAAGCTGGAAGCGGCGCTGGATTTCCTGAAGGGATTGAAGGGCCAGGACGTGGAAGTTTCCCTGAGCAGCCTCGCCGTCACATGCGAGGCGCTGCGCGCCGGCGAGCAGACCATCAACATCAGTGTCGATCCGGATCACGCCGCGGCGCTGATTGCGAAGTCGAAATCGTTGCCCGGCGTGGTCGCCGCCGGCTGGACCAGCGGCGTCGTGGACATGGATCGCTCGATCCGTTTTGCGGCCGCCGACTGGCGCGACGGCGACAAGCTCAACAAGGACAAGCTCGCCGCGGCGGTTGCCGGCGTGCTGTCGAAAACGCTCGCGGCGAAGCCGGCGGCGGCGGCATGGAGCGCCACCACCGGCAAGCTGAAATTGACGTTCAAACGGCCGAGCCAGATATTGCCCGCGCTCGGCCTCACCGAGACCATTGAGGTCGTCGCCCTGGTGGCGCCGGACAAGCCCGGCGCCACCGACCGGCTGATGCTGTGGATCGGCAATCCCGTCATGTCGACCACGGACGAAACCGCCGGCGCGAAACTCAATCTGGCCGAGGAGGCCAGCGCCGACGAGGAAGGCGATGCGAAGGACGACAATGGCTCGGTCAATGCGCTGGCGAAGGAATTCAAGGCCCAGCGCTGGGATGCGGACAAATCGGCCTGGAAATAACGCAGCTTCCAATCATTTGCGCGTATTCCGATCGCAAAACCGGTATCCGCTTTTGCGCAACACGCGCCATCAATCCGAAGGGCTGGCTCCGCACGCATCCTCTCCATGCATTGGCGCATTTGACACGCCGCACCATAGCGGCAATGAACAAGGCGCATCTGGGCAAGAGCTTGCGGGATTCTGGGTTGAATGGCGCGCTTTGACGTAGTGGTGATCGGCGCCGGCCTTGGAGGCTTGACCGCCGGCGCGATCCTGGCGCGCGCGGGACGCAAGGTCCTCGTCATCGAGCGCAGCAACTCGGTCGGCGGCGCGGCGTCGAGCTACAAATCCGGCGACCTGTTCATCGAGGGCTCGCTGCACGAAACCAGCGATCCGCACGATCCTCGCGATCCGAAACACAACGCGCTGACCCGCGCGGGTGTCATCGACGCCGTAAAATGGATCCCGGGCGGCGCGTTTTACGAAGCCCGCGGCGGCCCGCTCGCCCAGCCGTTGGTGCTGCCGGACAATTTCGATGCGGCGCGGCGCGCCCTGACCGAGCGTTTCCCGGATGCCCGCGCCGGGATCCATCAACTGCTGGGAGAAATGGAGCGCATTGCGTCCGCGATGGGCACGCTCTCGCAAGGCAGCGATGCCTTCAAAAACCCGCGCGAAGCCCTGCACGCCCTGCTGAAACTGATGCCGGCGATCGGCGACTGGCGGCTGTCGCTTTCGCAAAAGCTGACCCGGGTTTTCGGCGACAACGAAGCCGTCAAATGCGCGCTGGCGGCTAATCTGTCTTATTACCACGACGACCCGGCGACGCTGTGGTGGCTCTTCTTTGCCATGGCGCAGGGAAGCTATCTCCTGAGCGGCGGGCGCTTCGTGCAAGGCGGTTCGCAACGGCTCTCCAGCGCGCTCGCCCGCGCCATCAAGGTCGCCGGCGGAGAAGTGCAGGTGCGCCGCGTCGTCAGCGGCGTCGCACTGGACGCGCAGGGCCGCGCCAGCACCGTCACGCACACCGCGCGCGACGGCAGCGATCCGCTTTCGGTGGAAGCCTTGCGGATCGTCAGCAACGCAGCACCCGCGGCGCTCGCACCGTTGATGCCCGACGCGGCCGCGGCGAAATTGACGCAAAGCTACGCGCGGCAGACCGCGTCGATTTCACTGTTCGCGCTCACGCTCGGACTATCGAAACCGCCGCGCGAATTCGGGATATCGGCCTACTCGACGCAATTATTGCCGCGCGAAATGACGCGGCTGGCCGACTATGCGCAAGGCGCGGCGCTGATGGCCGACGAACCCGGGGAACGAATGCCGCCGATGTCCATCGTCGACTACGCCGCGATCGATTCCGGCGTTCCCGCCCCGCCCTATGCGCTGCTGATCTGTGGACCCGACCTGTTGTCGAATTGGGACAGCTCGGACATGGAGGCCTATCGCGAGAAGCGCGGGCGATGGCAGCAGGCGATGGTGCGCTATCTCTCCTCGTTTTATCCAGGCCTCGCCGACGCCGTGGTGGCGTCGTCGTTCAATACCGCGCTGTCGGTGCGGCAATATCTCAATGCGCCCGACGGCGCCGTCTATGGATTCGCGCCGACGCCGCCGCGCTCGATCTGGCGCCTCCCGGTCCGCTCGCCGCGCACGGCGGTGCCGGGCCTCTATCTGGCGTCAGCCTATGCGGGTTTTGGCGGCTATACCGGCGTTGTGCAATCCGCCGGCGCTTGCGCCGACATGATCTTGCGCGAGAGCTAGCCCCATTCAATCAATTGGTAAGGAGCCGGAAGCGCAGCGGTTTCGCGCCGATGAATGAAATGACATCGCCCTGCCGCTTCCAAGTCGCGGCCTCGCTCAATGATGCGACCAGTTCGTCGTCGGCCTGCGCCCGCGCCGGCGGGCAGGCGCGATCCTCCAGGGGGCCTGCGACAAAGATCACCGTATTGCCTGCAACTGAAAATTGACCTTTGCCGCCCTTGCACCACAACTCGAGCGTCGCCTCGCCGCTCTCGCCGATGTCCAGCGTCGGTATCCGCTTCGATCCGGGCTGACGCGCCGCATCCAGCGTCATCTCGAACCCAAACGGAAACGCGTCTTCGGCGCAGGCCGGGATGGCTTTGAAGACGGCTCCGGCCAGGACGAGCACCATGGCGGATTGCCCCAAAAATCGTGTCGCTGACGGCATACAACTCCTCGAACTATCCGGACACAAACAGCTGCGCGCCGTTCTAGCGCATGATCCGGCAAAGTGTGAGCGGTTTGCCGAAAAGATCGCGCACACTTACAAAAATATTTAGAGCGCGATCTCGGGACGGACGAAGACATTCGTCCTGCAAAAAGCCGGATTCGTTTTAAGGACCGCGCGCGACCGGCAAGCGCGACCTCGTCCGGACCGGCAGCCACGAAACGATCGGCTCACAAGTAAATCCCCGCAGGCGCGAGCCCGCGGGGATTTGAGCGTGTCCGGGTGTCAAACCCGGCGGCTTACTTCAAGACCATCGCCGTGAACGGATAGACATAGGCCTGCAGCATCACGAACAGGCCGACGAGACACGCCAGCGCGATCGAATGCTTGAATACGAAGCGCAGGATCGTGCTTTCGTGTCCGTACCAGTTGGTGGCCGTGGAGGCGACCACGATCGACTGCGCGTCGATCATCTTGCCCATCACGCCGCCGGAGGAGTTGGCGGCGGCCATCAACACCGACGGCAGTCCCAATTGCTCCGAGGTGATCTTCTGCAGATTGCCGAACAGAATGTTCGACGCCGTATCCGATCCGGTCAGCGCCACGCCCAGCCAGCCGAGCAATGTGCCGAAGAAGGGATACAGCACGCCGGTCGCCGCGAACGCGAGACCGAGCGTCGCATCGACGCCCGACAGCCGCGTCAGCGTGCCGATCGCCAGCATCGCCGAGATCGTGATCAGCGAGATCGCGCACAGCCTGATCGTCCGGCCATACACCGCAATCATCCTGGCCGGCGAGAAGCCGGCCAGAAAGCCGGCAACGATCGCGGCGATCAGCATGCCGGTGCCGGTGAACGACAGATATAAGAAGTCAAACGACGCGCCCTGCGGCGTCGGCTTCGCCGCCACCGGCGGCATCGTATTGATCATGTTGTGCAGTTCGGGGATCGGATACTTATAGAAGAAGATCGAGTTCGCCCAGGTCTTGAATGCCCCGTTGCCCCAGATCAGCATCACGATGCAGACGATGATCCATGGCAAGAGCGCGCTGAACAGCTCGCTTTGCGTCAGCGCGGTCTTATCGAGCGGTATCGCCGGCTTCATCGTCGCCATCGATTCATCCGTGCCGCGCAGCGCCGGCGACAGCCACAGCACCTTCGGTTGCCAGACTTTCAGGAACAGGATCAGGCAACCCATCGAGATCAGCGAGGCGCCAATATCGACGATCCAGGGATTGATGAAATTGGAAATGACGAATTGCGGGACCGCGAAAGATAGCCCGGTGACGAGAATCGCCGGCCAGACATCCTTCATGCCCTTCCAGCCGGCAAACGCCCACACCACCCAGAACGGCACGATCAGCGAGAACAGCGGCAACTGGCGGCCGACCATCGCGCCCAGGATATACGGATCGAGCCCGGTGACCTGCGCCAGGCCCGCAATCGGCGTACCGAGCGCGCCATAGGCCACCGGCGCGGTATTGGCGATCAGCGACAGGCCGGACGCGGCGAGCGGCGAGAAGCCGAGGCCGATCAGCACCGCGCCGGTGACGGCGACCGGCGTGCCGAAGCCCGAGGCTCCCTCGAAGAACGCGCCGAACGAAAACGCGATCAGCAGCAGTTGCAGGCGCCGGTCCTCGGTGACGCCGCCGACCGCGCGCTTCAATAGTTCGAATTGGCCGGTTGCAACCGTAAGCTGGTAGAGAAAGATGACGTTCAGCACGATCCAGCCGATCGGGAAAAACCCGGCTACGATGCCAAGCACGGAGGCGCGGATCGACATGCCTGCCGGCATGGTGAAGACGAAGATCGCGATCAGGTTGGTCAGGATCACGGCAATGATGGCTGCGATGTGCGCCTTCACTTTTCCGCTGGCGATCAACACCAGAAGCGTGACCACGGGAATAGCGGCGGCGACGGTCGACAACGCTGCGTTGCCGAGCGGGTTATAGATTTGATTCCACATTGCGGTTCCTCCCCACGCCATAATGCAGCGCCCGACCCGCGTGGGCGGTCGGGTGTGCCTGGCGTGATCGCGGGAGCGTCTTCAAACATGCGCGAAATTATCTTGCGAATTCGGCAGCACCGAATCCGCTCACAACCTCGCGAAGTGTGGAGGCCCCCCGCTCCTCGCCGTTGCCCCATGGTAGAGTCCAGCCGCACGCCGCGACAAGCGAACGCAGACCTTGAAATCTACAACTTTAGTCTAGACAATTCCAATTCTTCTATTTTCTCAGGGCGTTGCAGCCCATTTCCGGGAGATGACAATCTGTGAACAACATCCGCTCGACGCTCGCCACCGTATGGCGGATTGCCGCGCCATATTTCCGTTCCGAAGACAAGTGGGCTGGCCGCGGCCTGCTTGCCGCGGTGATCGCCATCGAGTTGGCGCTGGTTGGAGACGATGTGTTGGTGAACCAGTGGCGCAATCGTTTCTACAACGCCCTGCAGGAGAAAGACTGGGACGGTTTTGTTCGGGAAATCATCATCTTTTCCGTCCTGGCAACCGTCCTCGTCGTGCTTTCGATCTACCAGCTCTATCTCAATCAGTGGCTTCAGATCCGCTGGCGCAGCTGGATGACCACCAAATATCTCGGCGAGTGGCTGCACGACGCCAATCACTACCGCATGCAGCTGCAGGGCGACGCTGCCGACAACCCGGATCAACGTGTCTCCGACGACGTCAAGTTGTTCGTCGACCGCACGCTGAATATCGGAGTCGGCCTGTTGAGTTCCGTCGTGACGCTGTTTTCCTTTGTTATCATACTGTGGGGACTGTCTGCGGCAGCGCCGTTGCATGTTTTCGGTCGCGAGTTCGAAATCCCCGGATACCTCGTTTGGGGCGCGCTGATCTACGCCATCTTCGGAACGGCGCTGGCGCAGTGGATCGGCTCACCGCTGGTCAACCTCGATTTTCAACAGCAGCGCCTCGAGGCCGACTTCCGTTTCAGCCTGGTGCGGGTACGCGAAAACTCCGAACAGATCGCGCTGTTGCAAGGCGAGTCCGCCGAACGCCAGCGGCTGTCGGACCGCTTCGGCCGCGTCGTCGGAAACTGGTACGCCATCATGGGCCGGACCAAGCGGCTGACGGCACTTACCCAAAGTTACTCCCAGGCGGCCGTGGTATTTCCCATGATTCTCGTGGCGCCGGCCTATTTCACCGGCAAGATCCAGCTCGGCGCCGTGTTGCAGACCGCGGAAGCGTTTGGCAGCGTGCAATCGGCATTGTCGTTTTTCGTTTCGACCTATCGCACGCTGGCGGAATGGCGGGCGGTCGTCGCGCGGCTCGACGGATTTGAGACGGCGATCGCCAGCGCCGCCGCGCTGGCGAGCAGCGCCGACTCGATCAATATCGCATCGTCGACTGAAGGCGATGAAATCGACCTGCGGCAGCTTCTCGTCCGCTTGCCCAATGGCACGCCGCTGGTTTCCGCCGACCATCTCGGCATTCGCACGAGCGAGCGCACCCTCGTCACCGGGCCGTCCGGCGCCGGCAAGTCGACCGTGTTTCGCGCCATCGCCGGCATCTGGCCGTTCGGAAGCGGCTCGATTGCGATTCCATCGAACGCCACACTGATGATGCTGCCACAGCGGCCGTATTTTCCGATCGGAACGCTGCAGGCTTCGGTTGTCTACCCTGCGGAAGCCGGCGCGTTCAGCTCGGACCAAGTCCGCGACGCCCTGCTCGCGGTAGGCCTCCCTCAGCTCGCGACGCGACTCGGGGAGGAAGCGCACTGGAACCGGATGCTCTCGCTCGGCGAACAACAGCGCCTCGGGCTCGCGCGCGCGCTGCTGCACAAGCCGCAATATCTGTTCCTCGACGAGGCGACCGCGTCGCTGGACGAGGCCTCGGAGGCAGCGCTGTATCGTCTGATCGAGGATAAATTGCCGGCGACCACCGTCGTCTCGATCGGCCATCGCTCCACGCTGCAGGCCTTCCACCAGCGCAATATCGTGCTGGTCCGCGACGGCGACCGGTTCGCGCTGCAGAACCGCAGCGAGGACGCCAGGCCATCCTGACGTTACGTCAGGGGCCTTTGCGACCGGCGCTGCGGCCACGGCCGGCGTCGAATCCAGCGGTGCCAGACATAGGCAAACGCGGCCAGCAGCACGGCCCGACGAGCACTGGTGCGAACAAGAATGACCAGGGCAAGCTGTTGGAAACCACCAGCAGGGGATTGATCCCGGCCGGCGGATGAAACGTTCCGGTCGCATACATCGCGACAACGGCCAGTCCGACCGCGGCCGCAGCCGCCCAGGCTTGCGGCCCGGTCAACCGAAGCATCGCGAGCCCGACCAGGGTCGCCACGATATGGCCGCCGACCAGGGCGCGCGGCTGCGCCGGCTCCGCTTCAGGCGATCCGATGACGAGCACGATCGAGGTTGCGAAGGGGATGATGGCCAGCGGAAAATGCGAGGCGACCGAGAGCCACTCCATGCCGCCAATCGCCAGAGCTGCGCCAAGACCCGCGACAGCTCCCGCCGCAATATTGCGGTGATCGTTGCGGCGGAGGGCATCCGTCGCCGCCCGCAGCCAGTCCAGCCTCATTCAGATCACCACAAACAAAAGGGGCGGCAGATCGCTCTGCCGCCCCCCAAAAATCTCGAGAGAATGACTTACTTCAGGTTGGTCATCGCGGTCAGGTCAGCCGAGAGCTTGACGATGCCAGCCGCACCGCACCAGTTCGAACTGGTCCCGAGCGGATTGTTCCCGGTGACGGTGGTGGTCCCGACTTGAGCATTGAAAGCACCCGTGAAGACGCTGCAATTACCCTTCGACAGGTCGCTGTCGGAGTAGCGCAGGTCCAGCGTGAACACCTTGTAGGTAAAGCCGATGCCGATGTTCCAGGTGTCGTAATCAGCATAATGGATGCCGTTCGGGAACGCCGGGGTCCCGTAGAAGCTGTCGGTGGTTCCAAACCACTGCCGCCCGAACTCGCCGGAGACATACATGCCAACGCCGCTGGTGCCGAAGATCGTAGGCGGAGCGGTGAATTTGCCGGTGACCGAAGTATAGTTGCCCCAGGCGCCTGAGTTCAGGAAACTCGGCGTGTAGAACTCGGTCACGCCGAACTGCCAGTTGTCGTTGACGGTGTAGTTACCCTTGCCGTAGACCTCGAAAAAGCTGACGTCCTTCTTCATGGTGTTGCCGTTGAGCAGGAAGTTGGTCGCGCATTCCGTGCCCTGAGATTTCCCGGCGAAATCAGTGGGGGTGCCGAATTGGCAGGTGCCGCCCGGATACAGGTAGCCCCAGACGCCGATGTCGAGGGCAAAAGCACCGAAGGTCGGGCGAATACCGCCGTAGACGTCGATTTCGGCAGCGGCGCGGTTGGCGAACGAAATGCTCTCGCCGGAGACGCCGACGTACAGCTGCAGGTCCTTGGTCACGTTGTAGCGGGGCTCGAAATAGGCCGCGACCGACGGCTTGTGGTTGGACTGGGTGACGCCGCGGAAGATGTAGTCGTTCATGAGGGCGCTGCCGAAGGCGACATCCCAGGGATCAAACGGTGCCGGCGGCGGCGCCTTGAGAGCCTTCACAGCCATATCGGCCGCGAAGCTCGAACCCGCAGTCATCGCAAGCACCGCTGCGGCTAAAATCAGTTTCTTCATAGCGATCCCCATCACATTTAAAACAGCCCAGCTTCGGCGCCCAGCGGACAAGCGATAACCGACTGCAACCAAATATCTCTAACGTGATCACAATTTGGTGCCTGGGATCGATTGAGTGAAGCGAAAAAGACAAGCATCTGCCGACTTTTTAGGCGTTATGGCCATTCTATGAAATGTTGTCGGCGGGTGTTGCATTCCGACAACAACTTTGACCCATTTATAAGTCGTCCGACGGGCATTGGGACACAGGCGACGGACGCCTGTTCGCGCCCATCGACCATGCCAGGCGAATCAAAACGGGGTCGGCGCAGCCCCGGATTGCAGCCTGGTTCAAGGTTGTGGGCCCCTCACAAGAAAGGCCGCAGCGGCGAGCGCTGCGGCCTTTGGCTTGGTCCTTGAACGTGACCCCGGTAACCGGCACGCCCGCCTTAACGCGGACGTCCCTGGCTAGTTGTCGTCGTCTCCGTCCGAGGATGACGGACTCGGCGAACCGCCCGAATGTCCCCACGACGGTGCAGGACTTGACGCGGCGGGAGCGGGAGAGGCCCAGCTTGGGACCGGGGCCGGCTCGGGGGCCGGCGCAGCCGCAGGCGCCGCAGGCTTGGGCGCGGCAGGTCTCGGCCTGGGCTTCGGCTTGGGCGCGGCAGCTTTGGGCGCGGCGGCTTCGGGCGCGACAGGCATGATCGAAGGGGCAGGAGCCGCCTTCTTTTTTGCCGAACGCTTCTTGGCGCCGGCCTTCTTGGCGGTTTTTTTCGGGGCTGCCGCCTTGGACTTCTTGGCAACTTTCTTCGCAGACTTCTTGGTCTTTTTGGCCGATTTCTTGGCCGCCTTCTTCGACGATTTCTTCGCGGTTTTCTTCTTCGCCGTCAGAAGTTTTTTCTTGCTCTTCTTAGCTTTCTTCTTTTTCCCTTTAGCCATCATGATCCTCCTGTTGTCGCTGGTCCAACGTCTATCGAGCGCTTCAGTCATCCGCTTCCACGCGGGGCCAATCGATCAGCGCAATCCTGGCCGAGGACCGCCTGTCGCCCAATCGAGAAGCTCAATCGTGTGCACCACAGGGACTGACGTGCCGCCGGCAATCTGCACCATGCATCCAATATTGCCCGCCGCTATCACGTCCGGCTTGACCATCGCAATGTTGGCGACCTTTCGATCGCGCAATCTGCTCGCAATGTCAGGCTGGAGAATGTTGTACGTCCCCGCCGAACCGCAACACAAATGGCTCTCGGGTACATCTTTCACCACGAATCCGCTCTTGGAAAGCAATTCTTTCGGAAGCTGTGTGAT
>Ga0066789_10000763_pt1 | contig 13572 bp, 16 predicted proteins | sample OrgsoiDNA2013049_FD_70960 | JGI IMG/M metagenome (GOLD analysis project Ga0066789, IMG submission 70960) | Permafrost soil microbial communities from the Arctic, to analyse light accelerated degradation of dissolved organic matter (DOM) -... | ecosystem: Environmental > Terrestrial > Soil >...
GAAGCGACGCCGCCCACAACGCAAGCGTCTCTTCAATCGACGCTGCCCGCGTCCACGATCTTCGAATCATGGTTGCCCATAGATTCAGAACCTCGCAAGAAACGCAACTGTAATGCTAGGGCGCGTACTCATAAACGAGAGGTGTCGGCCTTTGAGGCTAAAGCAGAGTGCGCCAGTCACCCCGGAGTTTCGCGTTGACCCGAAGGGGGCATCTTGGTCGGGCGCGGTCGCCATTGCCACAATTAAGTCCGAGCATTTGGGGAAAGTGAAGGGTCAATGCGTTCATCTTTTTGCATCTTTGGATTGGCTCTGGTGTGGCTAATCACGTTGTCCGCGCAGGCTCACAGTCGGGGCTTCACTTGGTTCTTCGCGCACTCCAGACCTCACGGAAGTTGTTCGGGCAGCATGTAGTCGCGACCTTCTATGCCTCAGGGCGGCGGACGCCGAGTGGTCAGACATTCGATCCCAGCGGGTATTCGGCCGCGCATCGTTCGCTGCCTTTCGGATCGCGGGTAACGGTGACGAATCCTCAGAACGGGAGGTCTGTTACTGTGGTAATTAATGACCGCGGCCCATTTACGCGCGGGGTTACGCTTGATCTGAATCGTGGCGCCGCTCGCGCGATTGGCATGTACCGAACGCAGTGGGTTTGCATACTCTGAGAGCGAGTGGCCTTCATCGACCGTAGCGACAATGGAGCCGGGCCGTACGCTGACTGCCGAGCAGTCGGTTGTCGAGGGTAGGCCGGAGGCTTACGCTGGCCAAAAGCGCCGCTTCTGACTCCAAAGCGGACGTTTCCAGGCTTTGACGTTCCACGAAAATTGCTTACGCTCTGCTTAAGGGCATGGGGAGGCAGAGAGAGCATGGCGCGTAATATTCTGATTTTAGGAGCCGCGTATGGCTCATTGCTGGCGACAAAGCTGCTGATGGCAGGTCACAACGTGACTCTGGTTTGTCGGAAGAAGACTGCAGAACTCATCAATCGCGATGGTACTGAAGTTCGCATCAAGCTGCGTGACGAGGCGATGCACCGGGCGATCTTCTCGCGCGACCTGCCTGGGACATTGGACGCGACCTCGCCCCAAGACATCGACCTTTCCCGTTATGATCTGGTTGCTCTTGCCATGCAGGAACCACAATACACTAATCATACGATCCGGGTTCTGATGATCAAAATCGCCGAGGCGAATCTTCCTTGTCTTTCGATCATGAACATGCCGCCGCTGCCTTATCTCAAACGAATTCCGGGGCTGGCGGACATGGACCTCGAAGAGGCTTATACCAATGCCCAGGTATGGGAGCGGTTCAAGCCGGGACTAGTGTCGTTCTGCTCGCCCGACCCGCAAGCCTTCCGCCCGCCTGAAGAGGCGGCGAATGTCCTTCATGTCGGCCTGCCAACAAACTTCAAGGCAGCAACATTTGCTGATGAGACACATAACCTGCTGCTTCGGGAGCTGGAAGCTGACATCGACGCGGTGAAGCTGGACGGCCAGGACGTTCCGGTGAAGCTTAAAGTGTTCGATTCGCTGTTCGTCCCTCTGGCCAAATGGTCGATGTTATTGACCGGGAATTACCGCTGCATCTCGCTAAACGAGCCGCAGTCGATCCGCGACGCGGTGCACGATGACCTGAAGCTCTCACAGACGATCTATGACCATGTCGATGCCATCGCTCGGCGTCTGGGGGCTGACCCGAAGGATCAGGTGCCATTCCAGAAATACGCCAAAGTGGCGGAAAGCCTTCTTAAGCCCTCGTCAGCGGCTCGCGCGGTGGCCAGTGGAGCGCCCTTCATTGAATGCGTCGACCTGCTGGTGAAGTTGATTTCGTATCAGCTTGGCATGCCCAATGCCGAGATCGACCGGACGGTCCAAGTCGTAGATCAAAAACTGAACGAGAAGATCGTGGCGGGCGGATTCGGCGCGCCGTGACATGCTCCATCGCAGTTCGAGAATGGCTCACCCGACCTGCCGCAACTACCGACAGTGAACCTTGCGGATCTCGCTCTTGAATCTGATGCACGAGGACAACTCGATCGACGAGACTTCACGGATCGAAGCGCGGCTCGAGGAGCATACCGAGGTCTCCGAGCGATGCCGAAAGATTAGACTGGTTTCCAAGGTGGCAATCGCCGGCGGCGTCAGTTTTGGCGCTCGTTATGGTGCTCGGCCTATTCGGATCCAGTCAGGTCGCCGCCATCGGATCGATTGCCATGGGCTAGGCGGAATCGTGTCGTTCGGATCGAACGAGATGCAAATTCTGATCTTGGCTGTTCGGCACAATCGAGGGGACAGGGCTCCGGTCCATAAGAACTCCCACAGCAACAAATACGGGGAATTTGAGCACGAAATCGAGGCGTCGGAAGCGCAGCTATTACCGCCGACGCCCTTGCGGTGAAATCGGGCGAACGCTTCGGCGCTGTCTTTGGCATAGGAGCCTGTGCGATGTCCGCCTCGGTGGTCGCCGCCACGCGAGCCATGTCCGAGCTGGCAGGGTGCAACCGGACATGCGGCGGATATGTCGGAAACGTCGCGAATAACGGACTCAGCCGTCTACCGAGATACTACGGCTTACACCAATCCCAATTCTGTGGGACGAACGCCCGCGAAGATCCGTTGAATGCTGGCGGTTTCCAGCCCGAACATGCGCTGAAATAGTCCTGCGAACAGGGCGCGGTAGTCGGTTAGAACTGGATAGTCCCGGTTCTGGAAGAGGTTTGCCTGGTCGGCTTTGACTTGTTCGCCAAGAATTCGACCGCCATTGATGCCACCTCCCAAAACCCAATAGGCGCTGCCGTGTCCGTGATCGGTGCCCCGGTCCCCGTTTTCGCGGAAGGTGCGCCCAAATTCGGAGATCACCACCACAACCGTATCCTGCCACCCCTCCGGTCCGATCTCTTCGGAAAAACCTGCAAGAGCCCGTCCGAGTTCGCCGAGGCGATCCGCAAGATAGCCAGTAGACCCGCCTTGGTTCACATGGGTATCCCAACCACCGACATCGACAAAGGCGAGGTTGAATTGCTCGCGCATCAACCGACCGATACGCCGCGCCGACAGCTCAAAGCCGCGGGGAGATACCGCGCCCCGGTTAGCCGCCGTCATTTCCTCAGAAATCGAGCGATAGACGTCATCGCGAACCCTAAAACCCTCGGAGATCGAAGAAGCCAGATCGCTTTGCTCGTACATCTTCTTGATCAACCTGGCCTGACGATCGTCGACGCCCGGCTTGCCGACGCTGTTGAGGCCGATATTCGGAATCTGGGTCTTGCCACGAAAGATCAGCGGTAATTGGTCGGTGAAGGAAATCGGCTTGACCCGCGTCAGTTCGTCGGCAAGCCGGCTCATGAACCCCGAACGATAATCGCGCGAGCCGCCGACCGCCTGACCGAGCTCGATGGTGTCCTGGGTCTCGAAGTGACTTCGCGTCAGGTCATCGCTGGTACCCGCAAACGGGATAAACGCTATTTCCCGCTTGGCCCATAATGAATAGATGCTTTCACGCAACGCCGGGTGTAGCCCCCAATCCGCAGTAAGTGACAACGCCGCGTTTGGATTGCCGACGTCAGGCCGCGCGATGCCGAGCGTGGGTCGTGAATTGTAGTAAAAATCGCTCGAAACGGGCACGACAACATTGGCGGCATCATAAGCGCCGCGCAGGAACACCACCAGCAACCGGGCGTCGGTGGCCGGCGCGGCCCAGACACGGCCGGCCATCGTCAAGGGAACGGTCGCGGCAAAGGCCTTGATCAGATCACGGCGATTCATGGTTCGATCCTCCGGCCTCTCTAACGCATGAATTCGGGCGACGACAGAAACAGCGTGTTCCAGTCCTGGGGCGAGATAGCCTGATCCAGTGCGGCAAGCGTTGTGGGCCCCAATGTCTGCCGCAATCCGTTGAAATAGAGCGAGTTCTGGATCAACGGAAAGGCCGGCTGGTCCACGGCGTTCGGCATGTCCGGCTTGAATAGGCCCGACGAACCCGAGCCGATTTGCCGCGCGATCTCGAAGCGGATCATCATTTGTCCCGGCCCGTTCCAGGACGCCGACGTCATCGAATAGCCGTCTGGAGTATCGTGATTGAACAGACCCTCGGCAAGACGGTTGAGCCAGTTCTGGATCGGCAGCGTATTCACGACCACCTTGTTGTCATACGCCAGTCGCACCGCCGACAAGACATATTGCACCGGATCCTTGAATTTCGTGCCGGGCTGGAGCGACGCCATGAATTCCGGCGCATGCACCATCGTCGACAGCACTGCGGCGATATCGCCGTCGCTCGCCTCGAAGGTTTGCGCCATCCGCTGCACCAGCATTTCAGGCGGATTGTCCGCGACAAAGTAGGTAGCGATCTGACGAGAAAGGTGAGTAGCTGTTGCCGGGTGGCGGCAAAGAATATCAAGCGCTTCGTCCACTTCGGCGAGTCCGCGACCCCTGATTTGATGGCCAAGGAAAGTCTTGTCGCCGTAATCGTGCCGCGCGGGATTGAACTCGAACGCGCCTTCCCGAACCAGTTGGGATTGAAGCTCCGGCTTGAGCTTCGGATCTTCCGGTTTCAGGTCGACCCCGACGCCGGTCAAAATGCGGGCGAGCGCCTCCACATCGGTTTGGGCGTAACCGGAGCTGACGCCCACTGTATGCAGTTCCATTATTTCGCGGGCGTAGTTCTCATTCAAGTGTCCCGTTGCGTTGTCGGCATTGTCGAGATAACGCAGCATCGCTGGATGATGCAGCGTGGCGGCGAGGAGATCGTGGAATTTCCCCAGTGCAAAGGGCCTGATGGCACGGTCTTCGTAATCTCCGACCAGGATGCGAAGGTTGGCCTTGTACTGATGCACGTTGAAATGGTTGAACCAGAACCATGTCATGCGTTCGCGCAGCTGATCCGGCGCGTAGAGCGCATGCAAGATGCTGCGTGCCGCCGCCTGCTTAGTCCGGTCGTTCATGGCCTGTTGAAAAGCCTGCTGCGCGACCTTCTTCTGGTCCGGATCGATAATCTGGTTGGACGCTTTACCCTGTTGATCGAACGCGACGGCGATATCGAACGGAAATTTGTGCACATCAGGCATTGCCTCAATTTGCATCGTGGCTGCACCGGGCAATACGCTGCCGGCAGCAGAATGTAGTTGTTCCCGGAGCCAGCGCTCGGTACCGACCGCCTGCAAATGGGCGGCGCTCGATGCATTTATCCCCCATGTGAGCCGATCGAGCAAAATCAAGTCGCGCGGGGTTAACTCGGCGGCGTTGGAGGCAATAATACCGAAGCCTCCTGAGACCATGACCAATACCGCACACACAAGCGCACGAGCTAAATGGCAACAATGAACTTTTTTCAAAACTCTTGGTCCAATCATCGATCTCGCCAATCTTGCGCGTTGCCGAAATGGCTAACCGGATTCTCACGCTATCAGCGTTTCGGCTCTACCATTCAAGCTAGCTCTTTTGGCTTGGGCACAGTAAGTTCTCGCCCTCAACTTGACCGAGAACAACTGAATATGTTCTGAACAAAATATTAAAAGATTGACGCGGGAACAATTGTTCCAACCGTCACCAACTGCGCCAAAAATGTCTGGAGTCGGGGGCAGACCAGAGTGCGCCGGGAGACCGGATAGGAGTAGATGGTGCAAGTCCATCACGATGAAGGAGTAGCGAAAAAGTCGCTTCGAACGGGACGGTCCGGGCGTCGGTCTCCGTGCAGGACAAGTTTGCTTCGGGATCCGGCCGGCTGTCGCTTGCGAGCGGGCAAGGACTTGGAGCGTTATTCTGGATCTGCGAGATGCTCGGGATATTGGGCGGCGCAAAAGGGCTAGATATTCAATCTTTGCGGGAGCGGCGCAGGGGGTGAAATCGTCGTCCTCAAGCCTCTCGCCATCGGCCCCGCAGAGTCTAGTCGCGGTCTTCGGTCCTGCCGCCAAGTGCTTGCTCCGCCGCTTCCGCGGAACTGCATTCGACGACCTCGAGCCCTTCATCCTTCAGAAGGTCCGCAATCACCTCGCGCTGAAGAGCGTCATCCTCGACCACCAAGGCGAGGAAATTCGTGGCGAACATCCCTTCGGCGGCTAATTCGCCAACACACAAATCGTTCATATTCGGAGGATTAGGCGCACGCTGACTCAGGAGCGAGGGCTACGAACTCGCTCGTAATGGCGGCGCGCTTTGGCCCGGTTTCCGCAGTCTCCCATCGAACACCAGCGCCGATTTTGGGCGCGGCTCCCGTCGACAAAAAGCCAGCCGCATCCCCGGTCATCCTGGCACTGGCGGACCTTCGCCGATCTTCCGCCCGTCGTCAGTTCGACGGTGGACAAAGCGATCGGTGTGAGGAGATCCCTGACATCACCGTCGACGGCGCGGCTTTGCCAGACATAACCTCGCGCGGAGCAAGAAGCTTTAAGGATCGGTCCAGATTTGGAGAGCACATCGTTGAGAACGGCAAGCGACCGTTCTGGCGGGGTCGCATCCTGGATGCGGGCGACGAGAAGCTTGTAAACCGCTTCCCGAAGGCCGATCGCGAATTCATAGACCCCATTTGCCAACGAAGGCTCTTTCTCCCACGTCCGAGATATCCCCTTCAGGTGTTTGGCGTCGGCAACTCCATTTTCTCGCAACCAGTCCAGCAAAGCCCAACACGATTGCAGACGCTCTTCGACCGGATCCCGCAAACGCCACGCCATCGTGTTTACAAAGCGTATCGCGAGATCCTCGCTGGCCGCGCTTTCCATCAAATCCGGAGAAGCTTTCATGGAACCTGGGCTGATTTGGCCGGTTGTCGCTTTGACATAACCCCTTATACGGTTACAATCAATGACAGGCGACAGGAAGCCTTTAATCATAGCTGCAGCGTTTGCCGCAATCTACGTCCTCTGGGGGTCGACCTATCTAGCGGTGGCAGTCGCTCTTCATTCATTCCCGCCGTTTTTACTCATGGCCACGCGGTCGTTAACCGGGGGGCTGATCTTGTTGGCAATCGCATGGGGCACTGGAGCATCTATAGGAACCGTCAGGACATGTATTTTCGCTGTACTATGCGGCCTGTTGCTTTTCGTCGGGTGCCACGGCGTGCTCGCCTACGCTCAACAGCGCGTCCCATCCGGCCTGGCCGCGGTCCTATTGGCCACGATTCCTTTTTGGATAGCTATCCTGAGTGCAGTAGTGCCCGCGGGCGACCGGCCTCCGGCCAAGAGGTTGCTATTTTTGGTGCCGGGATTCGCAGGCGTCGGCCTTATTGCCTGGAGACAGCTTGAATCGGGAGAAGCCAACGCGAGCGACATCCTGATCCTTCTGGGGGCTTCCGCGTCCTGGGCGATTGGAACGATGGTCTCCAAGTTGGAGCCGGATCCGGTTTCGCCGCTGTCATTTTCGGGCATGCAACTGATCGCAGGCGGGCTTGCGCTTTTCGTGATCAGCGCCGTTCTCGGCGAGTTTCGCTCGCACGATCCTTGGCGCAGTTCAGTTTCGTCCTGGGCCGCCTGGGCATACCTCACCGTCGCCGGAACAGTCATCGCGTTCGTCGCTTACACGTGGCTGCTGAAGCAGGTCGATGCGACGCTGGTTGCGACTTACACCTTTGTGAACCCGATCATAGCCGTGCTCCTTGGTTGGGCTGTCCTTGGGGAGAGGCCCACGGGCTGGACGCTCGCCGGTGCGACGCTGGTCCTGATCGCGGTAGGGGCTCTGCTGCACTTGCAAAGAAGCCCGGAGGGAAGGAAGACGGAATCATGAAAGAAGCAGGCTCAACCGGTGTCGGCAGCAGACCGCTGAAAATCGGCATCGGCGCACCGCTGGCCGGAAGCGGCGCCGATCTCGGCCGCGGAGGCCGGGGCCAACACCACGGATGTGTGCCGCAAACACGGGATCAGCGGGGCGACCTTTTACAAGTGGAAGGCCAAGTACGGCGGTCTGGATGTCGGAGGCACAGCGGTTGAAGTCGCTGGAAGACGAGAATGCCAGGCTCAAGAATCTGCTGGCGGAAGCGATGCTCGACAACGCGATGAAGGATCTCAAGCCAAAAAAATGGTATCGCCCGCCGCCGAGCGGCAGGATGTGGCCCAACCTCTGAAGGCTATGAGGTGAGCCAGCGTCGGGCGTGCCAGGTCATCAGCGCGGACCGCGGTACGGTGCGATGCCGTCATCGTGAGCGGAACCACGGAGCGCTAATTTGGTCGGCCTGCGGAGCTTCCGCTGGCGTTGGGGAGTGGCGATCGGAACCACGCTCGGCCTGCATATTCCATCATCCAAATTGTACGCAATCGCCTCCGAAATTGCGCCGACCGAGTTTCGGATGTTGCCGAGCACTCGCTTCGCCCCTAGCAACCGAGTCCGCATGTCTTCGATGTATGTCATCTGGCCCCGCGAACCGTGGTGGATCGGGAGAGCAGGGCACTACAGCCTAGCGTGAAGCGAGACCCATGAGATGGCAAAACGCGAATCGTCAATGCTTCGACCTACGATGGAAAAGCTCGGCCTGACCGTCCCCGAGGCCGCGGCACTTTCCTCACTCGGCCAGACGTCCATCTACAAGGCGATCAAGGAGGGGTGGTTGCGAATTCGCAAATATGGTACGCGGACCATCATCACGCGCGCCGATCTGGCATCCTTTTTGGAAAACTTGCCCGAGGAGACCAAACGGCCCGAGCGGTGATATGCCACCCGAGCCAAATGGACAGTCCGAACCCTCAGGCAGCTCTCATCGGCGTCACGTTTTTTTTCGGGGGCCGCGTCGCGAAGTCGGCGAATGCCTGCATTACGATGCGCCGCTTCCTTAGAGCCTCGCCGCGCTTGTAGGCCTTTTCGGCATCATCGCCTGTAATGTGGTGCAGGCAATGTTCGACGATCTCCTCCTCGAAATCCGTTTCCTCCTGTGCCCAGGTCCGGAACGTGGTGCGGAAGCCGTGCACTGTCAGGGTTTCGTCTCCGGTGATCCGCTTCAAATGCTTGAGCATCGTCATATTGGAGATGGGCTTGGCCAGGCTGCGACCCGGGAATACGAACTCGTCATTCACTCGGCTCTCATAGGTTTCGCGTAGATAGCCCAACGTTTGCCGGGGCAGTGGCGTGCGCTTCAGTCGTTCGTTCTTGGTATCGAGGGTACCCAAATCCCAAAGTCCGCTGTCGAGATCGAGCTGCGACCAGCGCATGTTCTGCACCTCGATGGTTCGTGCGAATGTGAGGATGGCAACCTCAAGCGCCCGCGCGCTTTGATCGGAATTGGCGGCAAGCTTTTGCATGTGGCACGCCTTTAACATTCGAGCTCTGGACGAACGGTCCCATCGCGACAGACGCGCTTGAGTGGCTTAGGAGCGTTCCAATTCAAAGGACTACGCAATTGGATGGAAAGATGGAGAAGCAATGAAGATTTACGTCGATAAAGCTTCTTCGCCGTCCATCCGCAACGCGATGCGAGATCACTATTTCAGGCATCCCCTCGCCCGCATTTCGGCGGAAATCGCTCCCGCGACTGCTGAGGCTTAGGTCTTTTCTCCGACACGCTGTAACTTCAGCTTCACGCATCGGGTATCGACAGCCCGGAAGAGAATTGATCGAGCTCCTTAGGACGAGGATATTGGGCGTTCAGATGCTTGAGGACGCGAAGGGTAAGCCCGAGCGACCAGGTTACAATACTCGTAGAGAACGCTGTGTTTTCATCTCGTGAGACACCCGTGATGTCCACGTCGGCCTGAATGTGCACCTTGTTACGATACTTCCTGATCTTGTGAAGCTCGTCGTATATGCCCGCGCCGAGACCATCCAGGATTTTGTATTTCTTCATGGCTTCGATGATGGTGTAGAACTTGTCGATGTCCTTGGCGGCAATTGCTTTCCGGTCCGCTTCCGAAATATTCGTAACCTTCTCTTTGTTAAAATTTTGCGCGCGATAGATGATTTCGTTAAGCGCGGCTTCCACTATTGAGCCCGCTTGGATCACCATCAGCTTGTTGAACACGCCATTTTCGTTGCCGGCGCTCAATTTGCAGAGGGCATCGGCATTCCGGACAAGGTTATCGCCAACCTTGAATTCGCCGATGAACTTGCATTCTATTTTTTCGATCTTTGCGGGCATTTGAATTCCTCCTCACAGGTCAAAGTATAGCATATCACCTCCAGTTGTGCATGATCGCCAAGGGGAGCGCGGCCTATCTCGGCGGCCGAAACTCCGGCCGCGCCAGCGCCCTGCGGATATTCTTCAGGTTCGCGTGGGCCGCGCGCAGCTCCGGCGAGCCTTCCGGCAGGTTCGGCAGTTCGCCCGCGATCCGGCGAAGCAGAGCGGACAGCTCGGTTCGGATGGCGCGCATCAGTTCGCCCTGGGTCAGTATCAGCGTGTGAGATGACCCAGGAATGTCTTTGGAGGAAATGAGTGGTTTCACTATTTGGGCTGCAATAAAGCCTGATCCGCGATGAAGGAATGGATGATCCAAACCGCGGCGGAACGGCAAGCCGAAGCCGGCTCCGACGTACTTGGAAGTATGCTGGTACGGGCTTCGGCGTGTGAACGCGCATAGAGCCAAAGAGCTGCGTATGGTAATTGCAACGCTATGCGGAGATGCAGGAGGGCCGGATGGACCGTCGAATTCTCTATTTAGCCGGGGCGTTGCTCGCCGTGTTGGCAGTAATGGCGATAGGATACGTCTTGGTATTTCAAACGTCGTTGGTCAACTTTTCTGGCGGACAGGAAAGTGATGGCCGCCGCAGATGGCCACTTCGAACGCGAGCGGGTGCAGATACGCGCTCTCACGGCAAGACAGCCTGAAGATGTGCAAAAGCGAACTGGGCAGATTTTCGGGGAATTAACAAATCGATCTGAAGCCGATTTGTACATCCTGAAATCGCTGCCGGACGTTTGTTTGGGAGATTTCGATTGCCACGGCGTGCCGGGTAATGACGTGAAGTCGTTTGTGGAAGCGGCGCTGTCGCACCTTCAGACAAGGGAAACCACGGCCTTGGCGGCCGAAAGTCCCCGCACCGCGAAGTTGAGCTTTATCGTCTCGATTACTGCCTTCGTCGTAAGTTTCGCCGGCTTAGGTGTTCAAGTCCTGAAAAAGAAATAGCGGGGTCGCTTTCGACAATCGGATACGGACCGAAGAGTTGCCTTTGAGAAATTGTCTCATGGTGCTGGGCTGGGAAGGACGACCGATGGAAGAAGAGCAAGCAGATAAGTTTTATCGCGAATTCAGCGCGCATCTGTCCCATATCGACGAACTGGCAAACGTGATCTTACGAGGCCACTTGCTCGTCGAGCGAGATTTGGATGCGGTGATCGAAGCTCTTTTTTCTATCCCGAATACGTCAAGCGGCTGCGTTTTGAGCGAAAGGCGCAGATTGCAAGGGCAATGGCCTTACGGACGCTAAAAGAGGCGGTCTGGGAAGGCCCCTCAACCTTCTCAGAAACGGGATTGCCCACAATATCGATGCGGCAGAGCGCCGGAAGCGGCTCGCCGGCCTGCGGCGCGCGTGCATGAAGCAATTGAGCCCGCACGGGCTGAAAAAGCATGAAGACGATACGGATAAAGGTATCGTCATTCTCGGTAGCGCGCTGTGCAGCGGCTACCTGGGGTTCCTCGAAGATTCGCTGATCGGGATGCATAATTGCCTGCGTCAGATCGACGAGCAGCTTTATCCGGATGCGGGAACGCGCACCGGTTAAATCAGCACGGGAGGATTGATCTGACTCGAGGGATATGCGCGGCGCCGACGGCGCGGCCCACCGAACCCGCTTAGATCGCGCTTTGCGGGACTCGCGGTTTCGGCCCATGCGGGTAACGATCTCTCGCGCAAGCGCTGATGAACGCCTCGCCGGGGGCAGTCGGTCCCGCGTCCCGCCTGATGGCGGCGCTATGCTGACGCTCCTGCGGCTGCCCTCTTAACCGGTCTCGGCGTTGGCGAGTTGCCGTCGCTACGCTCCGGCTGATACGCCATCTTTCTTTTTTCGTAGCGAATGCCGAGGGCCGCTTCAAACGGACGCCCCACCACGTAGCAGGTGCCGGTAGCCATGCTCCGTCATCCATTGGCTCGCGATAGATGGCTGTCGAACGCCCTCCAGGCTGCCCGAGGTGAGCGAATTGGGCTTTGCATTGGGGGGCCAGGAAAACCGCGAACATCCAAGCAAGTTCGGGAGTCATCTAGGGAATCCCAGATTATTAAAGATTGCATCGGCTAAGAAATACAACATACTGGGCTTGGGATCATACCAACAAGGTCGGAAGTTGGCGCCATTATTGGAGGTGTCGATGTACAGGATCATGTCGGCGGTCTTGCTCAGCGCAGAATTACTATTCGTTCCCCTCGCGGCCAATGCCAACGACGAGCTCATCGGGAGGTCGCAGAACCCGAAGGACTGGGTGATGCCGGCGGGCAACTACGCCAGTCAGCGCTACTCGAAACTCAATCAGATCACCGCAGCCAATGTCGGCAAGCTTCAGGTTGCATGGACGTTCTCGACCGGCGTGTTGCGCGGCCACGAAGGCGGACCGCTCATCGTCGGCAACCTGATGTACGTCCACACGCCATTTCCAAACAAGGTCTATGCTCTTGACCTTTCCGACGAGAACAAGATCATCTGGAAGTATGAGCCCAAGCAGGATCCGAACGTCATCCCGGTGATGTGCTGCGATACGGTCAACCGCGGCGTGGCCTATGGCGACGGCAAGATCTTCGTGCATCAGGCGGACACGACCCTGGTCGCGCTCGATGCCAAGACCGGCAAGGTGGAGTGGTCGGTCAAGAACGGCGATCCGAGCAAGGGCGCCACCGGCACTTCGGCGCCGCTGGTGGTCAAGGACAAGGTTCTGGTCGGTATTTCCGGCGGCGAATTCGGCGTTCAGTGTCACCTCACGGCCTATGATCTCAAGAGCGGCAAACAGGTCTGGCGGGCGTTCTCCGAAGGACCTGATGACCAGATCCTGTTCGACCCGGAGAACACTACGGTCCTCGGAAAGCCGGTCGGCAAGGATTCAAGCATCAAGACCTGGCAGGGCGATCAGTGGAAAATCGGTGGCGGCTGCACATGGGGCTGGATGTCCTATGATCCGGCTCTGAACCTCGTCTATTACGGCTCGGGAAATCCCTCGACCTGGAACCCGAAGCAGCGTCCGGGCGACAACAAGTGGTCGATGACCATCTTCGCGCGCGATGCAGACACCGGGCAAGCCAAGTGGGTCTACCAGATGACGCCCCATGATGAATGGGACTTCGACGGCGTCAACGAAATGATCCTCAGCGATCAGCAGATCGGCGGCGCCGCGCGCAAGCTGCTGACCCATTTCGACCGCAACGGGCTCGGCTATACCCTCGACCGCGCCACCGGCGAATTGCTGGTCGCGGAAAAGTACGATCCGAAGGTCAACTGGACCAGCGGCGTCGATATGGACAAGAATTCGCCGACCTATGGCCGTCCCAGGGTCATTGATCAATATTCGACCGACAAACAGGGCGAAGACCATAACAGCAGGGGCATCTGCCCGGCGTCACTCGGCAGCAAGGATGAGCAGCCGGCGGCCTATTCGCCGGAAACCCAGCTGTTCTACGTGCCAACCAACCACGCCTGCATGGACTACGAGCCGTTCAAGGTGAGCTACACCGCGGGCCA
>Ga0066789_10000767_pt1 | contig 13513 bp, 10 predicted proteins | sample OrgsoiDNA2013049_FD_70960 | JGI IMG/M metagenome (GOLD analysis project Ga0066789, IMG submission 70960) | Permafrost soil microbial communities from the Arctic, to analyse light accelerated degradation of dissolved organic matter (DOM) -... | ecosystem: Environmental > Terrestrial > Soil >...
CGATGGACCCCGCCAAATTCGTAATACCGCGTTTGACGCGGTTTCCGACTTTCGACCGCGAGGACGGCAAATCGCGCCAGATACCGCTGTACGTTTATGAGCCCAACACACCGAAACCGCACCCGGTGCTTTTGATCCTGCACGACGGCCCGCAATCCCAATTCCGTCCCCGCTTCGATCCATGGATCGAGTACGTGGTGAATGAGCTCGGCTATGCGGTCGTGGCGCCCAATATTCGCGGTTCGTCCGGCTATGGAAAAACTTACCTGTCGCTCGATAACGGCATGCTGCGCGAGGACGCGGTCAAGGATGTCGGCGCGCTGCTCGTGTGGCTCGGCCTGCAAAGCGGCTTCGACGCCAAACACGTCGTGGTGTCCGGCGCCGGCTACGGCGGATATCTGGCGCTCGCCTCCCTGGTCAACTACAGCGATCGGCTGCGGGGCGGCGTCGATCTGGCCGGCATCACCGATTTCGTCGGTTTCCTGGGCAACACCGCGCCGTACCGCCAAAATCAGCGGCGCGCCGAATACGGCGATGAGCGCGACCTCGACATGCGGGCGTTCCTGCGCCGAATTTCGCCGCTGAACAATGCCGACCGAATTTTACGGCCGCTGCTCGTGGTTCACGGCAAGAACGATCAGCGCGTGCCGATCGGCGAGTCGGAACAGATCGTCAATCGCCTGCGCGGTCGAGACGCGGCCCCCTGGTATCTGCAGGTCTCGGACGAAGGCCATGTATTCGGTAAGCAGCAGGACCGCGAGGCCTATTATCGAACCTTCGCGCAATTCCTGGCGGCCGCGCGCTGAACCGGGCGCTCGTTGGGCGCCTTTGCGCATCGGGCCGGCCGCGGCGTGGCCGGATCGAGACGTCTCACGCCGCGTGATCGCGCTTCTTGAGATGCACCAGCAGCAACGAGACGGCCGCCGGGGTAAGGCCCGGGATGCGCGCCGCCTGCCCGAGCGTTTGCGGACGTACCGCGAGCAAACACTGGCGCGCTTCGTTCGATAGCCCGCCGACCCGGGCATAGTCGATATCCGCGGGCAGCTCGAGCTCTTCATGGCGCTGCTGGCGATCGATTTCCTGGCTCTGGCGTTTAAGGTATCCGGAGTACTTGGCCTGCACGTCCACCTGTTGTTCGATCTGCTCCGCCAGCCGCTCGTCGTCGCGCCATGCATCGCCGGGCTCGGACTCGGCAGGCGGTGCGACGCCGCGCAAGTCCCGGTACTCGAGCTCCGGGCGGCGCAGCAGGTCGAAGGCAAGCGTTTCGCGCAGCAGCGGCTGTCCGAGCTTGGCGAGCAGGGCCGCATCCACATCCTCTGGCCGCACCAGAGCCGCGGACATTCGAGCGACTTCGGCGGCCACCGCGTCGCGCTTGCGCTGAAAAAAATCCCAGCGCCGATCATCCACCAAACCAAGCCCGCGCCCCATTTCGGTCAGGCGCAGATCTGCATTGTCCTCGCGCAGCGAGAGGCGGTACTCCGCGCGGCTGGTGAACATGCGATACGGTTCCGGCGCGCCGCGCGTGATCAGATCATCGACCAGAACGCCCAAGTAGCCTTGGCTGCGTTTGGGACACCATGGGCCGCGTCCGGCGGCAACGAGCGCGGCGTTCGCGCCCGCCAGCAGTCCCTGTGCCGCGGCCTCCTCGTAGCCGGTGGTGCCGTTGATCTGTCCGGCAAGAAACAGGCCGCCGATGAATTTGCTCTCCAAGCCGTATTTGAGGTCGCGAGGGTCGAAGAAATCGTATTCGATGGCATAGCCCGGGCGGGTGATGTGGGCCCGTTCGAATCCCTTGATGGTGCGCACGAATTCGCACTGCACGTCGAACGGCAGGCTGGTCGATATGCCGTTCGGATAGATCTCATGCGTGTCGAGACCCTCGGGCTCGATGAATATTTGATGTGACGCCCGGTCGGCAAAACGCACGACCTTGTCCTCGACGGACGGACAGTAGCGCGGACCGGAACCTTCGATCAGCCCGGTGAACATCGGCGAACGTGCGGTCGCGCCGCGAATGATGGCGTGGGTACGCTCGTTGGTGGCGGTGATGTGGCAGGGAAGCTGGCGCGGATGCAGGGCGCGCGTGCCGAGATAGGAAAACACCGGCCGGGGATCGTCGCTGTGCTGCTCGCGCAAACCGTCGTAGTCGATGCTGCGCCCGTCTATGCGCGGCGGCGTGCCGGTTTTCAAACGGCCGACGCGCAACGGCAATTCGCGCAGGCGTGCCGCGAGACGGTTCGAGGGCGGATCGCCGGCCCTGCCGCCAGCATGATTTTCCATACCGACGTGAATTTTGCCGCCCAAGAAAGTACCCACGGTCAGCACCAGCGCGCGCGCCCGAAATTCGATGCCGCTTTGGGTGCGGCAGCCGACCACCCGGTCCGCCTGCAGGATAAGATCCGCGACTTCCTGCTGGAACAGCCGCAAATTCGGCTGGCTCTCGAGCATGCCGCGGATGGCGCGCTTGTACAGTCCGCGATCGGCCTGCACGCGAGTGGCGCGCACGGCGGGCCCTTTGCTCGCATTCAGGGTACGCAACTGAATGGCCGACTGGTCGGCGGCCAGCGCCATGGCGCCCCCCAAGGCATCGATCTCCTTGACCAAATGCCCCTTGCCAATGCCGCCGATCGCGGGATTGCAGCTCATCTGCCCCAGCGTCTCGATATTGTGCGTGATCAGCAGGGTGCGGGCGCCCATGCGCGCGGCGGCCAGCGCCGCCTCGGTGCCGGCGTGGCCGCCGCCGATTACGATTACCTCGAATTCCGTCTTGAAACGCATCGCCTTAGATTCCACGCGATTCCGCGGCCGCGTACTGTAAGCCGGCGGCTCGCAAAGCGCCAGGTTGAGGATGTGATCTGGCTCGCCGCCGCCCGCGGGCCGTGATGCGGCTACTCGACCGCCACCGGAATCCCGGCGAACTTCCCGCGCCATGCCTTGGGCCCGGCTTCATGCACCGAGACGCCGTCGGAACTCACGGCCACCGTGACCGGCATGTCGCGCACGTCGAACTCGTACACCGCTTCCATGCCCAATTCCGCAAATGCCACCACGCGGCTGGCGCGGATCGCCTGCGACACCAAAAACGCGGCGCCGCCCACCGCGATCAAATAAGCCGACCGGTGCTTGGCGATCGAGGCTAAGGTTTCCGGGCCGCGTTCGGCCTTGCCGATCATGGCCAACAGGCCGGCCTTGCCGAGCATGGTCTCGGTGAAGCGGTCCATCCGGTTGGCGGTGGTCGGACCGGCCGGGCCGACGACTTCCGCGCCGACCGGATCCACCGGGCCGACGTAATAAATGACGCGGTTCTTGAAATCGAGGCCCTCCGGCAACGGTTCGCCGGCGTCGAGCAGGGCGCAGATGCGCTTGTGCGCGGCGTCGCGTCCGGTCAGGAGCTTGCCCGACAGCAGCAGCCGCTCGCCCGGCTTCCAGCTTGCCATCTCGGCGCGGGTCAAACCGTCGAGCCACACGCGCCGTGCCTGCGCATCCGCATGCCACGTGACCTTTGGCCACAAATCGAGATTCGGCGGATCGAGCACCGCGGGGCCTGCGCCGTCGAGAGTGAAATGAATATGGCGGGTGGCGGCACAATTTGGAATGACCGCGACGGGGAGCGATGCCGCGTGCGTCGGGTAGTCCAGCACCTTGACGTCGAGCACCGTGGTAAGGCCGCCGAGGCCCTGTGCGCCCAGGCCCAGGTCGTTGACGCGCCGGTAAATGTCCAGACGCAGCTGTTCGAGCGCGGTGCGCGCGCCGCGCGCCAGCAGGGCGGAGATATCGATGGGTTCCATCAGCGATTTCTTCGCCAGCAGCATCGCCTTCTCGGCGCTGCCGCCGATGCCCACGCCGAGCATGCCCGGCGGGCACCACCCGGCGCCCATATCAGGCACAATTTCCACCACCCAGTCGGCAACCGAATCGGACGGGTTCAGCATCGCAAACATCGCTTTGTTCTCGGAGCCTCCGCCTTTGGCGGAAACCGTGATGTCGACCTTGTCGCCGGGCACGAACTCGGTGTGGACCACCGCCGGCGTGTTATCGCGTGTGTTGGCGCGCCTGAAGGCCGGATCGGACACGATGGAGGCGCGCAGCTTGTTGTCGGGATTCAGATAGGCGCGCCGCACTCCTTCGTTGATCATCGCGTCCAAATCGCGCACCGCGTCCCAGCGCACGCCCATGCCGACCTGGACGAACACCACCACGATCCCGGTGTCCTGGCATATCGGCCGGTGGCCTTCGGCGCACAGACGCGAATTGGTGAGTATCTGGGCGATGGCATCGCGCGCCGCGGGACTCTGCTCCATGGCGTAGGCGCGGCCCATCGCCCGGATGAAATCCGGGGTGTGATAGTAGGAAATGTATTGCAAGGCGTCGGCCACGCTCGCAATGACCTCATCTTCGCGTATCACCGACATGGCCTCACCTCGTGCGCCTTAGGATTCCGCAGCCTCAAAGACGAACTGTGCCGCAAATCTACCAAGTCGGGGGCGGATTCGGGCGGCGAATCGCTACACTAGGCTGAACAGTGGGCCAAAGTATCGGCCAAGGAATCGAAAACATCCCATGCGGCTTGTGCGAACCGCTTGCATCGCGTGCTTCTTGTGTCTCGGCGGGCTGCCGGCCACCGCGCCGGCGGCGATGACCTTGCACGAGTGCCGGCTCGAACATCCGCTCAAGATCGCCTCGGCAGCCGCCCGCTGTGGGGTCCTCAGCGTGGCCGAGAACCCGTTGCAACCCGCCGGCCGCGCCATCGAGCTGCGCGTTGCCGTCATCCCGGCGCTCAATCGCCGCGCGAATGCGGCGCCGCTGTTCTTGCTCGCAGGGGGCCCCGGCCAAGCCGCCACCGACCTGTACGTGAGCACTGCCGGGGCATTCGCACGCATCAACCGCAACCACGATATCGTGCTCGTGGATCAGCGCGGCACGGGCAAGTCCGCGCCGTTGTTCTGCAGCTACCCGGACGACTGGCGGGATGTGGACGAAGCGATGCCTGCGCTGCGTCAGGCGACCCGTGCTTGTTTGAGCCAGTTCGGCGATTCCGTCCGCTATTACACCAGCAGCGTCGCGGTGCGGGATCTCGACCAGGTGCGCAGCGCGCTCGGCTATCGACAGATCGATATGTATGCCGCCTCCTACGGCACGCGAGTGGCGGAGCTTTACATGCGGCGCTATCCGGCCGCCGTCCACGCGGTCATATTGGATGGCGTGACCTATCCCGAACAGTCGATCGGGCCGGACACTCCCGGGGACGGCGAACGCGCGCTCGACCTGATCGTGACGCGCTGCCTCACGGCCCCGGATTGCGCGGCCGCATATCCCGACCTCAAGCGGAATATCGGCGAGTTGCGCCGCAGGTTCGGCCCCGAGAAAATCGCCTTGAGGTTGAGCGACCCATCGAGCGGCCGGCCGCTCGAGTTCGAATTCAGCCACGCTGTGCTCGGCGCATCGCTGCGTTTTATGTCGTACAGCTCGACCGAAGCATCGCTTTTGCCCGACTTGATTCACCGGGCGGCGAACGGCGACCTTGCGCCGCTCGCCGCCCAGGCCCTCATGGCATCACGGCTGATCCGCGGCCAGCTCGCGAGCGGGATGCAAAACAGCGTGGTCTGCAGCGAGGACCTGCCCTTCTACTCCGCCGACGCCATCGACAGGGCAAAGCTCGCGCAAACCTACCAAGGGGCGGATCAACTGGATGCGCTCGCCGAAGTCTGCAAGCTGTGGCCCCGGGGCCCGGTGGACGCGGACCTGCACCATGCATTGCAAAGCGATGTGCCGACCCTGCTGTTGTCGGGCGAAGCGGATCCGGTCACGCCGCCGACGGACGCCGAACGCCTGGCGCGGGGACTCACCCGCCAACGGCATTTGCTGCTCCGCGGCGAGGGGCATGGCCAGTTGGCGACCGGCTGTATGCCGAAGCTGATGGCGGAGTTTCTGGACAACCCGGATCCGCAGGCGCTCGATGCGGTCTGTCTCGAGCGGCATCGTTCGGCGCCATTTTTCGTGGACTCGAGCGGACCCGCGCCGTGATCGAGGCCGAGAGTCTGTCCAAGCGGTTCGGAGCCGTCGAGGCCGTGCGCGAGGTGTCCTTCACGGCTCGCGACGGCGAAATTACCGGCCTTCTGGGACCGAACGGCGCCGGCAAATCGACCACACTTCGGATGGTTTACGGCGTTCTCGCCCCCGATCGCGGCAGCGTACGCATCGACGGCATCGACATTCGCGGCCAGACCTCGCGTGCACGGGCCCATCTCGGCGTGCTGCCGCACGCCGCCGGGCTGTACGGCAATTTGACCGCTCGCGAGAACATCGCCTACTTCGGTTCACTCCAGGGCATTGACGCCAAGCAACTGCGCGCGCGCACCGCGGAGCTGGTCGCGAGTCTCGCCATGGAGAGTTTCATCGACCGCCCCGCCAAGGGTCTGTCGCAGGGACAGCGGATCAAAGTGGCGTTGGCACGCGCGTTGGTGCACGACCCCGCGAATTTGGTGCTCGACGAGCCGACCAACGGGCTCGATGTGATGGCGATTCGCAGCCTGCGCGAGATGCTGAAGCATTTGAAATCCCAGGGCCGGTGCATTTTGTTCTCCTCGCACGTGATGCAGGAAGTCGCCGCACTGTGCGATCGGGTGGTGATCATCGGCCAGGGTCGGGTCCTGGCGCAGGGATCCCTGCAGTCGATTCGCGAGCGCGCCGGCACGGCATCCTTGGAGGAGGCTTTTCTGCGGGTACTGGGGTCGACCGAGGGGTGTGAATGATGCGCGCGCTGTTGACGGTGTTCCGCAAGGAGTTTCTGGAGAATTTGCGCGATCGCCGTACGCTGGTGTCGGCGCTGCTGTTCGGCCCGCTGTTCGGCCCCCTGCTGTTCGGCGCGATGGTCTCGCGGATGCTCGATCAGAGCGTGGCCGAATCGGACGAACCGCTGCAGATCACCATTTCCGGGGCCGAACAGGCGCCGAACCTGCGCCGCTACCTCGAGTCGCAGGGAGTCACGCTGGCCTTCCGCTCGCTGTCCGAGGACGCCGCCCGGGCCGCGGTGCAGAGCCGCGCCGCAAAGGTCGTGGTCATCGTGCCCGGCGATTACGCAGCGCGATTCGCCGCGGCGATGCCCGCTCCTTTGCTGCTGGTGGCCGACAGTTCGGATTCGCAGGCGCGCAAGAGTGCGGACCGGGTACGCCAGCTGCTGGCGAACTACGGCAGCGGCATCGCACAGTTGCGCCTGAAGGCGCGCGGGGTGAGTCCGCTGCTCGCCCTGCCGGTGGCGGTCAACGAGATCGACGTGACCACCCCGACGGGGCGCGCCGTGGCGATTCTCGGCTTCATGACGTATTTCGTGCTGTTTGCAGTGCTGATGGGGGGGCTGTACCTTGCCATCGATTCAACCGCCGGGGAGCGCGAACGCGGATCCCTGGAAGCCCTGCTCAGCCTGCCGGTGGGCCGTGCCAGTATCGTGGGTGGGAAGCTTCTGGCCACCTGCGCCTACATGTGCCTGTCGCTCGCCATCAGCCTCGCCGCCTTCGTGGTCGTGTTTCGCTTCGTGCCGCTCGAACGGCTCGGCATGAGCGCCAATCTCGGGGCGGGCACCGCACTCAAGTTTTTCGCCATCTGCCTGCCGTTCGTGCCCCTGGGTGCCGCGCTGATGACCCTGGTCGCCTCGTTCACTCGCAGCTACCGCGAGGCGCAAACCTACCTGACCAGCGTGTTGCTGGTGCCGACGCTGCCCATTGCATTCGCGAGCATCTATTCCCTGAAAACCAGCAGCTCGCTGATGCTCATACCGTCTCTGAGCCAGCACCTGCTCATGACCAGCGTGCTCAAGGACGAACCGATCGCACCGCTCGACGCCGCGCTGTCCGCGGGATCGGCCCTGACTCTTTCGCTGCTGCTCACTGTCCTCATCGCCCGACATTGGCGCCGGGAATCGATGCTGGGCTAGGGTGAACCCGGACTGACAAAGGCCGACCTCGTTTAAGGTTTTTGCCCATAGGCGTTTCGTTATTGAGCATGTATAAAGGAACGCAGGGGAACCGAAAAAAAATATCCCGAGGGGAAGCTGGCATGGCGAGCTCGTCGAATCCGCGGGCGAAGGTCCTGGTTTTTGTGGCTATTTTGGCTCTTTCCGCGCTCACCATGATTTTGCTGTTCTGGCGTTATCCGCGCGGCACAGCCATCGCAGCGCTTGCGGTCCTGGCCGTGCTCTGGATATCGGCGCGGCTCGCACGCTCCGTCGAGAGCGATGGCGACCCCGCCAAGGACGAAGGCGAACAAAGCACCTGATTCCGAAGCCGGTGGCCCGACAAGGGGCAGCCCGACCTTGAGACCTCAGGCGCCGGGTTACTTGCCGATGCAGAAGCTGCCGAAAATGGCGCCGAGCAGATCTTCGCTGGTGAACTCGCCGGTGATTTCGCCCAGCGCACGCTGCGCGAGCCGCAGGTCTTCGGCAAACAATTCAACTGTTTGCGGCCGTTGCAGCACCTCGGCGGCACTTCGTAGCAGAGCCTGGGCGCGCTTCAGGGCATCGAGATGCCGGCGGCGCGCCGCGAACGCTCCAGACTCCGAATCGCGGTATCCCGCGCTCTCTTTCAAGTGGGTTCGCAGCAGATCGAGTCCCGCGCCGGTCTTGGCGCTGAGGAAAATTTCGGTGCGTGCGCCGTGAGTCGCGTGCGCGACTGCGCCGGTCAGATCGATCTTGTTGAACAGCAGCGTCACCGGCACATCCGGCGGTAATTCCAAGAGTTCCGCCGCGAGTTCCGCCGCCGATCGCTCGCCGACGCGGGTGGCGTCCTCTACGTACAGCACGCGGTCCGCGCGCCGCATCTCGGTTCTCGCGCGGCGTACGCCCTCCTCTTCCGCCGCATCGATCGCGGCCCGCAAGCCCGCAGTATCGATGAGATTCAGCGGCAGTCCGTCGAGCGCCAGAGGCTGGCGCAGCACGTCGCGCGTGGTCCCCGGCGCGGCCGTGACTATGGCGACCTCATCGCCGACCAACCGGTTGAGCAAGCTCGACTTTCCCGCATTCGGCTTGCCGGCGATCACCACCGTCAGTCCCTCGCGCAGCAGGCTCCCTTGGCGGGCCGCGGCGATGATCGAATCGAAGCCGCCGAACACTTGGTCGAGCCGCGCGGCAAAGGCCGTGCCCGATAGGAAATCGACCTCTTCGTCGGGAAAATCGATCGCAGCCTCGACATAGACGCGCAATTCGGTGAGTTGCGCCTGCAGCAGGGCGATGCGCGCCGAGAATTCTCCGCGCATCGAGCGCACTGCCGCCTTGGCCGCCGCCGCGGTGCCCGCGTCAATCAAATCGGCGACTGCTTCAGCCTGCGCGACATCGATTTTGCCGTTGCAAAAGGCCCGTTCGCTGAACTCGCCCGGCCGGGCCATCCGGCATCCGAGTTCCAGAACTCGCTGCAGCAGGAGATCCGTGACCAGCGGTCCGCCATGGCCCTGCAGCTCCAAGACGTGTTCGCCGGTGAACGAAGCGGGGGCCGGGAAATAAAAGGCCAGGCCTTGGTCCAGGCAATTCCCCTCGGCGTCGAGAAAACTTGCCAGTCGCGCGTGCCGCGGCGCCGGCATGGACCCCAGTATCGCGCAAGCGACCCGCGGCACCTCGGCGCCGGATACCCGCAGCATCGCCACGGCGCCACGCCCGGGCGGGCTGGCGACGGCGACTATGGTGTCGGGCGGGCTCACCGCAACAGTTTACGAGGTAAGCCGGCCGCTTGCCGTCTCAGGAACGCGCCTTATTGGCCTCGGCCTGCACCACTTGGTTCACACGCCATTGCTGCGCGATCGACAGCACCGTATTGGTCAACCAATAGAGCACCAATCCGGACGGAAACCAGGCCATCATTCCAGTCATCACGAGCGGCATGAACTGCATGATTTTGGCCTGCATGGGATCCGGCGGCGCCGGATTCAGTTTGAACTGGCCGAACATCGCAGCGCCCATCAACAACGGCAGCACGAAATACGGGTCGCGCGCCGACAGATCGTTGATCCACAGCAGGAATGGCGCCTGGCGCATTTCCACGCTCTCGAGCAGCACCCAATAAAACGAAATGAAAACCGGGATCTGGACCACCATCGGCAGACAGCCGGCGAGCGGATTGATCTTTTCGCGCTTGTACAGGTCCATCATCGCGCGACCGAGCTTTTCGCGATCGTCCTTGAACGACTCCTGGATCTGTTTCATACGCGGCGCGACCGCGCGCATCTTCGCCATGGAGCGCCCGCTCGCCTGGCTCAAGGGGTAGAACATCAGCTTGATCAAGGCGGTGACGATGATGATCGCCCAGCCCCAATTGCCGATGCGCGCGTGGATCCAGTTGAGCGCCGCAAACAGCGGCTGCGCGATCACGGTGAGCAGGCCGTAGTCGGCGGTGCGCTCGAGGCGCGGGCCCGTCGCCGCCAGCTGCGCCTGCAGCTTCGGTCCGATGAACAGCTTCTCGTGGAATTGTGCCTGGGCGCCGGCAGCAACCTGGGTGGCGGGCCCCGTCGCACTCAGCAGGTATTCGCGGCCCTGCACCCGCAGCTGATACCGGTAGGGCTGATTCGCCGGCGGCACCACCGCGCAGACGAAATGATGCTGCAGCGACGCGAACCAACCGCTGGTGATGGCTTCGGAGAACTTGCTGTCCGCCTCGTTCTCCACTTTGAGATCGCGGGCCTTGGTGCCGTCGTATATGGCCGGCCCCTTGAAGGAGTAGGTCTCGACGTCGAAGTAAGAGCGGGAGGGATGTTCCCAGCGGCGCAGGATTTGTGTGTAGGAAGCGATGCTGCGCGGCTCCGTGCCGGCATTCTGGACCGCATAGTCGAGGTCGATGGCATACCAGCCGCGGGTAAATACGAAGGTCTTCGTGACGGTCAAACCCTGCCCGTCCGTCCAGGTCATCGGCACGCGCAATTCCTTGGCGTCCGCGGGCAGCACGTAGGAGGTCTGCGCGGCCGTCCACGTGGCCAGATGCGTGGGCGCGGCCTCGCCCGCCTTGCCGATAAGCCCGCTCTGCAGCAAATAGAGCGTCTCGGCGTCGTGGTTCTCGAGGCGCACCGGGATGTTGGGCGTCTCCTTATGCAGCGGATATTGCGGGAGGTCCGCCCGGTCGATCTCGCCGCCCTTCAAATTGATGGAAACATCGAGTACGTCGGTGACCACGTGCAGCTGCGATGCGGAATCCGGCGCCTCTGATTCGCTGATCGGTGCGGCTGCCGGCATCGCTGGGGCGGCGGGAGCGGGAGCTTGCGTCGCACTGCCCGGACTCGCGGTCTCGGCCTTCGGCAACGTATCGCCGAGCTGGTTCGAAGCGCCGTTTGCGGCAGGGGCGGAATGCGACGCGCCCGACTCGGGCTCGCGATAATCATGCATCCACGCTTCGTAATTGAGATACAGGATCGCCGCGAATGCGACCATGAGCATGACGCGGGTATTAGGCATTGATGTGCCCCTTGTCCGGGTTAGGTCTCTGCTCCGGCACCGGGTCGTAACCACCCTCCGAAAACGGATGGCAGCGAAGCAGGCGCTTTGTGCCGAGCCAGCTGCCGCGCAGCGCTCCGTGGCGTTCGATTGCCGAGAGGGCGTAACAGGAACAGCTTGGATGGAAACGGCAGCGCGGTCCCAACAGCGGGCTCACGGCGAGCTGGTAAATCCGAATGATTCCCATCAAGAGGTGGCGCATGGCTACCATTTTTGCGCAATGCTGTGCCAATGCTTGGCGAGGCTGTCGCGCAGATCGCCGGGCGGCGCGAGCCGGGCGCTTTCGCGCACCGCGACGGTGACATCGACGGGCGGCAGGATATGTTGGTTCATTCGAAACGATTCCCTGGTCAGGCGCTTGATGCGGTTGCGGGCGACGGCGGTGGCGCAGGAGCGCGTCGCGATCGCCAGCCCGAGCCGAGGGTACGTTTCATGATTGGGCAGAACTGACAAGCTGAAATACGCGTCGGAAAGCCGTCTGCCGCGCAGCCTGACGAGACGAAATTCGGCCGGCTGGTGCAGACGCTTGCGCGGCTCGAACGTCAGTTTACAGATGGCTGGACAGCCTGAGGCAAAAGCCTCAGGGGCAGAGGCGTTTGCGGCCCTTCGCACGGCGCCGAGCAAGCAACCGCCGTCCGCTCTTGGTGGCCATGCGCGCGCGAAACCCGTGGGTACGGGCACGATGCAAGTTACTTGGATTGAAGGTACGTTTCATAACACAACTTAAACAAAGGCCAAGGGGGCAAATCGACGGGTTGGGGGATTTGCGAAAGGCGGCAAGGGTACTCAAGCGGGCGGGGATGTGTCAATAGACGCACCGGCAAGTTGGAGCTAGACTCGCTGCCCTTTCGTTGATTTGCCCCATTGCCGCATGGTAGGAGAGCGCTCTTGTCGGAGTCGCTGTGGAATCGTTGTCTGCGCATCCTGGAGAGTGAGCTCCCGATGCAGCAATTCAATACCTGGGTGCGGCCCCTGCAAGCCATCGAAAGCGTGGGTGAGCTGAAACTGCTGGCTCCGAATCGCTATGTAATCGATTGGTTGGGCGACAACTCGCTGCCCCGGATCAAGGAGTTGATCCGCGAATTCACTGATGGCGCGGTGCAGGATGTGGTGCTCGACGTCGGCACGCGAGCCGGACCCCCGGGCGCAGGCCCCGCGCCCGGCGCGGCACCGGTCAACGGTACGGGGGATGCCTGGACTCAGGCGGCCGCGAAGGCGCGCCGTTTGGCCCCGACCGTGCTCGGCAGCCGGATCAATGCCGATTTCACCTTTGATACCTTCGTCGAGGGCAAGAGCAACCAGCTCGCCAAGGCGGCCGCCATTCAAGTGGCCGGCAATCCCGGCAAGGCGTACAACCCGTTGTTCATCTATGGCGGCGTGGGTTTGGGCAAGACGCATTTGATGCACGCGGTGGCCAATAAGCTCAAGGAGCGCAACCCCGACGCGCGGCTCGCGTACGTTCACAGCGAGCGTTTCGTGAGCGACATGGTGAAGGCCTTGCAGCACAACACCATCAATGATTTCAAGTCGGCTTACCGGTCGCTCGATGCGCTGATGATCGACGATATTCAGTTTTTTGCGGGAAAAGACCGCTCGCAGGAGGAATTCTTCCACACCTTCAATGCGCTGTTGGAGAGCCAGCAGCAAGTGATTCTGACCTGCGATCGATATCCGAAAGAGGTGGACGGTCTCGAGGAGAGATTGAAGTCGCGTTTCGGCTGGGGGCTGACGGTGGCGATAGAGCCGCCGGAACTCGAGACCTGCGTCGCGATTCTGATGAGCAAGGCGGCGATATCGAACGTGGATTTGCCGGAGGAAGTCGCTTTCTTCATTGCCAAGAGGATTCGCTCCAACGTTCGCGAATTGGAGGGTGCCTTGCGCCGTGTGGTGGCGACCTCGCATTTCACCGGCCGGCCGATCACTCTTGAGTTCGCCAAGGAGGCGCTGCGCGACTTGTTGGCGCTCCAGGAAAGATTGGTGACAGTGGAAAATATCCAAAAAACCGTCGCCGAATACTACAAAATTCGCATCGCGGATTTGCTGTCGAAG
>Ga0066789_10000769_pt1 | contig 13497 bp, 9 predicted proteins | sample OrgsoiDNA2013049_FD_70960 | JGI IMG/M metagenome (GOLD analysis project Ga0066789, IMG submission 70960) | Permafrost soil microbial communities from the Arctic, to analyse light accelerated degradation of dissolved organic matter (DOM) -... | ecosystem: Environmental > Terrestrial > Soil >...
CGGGCTGGCGCTCGGAAGACCGAAGTGGCGGGTCATCGCCACCGTGGTAATCCCTGCGGCATTCCGCGGAATACTTTCTGGAGTCATGCTCGATCTGGCGCGGGTCGCTGGAGAAACGGCACCCCTCTTGTTCACCGCGCTCAACAACCAATTCTGGAGCCCAGGTTGGAATCAGCCCACGGCGACTCTGCCGGTCATGATCTTCACGTATGCGATCGCGCCATACCCGGATTGGCACCAGCAAGCCTGGGCGGCAGGCTTCGTGCTTCTTATGGTCATTCTTGTAGTCAATATACTGGCCCGCCTCACTCTCTCACTAGGCCGCGCGGCCCATGGATAGCATTGATGAGCCACCGAAGGACGCGAACGGAGATCCCACGCCCATGACCGAGTCTTTCGCGCCGCGCAGGCCGTCCGGCCGTCCACCTAGCCCTAGCAATGATCCCGTTCGCGGACCCAACGATCCCGCGCGGGGGATCGTGGTTTCTCGCCTCAGCTTCTATTACGGCCAGACACAGGCGCTGTTTGATATCGAGATCGCATTTCCTTCGAAGAAAGTGTCCGCGCTCATCGGGCCATCCGGATGCGGCAAGTCGACCTTTCTTCGCACCTTGAATCGCATGAACGAGACAGTGAAGGGTGCGCGCGCCGAGGGCAGCATCACGCTAGACGGAGAAGACATTTTCAAGGCCGACGTGAACAAGCTGCGTCGCCGCGTAGGCATGGTATTTCAACGGTCGAATCCTTTCCCGATGTCAATCTACGCGAACGTAGCCTACGGACTTGATGTCAACGGATTAGGGCAAGGTGTAAAGACCAAAGACATCGTGGAGCAGAGCCTGGTCAAAGCCGCGCTCTGGGATGAGGTCAAAGACAAGCTGCGCGCCTCGGCCTACAGCCTATCTGGAGGACAGCAGCAACGCCTCTGCATCGCCCGTGCACTCGCCGTGAAACCCGAGGTCTTGCTGATGGACGAGCCTTGTTCGGCCCTCGATCCAATCGCCACAGCGAAAATCGAGGATCTGCTCTATACCTTGCGCGGAGAGTGTACGATCATCATCGTCACGCACAACCTTCAGCAGGCGGCGCGCGTCTCGGAGCACACCGCGTTCTTCCTCATGGGACGTTTGGTGGAATTCAGTCCCACGGTAGAGATTTTCAAGAACCCACACGAGAGGGAAACCGAGGACTACGTGACAGGACGCTTCGGTTGATTCGAAACAGAGGGACGGAGGTCGAGACAATGACTATGCAGATGACCCAACAGATCGAACTCCTACGCGACCGCGTGTTGGCCATGGCTGAGCTTGTCGAGAAGGCACTGGACGGCAGTGTCAAGATCCTTTCTCATCGAGACGAGCTTGAGGCCCGCCGTATACTCGACTACGAGGAGGAGATCAACGCTCTCGAAATTGAAATCGACCAACTGGCGACGCAAATGCTCGCACTGACTCAGCCGGTCGCCAAGGATCTTCGCTTCATCACCGCCGCCATCAAGATCAACAGTGATCTCGAGCGCATGGGCGACTTAGCGGTCAACATTGCGCGTAGCTCCTTGCAACTGCTCAAACACTCGGCGACGCCAAGCGTGGGCGAGATCCCCGAGATGGCGAAGCAGGTTCAGGAGATGGTGCGGATCGCAGTGCAAGCGGTTGCCCATGGCGATGACGAACTTGCAAGAGCGGTGTTGCGTTCCGACGACAGCGTAGACGCCCTCAAGAACCAGATGTTCGAACAGATGGTCCGCGGCATTGAAGCGGACGCTACCGCGGCAGCCGCCAATGTGGACCTGATCTTCATCGCGCACAGCCTTGAGCGAATCGCGGACCACGCCACCAACATCGCTGAAGACGTCCTCTTCTTTGTGAAGGGCATCGAGGTTCGCCACCGCACCAGCCTGGGCTCCATCGCCAGCTCATAGCCACGGTCGCAAGTGCGGACGAGTGCTTCGTCTGCCGGTCGAGCTTGCTCGTTGGCCGCCGTAATCGAGGCGTAGAAGCGCCTCGACTACGACGACCTGATTTTCTGACCGTTAGTGCACGCCAGGATAGGGGCGGTCGCCCAGGATTCCGCGCCACAGTGCCCGGTTGAAGCGTGGCGTGTCGAGGGCGTCCTCGCGGTCGAAGTTCTGACCCCGCATCGCGTGCTCCCAGTAGGCAGCCCCATGTTGTGTACGCGGCGCCATGGCGATAGTGGTCGGCCGCGCAACGGTGTTACTAGCCGTGGCGGCCGGCAACGGCAGGGCCGTCGAACGAAGAACGTCTGGAACCTTCGCGACGTAAGCAAAAAGCGAAGGCGCCAGACTCATGTCGAATACGTCGGCCATCGGAGCGGCCAGGGCGTCGTTCAGTCCCATGGCTTCGAGACCAAGCACTTCCTCGATGGTCTTTATCATCGAGACGGTATTGTACGGGGTCGATACGACGGCTCCCTGCTTGACGTAGGGCCCGAGAACATAGGCCAAACTGCGGTGGACGCTGACGTGGTCGGGACCATCCTGTGCGTCGTCCTCGACCACAAAGATCAGGGTGTCATCGCGGTAAGGGCTGCCGGCGACCTTCTCGGCCAGTTGCCCAACGGCGTAGTCGTTGTCCGCCATCTGACGTTCAGGCGTGTTTACTCCGTCGATGGCCGCTGCGAAGCTGCCAAAGTGATCGTGGGGGAGCCGCACAAACTCCAGCGCGGGCAGCTTGCCATCGGCTACAAACTGATCGAATTCGCGCTCCCATTCCTTGAAGCGCCAATAGTCAGGATATTTATTGTCGTAGCCACGGAAGAACAGATCGGAATTGCTCTGCAGCGCAGCCTTGGCCGGGTAGAATTGGCGTGCATTCGCCGCAAACGGATGGCGCTCGAGGGGAATGAAGATGGGCGAGCTGGTGGGCACCGACGACCGGGCCAAATCACCAAAGCATCCATAGTTGCGAATAGTCAGGCTCTTGCGCAAGGCCGCATCCCACAGATAGGACTCGCCTCCGGGCTCGCCGTCGGCCGGATCGCCCGAAGCAACGTCAGCCGTGCCCGGCAATAAATCGGGATCCGGCGGTGTGACGGGATTTTGCGCGAGTCGGTCTGTCAATGTGGCCAGGCCGACGTTGATATTGCGATTCGTGCCTTCCCAGTCGTAATTGAGACCGCGGCCGGCATAGTTCGGCGGCTGAGTCTTTTCCACAGAATCCGTCGTGCGCGCCGAGACTGTCCAGTTCCAGCCCACGCCGCTGGTTTCGCCCACATCCTGAAAGGCGTCGAGGGTCACGAATTGGCTGGCCAACGCGTGATGATTCGGAGTCGTTGCCTCGGGAAAAAGCGTCAGCAATGGATCGCCGTTGCCGTGCGGAAGATCGCCCAGCACTTGGTCATAGGTTCGATTCTCCTTGATCACGTAGATGACGTGCTTGATGTGATTGCGTAAAAAGGCCATCAGCCGCCTTGCCATGGGCGGCGACCCCGCGTTTGGGAAGTTGTTGTTTGCCGCCACCTGGAGGGTAAGGCGCGCTAGGGCGACGCCGGAGGGAATGGAAGCCGTCAGGAATCCGGCCTTCTCCAATTGCCAGGCGTATTCGTTGCCATTCCAACATGAATTGTACGTCGTGTTGCTGGCGACATCGATGCAACCTGGTCCGGGGATGCTCTTGCCGTTCACGACGAAAAATCGCCGTCCGTCCGCGCTGAGGCTGATCGACTCTGGATACCAACCCGTGGGAACCAGTCCCACGACTTGGCTTGGCCCGCGGTCATCGTCCCCGTCACGGTCGCCATCGTCGTTGTCTTTGCCATCTTTGCCATGGTAATGCTGCGAAAGTCGGACGACCGCCACCGCGTTGAGGCCACCGTTCGTGACGTACATGGTCCTGTCGTCAGGAGACAGAGCCAGACTGTTGGGATTGGCACCTTTGAAATTTCGCGGATTTGACAAGATCGCGCTTGGCGCCACCACCGGGAAGGTCTCGATGACTTGGTCGGTGCGGGTGTTGATGACAGTGACGCTATCGGATCCGCCATTGGCTACGTAAAGCCGCGACCGATCGTGCGAAAGCGTCATCTTGTTCGGTTGGTTACCCACGGGAATGCGCCCGTCCACTCTCGCGGAGAGAATGTCGACGGTCACGATCTCGCCGTCTCGCTGACTACTGACGTAGGCTTTCGTGCCCTTGACGGTCACCCAGTAAGGATACTCGCCGCCGGCTTTGCCGGACATGCTCGGATCGACCTTGCCTGGTCGAAGCGCAACCTCAGTGACCGTGGACGCAACCAGATCGACAATGCTGACAGAATCATTCTCGTAGTTCGCCACGACCACGTGCTTGCCTTTATCGTCGACACCGACGCCGGCCGCAGCAGGAGACACTAGTAAGCCCAAGCCGGCGCTGTGACCAAGTGCGATGGCGGGGAGAACCTCCGAAAATGCAGCGTCTGCCAGACGGTACACGTGCAGATTGTCATTGACGCCACCGCTGACGTAAAACTCTTTGCCGCTCGGATTCCAGGCCATGCCGACGAAGGTATTCGGGACTTGCAACACCTGCCGCTTGACGGGTGCGGCGTGGCTGACATCGAAGACGAAGACGTACTCGTTCGACAGCTCGGGCACGAAATCGCCGCTATTGTCGGGCTTGGTGACCGCATTGTAGCCTGTCGTCAGCACGAGTAGCGTTTTGCCGTCGGGACTCAGCGCGGTCGTAACGGCATGGTCCACAAGTTGGTTCGGTAGCCCCGGCAGATCGGGATTGAGCCCCAAGAACAGAGCGCCTGGAGTGGCCTCCGGCGTAATCCGAAAGCCGGTCGGTAGCAGTTGCCCATTGACGAGTGACCTTGATTCGGTGGCCGCCTGCTGAACTGCTTGTCGTGTAGGGGAGGCGGACGAAGGGTCGGGCTCGGAAGGCCCATTGCAGGCGCCAACGAACGCAGATACACCAACGATAAACAGAGCATTTCCAGAATTGGTACGCATGGCTTTCCTCTTAGTCTTATCCAGTTGAGTCGTCGGTTAGAAGGCGGCGCCCAAGCCACCCAGTACCAGCATTCCCGTGCGTAGTTGGTCGACCTTCTGACCACTGAGGCCAGCCTCGGCCATTACCGCCCAGCGGTTGATGTTGTACGCGACGAGCGGTCCGACATTGAATTCGAGGGTTGGATTCGCGTGTTCTGCCCGATGAGGATCGCTCGATCCCAGCGACGCGCGTACGCGGCCGTCGATTCCGACGTGCAGCTTGCGCCCGATGTCGCGCAGGCCCGCCACGCGAAACTCGCCCTCATGGTCGTCACCTTCGCCATCTTGGGCATAAAGCAGACGCGCGAGCGCCAGCGTCGCACCGAAGCGTCGACTGAAAAGGGCAGACCATTCGAGCGTGCCCTCCTCATTGGCGAAGCGGTCCTGACGATAGACGAACCCAATCGTGGCGTTGATGCCGTGTCGACGTTGATCGAGGACCATGAGACGCAGTCCCCCTTCCGCCCGTAGTCGAACGTCGCCTGGCTGGGTGGTCGAGCCGAACCCCGCCATCAGGCTCAAGCGAGGAATGAGCCAGGCCTCGGCGGTTGCGGTTGCGACCGGGTTGGAAGTAGCACCGTCATAACCGCCCCAGCCGCTTGCGACCGAATGGGTGCCCGGATCTAACTCGGCGCTAAGCGCACCGGGCAGGGCACGCGATGCTCCCACCGGCGTGTCCTCGCCTACGTTTTGTTGTTCAGCCAGTTCCACTTCCTGGGCCACTGCCGTGGGCAGGCAGATTCCCAATGAAGCCGCGAAAATCAGCACATTGCGACTGAGCTCGCGTGCGATGAACCCTAAATTTGCGCGCATTGCACTTCCCTTTCCGGGCATGATTGCCCAACTTCCCTACGAACGTGCTTGCTCTACGCCAAGGGAAGGGACGCGACCATCACAACACTCCATCCATTCAGTTACGAATTTGCTGACGTTTTGGCGGATGTTGCTGGGAAGTTGAAAAGCGATTGGCGTCGCCTGTGAACGTCTAGCGTCGTCGTTTGGCGGGCGAGTGGGCCAGGTCGTCGCTCGGTTGCCCGGGCAGCGCAAAACGGTAGCCCACGCCGTGGACGGTCTGAATCATCGAGGCGAATGCGCCGAACTTGTCCCGCAGTCTCTTGATATGCGTGTCCAGCGTTCGGCTGGTGGCTTCGGGATGATAGCCCCAGACCTCCGTTAAAAGCTCGCGCCGGGTGCGCATCTTGTTCGGATCGGCGGCAAGGAATACCAGCAAGCGCATCTCTTGCGCACTAAGCGTGATCTCCCGCTGATCCAGAAATACGCGGTGGCTTGCGCGTTCGATACGCAACCGTCCAAGCACGAGGCGGCCCGGCGCTGAGCCGTCGTCAGAAAGATCGGCTATAGGTGGGGCAGGGGATAACGCGCGGGCGCCATTGCTGAGGCGTGCTTGAATACGTAGAAGTAGCTCGCCGATGCTGAACGGCTTGGTGACGAAGTCGTCGGCGCCGACTTCGAAGCTGGTCACCCGATCGGCCTCCTCGGCGCGTGCTGAAAGCACGATGATGACGGTGTGCTCTCCGCGCGCCGTTGCTCGGAGGCGTCGGCACACATCAAGACCTGACTGGTCAGGCAGGACGAGGTCGAGCAACATCAAGTCCGGCGGACTTTCGTCGAACAGACGCAGGGCCTCGGCGGCGGTCTTGGCGAGCCTGACGCCGTATCCTGCCGCTTCGAGGCTGTAGCGCAAAGAGATGCTGGCCGACGGTTCGTTTTCGACGATGAGGATCGTTTTGGGCGAATCGGAGCCCAGCGCGACCATCGTGCGCACCATGGTTGGCTTCTTTTCGAGCTAAATCGCCGAGCAGGCGGGATAAGGAACGGTCGGGTCGGGGCCGGGCTCTTGGGGCACGACACCGTCGGGTAAGCACAACGGATTTAGAATACGGTCATGGCACTGCGCGGGACTGAGCCCCGTGCAATCGATGGGCGCATTGCACGTTCCGCCATCGACCGCCCCCGTGGGCGGCACATCCGAGTCCATCGGAATCGGCAAGAGCGAGCCCCCCGAGCCCCCAGTGGCACCGACGCCTCCTGTGGCCGCGTCATCGGAGAGCGTCCCGCCAGAGCCGCCAGCGCTTCCATGGGCTGCATCAGAGTTGTTGGTGCTGCTGCCGCAGCCGAGGAAGGGAGCGGCCAGGAGAATCAACAAGAGCGATGAGTACACTAGAATCTTCATGATATGTCCTTCGCAAGCGCTATTCGCAGTAACCGAGTTGGCAGCTAAGACCGCTATTACAGTCGGTGTTGGATTTGCACACCGGGCAGCTCCCGGCGGGGATTCGAACGTTCTTAGCCTTGAGGAAGGCGCAGTGGCAGGAGGCGTCCGGCTTGTACGGCGAGAATGTACCGCCATCCTTGTCGATGCGGACTTTCATCGCGCACTGAGGAACGTCGCCCAGGGTGGCCACGGTTCGAACGTAGCTGCCCGGGTCGGCGGTGTCGATCGGCGTCTTGCCGGTGAGCCAATCGAGGACGCCGGCGTTTGCGGGCGATGCTGCACCATTGGTCGTTGTTGCATAGAAGTGGAGCGGGCCTTGAATCACGTAACGGCCTTCGCGAACATTGAGCAGGTCGTCAGCAACGGAGTCCGAATCCGCGTAGTAGGCTTTCTTCTGCCCGATTCCGCGGAAAGCCACGGCGTTGAGCACGGAGCGCTTCGTCTCGTACACGTCGTTGGCGACGAATCCGATGGCAGTCTGCGGATCCGGAACGGCTAACAAAGAGTTGACGAGGACGGTGCTCGACGAATTGCTTGCGCCCTTGAAGAGGCTTTCGGGTACTCCAATGTTGCGTCCGACTAGAATTTGTGTTCCCGAGGTCGAGCTTCGCTGCTGGATTCCGGTGAATTGTCCGTAGTTGCCACAGCCCCAAATGGCGGCGCCTTGCTGCGACGACAAGGCGGTTACCGAGATGTTGCGCTCGGGAACCACAATTAGCATAGCCTGTTCGGGGCCGAACCACTCGCCAAGGTTTGCAGGGCGAGCGTTGTTCTGACAGGACTCGAAGGACGCGTCCGAAACACCGATGTTGGCCATAGTGTTTCCGGGCAGGTTGCATGAATTGGTGACGATCTTCGTGCTGTCTGTCGGATCGGGCGTGTAGTAGTGAGCTGTTCCAGTCAAGGGCTGCAAGGTGGGCAAATCAGGCGGGGGTGCTATGGCCGACACACCGTTGCAGGACGCAATCGCCGAATAGATGATAGAGACGCCTTGCTTGGCCTGAATTTGGACTGCCAGTTGCCCGAGAATGGGCTCGAAGGCGCTGCTGCCTGCCAAGTAGATGGGATTCGGCAATTGCGATGTATCGCTGCAGGCGATGCTTGTGGTCTGTGCAAAGGCCGGCGCGAGAGCAACGAAGAAGCCTGCAAGACCGGTGAACACTCGTAAGGAAATGGGCGTGGGTTGGCGTGATCGACTCATGGGCGGTAAGCCTCCGATAACTGGGGTTCGAGCCGCGCCGACCATAGCTGGGCCAAACGCCGCGCAATGAAACGGATTGGTATCGGTTCAGTTACGGAGAAAGAAGCCCCCTTGGGCACCGCATGATGATTTGTAACGGCGCGGTCACATAGTTGTGGCGAACTCCTAACCCTTCGCGATGGCCATTTGAGCCTAAAAGACTTCTTCGTATAAACCATGCAAACGCAAAGGATCTTTTCGGCTTGGTCGTTTCTCGGCCTGATGACCGCGGCCACGGGAATGGGATGTGGCGATACTACTGCGGGCGCGCACGCCGATGCGCCGGTGCTCCTCCCGTCAGACGCATCGTCGATAGAACTGGGCTCAGCCGACGTTCCGATCGGTCCGGCGTCGTGCGACGACAGCAACAGTTGCACGAGCGATAGCTGGGACACGACGACACAGCAATGTCTCCACCTGCCTTTGGCGGACGCTACGCCCTGTCAAGGCAAGCCGTGTTCGACGAATAGCACATGCAAGGCGGGAACGTGTCTCGATGGCCCTTACAAGACCTGCACGGTTCTCGATCAATGCCACGTTGCCGGAATGTGCAGCCCGAAGACCGGTGAATGCACGAACCCTCCTGAGACCAACGGCACGCGCTGTGACGACGGTTTGAAGTGTACGTACGCGGATGTGTGCACCGATGGGGTTTGCGGTGGCACGCTTTTGAGCTGTCGTAACGGCGTGACCTGCGATACCGACGTTGGCTATTGTCCAGGGTCATTCCCGACGCCGTTGGTTGACCTTGTCATCGAAAATGTCGTGCCGCCGTCAGGGGGCAATGCCTTTGCACGGGGGACCGGCGGAGAAATCTACATTTCGGGTAGTATCTACGGTCAAGTTGACCTTGGTGCTGGCACGCTGAAGCCCTACGCGGTTGGCGTGGAAAGTGCCGACGTGTTCTTAGCGCGTCTGGATCCCGCAAGCCTCCACGCGACGTGGTCTACGTCGCTGCCTGGGCCCAAGAAGCAATCGGTAGCGGCGCTTGCCGTTAGCTCGGGAACATCGGGCTCCCGATTGGCAACCATCGGTAATCTATCCGGCGCGATCACCGTTGTCGGCGAAGAGATCGACGCTCTCTACAACGGCGATCAGTACGTCTTCGGAGCCGATGCCAAGGACGGCGAGGGCCTTTGGGCCTGGCGGCTCAACCTCTACAATCCGGCGACCCGTTCAAACGACGTGCGCCCGGTCGGCCTTTCTGCCATAGCCGGCGACACACAGAATGGCTCTTTCTCGGTTTGCGGAACCGTAGCCTGTGGCGGGATAGCGTCGACCGACGGTGGCGTTCCTGGCAATCCAGCGTCGGTATTGGGTGTCTCGTCCACCTGTCAAGGGGGCCTGGACGCCGTCGTAGCGAACGTCGACGGGGACACGGGGAAGCCCCTGTGGGCCCAAGAAATCGGTGGCACGAACAACGAAGACTGCGGCGCTCTCGCCGTCGATAGTCAGTCGAATACCATCGTCGCGGGGACCTATCGCTTTGCCAGCGAAATCCGAATTGGAAACTTCGATCCTTTGCCTATTGTTGGCACCGTGGGGGCGGCGTGGCTTTATATGGCCAAGCTGGATTCAAACGGTAAGGCCGTGTGGGCTCAGTCCTTCGGCAGGAATAGCCAGTCGGTTGTTCCCACTGCCATGATCGCCCTGGGTACGGACTTCATTCTTGCCGGTACGACGACCTCGAATTCGCTGGACACGCAGGCACAGAAAGGCTCCGATCTCGGCTCAACGACCTTCGTCGCGAGGTTCGACGGCGATGGCAACTCGAAGTGGATCCAGGGCCTCGGGGCTGGTGGCGGTCTCCAAGTCACGAGCATTTCCAGTGTCTCGGACCGCATTCTTGTCGCCGGTAACTACCTGAATGGCTGTACGCTGGGCAGCGCGGTTCTGGCCGCGCCCGGCGCGTCTGCGGACAGCGGCGCTTTTGTCGCCCAACTCGACATAGGCACCGGCGTTCTGGTTACGGCCAAGGGATACGGTGATTCAATCCATACCAATAAGGCTGCGGGCCTTGTCGGCCGTCTCGATGGTGCGGGCAGCGAAATGGATTCGAGTCTCGTCCTTCTTTCGTTCCATGGTGCGGTGGATCTCGGTTCCCCACTAGGTGCACTGAGCGGTTCGGGCACACCACCACCCCTGGCGCTTGTGAAGTTGGCGCCGTAATGGAGGGCACCCTTGTCGCGATCTCGACACGGCGAATTCACAAATCACTAACGCGAGACTTGCACGGGTGGCGGTAAGTACGGACCCGCAAAGTTGCTTGAAAATGGCCCTGACTTGCGAGGAGAAAAAATGAACGAACGAATCAAATCTGTGCGCAACCATTGTGGCCCGCTCTTGTCGAGCGTCTGGCTTACTGGAGCCGTCGCGGCTATGTTGACGGCGGGATGCGGTGGCGGCGGAGGCGGCGGAAATGGCGGTAGTGGCGGCGCGGGCGGCGCGGGCGGAACTGGTGGTGCCCGATCGGACGCAAGCTCGAGCTCGGATCTGCCGCAGGTCAATCCCGATGTTCCGGTTGTCCCTCCCGACGCGCCCGTCGTCGCGGATGCCGGCGCAGGTGGTGCGCTCGATGTTGGTCCCGACCAAGCCGTCGGCCCGGAAACCGGAAGCGGCGGAACGACTGGCGCGGACGCCAAAGATGTTGCCCCAACAGATGCTGCCCCGATAACGGAAGCGGGCGGGCCCACCGACGGTGGCGCCGGAGTGGACGGCGGCGGCAACACGGCCTCGTGCGGATCGGCTCAGAAGGCATGGGGCTATGGCGAGACGCTCACCAATGTTGCGTGGACCGCGGATAATGCTCTTGTCACCGGCTCGTCCTTCATTCCTACCACCCTGGACTTCGGCGGGGTGCCCATTGCCGGCAACGGCAGCAACGACATCGTGGTGGCGAAGCTTGATCCTGCGACGGGCAAACCGAGCTGGGTCTTCACCGCGGGTGATTCGGCGGACCAATGGCTCACTAGCACCGGAGTGACCAGCGCGGGCATTGGCGTCATCGGACAGTTCAAGGGAACGCTTGACATCGATCCGGTCAATCAGCTCATTCCGCCCATTGTCAACCCGGCGACGAACTCGATCGACTACGTCATGGCTCTCAGTCCGACAGGCACGGGCGTGTGGTCGAAGAAGGTGAACTTGGCAGGTGGCAAGCTGAACGCCATCGCCGCCAACGTGAACCAAGGATTCTTCGTGGTGTGCGGCTCGGCCATGAACAACGCCGCCAATCTAGGCGCCGTTGGAACGCCAGGCGGCGGCAAAGACGTGGTCGTTGCTGCCATCAAGGCGAGCGATGGAACTGTGATGTGGGCGAAGCTGTTTGGCGGCGCCATGGATCAGGACTGTTCGGCTGCCGCGATGGACGACACCGGCAACGTCGCCTTGGCGGGCAGTTATGCCGGGGCGCTCGACTTCGGCACCGGAGCGTTGACGTCAGCGCCGACCGTTGCCTCGGACGCGATCTTGTGGTTAGCGACCCTCAACGGCACGACTGGCGCGGTCAGCGCCGCGAAAGCCTTTGGCACTACCGGCCAGATTCAGGCTGCCGGCTTGGCATTTGATGGTCAGGGCAACGTCGTTGTCGCCGGCAAGACCAACAGTGCCGTGATCTTCGGAGCGCAGACTCTTACTCCGGCTGGTCTGTACGATGCCTTCGTTGCGAAGCTCGGCAGCACGACTCTTGCTCCGATGTGGGCGCGTCGCTGGGGCGGTGCCACTGGCATTGCGCTCAACACTGGCGTCGCGATCGACTCTGCCGGCACTATAACTGTTGTCGGGACTTTCAGGCCCACTGCGGATACAGGACCTGGCAACACAGTGCTGCAGATTGCGGGTGTCTCGCTCGAGACTCTCATTGTCTCGCTCGATGGAAGCTCGGGCCAGACTCTATGCGCCCACAATTACGGGGACGTCGCATCGTCGGGCGGCGGCGCGCAAGCCGTGGCCATCAATCATACTGCAGGACCCTTGAAAGACCGTGCGGTCGTTGTCGGCAACTTCACCAAGGTCATCAATTTCGGCGGGGCCACCACGGCGCTCAACTCGGGCGCAATCGCGGGCTATCTGCTCGAGCCGTGATGGCTTAGCGACGAAGCTCGTTGCATGCGGGAAGAATGCGAAAAGGGACGGTTCGGGAAGGAGAGTACGCCATGATCGTACAGACTTTGCGAAGCCGAGGTACGTCCTCCCGCATGCACGTGGTTGTGCTTGCGTTCGGTGTCCTTGCTGGAGCGTGTGGCAGTAACAGCAGCTCGAAGGAGAAGCTGGACGCTGGCCAACGCAAGTACTGTGACGCCTACTGCGCGGACACCAGCAAGGATGCGCGCACAATCGATGCAGGCGGTGGCACTGTCGAGGTGGCGAGCGAAGCCGTCGGGGCGCAACCCGATGCGACCGTGTACCCCGATGCGTTGGTTGCTGACGTACCGATTGGCGCCGACACGGCAGTGCAGCGCCTCGATGCTCGGCCGGGCGTGGACAGTTCGACGATGGACGTGGGCAGCGGCGGCGCGGCCTGGCAGGGCAGTGGAGGCGCTGGCGGACTCGGAGGAGCTGGTGGCTCGACGGGGGTTCGCTCGGATGCGGCAGAGCCGGATTTGCGGGACGCACCTGCCGACATCGCGGACGCCCCGACCGACACTGCGGATGCGCCCGGCGACGTGCCAAGCGACAGTGCCGATGCACCTGCGGACGCATCCTCGGACGGTGACGTTGCGATAGGGCCGGACGCTAGCGATGCGCCAGTCTCGCCGGACGTGCGCCTCGACACGGGGTCTTCACCCACATGCTCTATCGGCGGATCCAAGTGGGCGCGCGGCTGGGGTAGGGTCGGACCTTCCACCACCAAGCTTGCCGTCGCGCCCGACGGGACACCCTGGGCGGTCGGCTCTTACTTTGCGTCCATCGATTTTGGTGGGACCGCGCTGGCCCAGACTGCGGACACCAAGGGAGACGCGTTCTTGGCCAAGCTAGATCCGGCCACTGGTCAAGCAACGCAGGCCTTCGCCTTCAACGACGTCAACGGAA
>Ga0066789_10000771_pt1 | contig 13487 bp, 13 predicted proteins | sample OrgsoiDNA2013049_FD_70960 | JGI IMG/M metagenome (GOLD analysis project Ga0066789, IMG submission 70960) | Permafrost soil microbial communities from the Arctic, to analyse light accelerated degradation of dissolved organic matter (DOM) -... | ecosystem: Environmental > Terrestrial > Soil >...
CTGACCGCCGGCCCATCCCAATTCGGACTTTGCCCGACCTTTTGACGACCAGGGATTGCGCACGATGCCAAATACGCACTATAATGCGAACCATTCTCATTCATATTAGCGCCGCGATACCGAGCGGCGTGCGGAGGCCGCGATGCTGCAGATTCTGATCATCACCATGCGCGAAGGGATCGAGGCGTTCCTGATCGTCGCGATCACCGCCGGCATCCTGCGTCAAACCGGACGCGCCGCCCTGCTGCCCGCACTGTACTGGGGAACCGGCATCGCCGTCGTCGTGAGCTTCATCGCGAGCCTGTTTTTCGCGCAAGCCGACAACAAGCCGCTATGGGAAGGCATCCTCGCCTTCGCGGCCACCGTGATGGTCGCAACGATGACCATCTATATGTGGAAGCGCGCGCGGACCATGCGCGCGAGCATCGGCGCGAAACTCGACGAAGCGACGCAGAACAAGCCCAGCCGCACCGCATGGTGGGGTGTGTTCTTTTTCGTGATGCTGATGATCGTCCGCGAAGGCATGGAGACGGCGCTGCTGCTCTCCACGCTGTTCCTGCAGCAAGGCGACCGCGATCTGCTGGTCGGCGGTCTGCTCGGCGTCGCCGGCGCGGCACTGCTGGCATGGGCATGGATCCGCTATGGGCGGCGCATCAACCTCGGCCGCTTTTTCCAGGTCACCGCGATCTTCCTGCTGGTGTTCACGCTGCAGCTCGTGATTTACACGATGCACGAATTCTTCGAAGCCGGCGTCGTCCCGTTGCTCGACAACGAATTCTGGCACGCCGCCACCGAGCCCTACGGACCGGAAGGCGTGTACGGCGAGTGGCTCACCTATCTCATGGTCCTGATTCCCGCCGGCTGGCTCGCGTTCGTCTGGTTCAAGGACCGGAACACGCAGCTGTCCGCGGCGCATTGACCTCGACGGCACAGCCATCATGTACATCTGTCTTTGCAATGCGATCACCGAACGCCAGATCATCCAGGCTGCGGAACTCGGTGCGCGCTCGCCCGAGGATCTCGCCAGCGGCCTTGGCGTCGGCCTGGGTTGCGGTCGCTGTACCTCCTGCGCGAAAACGCTGCTCGTGGAAACCGTGGCGCGAATCACCGGCGCACCCGCCGGATGCGCGGCTGCAGCGTCGGGAACCGCCGCATGAAGGGTAACGCCAAGGTCATCGGGCACCTCAACGCCGTGCTCACCAACGAACTGACCGCGATCGACCAGTATTTTCTGCACGCCAGGATGTTCGACCATTGGGGTTTACCCAAACTCGGCGCGTACGAACGGAAGGAATCGATCGACGAAATGAAACACGCCGATAGCCTGATCGAGCGCATTCTGTTTCTCGAAGGGCTGCCGAACCTGCAGAATCTGCACAAGCTCCTGATCGGCGAGAATGTCGAAGAAGCGCTCGCCTGCGACCTCAAGCTGGAACTCGCCGCGCACCCTGACCTCAGGGCGGCAATCGCGGATTGCGAGACCGCCGGCGACTACGTCAGCCGCGACCTGTTTCGCAGCATTCTCACGTCGGAAGAAGAGCACATCGACTGGCTGGAGACGCAGCTCGAACTGATCGACAAGATCGGCATCGCCAACTATCAGCAGTCGCAAATGGACACCGATGAGTAATGCGGGTGACCATGATCATGCGAAGGGTGTCGGTGTCGGTGTCGGCGCTGCGCCGTGCGAGCAACGGCACGACGACGCGGCATCACCCCGCGTGATCGACAGCGCCGCGTTGCTCGACGGTCGGTCGCAACTTGCCATCCTGCACAACGAGACCGTGTACTTCCTGCGTCAGACGCGTTTTGGAAAGCTGATCCTCACCAAGTAATCGCAACACCCCTCTCCGCCAGCCAATGGGCGCGAACCTTCGTAGTTCGCCCACCCGCCAGCCAGCCCTGATCGTCGAGCCCCGCATCGTTGCGGTGTCGATCAACTTCACTGGCGCGGCAACGACTGGCGATGCAGCGAAAATTCCTTGGCAGTTTCAAGCGGCCGCTCCGCGCGCGTCGACTGAGCTGGGTCCAGACCAGCGCGACGTCGCTCGCGCTGGGTTCGGTGATCGTCGCTTTGCTCCTGCGCACGAGCGTCATCGCGGCATCGACCGATCCGGGCGGACCCAACCCCGTCACGCTCGGCGAAAAGATCTTTTCCGACGCGGGCCTGTCCGCGTCCGGTGCAATGTCCTGCGCGACCTGTCACGACCCTTCGCATGCGCACGCGCAAAGCAACGATCGCTCCGTGCAGCTCGGTGGTCCGCATCTCGACGTGCCTGGTTTCCGTGCGGTACCGTCGCTGCAGTACAGCAGCTTCATGCCGGCCTTCGGCATCGCATCCGATGGAACGCCTTGCGGCGGTTTCAACCGCGATGGCCGCGCCAAGGATCTGCTGGTCCAGGCACTGCGTCCGCTCTTCGCAGAGCACGCGATGGGCAACGCGACGCCCGCCGACCTGGTCGCGCGCCTGGCCAAGGCGCCCTATGCGAGCGAGTTTCGGCAGGTGTTCGGACAGAACATTGTCGAAGACGAACAGGGCACCGTGCTCGCGGTCACGTTCGCGCACGCGCAGTACCAGAAACTCGACCCCGACTTCCGGCCGTTCAATTCCAAATACGATCTATTTCTCGCCGGCAAGTTGCGCGTGGCTCCGGCCGAGCTGCGCGGGCTCGCTCTGTTCAATCGCGCTGACAAGGGCAACTGCGCCGCGTGCCATCCCCGCGGGCGCGGCCCGGGCGGTTCGCCGCCGATGTGCACCGATTTCACTTACGACAACCTGGGCGTGCCGCGCAATGCGCAGATCCCCGCCAACCTCGACCCGGACTATCGCGACATGGGACTGTGTGGACCCGAGCGCACCGATCTCGCGGACCATCCGGATCTTTGCGGCGCGTTCAAGGTTCCGACGCTGCGCAATGTTGCGACGCGCCAGGTGTTTTTCCACAATGGCCAGTTCAAGACGCTGCGCGATGCGCTACGTTTCTACGTGCGTCGCGACACCAACCCGGAGGAGTTCTATCCGGTCGATGCGGACGGTGTCGCGCAGAAGTTCAACGATCTTCCTGTCGAACTTAGCGGCAACGTCCACACCGTAGAAGTCCCGTACGACCGCCTCCTCGGCGAAACGCCGCGGCTCGCCGACGCCGAGTTGGAGGACCTCGAAGCATTTCTGAACACGCTGACCGACGGCTACCAGCCGGCGGTCGCGGCGACCCGATGAAATCGCGGACGCCGCATGCACGCGTCATTTCCTTGCCCCTTGTCCACGCAGGAGTCCAGTCATGCAACGCGTGTTAATGGCGAAGCCCAGTGGCCGGACGCACGCCCTGTTACGTCAGCTGCCTCTGGCTTTGGCGATCGCCGCCACATTCGCGTCACCTGCCGCAATGGCGGATGAAGCGTCGCTGAAGGCGGAAATCGCGGAGTTGCGCGCGCAGATCGAGCAGATGAAGGCACAGATGAAGGAACTCGCGGCGCAGTCCAAGCCGGCGGCGCAGCCCATGGCCGCCCAGCCTGCTGCCGGAACCACGCCGGCAACCGCCGCGGCGCCGAAAGCGCAGCCGCCGGCAGCAGCGCAGGCCGAGCTCGCCGCGCGCGTCGAGCAGCTCGAGCAAAAAGTGAGCGCGCAAGCCGAGGAGCAAAGCGCCACCACGCTCTGGGGCTACGGCGAAATCGCATACGCCCGACCGATTCACAATTCGAACCAGACGCAGGCCGATCTCGCGCGCGGCGTCCTCGGCTGGGGTCACCGCTTCGACGATCGCACGCGCATGGCGGCCGAGCTGGAAGTCGAGCACGCCGTCGCGTCGTCGACGGACAAGGGCGAAGTCGAATTCGAGCAGTTTTACGCAGAACGCGATTTCACCGCTCGTGTCGGCGGGCGTGCCGGGCTGTTCCTCATTCCGATCGGATTCATCAACGAGCATCACGAACCGACGCAGTACTACAGCGCCTTCCGCAATTTTGTCGAGACGTCGATCATTCCGACCACCTGGCGCGAAGGCGGCCTGGCGGTCTACGGCGGAACCGAATCGGGCATCAAGTGGAATGTCGGTCTGACCACCGGTTTCAACCTCGCCAACTGGGACCCGTCGTCGGACGACGGCCGCGATTCGCCGCTCGGCAGCATTCATCAGGAGTTGTCGCTGGCCGCGGCGAAGGATCTTTCCGGCTACCTGTCGCTGAACTACGTCGGTATACCCGGGTGGACCTTCGGCGGAACGTACTTCACCGGCAACGCCGGTCAGGGAACGCAGGACTTCGCCGCGCCGAACGCCCGCGTGACCTTGTGGGAGGGACATGTGCGCTGGCAGCCGGGGCCGTTCGACATTTCCGCGCTCTACTCGCACGGGACCATCAGCGACACCGAAGCGCTCAACCTGACCTTCATCGGTCAGCCAACGCCGGTGCCGCAGTTGTTCTATGGCGGCTACGTGCAGGGCGCATGGCGCCATGCCTGGCAGTACAAGGACTATGCGCTGACGCCCTTCACGCGCTACGAATGGGTCAACACCGCGGCCGCATACGCGTCCGTCCCGCAAGGCCTGGGCGTCGCGCCGACGCCAACCGAACAAATCTGGACCGTCGGCGCGGACTTCTATATAACGCCAAGCATCGTGTTCAAAGCCGACTACCAGCAGTTCAAGTACGACACCTGGCGCAACAGCTTCCAGCTCGGTTTCGGCCTGAACTTCTGAGCCCCGTGCCCGCGATGCGCCATCGGTGGTTGATCACGACGGCGTTGGCGGGCGCGCTGATCCCGGCCGCGCAGTATGCCTATGCCGCGGAATACGTCGGCGTCGAGGCGGCAAAACGCGCGGCGTTTCCCGATGCCACCGCGTTCGAGCCCTATATCGTTGCCGCCGACGTCAAGGCCGAGATCGCGCGCGACGCGGGACGCTTCATCGTCTCGCCGCAGATCTGGCGCGTGCGCGCCAACGACCGCACGCTCGGGTGGTACATCATCGACGAAGTCATCGGCAAGGTGGAACTGATCACCTATGGCCTGGCGCTCGACACGACGGGCGCGGTCAAGTCGATCGACGTGCTCGCGTATCGCGAGTCGCACGGCGACGCGATCAAGCTTGCCGCGTGGCGCGCACAATTCACCGGCAAGCGCGCGACCGATCCGGTCAAGGTCGATGCCGACATCCGCAACATTTCGGGCGCGACGCTGTCCTGCCGGCACGTCACCGAAGGCGTGCGCCGCCTGCTGCAGATCTACGAGAAGGTTCTTGCGCGTGCCTGAACCATCGCGCACGATGCGGCGCGCCGAGCTATGGCTCGGAACGCTGGTGGAGATCAGTGCGATCGCACCCTCGCAACGCACGCTCGACGCCGGTGTTGCGGCGGCATTCGCCGCCATCGCGCGCGTCCATCACGCATTGTCCGGCCACGACCCGGCGAGCGAATTATCGCGGGTCAATCGCCATGCAGCGACTGTGCGGCAACCCATTTCCGACGACCTGCGCACCGTGCTTGCGTGCGCGCTCGACCTCGCGGCGCGGTCCAACGGCAGCTTCGACCCGACGGTGGGCGGGCACGTCACCACGCTGGGCTTCCTGCCGCATCACGCCGACGTCAACCGCGACGTAAGCTGGCGCGACGTCGAACTCACGCCGCGCGGAGCATTTTTTCGGCGACCGCTCGTGCTCGACTTCGGGGGCATCGCCAAGGGCTATGCGGTCGATTGCGCCGTCGATGCATTGCGTGCACACGGCATCACGTCCGGACGCGTCAACGCGGGCGGCGATCTGCGCGTCTTCGGATCGGGCAGCGAGCCGATCCACGTGCGCACCGGCGGTCCGCAGGGCATCGTCGTGCCGCTGGCCGAAATCGGCGACGGCGCCGTCGCCACGAGCGCCTACGGCGGCAGCCGGCGGCGAACCGCGGAGCGGCGCTGGGCGACGCCCTTGATCGATCCGCGCACCGGCCTGCCGGTGATGAGCAGGCGTACGGTGTCGGTGATTGCCGGGACGTGCATGCTGGCCGACGCGCTGACCAAGGTCGTTGCGCTGCGCGGTCGCGCGGCGGCGAAACTGTTGCACGACTACGGCGCCAGCGCGACGGTGCTGTCGCCGGTGGCAGGCCGCTGGCGCTGCATGCAGTTGCCGCGCCCGGTGCCCGTCGGCGAGGCGACAATGGTAACCTTGAGCGCGTCCCACTGACCGCTTCCGGCGCGCATTGCGCGCCACCACGCACGCCATGTCCCGCGCCCACGAACGCGCCTACAATCTGCTCGCCGAGCGCGTGCGCCTCGGCACGCCCGCCCGCCGCGCGCTCTATGCGACCATTGCCGCGCTCGTCCTCAGCGGCGTCTGGTGGATCGTCGTTCATTTCGCGGGCACGTGGCTTGCCCCGTCCGAAGACGACCTCCAGCGCCTGGCGCTGGAGGCATGGGGACTCAAGATCCACGGCGCCGCGGCATTCGCGATCCTGCTTGCGTTGGGCGCCATCGGCGCCTACCACGTGCGCCGCGGCTGGGGCCTCGGGCGCAACCGCGGCAGCGGTTCGGTGGTGGTCGGAGTCTGCGCCGTGCTCGTGGTGACGGGCTACGCGCTTTACTACCTGGTGACCGACGCCAATCGCACGCCGATCTCGGTGCTGCACTGGGCACTCGGGCTTGCGTTCGTACCACTCCTGATCGCGCATATCGCGCTCGGGCGCCGCAGCCGCAACGCTCCCTTCAGCGGCCGCGACGCGCATCACCGCGACATCCCCGCGCCGCACCGCCACTGAAGTTATCCCGGCTTCGCTGCGAGCAGATCGTAGAGCGACAATGCGACGACCTCCGTCGCCTTGTACAAATCGTCGAGCTCCAGGTTCTCGTCGGCGCGATGGCCGTTGGCTTCGACCAGCGTGCGCGGGCCCGCGCCGTAGAGGACCGTCGGCACGCCCGCGGCGCTGTAATGGCGCGCGTCGGTGTACAACGGCACGCCATGCGGTTGGATGTCTTCGCCCAGAACGGCACGCGCATTTTTGCGGATCGCGCCGACCAGCACCTCCTGCCCGGCAATTGGCACGAAGGGCTGCGCCAGCATAATGCGCCTTGCATTGACGCGCACGCCCGGCCACTTCGCTGCCGACGCGTTCAGCGCGCGCGTCAGCGTTGCCTCGACCTCCGCCGGGTTCTCTTCGGGAATGATGCGCCGGTCGAGCCGGAACACCACGCGATCCGGCACGACGTTGGTATTGACGCCGCCCTCGATCAGACCGACCACCAGCGTGGGCGACGTAATGCCCGCGGTGCGGGAACGTATCGCCGTGTACGTCTTGCGCAAGGCATATAAGTCCGCGAGCATCCCGTTGGCCGCTTCGAGTGCGTCGACGCCTTTTTCCGGTTCCGCGGCGTGGCCCGACTTGCCCAGGACCTCGACCTCGAGATGCAGGCAGCCGTTGTGCGCCGTCGTGATGCCGTAGGCGAAGCCCGCGGAGAGCGCGTAGTCGGGCTTGCTGCGGTCCTGCTCGAGGAGCCACGCCGGCCCGATCGCGCCACCCGCCTCCTCGTCATAGGTGAAATGCAGCTCGATCGCGCCGCCAAGCTTGGCGCCGCTTGCGACGGCAGCTTTGAGCGCGAGCAACGCGTAGGCGTAGGTCGCGAAGTCGGACTTCGACACCGCGACGCCGCGACCGTACATCCTGCCGTCGCGCACTTCACCGCCGTACGGATTCATGGTCCAGCCGGTGCCGGGTGGAACGACGTCGCCGTGCGCATTGCAGGCGATGGTTGGGCCCGGGCCGAACGATTCGCGGATCACCAGATTGACGCAACTGATCATGCCGTTCGCGCGCACGAGCGCGTCGGGGATGACGTGGCGTGCAACCTTGAATCCCAGCCCCTCGAGCAACGCCGCCGCACGCGCTGCATGTGCCGCGCAATCACCGGGAGGGTTGTCGGAGGGCACCTTGACCAACTCGGCGAGGAACCCGGCGGCATCGGCGCGATGCGCCGCGAGGTAATCGTGAATCGTGGCGCGCGAATCGACCATCGTCAGCGTTTGGGCTGGAAATTCTGAATGAAGCGCAGGAACGCACGCGCGGCGACATCCGCGTCCTCGCGCGTGATGGCCTCGGCGGGATTGTGGCTGATGCCGCCCTTGCAGCGCACGAACAGCATGCCGATGTCGGCGATCGCGATCATCGCCATACCATCGTGTCCGGCACCTGACGGCAAATGACGCACCGGCAACCCTTCGCCCTCGATCGCGGCCGCGAATTGCTGCTGCAGCCACGACGCGCAGGCCGACGTTTTCGCTTCCCACACCTGTTTGATGTCGAGATCGACTCGGCGCCGCTTGGCGATGTCGGCAACCGCTGCGCGAATGGCGACGACCGCGCGCTCGCGCTGGCCGTCAGTGGGTGCGCGCACGTCGAGCGAAAACCGCGCCCGTCCGGGAATGACGTTGATCGCTCCCGGCAATGCTTCGATCTTGCCGACCGTGCCAACAAGTTCCGGCTCGGCGCCGCAAATCCGCTCAATCGCCAGCACGCATTCGGCGGCCGCGGCCAACGCATCGCGCCGCAGATGCATCGGCACCGTTCCGGCGTGCCCCGCCATGCCAGCGAGTTCGATCGCGAAACGGTTGCCGCCATTGATGGCGGTGACCACGCCGAGAGCAAGACCTTCGTCTTCGAGGACAGGACCTTGCTCGATGTGCAATTCGGCGTAGCCGAGCACGTCGTCGCGATGTCGCGCAGCGCTGCCGATCGCGCCGGGATCGAGACCGAAATCGCGCATCGCATCGCTCATGGACTTGCCGGTCGCATCGACGCGGTCGAGGTTGGCGGGATCGAAGGTTCCGGCGACGGCGCGGCTGCCGAGCAGCGTGGCGTTGAAGCGCACGCCCTCCTCGTCCGCGAAGCCGACAACTTCCACCGCGAACGGCAGCCTGCGTCCGCTTGCGTGCAGGCTCGCGACGCACTCGATGCCCGCGACCACGCCAAGCATGCCGTCGTATTTGCCCGCGTCGCGCACAGTATCGAGATGCGAGCCGAGCATCAGGCACGGCAAGCCCGTGCGTTTACCTTCGTAGCGGCCGACGACGTTGCCGGCGGCGTCGAGCCGCGCGCTCATGCCCGCGTCGCGCATCCACGGCAGGACGAGGTCATTGACCGCGCGTTGCTCGGCCGAGAGGTACACGCGGGTGAGTGCGTCGGGCTGTTCCGAGCACCGGGCCAGTGCATCGCAGCGCTCGAGGATGCGCGCAGCGGAAGGGAGTGCGGATGTCGTCATGAAGAGCCGCCATGATAGCGGAATTCGGCGCGCGACCGGATATCGCTGCAGTGACGAAATAAGTAGAATGCTGCGGTGCCGCCCATTCTGAAGGATCCGGCCTTCTGGCTGAACGTATTCATCGCCGCCGAATGGGCAATGCGTCTGGCCATGGTCGTCATCGTTCCATTCCGCCGCTCGCCGGAGGCCGCGAAAGGCTGGCTGCTGCTGATATTTTTCGAGCCCACTGCGGGTCTGCTGCTGTATCTGCTCATCGGCAGGCCGTCGCTGCCTGAGTGGCGCACCCAACGCAGCGCCGAGTTCGACGACCTGTCCAAGCCGACCTTCGAGCGGCTCGCGCGCGATCCCAACATCTTCCATCCGGACCTGGGCGGCGGACTCGATCACTGCGTGCGGCTCGCCGAGAACCTCGGCGAACTGCCCATCCTCGGCGGCAACGGCGCCGACGTGATCGCCGACTACAATGGCACCATCGACCGGTTGATCGCCGACATCGACGCCGCGCGCGATCACGTCCATCTCCTGTACTACATCATCGGCAACGACGATACTGCAGAACGCGTTGTCGATGCGCTTGCGCGCGCGGTGGACCGCGGACTGGTGTGCCGCGTGCTTGCCGACTCGCTGGGCTCGCGTCCCGCTTTCGACAAGCTGCTGCCGCGACTGCACAAGCACGGCATTCTCGCCGAAGAGACGATGCGCGTCGGCCTATTCCGGCGCAAGACCGGCCGCATTGACCTGCGCAACCACCGCAAGATCGCCGTCATCGACGGTGCGATCGGCTACACCGGGTCGCAGAATCTTGTCGATTCGACCTTCAAGCCCGGACTCGACTACGAAGAACTCAACGTTCGTCTCGCGGGACCGATCGCGCTCGAACTGCAGGCGGTGTTCGCCGAAGACTGGTACCTGGAAACGGGAGAATTTCTTGGCGACCGTCGCTACTTTCCGGACCCGCGCATAGCGGGTACCATCGCCGCGCAGGCGCTGCCGAGCGGCCCCGGCTACCCGCGCGAGAACAACCAGCGCTTGATCGTGTCGCTCATCCACGCAGCGAACAAGCGCATCGTCATCACCATGCCGTACCTGATCCCCGACGATGCCTTGATGCAGGCGCTGCAGACCGCGGTCCTGCGCGGCGTGGAGGTGACGCTCGTCGTCCCGTTGCAGATGGACCAGCTTCTCGTCTGCCTGGCGCAGCGCTCCTACTACGAGGACATGATCAGTAACGGCATTCGCATCTGTTGCTACGGCAAGCGCTTCCTGCACGCCAAGCACGTGACCATCGACGACGGCATCGCGTGGATCGGGTCGTCCAATCTCGACATACGCTCGTTCGCGTTGAACGCCGAGATCGTCGTGCTGCTCTACGATCGCGGCGTGTGCGCGCGCATGGCCGAGGAGCAGGAACGTTACGTGCGCGATGGCGAATTCATCGACCCCGCAACGTGGTCGAAGCGGCCGCTGCGCAGGAAGGTCGCCGAAAACCTTGCGCGGCTGCTGAGCCCGCTGCTGTAGCAGCTCCAATGGCCCTGCCGCGCGGTCGCACGGCAGGGCTCATCGTCACGGCTGGAGTACTACTTCACCAGATCAGCGCCAACCTTGCAGGCGGCCGCGTCCTGATCGCCGGTACCGCCGCTGCAGCCGATCGCGCCGATCAGCTTGCCGCCTTCGATGAGCGGATAACCGCCGGGCGAGGCGACCAGCGTCGGATCGAGCGTCGCCACATAGGGGTGGCCCGTCTCGAAGGCGTTGTAGAAAAGGCGCGTCTCGCGGCGGAAGCGCGCCGCGGTGCGGGCTTTGCCCTGGGATACGCCGACCGACGCAACTTGTGCGCCGTCCATGCGTGCAAAGTGGACGAGGTCGCCGTTGGTATCGACAACAGTGATGCAAAGCTTCCAGCGATGCTTGGCGGCCTCGGCCTCGACCGCCGCGATAAGCTTCCTCGCCGTCTCCAGATTGATGTGCATGCCGTACGGAATATCGAACGGAATGCCGTCCGCCGTGCCGCCGGCGGCCGGCGGCGCTGCGGGAGCTGCCGGCGCCTGAGCCTGGACCTGGGCGCCGATCAGCGCCGCGCCGCAAACCATCAACGATGTCAAAACGATTCTGCGCATTTGATCCTCCAGTGGTTTTGTTTGCGCCGTATCCGGGTCGGCGTATTGAAACAGCTCAGGAGTCCGGCCTATCGAGCGCCGTCCCGGCTTCCGTACGTCACGAGAATTATAGGGGTTCCGCCCGACTGCGTGGGTACCTCAGAATGGTCCTTTTGGCTATGTGCCGAATCGAAGTGGCGCCCGCCGCCCAGCCCTACTTGTGCTTGAACTCGGGCTTGCGCTTCTCGACGAACGCGCGCATGCCTTCCTTCTGGTCTTCAAGCGCGAACGTGGCATGAAATTCGCGACGCTCGAACAGCAATCCTTCCGCGAGCGATGATTCGTAGGCGCGGTTGATGGCTTCCTTGATTTTCAGCACGGTCGGCAGCGAATAGCCGGCGATCTTGGTCGCGACGGCGAGCGCCTCTTCGAACAGCTTGTCGGCGGGCACGACGCGCGCCACCAATCCAGAACGTTCGGCTTCCGCGGCATCGATCATGCGTCCGGTCAGACACCAGTCCATCGCCTTCGACTTGCCTACGGCGCGCGGCAGCCGTTGCGTGCCGCCCATGCCGGGAATGGTGCCGATGGTGATTTCCGGCTGACCGAACTTGGCCGTGTCCGCGGCGATGATCATGTCGCACATCATTGCCAATTCGCAGCCGCCGCCGAGCGCGTACCCCGCCACCGCGGCAATGACCGGCTTGCGCGTGTGCTTCACCGACTCCCAGCTCATGATGTAGTTGTCGGCGTAGACTTTCTGGTAATTCCATTCGGCCATCGCCCCGATGTCGGCACCGGCGGCGAACGCCTTGTCGCTGCCGGTGATAATGACCACGCTGATGCCGGCATCGGCATCGAACGCAGCCAGGGCGGTCCCGAGCTCGAGCGCCAGCGCTTCGTTCAGTGCGTTCAGGCGTTGCGGGCGGTTGAGACGGATGACGCCGACCCGGGCGTGGGTCTCGACAACGAGGTTCTGGTAACTCATGCTGACTCCGTGGCGGGCGGCAACGATAGTGCGCCCGGCAATGGCAACGAGCGAACGCCGAAGTTTAGACGCTGCGGCACGCGACGTCATCTCGGGTCGTCCGACGGCGCCGGCGCCCGACCAAGGCTCCACTGCCCGGCTCCACTCCCAATCTGGCCCGGTTGGCCCCACGTTTGGCCTGATTCGTCGCATACCGGCCTGCGCGGGCCTGCGCTAGACTATGTTGGTCAGGATATGGGGCCCACGCCGTGACCACTGCGCACGCATCGTCGCCGGAGTTGCCGTCGTTCGGGTCGCCCGGCTTCGCCGTTGCTCGTGCGTTCAAGGGCCTCACTTGGAGGCGCTTCGGCATCGTTTGCCTGCTCGTCTTCGCCGACGCGGCGTGCCGTATCCCGCTGGATCTGTCACTCGGGAAAGGCGCCTCGTATATCGCGCAGCACGTGCTCCTGGATTTCGGCGCCATACTGATCGTCTTCACGCCCGTCCTGTTGGCGGTGGTTGCCGCCGACAACCTCGCGTCCAAAGACAGCCGCCGTTTGAGTCTGCCGCTGGCGATCGCGTTGGGCGTCGCCGTTGGCATGGCCCTCAACTGGTCGGTGCACGAATTGTCCAGCGAAGGGCACCTCTGGAAATCGCCCGTGGCCATGATCGGCTCCTGGGTCAACAACTGCTTCATGGCCGCCATTGCGACGACGGTCTATTTCTTTGTCACTCGCGAGAACGAAGCCCACGACACGCTGCACCAGGAGCAAATGGGCAGGCTCGGCCTCGAGCGCGAGATGACCGAAGCTCGCCTCCAGGTGATGCAGGCACAAATAGAGCCGCATTTCCTGTTCAATACGCTCGCCAACGTGCGCCGGCTCTATCAAGTCGACCCACCCATGGGCCGGGCGATGTTGCAGCATCTCTCGCGGTATCTGGGCGCCGCCCTGCCGCAAATGCGCGAGTCCCGCTCCACGCTCGGTCGCGAACTGGCGCTGACCGTCGCCTACCTCAATATCCAGAAGATCCGCATGGGTGACCGGCTTACCTTCGACGTGGACATACCGCAGGCGCTGAAGGCGTGTGCGGTTCCCCCCATGATGCTATTGACGCTCGCGGAAAATGCGATCCGGCACGGCCTCATCCCGATGCCGGAGGGCGGCAGCGTGCGCGTCCGCGCGCGCGCCGA
>Ga0066789_10000772_pt1 | contig 13486 bp, 8 predicted proteins | sample OrgsoiDNA2013049_FD_70960 | JGI IMG/M metagenome (GOLD analysis project Ga0066789, IMG submission 70960) | Permafrost soil microbial communities from the Arctic, to analyse light accelerated degradation of dissolved organic matter (DOM) -... | ecosystem: Environmental > Terrestrial > Soil >...
GCACCGACGACCTGAATGTCGCCATCCAGGATCACTTTTCACGCCGCTTTTCGGATGGAGGCGACAACCCAGCTAAAGATTCTCATTCCTTTTCCTACGAACCTTCGGAGGCCAACTTCGTCATTGAACGCTTCAATTATTTGCCGGACGCCGATCGCCAAGCCATTTTCGATTTCCTGCGATCGCTTTGAAGTCAGGAGTGCCGCGATGAACGTTCTGCGGAACACCGTCAGTATTCTTTTCCTGGTGCTTTTTGCTGTCACCGCCAGGGCGGGGGACGATCCGTTCGTGGGCCTCTGGGTGCTCGACGTGGCCAACTCGCAATATCCATCGGGCACCGGCCCCGAGAGCATGATCGTCGAGATGAAACCCGCCGGTAACGGCGTCCAATACCGTTCCGACGCCCAATATGCCAACGGCCGAATGGTCCACTCGGAATACACCGCCGACTACGATGGCAATCAGGCCATCGTGATGGGTAACCGCGGAATGATGTTTCCCGTCTTTCTGAAGCGCGTTGACTCTCGCGTAGTGGTCGCGTCGTACACTAAATCGCTGCAAATCGTAGCCACCAGCGAACGAGTCGTCTCCCCAGATGGCCTACACATGACCATCACCACCATCGCAACAACTCCATCCGGTCAGAAGGTCACCACCGTCGGAATATTCAACAAGCGAATACCACCGGCTTCTTTGAATCCCGCCCTGATGAGCAAGTCTCTCGGTCGGTCTCCGCGGAGTCTATCGAACGATCAGCGTAAGGGTCGCTGTGTGTGACACCGTCCCGGAAGTCCCTGTGACGGTGAGCGTGTAGCTTTTCTGTTGCGTGCTCACCGGGGTAGTGCTGTGCGAAGCGCAGCCCGCGAGTCCTGCCAGTGGTAGTAACAACAGCGCGAGCGCCATCAAAGCCGTCATCCGTCCGGACTTACGGCCGGCCAGCCGAATCTTTCTGCCAAACGGCAGCAGTAACATTCCCACCACTATGGGCGACAACTGGAGCGCCAGCAGTTCGCCATGGCGAAGAGACGACGCCATCTGGTTCGGCACTTGCACCGCCAGCGCAATGCTTGCAGCTCCCGCCCCCGCGGCGAGCATCGAAGGTGTGATTGTGGATGTTGCGCCAGTCGGCAAGCCACCCACGGTCAGTGTTACCGCGGCGGGCAGCGTGGAGCTACCGGACGGATTCACTCGTAACGCGTAGCTGGCTGTTTCTCCGGGCGACACCATCGACATCCCGGTCGAGACGCTTAACGTGAAGTCATCCACGGTTACGGTGACGACCGAGCTGGTAGCCGGTCCAAACGTGCTGTCTCCGCCGTAAACGGCGGTGATCGAGTGCGCGCCGGCCGCCAGGTTTGCCGTAGTAAATGTGGCGACTCCCTGAGCGACCGCACCCGAACCCAATAGTGCTGTTCCGTCGTAGAAATTAACCGAGCCACTCGGCGTTCCCGAAGCAGAACCAACCGTCGCCGTGAAAGTCACTGGCGCGGTCACGATCACCGCATTTGCCGATGCTGTCAGTGCCACTGTCGATGCGATCTTGCCCACTGTTTCCGTCAACGCTGCGCTCGTCACCGTCAGAAAGCTGCCGTCTCCGCCGTAGCTCGCGGTAATCGAATGCGTTCCAGCCGATAAGCTGGAGGTAGCGTAACTCGCCACACCTTGCGTTAATGTTCCTGCGCCCAGCAGCCTCGCACCGTTATAAAAGTTTACCGATCCAGACGGCGTCCCGGTGGAGAACGATACCGCAGCCGTAAACGTGACCGCCGTATTCAGCGGCACCGTCGTTGCCGAAGAGCTCAACACAATCGCGGGCGTGGCCTTGCCAACCGTCAGCGTTACGCTGCCGCTCGCGGAATTATAGTGAGTGCTGTCGTTAGGCGTGAACGCGACATCCAGCGTGTAACTGCCAACTCCCAATACCGTTGCGCCGGTAACCGTGCTCGCGCTGCCGCCCTGCGGCGTAGCCGTATAGGCAAAGCTCCCAGCCACGCTCGTCGATCCGTCAACGGCGGAAGCATTCAGTACTCCGCTCAAGTTGGTTCCGTAAGCAATCGCGGCAGGCGAAGCCCATTGGATCGTCGGCGTAACGGCCACGACGATGCCGTTGCCGTTGACCGCAATCGATTGCGTGGCGCTGACGTTATTCAGCTGATTGTCCGTCACCACGATGTTGGCGCTGACATTCCCTCCCGCCTGCGGAGCGAAGGTCACCGAAACATCGCAAACGTTCCCGGCCGCCAGCGGAGCGCCGGCTGCGCACAAATTTGTATCGCCACTATTCCGCGCGAAGATCGCCGTGTAGCTTGGATCGTTCGCAAAGACCAGCGGTTGATTGCCCAGGTTGGTCACCGTCGCGGTGCTAGCACCGCTGGTCGAGCCAACGTTGGTGTCGGGAAAGCTGAGGCTCGCCCCGCTAACGTCCACCTTCACGATCCGATCATTCAGCGAATCCGGAATATAAATGTTGCCGCTGGGATCCACCGATACCCCAAAAGGATCCGATAGTGTCGTCGGGGCCGGGAGTCCCGGCGCCAGCACCACCGACGCAATTCCTGCCGTCGTGACTTGCACGATCTGATTGTTGCCGGAATCCGCCACGTAAACGTTCCCCATCGCGTCGGTACCCACTCCCTGAGGGTCGTTGAACGTGATGTTGCTTGGAGCCAGCTCGGAAGCCGCGCCCGCCGCGGTCACCCGAATCACTCGATTGCTGAACCGATCCGTAATATAGACCGTTCCTGCCGTGTCCACCGCGACGCCGGTCACGCTGGCGCCACCAAGCGTAAAACTTCCGGTTCCGATCACCGTCCCATTGCCCGCGGAACTCGATCCCGCGACCACCAGCGAGGTCACTTTAACGATGCGGCTGTTGTCGAAATCCGCGAGGTACAAATTCCCCGACGCGTCGAAGGACAATTCCGTGGGTTCGCCGACCGCTGTGCCTAATCCGTTGATCGTCAGCACCGACGCGACGCCTCCCGGAGTTACCACCACGACCCGGCTGTTGGCACTGTCGCCGATGAAAAGATTGCCCGCCCCGTCCACCGCCACGCCCGTAACGTTGCCAACCACCTCGCCGCCGGTATCGACCACCGACGCAATGCCCCCTCCCGCCGCCACTTTCACCACGTTGTTGCCAAGGTAGTTCGTGCAATAAATATTCCCCGCGCCATCAAAAGCCAGTTGAAAAGGAAAATTGATGGCCACGCCGCCGGTATCCACAACGCTGGCCGTATTCGGCGATAGCGCCGCGAGTGGCGCGTCACTGAAGGCGTACAGCGGCACGGTAAGCATCGGGCTCTGCGGGCTGCCATTGTCGTACAGCACCACTGCGCCTCGCCGCAAACCCGGGCCGGTTGGCAAGTACTTCACATTCACTACGCAACTGGTGCTCGAAATTCCCGTCGTGCAGGTTGTTCCGCTGGCCACCGTGAAATCCAGCCCTTGCGCGCCTAACGTTAGTGCCTGCACCGTGCCCAGCGTCGTCGAGCCGATCGTAAACGGCAGCGTCAGCGTCTTTCCGCTGGAAGTCCCCATCGATAAGTGGCCGAAGCCCACGGCCGCAGCCGCTACGGTCACCGCCCGATTGTTGTTGGTATCGCTCGCATACAATCTCCCGAAAGCGTCCACCGCCACTCCCTGCGGCCCATTGAGCGTCAACGAGTTGGTAACCACTGCTGATCCAGCCCCGCTCGATGTCACCTGCACGATGCGGTTGTTGCCAGCATCGGCGATGAAGATATTTCCGGAGCCATCTACCGCCACTCCACGCGGGTCATTCAAAGCGGTACCCAGTCCCGAGATGCTCAACACCGAGCCGGCTGTCCCTCCCGCGGCCACCACTACGACCCGGCTATTTCCGTTATCGGCGATGTACAGATTCCCCGCCGCATCCGTCGTCAATCCCATGGGAGTATCTAGCGGTGTGCCCAGTGCGGTGATATTCAAAACAGCCGCCGTTCCGCCCGCCGGCACTTCCACAATGTGACCGCCGACGGTATCCGAAATAAAAAGATTTCCCGAAGCGTCCATCGCGATTCCGTAAGGCGCTCCCACCGTTATACCGCCGGTGTTCACCACCGTGGCGGTCCCGCCCGCCACGGGAACGCGCAACGCGCGGTTCCCTTGAGTGTCCGCGATGTACAGGGTGCCCGATCCGTCCAGCGCAACCGCGGTCGGGAAATTGAACGAGCCCCCCGGCACGCTGATAGGTATCACTGACGCAACGCCTTGCGCATCCACCTTCACAATTTGATTGTGAAACGTATCCGCGATGTACAGACTGCCCGCCGCATCGATGGCCATTCCCGAAGGCAGGTTGAGCGTGACCGAACCAGTGTTGATCGGCGCCGCGACACCCTGAAACGAAGGATTCGTCGCCGGCGTGGTCTGCCCCAGCAGCAGCATAAGCAACGATGGAGCTACCCATCTCAGCAACCATCTCGTTTTCGCTGCGGCGCACGATGCGCCGGCCCAGGCTCGGCCTGCTATCGCGCGAAGACTGCAATAAAGCGAGAAGAATGCGGAAATATCGGTTGATTCGGACTCGCTATCGCGGGCGATTGCCATTTGCAAGACCTCATCCTTCATCGATTGGTGCTCAACGCCGGCTGGGGCCTTGCAATAGAGTCGGCGTCCACTGTTTTCATAAACCGCCGTTGATTCGCTGGCGCTGTTTGTGTTCTGTGAAATTAGAAATCCCCAAGCCGCAGGTGGCTGGGAACCTCCTGCACTATGCTAAGTAGGCAGTTGACGTACCAAAGGCAGACGCCAGGAAGTCTTGTGTTTGCAGCGATTACGCCCGGAAGTTTGGTAATTTCGCTAGACCGGGGTCCAGCGACGGGAATCGTGTCTTGAATTCAGACAGGCGAACGACCGAGTTCCGATCGAAGAATCTCGATTTGCACTCGCAAACTCTTTCACAGTGAAAAAGAGCGATGGAATTTGGCGGTTAATCGAAAAAAGGAATACCGGGCAGCGCACGACGCTTTGTCATGCGCGTAGCCTGGTCAACAAGCCGGTGGCGCTGCTATTTTGTGTCGGGAGGATACTTCGGCGGAATAACGGCGTAGCCAGGCGCCGCCTCTTTAAGATTGTGGTCCAGCTTGGCGCTCACATCGCCCATCGCCCAGCGAATTCCCCCGCCCAACAAGTTCACGAAAAAGGGAATCTCCCAATTTTCCGGCCGGTCGCCGATCGCCGTATAAAACACCCGGCCCTTGCCGTGCATCCTCGCCCACGTCATTGGGTACGCCGGCCGCTGATATGGCTCACCCTTCATGCCCTTCGTCTCTAGCGTCAGAATCACGTGAATATCCGGCATGAAATCCTTCAGCGAATACCATTCGTCGTTAAAGCTCACCGGCGAGCTCACGCCTTCCAACCCGGGAAATTTCGGATCGTTGATGATCACATCGGTAGTCTGCAGTCGCGGATCGCGCCCGTGCAGGATGAATTCGCCGCCGACCATTCGCAAATAGGGATCGCTCTGCTCGCCGTGCGCGATGTACCGGTTCGCCAGATCCTTGGTGTCCGGCTCGGTGTGAAACGTGTCGCTGGCCGCGTGCGATCCCACATACCCGAGACCTCCATGCACCGCATCCAGAAACGCCTTCTTCCCGGCGGCTGTCATGGGCGGCTGCTTGTCGGTGCCCTCGGTCGTCAGATCGCCGGTCGTGAAGAAAAACGTCGCCGCATACGAGTGCAGCTCCGGCGAGTCAAAAATCCGCCCGTCCTTGGTGGCGTTGACGTCGAATCCATACTTCGCCCCCAACCCGCGCACGCACTTCTCCACCACGCTCGGATTTCCCGGCGAAGTCTTCACCACCGTATGCTCGAAACCCGACGATTTGGTGAACAGCAAAACCGATTTCTTGCTCGCCGCCGACAGCTTGCTCGACAAAGCCAACCCCGCGGTACCCATCGCAACGCTGCGAAGAAATTCCCTGCGGCTGGCTGCATCCATCGTCATGTTGTTTTTCTCCATGCTTTCCGCTCTTACGTTCTAACGTCCTTACCGTTCTAAAAAAGAAAACCTGTCATTCTGAGGGCATCCGACGAGGATGCCCGATCTCGGATTCCGGCGGGGCCGGAAAGAACCTCAACTGCGCAGACTCTACATATTCAGCAGTCGAGTCCCTTCACACGGTTCCCGCCGTCAGTGCCCCTCAACCCCATGCGCGCACCCCGGGAAACTCTCGAACGCATAATTGCCGTCCCACCCCAATTCCCTCATGCCTTGCTCCGACGAATAGTACGCCCCAACGATCCACTGTTTCAAATTGTCAAAGTGCTGCTGGCCCTCCCCGCTTGAGAAGTTCGTCAGCAATGCGACCTGCTCGTTAGCCATCAACCCGGCGAAGCCGCGCCCAAATTTTCTCTTCGCTTCCTCATCCATCGCGGCCAATGACGCAATAAATTCCTGCTGGTGTTCTCCAGTGTCCACGCTCAACAGCAGATCCACGAATCGATTCACCCCGGCCGCCGCCGATCCCGGCACTATCACTTCCGAAACCGCCGCCAGCGTTTTATCTTGCCCCGCGTCCAAAAACACAGGTCGCCACTCCACCGCCGCCAGCAGTTCCTCCCCGCGTTCGAGCATCACCTCATCCGTCAAATGGCGCCACATTGGATGCGAAGACGCGATCAGCGGCATAACCGCCCCAGCCGCCATCCCGCCCAGCAGTTTCTGGACAATCTCCCGGCGGCTGAGTTTCTTCTGTCGCGCAACATGCCCCGTCACGGTGCCCCCATCTCGCCACTCCACCCATCTCGCACTGCCATTTCGACCGTGATGGTATCACTCGCTCCAATGTCCGCAAAGCACCGGTCTCCACCTGGCGAAAGCCCCCTAATTTCAAAACCACGATTGGCTTTCCCTTCCGCACGTTCCAACAGGTTGTCGAACTCTCACCTCTGAATGGCAAATCGCATCCACGGAATACTTCTCCTTCCGCACTTCGCCCTCTTCACGCTACACTCCAGTCACTCTTCAAATCCAGGCAGCGCCACGCGCCACGACGAATGACAACTCTTTCGCCCGCCGGCCCATCCGCCAACACTCCGAATTTCCCGCGCCTCAGTCACCGCAGGTTCGCCGTGCTGCTAGTTTTTCTCGTCCTCTGCGCAATCCTTCGGTCCGCCATCGCGACTCGTCTCGACGACTTCACCATTGACGAGGGCTACCACATCGTCGCTGGAGTTTCCTACGTCCAGCGCGGCGATTTCCGCATCAATCCAGAACACCCTCCCCTCGTAAAGCTCTGGGTTGGCGCCATCGAATCCGCATTCGGTTTTCATCTCAGCCCCATCCGCGAAATTCACGATAAGCCCGACGAGCGTCACTTCGTCAACGACGACGTCTACGTGCATAACAATCCGGATGTCACCCAGCGCCGCGCCCGCGCCGCCATGTGGATTTTCAATGGCACTCTCCTCTTTGCACTCGGCTTCGCTCTCCGCCGCGTCTTCGGTTCCGTATCGGCTCTCGGCTCAATCCTTTTTCTCGTCATTGACCCCACAGTCGCCGCTCATCTTCCTGTTGTAATGACCGATCTTCCCGTTTCGCTTTGCTCTACGATCGCAATTGTCCTCGCGGGGCGAGCGTTCCGCGATTGGCGAGTCTCTGATTTCATCATCTCCTCCTTCGCTCTCGGACTGGCTCTAGCTTCAAAACACTCCGCGCCTATCTTCTGCGTAGTGCTCGCCGTCTTCGGCCTCGCCTGTGCCTTTTTCGTCCCGCGCACCGCCGCAAACGACTCCCGCCTCCGCCGATTGGCTCTCGTTTCGGCAATGCTTCTGGGAGCCGTGTTCATTCTCTGGAGTACCTACCGTTTCCGTTTTACGGAAAGTACTGCACAACAGGAAGTTTTTAATCGCCCTCTCTCCGAAAAAATCAGCGACCTTCATTCCTCTGGCTATCGCTTCGCTGTTACCAATCTCGCGAAGTTTCATCTGCTCCCGCGTGCCTATCTCTGGGGACTCGCCGACGTTGCTCGTGCCGGCCTCGAAGGTCGCATAGAATCTCGCCTTGTTTTCGGCCGTCCGTACTGGGGCAAGGGTCCGGCCTACTTTTTCCCAGGAGTGGTCACCGTCAAACTTCCTATCGGCCTGTCTCTGCTCGCGTTCGCCGGAATCTTTTTGTTCTTAGCGCGCCGTCTCCCTCCCGAATGGAAAATCCCTACGGCCCTTTGCCTGTTCGCCACCTTCTTCTTTTTCTTCGTCCTCGCTCGTGGTTCGACGTACGCCGGCATCCGCCACGCATTGCCCGCCGTCGTACTTCTTTCGACTTTCGCGGGTTTCGCCGTGCATGAGGCCTTTGCTGTGCGCGTCATGCTTCCCAAATTTGCCGCGGCCCTTGCGTTCGTTCTCGCCGCAATATCCGCGCTCCCCGTCCTGCGTCCCTGGGAGTATTACAATGAACTCGTCGGCGGTAAGGACCATGCCTATCTTTACTTTAACGACGAAGGAGTCGACCTTTCTCTGCGCTTCAAAGAAGTCGCTCACTACTACCACACCGTTCTCGAACCCCGCAGGGAAGCTCCGTTGATGCAGTACTTCACGTTTCTCGCGGAAGGGGACTATAGGAAGCTCGACTACATCGGCCGCGAAGGCCGCAGCGATGAGCACATTTACGACAGCCCCAATTTTACGGGGACGATCATAGTCGAAGCCAGACAACTCGGCCCGCGTGTCTTCGGCGATATGGCCAGTCTTCGCTCCGCTATTCCCATTACGCGTTTCGGCAACGCTGTTGTTTTCCGCGGCACGTTTGATGTTGGCGCGATTCTCGGCGCGGATCGCTACTGGGAGGGAATCCGCTCTCTGTATTCGGACAAACCCGATCCCGTCACCGCCGAAAAGTATTTCCGACGAAGCGTCGAACTCGATCCGTCCTGTTTTTGGGTTTTCATTATTCTCGGCAACATCTACGTCGGCCAGGGCGACCACGATAAGGCTCTACGCGCCTACCAGGACGCTCGCGATCATTCTCCAGCTGGCACAGTCTTCCGCCGCGAAATTGATGAACAACTTCATCAAATGGCTGCGCTCCCCGTCAACCAGGTTCGTCCCCTCCGCGACCCCGACGCCGAATGACCCGCGGCGCCAGCCCGTTGCCAGCGGAGCCGCATTTTCCGAAAGAAGTTCGCAGAGCCTGGTAGGTCGCGTAATTGGACATTGAGGCCAAATGTCCTTTTTGCACTTTGAGCTAGGCATATCGCCGATTTCTGCCCGCCTGCGGCGCTTGCAGTGCCTCCACATGCGTATTTAGACGGTTGCTCGGTACATCATTTCTCAACGCCTCTTCAACCATTTAGATCTCGCTGCTAAGATGACCGGCAACAGGCGGACGCATGCTACAGACCACCAACGATTTTATTTTGCAGTGGATCCGGAATTCCCGAAACGCCAAAGGGTTTCAACACGTGGACGACCCGGCGCTTATGTTGTTGATCGTGCGAAAAGTCATTTCCAGCCTTCCTGGAGAGAGCTTGCCGCGTCAGGAGGCCGAAGCCATTTACCGGAGTCTCCGGCGAGCTGCCGACGAATACAAGGCAGAGCACCCGGAAATGCAAATTTTCGGGGCCTACGACACGCCTCTAGCAAAGATCAAGCGGCTCTTGGATCAGGCGTCGCGCCGCTCACTGTAGCTCGTTAGTTACCGACAGCGTGCGTACTACGCGCAAGTTCTATGGAGTTTTTCGTCGCAATGCCCCACAATCGTCGCAATGACTTCTCAATTTTTGGTGCAGTTGGCCGATCAGCTCCGAAACCGCAAGACCCCTGCCTGCCGCCGCGCCATTCAACAAGTTCTCGGCTTGGTCTCGGCAAGATTTGAAGCTGGGCACTATCGCGGTCAAATCGATGCCGAATCGGAACTTCGTGTACTTGTCGAACAAGCTTGCGCAAGGATCTTAACGAAACCTGCTTAGACGACCTCCCCTCGCAAACCTCCAGGCCCCCCCTCACATTTCAGTTGTTCCGTTAGCGGACAAAGCGTAAGCTGGCCACTCCCCGCCCTGATTCTCCGAGCGAATCCATGTTTGGTTCGAACTTCCGTTGGCCCCTGCGTCGTAGCCGTCCGATTGCCGAACGGGTGTGGAATGCGTTGACTATCGGCGTGCGTCACGAGGTTCTCATTCGCGAAGGCTTTTCGGCCGACCGCACCTTCGGACTCTGTTCGAAACCATGGAAGAAGCTTTCGGAAGCGGAGCGCATCTGGTTGGCGACACCCCTCAGTCTCGATGAGATGACCCGCGTCGCTGCTGTTGAGATGCATCCTTCCAAGCCAGCGCTGACCGCTTTCCGTTTCCGCCTTTTGAATCTGTTCAGCATCCGAACGCGGCCTTAGCCGCTCCCTTAATCTTCACGATAGAAATATCCCGTCGGCTCTTTCACTTTGACGTGCTTCCGTTCGCTTGCTAGCATCCGTTCGCGCCATCACCCATGCACAGATCCGGGGATCTCCATGCCTGCTGACAAAAACTCCACCTTCGACGTACTGATAGTCGGTTCCGGCGCCTCCGGAGGCTGGGCCGCCAAGCGCCTCGCCGCATCCGGCCTCAAGGTCGCCATCGTCGAAGCCGGCCGCCCGCAATCCGACAACAATTTCAACGAGCACAAGCCCGCCTTCGAGCTCACATATCGCAACATGGCCGAGCAGACTCTGCGCAAGACCCGTCCCATCCAATCCAAATTCGATGTCTGCAACGAATACACCCAGGACTGGTTCATCAACGATTTCGACGAACCCTACACCGCTCCCGCCGACAAGCCCTTTAACTGGATGGGCCGCCTGCGCATGACCGGCGGCCGCACCAACGTCTGGGGCCGCGTCAGCCTTCGCTTCAGCGACGCCGACTTCCAAGCCGCCTCGAACGACGGCTACGGCGAAGACTGGCCGCTCCGCTACAAAGACATCGCGCCCTACTACGATCTGGTCGAAAAATACGTCGGCGTCACCGGCATGGCCGAAGGGCTCGAGCATCTCCCCGACGGCCAATTTCAGCCGCCCATGCCGCTCACTTGCCAGGAGTCGTTCTTTCGCGATGGCGTCAAAAAAAAGCTGGGCCGCACGGTCACGCTCGCCCGTTCGGCAAATCTTACTCGACCTATCAACGGTCGTGGCGCCTGTCATTACTGCGGCCCGTGCGAGCGCGGCTGCGTCACCCATTCCTATTTCAATTCCGCGTTCACTACCGTTCCTGACGCAATCGCGACCGGTAAGTGCACCCTGATTTCCAACGCCATGGTCCACAAAGTCTTGATGGACCCGGCAATCAACCGCGCCCGCGGATTGGTCTACGTCGATCGCATCACTCGCCAGTCGCGCGAACTATCCGCTCGCGTCGTCATTCTCTGCGCCCAATCCCAGGAGTCGGTTCGCATCCTCCTCAATTCCGCCACCCGCGAATATCCTAACGGCCTGGCCAATTCTAGCGGCGTCCTCGGACACTATCTCACCGCCCACGTCCGCAGCGGCGGCGGCAGCGGCGATTTCCCGGCGATGGGCGGAAGCCATCGCCTCGGCACCGCGGTGAAGCCGGTGGGCATCTACGTGGCGCGCTTCCGTAATCTCAAAGGCCAGCCGCGCTACAATAAATTTCTTCGCGGCTTCGGCTATGAAGGCGAATCCAACCTCGACTTCAACTTGCAAGCCCCAGGCTTCGGCGCCGCGTTCAAAAAAGCCGTCCTCGAACCGCGCTCCTCCCTCAACGTCACCGGCTTCGGCGAAGTCCTCCCCCGCTGGGACAATTTCGTCGAACTCGATCCGCAGGTGAAAGACGCCTTCGGCATCCCGGTCCTGAAGATTCACATGTCCGACGGCGAAAACGAACGCGCCATGATCCAGGACATGGGCGACTCCGCCGGCGAAATGCTGGAAGCCGCCGGCGCCAAAAACGTCCGCACCTACGCCAACCCATCTGCCCCGCGCTGGGCGCTCCACGAAGCCGGCATCGCCCGCATGGGCGCCGACCCCAAAAAATCCGTCCTGAACCAATTCCAGCAAACCCACGACGTAAAGAATCTCTTCGTAATGGACGCCTCCGGCTTCACCTCCAATCCATGCCAGAACCCCACGCTAACGATCATGGCGCTATGCGTCCGCTCCTGCGACTACCTAATGGGCGAACTGAAGCGCACCCCGCAGCTGTGAGGCAGCGCCCGCTGTTCAGGGCCTCGAGGCCAAGGAACGTGCGATCGAGGGCCCACCGCTAGGCTCGAAACAATCCCAGCTTTTGTCACGCATAACTCCTTTACAATTAACACTTACAAAAGTGCCTGATAACAAAGGACTTCAAATCCTTTATCAGCAACACTTACGCTAAAAGGGGGGAGGGGGCCGGTTAGTGTTAACCAAACCAGCCGAACCTGTTTGTTTTAGCGTCACGGTCTATCGTAAACTGTTGATAATAAATATGTTAGTGTGTTTTATCGCCGAAGCCGATACACTGCGCAACCGTGAGGCGTCAATGACACAGAAATGGACCCAGCAGCCTCGCGATCCAAGTGCTCCCATAGATTGCGTGCCCTATATCTCGCCGCGGGCAATCCCAAATCCTTCCAGGTGTAGCTCACCTTCTGCTGGTGATCGTCCAGATTAAAAATTGCTACGTACCCGTCATCTCCGGATTCGCTCTTGGCTGTCCACACCACTGTCGTGGGCATCGAAATCACTGGACGATTTTCTTTCGAGTGCTGATCCAACTCGATGAGTTCCGCATTCGATAGCAGCGAAGTGGTCCACGCATCATTGGACGGCAAGTTGCCGCCGATCATCAGCGGCGATCGGAACATGCTCCACAGCGTCAGCAGCGTGCGCTGTTCGTCATGTGTGAGGCGCGTCTGCCGCGCTTTGCCCCAGCCGGGAGCTGGACCTAAGTATCCAATCGGCAGCATGTCCGCATCGGGCCAGCCACCGGGTTGCGCCATGCCGGCCCATTTGGCGATGCGCGGAAATTGGTCGCCCAGGCCTTGCGGATAATCAACCGTGCTGTGCCACAAGTCCCACACGTCATCCGAGATGCGCCAGGCTTGCGCGTACTGACGCATCTCGTCCACTTTTTCGATGGGTGCGGCCCCGGGCGAGAGGCTTAGCGCGATCGGTCTTCCGGTCTTGCGCAACGCCGTGCTCAGCATGCGAATCTCCTCGCCTTTGTAGGGGCGGCTACTGATGCAATCGACTTTGATGAAGTCCACCTCCCAGCTGGCATAGAGGCGGGCGATGGAATCGTAATAGGCTTGCGCCGCGGGCTTGGAGGTGTCCAGCCCGTAATTGTCGAAGTTCCACGGGCATGTGTCGGACGTATCCGCGGCGTCCGCCGCGTGATAAGACGAGCCTTCGATCGGGAGATTTTTTTCGACGGCTTGTTTGGGAATGCCGCGCAAAATGTGGATGCCAAATTTCAAGCCTAACGAGTGCACGTAATCCGCGATGGGTTTAAAACCGCTGTTGTTTGTAGAGGAAGGGAAGCGAAGGATC
>Ga0066789_10000773_pt1 | contig 13485 bp, 11 predicted proteins | sample OrgsoiDNA2013049_FD_70960 | JGI IMG/M metagenome (GOLD analysis project Ga0066789, IMG submission 70960) | Permafrost soil microbial communities from the Arctic, to analyse light accelerated degradation of dissolved organic matter (DOM) -... | ecosystem: Environmental > Terrestrial > Soil >...
AGGAGCGACGCGCGCGCTCCCCAGATGACGCGCGATGCCACGTCGCGTCCGATCTCGTCGGTGCCGAACAAGTGCGCCGCGGTCGGCGCCTTGCGCACCTCGGTCCAGGACGTCTGCAGGGGATCGTGCGGCGCGAGGGTCGGCGCGAATAACGCGATCACGACAAAGGAAACGACGACGGCGAGTCCGAGCATGGCGCCATGCCGGTGCTTCAGGCGACGCAGCACGCGCTGCCGCGGAGTAAGTTCGCGCAGCGCGGGAATGTCGGCGGCCAGCGTTGCCACTAGGTTGCCACCTGAGTTGCCACCTGAGCTGCCAACGGGGCTGCCATTCCGAGCTACCCTCTCAGCCGCGGATTGACGACGAAGTACGCGAGGTCGGCGAGCAGGTTGAGCACGATGTACGCGGTAGCGGTGAACAGCACCACACCCTGCACCACGCTGTAGTCGCGATTGAACACCGCGTCGACGATCAGCTTGCCGAAACCGGGAATGCTGAACACCTGCTCGGTCAGCACCGCGCCGGAAAGGAGCGTCCCGAACTCGAGCGCGCCGAGCGTGATGACCGGGATCAGGGCGTTGCGCAGCGCGTGCTTGAGAATGACGACACGCTCGTCGAGGCCCTTGGCGCGGGCGGTGCGAACGTAGTCGGAATTGAGCACCTGAAGCATCGCGCTTCGAGTGTGCCGCATCAGAACCGCGGCGATGGCATTGCCGAGCACGAAAGCAGGCATGATCATCGAGGCGAGGTTGGCCTTGAGGTCTTCGAAGGGGCTCACGTAGCCGGACGCCGGCAGCCAGCCGAGCGTCACCGAGAAGAACAGGATCATCATGATGCCGAGCCAGAAGTTCGGCGTCGAAAGCCCCCACAGCGCGAACACGTTCGCCGCATAGTCCCAGAAGGTGTCCTTGTAGACCGCCGAGACGATGCCGGCGGTCAATCCGATGACCAGCGCGATGACGATCGCCAGCAGCGCAAGCTCGAGCGTGACCGGCAGCTTTTCGAGGATCAGCTCGAGCACCGGCTTCTGGATGCGCACCGATTCACCGAGATCGCCCTTGAGCACGCCGCCGGCCCAGTACAGGTAGCGCATGGGCAGCGGATCGTCGAGATGCAGCTTCTCGTGCAGATGCGCGACGACGCTCGGGTCGCGGTCTTCGCCGGCAAGAATAATTGCCGGGTCGCCGGGCAGCAGCTGCTGCAGGCCGAAAATCAGGATCGAGACGAAGAACAGCGTCGGGAGAATGGTGGCGAGACGCTGGATGAGATAGGTGCCCATGGGGTCGTATTTTCGTTTTGAGGCATAGGGACGAATGGTGCCGAAATACCGCGCCGGTTCCGCACCACATTCGTCGTCCCCGCGAAAGCGGGGACCCAGTGGCGTTCGCACAAAAGCCACTGGATTCCCGCTTTCGCGGGAATGACGAGCTACATCTTCAATCCCTGCAAGCGCACCAGCCCATCCGGAATCGTGCGCAGTCCCGACAGCTTGGCAGTGTGCGCCCATAGCCAGTGGCGGTGAAAAAGATAAACGATCGGGCGGTCCTTGAGCACGATGGCGGCGATCTGCTCGTAGATTTTCTTGCGTTCGGCCGGATCGGCCGCGGTTCGCGAGCGGTTGAGCAGATCGTCGACCTCGGGCTTGCAGTAGCCCGCGTAGTCGAGCGGCGCCTTGCAGAAATCGAAGCTGTACAGGTTGCCGTCGGGATCGGCGCGGCCGCTCCAGGCGAGGACGTAGGCCTCGAACTGGCCCTTGTCGGCCATGTCGAGCGAGGTCGCGAATTCGGTCGACTGAATCTTGACTTCGAAGCCGGCGTCCTTGACCATCGCCTGCACGATCTGGGCGATCTTCTGCGCATCCGACGTGGTGGGAGTCACCAGCGTGAAGCTTGGATTGGTCACGCCGGCCTCGGCCAGCAGCGCCTTGGCGCGGGCGACGTCGCGCTTCGGGATCGGGACGTTCTTGGAGTAGTAACCGTTGCTCGGCGCCACCCACTGGTTGCCGACGTCGGCCTCGCCGTCCATCGCCACCTGCACGATGGCGTCACGATCGAGTGCGAGCTCGAAGGCTTCCCGCACCTTGGCCTCCTTGCCGAGGGGATTTTTTTGCGAGAGATCGCTTTTTCCGACGTTGATGGTGATGCCCTGATAGCCGATCTCGGTGATCTTGGCGACCTTGAAGCGGCTGTCGGTCTTGAGCGACGGCACGTCGGAACCCGCCATGCGCTCGATGATGTCGAGCTGACCCGAGCGCAGATTGGCGAGGCGGACGGTGGAGTCGACGATCGGCAGGTAGACGACCTTGTCGAGATGGATCTCGGCCTTGTTCCAGTAATTCGCATAGCGCTCGAGCACGATCCGGTCCTGCGCGACGCGCTCGACGAAACGGAACGGTCCCGAGCAGATGGGCTTGGCGCCGAACTTGTCGCCCTCGGCCTGCGCTGCTTTGGGCGAGACCATCATTCCCGCGCGGTCGGCGAGCGCCGCCAGCAGCGGCGAGAACGGCGCCGACAAATTGAGCCGCGCCGTGGATTCATCGACGACCTCGACGCTGGTCACCGGCGCCAGCTCGCCGCGGCGGTTGGAGCCGGCCATGTTCTTGTGCCGCTCGATGTTGAACTTGACCGCGGCGGCGTCGAATTTCTCGCCGTCGTGGAAGGTCACGCCGCGGCGGAGCTTCAGCGTCAGCGCCTTGTGATCGGCCGACCATTCGTAGCTGGTCGCGAGCTGAGGCACGATGTTGAGCTTGTCGTCGACGTCGAAAAGCTTGTCGCACAGCGCGGCGAACACCACGCGGCCGACAAAGGTCCGCGCCAGCGTCGGGTCGAGCACGTCCGGGTCCTCGGCCAATCCGAAGCGCAGCGTCTGGGCGTAGCCTGGCGCGCTCGCGATCGCGGCAAGCGCGGCAAAAAAAGCGATTCCGACGCGGGCGATCGGTGATTTCATGCGCATGTCTTATCTCCGGTGAGCAGGAAGTACGAGCGGGCTGAACTTCGCCGCGACAATCTTCTCAGTAGCACCCGGGCAATCGAGCCCGTTCATGACGATCCCGCCGACAAGCATGGCGCTGACGGCTCGCGACGAGCTCGCGCAACTTGTCCTTGCGCCATTTATCTTAGCGCCATTCGCGGTTCTCGTGCGCAACCGCGTCACCTGGCGCTCAACCGGCCGCGGTCGTCGAGCGGAACGCCGCCTGCAGGCGGACGAGTCGGGTATCGATCGCCGCGGCTTCGGCAATTGGCGCATCCGCCTGCGATGCGGCAATCTCGCGCCAGAAATGACACGCCACCGCATGACCGTCGTCGGCAATCAACGCCGGATCCTCCGCCTCGCAGCGCGCCTGCGCGTACGGACAGCGGGTGCGAAATCGGCAGCCCGATGGTGGATCGAGCGGACTCGGCACGTCGCCTTGCAAAAGGGTCCGCTGACGTCTCGCGCCGGGCCGCGGGATCGGGATCGCCGACAGCAGCGCCCTCGTGTAGGGATGCCGCGGACGCGCGAAGAGCTCGCGCTTTTCCGTGTATTCGACGATGCGGCCCAGATACATCACGGCCACCCGCGAGGCAATGTGCTTGACCACCGCAAGATCGTGGGCGATGAACACGTAGGACAGTCCCAGGCGCTGCTGCAGGTCCATGAGCAGGTTGATGACCTGCGCCTGGATCGACACATCGAGCGCCGAAACGGGCTCGTCGCAAATGATGAGCCGCGGCTCGACCGCGAGAGCGCGCGCGATGCCGATCCGCTGCCGCTGGCCGCCGGAGAATTCGTGCGGATAGCGCTGCGCGTGCTGCGCGCTCAGGCCCACGAGCCCTAACAGCTCCGCGACGCGCTCTCTCTGTCGTCCGTTGGCGAGACCGTAAAGCGCTAGCGGCTCCGCCAGGGTCTGCTCGACGGTCATGCGCGGATTGAGCGATGCGTAAGGGTCCTGGAAAATGATCTGCATCGAGCGCCGTTGCGCGCGCAGCGCGCTCGCATCAAGCGCGAACAAGTCCTGCCCGTCGAACCAGACCTTGCCCGAGGTCGGCTCGATCAATCGCAGCAGGAGCCGGCCGGTGGTCGATTTGCCGCAGCCCGATTCGCCGACCAGCGCCAGCGTTTCGCCGGCAGCGAGCTCGAAGCTGATGCCATCGACGGCCTGCACCGCGCCGGTGTTGCGCCCGAAAAGTCCTCTGTGCACCGGGAAGTGCTTGACCAGATCCTGCACCCGCAGCAGCGTGTCGTCCGCGGCCGGGATCATTGCCGCGCCGCCATGTTCTCGTTCAGCGGCGCCCTCCAGCACGCCGACTCGTGACCGTTGCCGAGGTCGAGCAGCGGCGGCTCCTCGCGCAGGCAGCGCTCGATGGCGAACGGGCAGCGCGGGTGGAAGCGGCAGCCGATGACAGGCGCGAGCGGATTGGGCACCTGGCCCTCGATCGCGGCGAGCCGCTCCTGCTCGATGTCGAGTCTCGGAATCGAGCCCAGCAGCCCGACCGTATACGGATGCTGCGGCTCGGCGAACAGTGCCGCGACGCTTGCCCGCTCGACGATGCGTCCTGCGTACATCACCACCACATCGTCGGCAAGCTCGGCGACAACGCCGAGGTCATGCGTGATGAGGATGATCGCGGTGCCGGTTTCCTCGCGCAAGCTCCGCATCAGGTCGAGTATCTGCGCCTGGATGGTGACGTCGAGCGCGGTCGTGGGTTCGTCGGCGATAAGGAGCTTCGGCTTGCAGGCGAGCGCCATCGCGACCATCACCCGCTGGCGCATGCCGCCCGAAAGCCGGTGCGGGTAATCGCCGAAGCGCTGCTCGGGCGACGGGATGTGCACCCTCCGCAGCATTTCGACCGCCAGGTTCTTCGCCGCGTCGCGCTTCATCGGCCGATGGCGCAGGATCCCTTCGACGATCTGCTCGCCGACGGTCAAAACCGGGTTGAGCGAGGTCATCGGCTCCTGAAAAATCATCGAGATGCGATCGCCCCGAAGCTCCCGCATCGCTGCCGGGGAAAGCTTGAGCAGATCGACGCCGTCGAACAGGATTTCGCCGCCGGCGATCCGTCCCGGGGGCTGGGGCACCAGGCCCATGATCGACAAGGCCGTTACGCTCTTGCCGCACCCCGACTCGCCGACGATGCCGAGCGTGCGTCCCGGGTCGATCGAAAAGCTGATACCGTCGACGGCGGGAAACTCGCCTCCTTCGACCTGAAAAAAGGTCTTGAGCGCCCGGACCTCGAGCAAAACGCTCATTGCTCGCGGTGCATCCGGGCGGCGTGAAAGTTGAGGATCTCCGCCTCGATCGACGCGCGGTCGGTGACCCCGGTCGGACGCGCGCGTCCCGGAAGGCACGCGACAAAGGGCTGGTAGCGCTCGAGACTCTTGACGTATAGCCGCTGCAATTCCTCGATCGGCTCCGGATGATCATCGACGCGCAGATCGAGGAAGGGGTATGCCTCGGTGGTGCAGATGAGGAGCGCGACGGCCTGCTTGCCGCGCTTGTCGCCGCCCGCCGCCTCGCCGGCGATCATGGCGGCGATCAGTCGCTCGGCGAAGGGCAGGTCGCGCGCGGCGTCGAAGACCTGCGCCGTGTCCTCGATCACCTGCGGACCGGCGAGCATGTTTCCGGCCACCGAAAAGCCGTCGCCCGCGAGCTGCCCGCTCCAATCGAGGCACTGGATGCCGGTGTGCGCGGCGACGTTGCCCTCGGCGTCGACCAGATGGAACTGGCGATGGTCGCGCCCGGCATCGTCGGCCAGGAGCGAGCGCACCACGTCGGCGGGCGCTACGCCTTGCGACAGCAGCGCGAGGCCGCGCGTGCCGTAGAGCGGATTGAGCAACGCCTGCGTGGAAAGCGCACCGACGCCGCTGTGCGCGTAGGGGCAAAGCGCGCCGACGGCAAAAAAGCGGCTCGCGACGATCACGCCCAATGCGCCGCTCGGGTCACGCGCGACAATCGACCAGGTCATGAGCGGTTCTGGCCAGCTCCAGGTCCCTGCAATGGTTCAGTCCGGCGCATCCGAGGCGCGCCGGGCGGGTCAATCAAGGCAGGCGAAGGCGAGGACTTCAGCCGGGTCGTCCGCGAACGCATGGCCGAAGCTGACGTGGCCGCGCCCGCGCAGGACCAGCTCCTCGCGGCGCAAGGTGATCTCGGTCTTGCCCTCGACGGTGACCCAGGTTCCGTTGGAGCTGTGGTCGACGAGCACGAATTTGTCGCGGCGCCGCTCGATGTGGGCGTGCATTCGGGAAGCCTTGCGATCGGCGATGACGACGTCGTTGGTGATGTCGCGCCCGAGCGTCAGGCGCGACCGCGCCTCGCCGAGCTCAATTTCCCGCCCGGCGTGCGTCAACGTGACTTTGGCCGGCGCGACGGCGACCCGGGGCGACATCGAGGTCAGCTCTTCTTCCGACTCCGCCCAGGTCAGCTCGAACATGGCGACGTCCTGCTCCTTGCCGCGCAGCGTATGCGAATCCTGGTCGCGCGTTCGGGCGCGCATCGCCGGCGACAGCTCGGCGACGGTTTGCGCCGAGGTGAATATCTGCCCGCCGGTGGCAAACGCGGTCAGGCGCGCCGCGACGTTGACCGCGTCGCCGAATACGTCGCCCTCATCCTCGATCGTCGGCCCGGAATGAAAGCCGATGTGCATGAGGACCGGGGTGTCGCGCGGGGTGCGCTGCTTGGAGATCCGCAGCTGGACCTCGATCGCTGCCTGCGCCGCGGCATCGGCGGCGGGAAAGACGGCCAGGACCTCATCGCCGATGGTTTTCACCACGCGGCCGCCGAAGTCCACGCAAACGCGCTTCACGATCGCCAGGCAGCGGTCGATCGTTGCCAATGCATCCACATTCCCGAGAAATTCGTAGAGTTTGGTGCTGCCGGAAATGTCCGCGAAGAGGACGACGAGGTTGCGTGTAGTGGAGGCCATGCGGCAGTGATCGACCACGAATTGGACGCAGTATAAGGCAAGACCTTGGTGAACCGAGTTTCCGGAAGTGAATCTGAGCAGTATTCACGTTGACTTGGACCGGGGCGAGAGCCTAGTATTCCTCGCTGTCTGCCGCGCTGCTAACCGGCCTGCGTTCTCCGATATGAAAACTTCCTGGTTCGCGCTCGGATCCCTCATTTTCCTCGTCGCCGCGCCCTGTCTCGCCGCCGCCGCCGACTTCGGGATGATCACGCTCGTCGATGGCAAGCCCAAGGTCCTCCGTGGAACCGCCTGGTTCAACCTGTCCGAGGGCGTGCGTGTCCATGACGGGGACACGCTCGATGTCCCGGACAAGGGCCAGCTCCAGATCGAGCTGACCGACGGCGGCACCGTCAGCGTGGTCGGGCCCGGCGCCTTGTACGCGGCGTCGTTCGCGCCGCGTGATGGCAAGCAGGTCGCGGCCGCCGAGCTGTTTCTGACCCGCGGCTGGCTCAAGCTCGACACCAAGCCGCCCGGCGCCAGGGTACGAATTCGGACGCCGATGAACACCGTGACGGCCTCCGACGGGGCGGCGGTCGTGCATGTCACCGGCGACGCCGTCGAGATGTTCGTGGAGACCGGGGCGGTCAGGATGGGCGACGCGGGCAAGCCCGACGGCGCGGGAAGCGAAACGAAGGGCGGCGGCTTCATCGCTCGAGCCAACGGCAAGCCGGTCGAGACCTCCACGCGTGCGCCTGGACCGTTCATCGGCGCGATGCCGCGCGACTTCATGGACCCGCTGCCCAAGCGTGCGACCAAATTCGCCTCCGCAAGGCCCGACCCTGCACCGGACCGCGACGCGACGTTTGCCGAGGCGCAACCGTGGCTGACCGGCCCCTATCGCGTTGCGTTCATGAAGCGGTTCGAGCCGAAGCTCGCCGATCCGGCGTTCCGGACCGCGGCCGAGGCCAACGGCAAGGTTGTTCCGGAATGGACCGCGGCGGCGAAGCCCAAAGCCGAGCCTCCGCCTCCTCCTCCTCCGAAAGAGAAGGAAAAGCCCAAAGAGCCCGAAAGAACATGGCATTGGCCTTGGGAAACCCCTAAGAAATAGTCGCTTGAGCAACCCACCGGAGCACGAGTGAATCTAGTTTGGAAATTCAACGCTGCGCTGCTTGCGATCTTTGTCGCCGGCTTCGCCGTGGCGAGCTACGTTTCCTACCAAGTGCTGCAAGCGAATGCGCGCGAGGAGGTGCTGCAACACGCACGGATCATGATGGAAGCGGCGTCGTCCTCGCGCACCTACACCAATACCCAGGTCAAGCCGCTATTGGAGACCCAGCTCAAATACCGGTTTCTGCCGCAATCGGTGCCGGCATTCGCGGCCACCGAGCAGTTCAACGACATGCGCAAGAAGTATCCGGACTACAGCTACAAGGAAGCGACGCTTAACCCGACCAATCCGCGCGACCACACCACCGATTGGGAGGCGGAGGTCGTCAACATGTTCCGCGCCACGCCGACCAAGCTCGAGACCTTCGGCGAGCGGGAGACCGCCGAAGGACGGTCGATGTATCTGGCGCGCCCGATTCAGATCAAGGATCCGGCCTGTCTTGTGTGTCACAGCACGCCTGACGCCGCGCCGAAGACCATGATCGATACCTACGGCTCGGGTAACGGCTTCGGCTGGAAAGTGAACGAAATCATCGGCGCGCAGGTCGTATCGGTGCCGACAGCCGTTCCGCTGCAGCGCGCCAACTATGTCTTCAAGATTTTCCTGGTGTCGCTCGCGGCGATATTCGTCTTCACGATCATCATGCTCAATCTGATGCTTTACTGGTTCGTGACCCGGCGCGTGAAGCGACTAGCGCGGCTCGCCGACGAGGTCAGCCTCGGCAATCTCGAGGCGGGCGATTTTGTAACCCGGAGCCATGACGAGATCGGCACTCTGACCGAGGCGCTGGGTCGGATGAAGACCAGCATGGTGCAGGCAATCAAGATGCTCGAGGGCTAGGCCGAGTTGAGTCCCATGGCCGACCCTGCCACCATCGGGAAATACCGCATCGACAGCGTGCTCGGCAAGGGCGCGATGGGTGTGGTTTACAAGGCGTTCGATCCCGGCATCGAGCGCTCGGTGGCGATCAAGACCGTGCGCAAGGACCTGGTCGATCCCGACCTGGTCGAGCAGTCGATGGCGCGCTTCAAGAACGAGGCGCGGGCCGCCGGCCGGCTGCTCCATCCCAACATCGTCAGCGTCTACGAGTACGGCGAGGACGACGACAATGCGTTCATCGTCATGGAGTATGTCGAGGGCACGGGTCTTCGCGATTTCATGAACCGCGGCGCGAGCTTCGATCTGGCGCAGGTGGCAGCGGTGATGACGCAATTGCTGCAGGCGCTGGATTTCGCGCACGAGCGGGGCGTCATCCATCGCGACATCAAGCCGGCCAACCTGATCCTGACCGCGGCGGGGACGCTCAAAGTCGCCGATTTCGGCATCGCGCGCATCGATACCTCGAGCCTGACGTCGTTGGGCATGGTGATGGGCACGCCGTCCTACATGTCGCCGGAGCAGTGTCAGGGCCTGGTAGTCGATCGCCGCACGGACCTGTTCAGCGCCGGCGTCGTCTTCTACGAGCTGGTGGCGGGCGAAAAGCCATTCAGCGGCGCGCTCGAGACTATCGCCTACAAGATTTGTCATGAAGATCCGCGCCCGCCGTCGACGGTCTCGCGTCTGGCGCTGTCGCCGATGATCGACGCGGTGGTCGCGACGGCGCTGGAAAAAAATCCCGACGCGCGTTTTCAGAATGCGAAGGCGCTCTCGCGCGCGCTGAGGCAGGCTTGTGAAGCGGTCGCCGAAGCCACTGACGACCCGTTCGGGGCGACGCAGATCAACATGGCCGCGGTCAAGATGGAGCCCGAGGCGGTCGTTCCGGCGTGGGACGACACGGTGCTGCGCACGGTCGAGCGCCAGCTCGCGCACTATGTCGGCCCGATGGCGCGAGTGATGATCCGCCGGGCCGCCGACCAGACGACCGACGTCGACCAGCTTTACTCGCTGCTCGGCGAGAACATCAGCGATCCGGCGCGCCGCCAGAAATTCTTCGACGAAGGCAGCTCGACCGCCAATGCGGTGCGCGTCTCGAGACCGCCGGGCATGAGCACCGGCATGCGCGCTCGCGCCAATTCAGCGGCGCTGGAGCAGACTTTCGTCGATCAGACGACGATGCGCCTGGCGACGTATCTGGGGCCTATCGCGCGAGTGGTCGCTAACCGCGCCGCGCAGAAGGCGGTGACGCAGGATGAATTCGTGCACCTGGTCGCCGACCATCTCGGCGCGCAGGACCGCGGCGCGTTCCTGCGCGAGATTGGCTTCGACCGCTAGGCGGTCGATCAGCGGCTTCGACCGCTAGGCCGGTCGATCAGATTCGCTCGATAATCGCCGCGATTCCCTGGCCGCCGCCGATGCACATGGTGATGAGTCCGTAGCGTCCGCCGGTGCGCTGAAGCTCGTACATCGCTTTCACCGTAAGCAGGCATCCGGTGGCGCCGATCGGGTGCCCGAGCGCGATCGCGCCGCCGTTCGGGTTGACCTTGGCCGCATTCATGCCGAGCTCCTTGCTCACGCCGAGCGCCTGCGCAGCAAAGGCCTCGTTGGATTCGATGACGTCCATCTGGTCGAGCTTCAGCCCCGCCTTGGCGAGCGCGCGAGGCACCGCGCCGACAGGCCCCAGGCCCATGATCTTCGGGTCGATGCCGGCGTGGCCGTAGGCGACCAGGCGCGCCATCGGCTTGAGGCCCTTTTTCGCCGCCACCGATTTTTCCATCAGCACCACTGCGGCGGCCGCGTCGTTGAGACCTGACGCGTTGCCCGCGGTGACGCTGCCGTTTTCCTTGATGAACACCGCCTTCAGCTTCGCCATGCCTTCGATGGTCGAATCGCCACGCACGTGCTCGTCGGTATCGAATTGCGTCGGCCCCTTCTTGCTTTTGAGCTCGATCGGCAGGATCTGGCTCTTGAAATGGCCGGCGGCAATCGCCGCGGCGGCGCGTTTGTGGCTCTCGACAGCGAACGCATCCTGCTGCTCGCGCGAGATGCCGCACTTGGCGGCGACGTTCTCGGCGGTGACGCCCATGTGAATGGTGTCGAACGGGTCGGTCAGTGCGCCGACCATCGCGTCGAGCATCTTGGTGTCTCCCATCCGCGCGCCCCAGCGCTGCGTCAGGTTCATATACGCGGCGCGGCTCATGCTCTCTACGCCGCCGGCGACCGCCGCGTCGACGTCGCCCAACAGGATGTACTGCGACGCGCTGACGATCGCCTGCAAGCCGCTGCCGCACAAGCGATTGAGAGTGAGCGCGCCCGTTTCGTGCGGCAACCCGCCATTGACGCAAGCGACGCGCGACAAGTACATGTCTTTCGGCTCGCTGTGCAGCACGTTGCCGAAGACGCACTGGCCGATGTCGTTGGGATCGACCTTGGCGCGGGCGACCGCCTCGCGCACCACGCGCGCCGCGAGCTCCGTCGGCGCGATATCCTTCAGGCTCCCGCCGTAATCGCCGATGGCCGTGCGCACGCCGCTGAGGATGACGACTTCGCGTTGCTCGCTCATGATTTGTCTCCGTATTGAAGCCCGATTATCCTGCGATTCGAGCACGCGCGCATCTGCGCGCCGACGCAGCGTTCGATTCGTCAGTGCCGGCTAGGGATGCGCGAGCGACTGGCTGACCCGGTAGAGCCCTTCGAGCACCAGATTTTCATGCAATTCGAAGGGGATGGTCAGCCGCGGGCTCAAGGCGCGCGCCGCGCCGCCCGAGAGCAGGCAAGTCAGCCCCGGTTCGCCCGCCAGTCGCATGTGGTAGAGCCGCTCGATCGCGCCCGCCTGCGCGTGCTGGCAGCCGCTGGTGATCGCATCGACCGTCTGCGTCGGATTGTCGACGTATTCGCCGTCGGAATCGGGCAGCGTCGCCGTGTTCTCGTGCAGCGCGCGTAGCATCAGTCCGACGCCGGGCAGGATCACGCCGCCCTTGAACTCGCTCGCGGCAGTGAGGAAGTCGATCGTTGTCGCGGTGCCGCAGACGACCACCAGCGCCGGTTTGCCGTCCAGCAATTCGCGCGCGCCGATCAGCGCGGCCCATCGGTCGCTGCCGAGCTGCGCCGGATTGCGATAGAGATTGACGATGCCACATTGCTCGGCTTGCGGGATCAGCCAATACGGCGCCGGCGCATCCGACCACACTTCGAGCACGCGGATCATCGTCGATCGCACGCGCGTGCCGGCGACGTTGGAAATGATGATTTGCGCCGGCGCGCGAAATTTCGCGAACTGAAGCGCGAGTGCCGGAATTTCGGCGAGGAGCACATGGCCCGACTCCAGCCGATTCTCGCGCGCGCCGCCACTCGAGCCATTGCGGAACAGCCCCCATTTCAGGAACGTGTTGCCGATGTCGATGAGGAGATTGTAGTCGGGCATGGCGGCGGAAGCGCGACGAAGACTACGCGGAAGCAGCGCCGCCGAATGCCGGCCCCAGGGGCTTGAGGCGCAGTCCTTTGCGCAAGCGCGACCACTGGAACATCGTCGGATCGGCCTTGGCCGGACCGGGCGCCACGACCACCAGCACTTCGCGGGCAATCGGCTCGAAGTCGGCGCGAAAATGCACCGAGCTCTTGAGCGCGAGGATGCGCTGCGTTTTCGGTTCGATGCCCACGTGTCGAAACATTTCCTGGTCGGCGGCCTGGCATTTGCGCGATGCGAGCACCACGCGCACGCCATCTTTCTCGAGCACCGCCATCGGCCCGAGGTCCATGCGGAAGCCCGAGAACATCGGCCCGGTGCAGGTGAATTTTCCGTCCGCCACCCGCTCGACGGTGAACTCGCCGGCAAGCGGCGTGTGACCTTTCACGCCCGAGATCTCGCCGAGCTCGAATATCGCCTTGCGACCGGCACCGATGACGTGCGCCTTGGCCGCGGATGCCGGATCGATCAGGAGGCCCAGCACCGACCCCGGCGCGCGGCAGGCGAGCAGGGCGGCGAGGAGGCCCGTCGTGTCGCCGTTGCCGCCGGCGCCCGGATTGTCTTGCGTATCGGCGAGCACGACCGGGGCGCCCGGCTCACCGCGCTGCATCGCGCGCGACACGGCGGCTTCCGGCGTGAACAGCTCCATCGAGAACTCGCCTTCGGCGTCGGCAATCGCATGGGCGAGCGACGCGGTCGCGGTCTGCACCCGTGCCGTGTCGGGACCGTAGCCCAAGACCGCCATCCCGCATTCCGGAAAATCCGCCATCGGAAAACCGGGCGTGAACGAAAGCACGGCGTCGTGCTCGCGCTCGAGGCGTGCGAGCATTTCGTACAGGCTCTTCGCCGGCTCGATAAGCGTGCATTGCGACGGCAGCCCGGTGAGAAAATCGAGCGTGCGAAACGATTTGGCCGGCACTTTGCCGGCGACCAGCGTGCGTTGGAGAAGCTGCGCGGCACGTTCGCCGCTCGCCGCCATGTCGACGTGCGGGTAGGTCCGGTAGGAAACGAATCCGTCGCAGTGCTTGATCATTGCCTGTGTAACGTTGGCGTGCAGATCGAGGCTGGCGACGATCGGAACGCGATCGCCC
>Ga0066789_10000774_pt1 | contig 13476 bp, 13 predicted proteins | sample OrgsoiDNA2013049_FD_70960 | JGI IMG/M metagenome (GOLD analysis project Ga0066789, IMG submission 70960) | Permafrost soil microbial communities from the Arctic, to analyse light accelerated degradation of dissolved organic matter (DOM) -... | ecosystem: Environmental > Terrestrial > Soil >...
CAGAGCCAGGAAAGCGGCAATGATGAGCATACCGCCGTGAAATCCGCCGCCGGAGCTTCGCTTCGCGCCGATTATGTACGGGCCAAAAAAACCGCCCAGGTTGCCGAAGGAATTAATCAACGCAATGCCGGCTGCGGCGGCGGTTCCGCTCAGCAACGAGGTGGCAGTCGCCCAGAACGGGCCCTGCATAGAAAATGTTGCCATCAGCCCCACACTGACGGCCGCCAGTGCGGGCACAATGGAATGCGTGTAAGCCGCCAGCAACAATGCCGCGGCAGCGGTCAAGGCTGAACCCGCCAGATGCCAGCGGCGCTCTCCGGTCTTGTCGGAGTGCGTTCCCACCAGCACCATTCCGATGGCCGCCGCCGCATAGGGAATGACCGAGATCACGCCAATCCCGAGATTCCCTGCCGCCGACAGGCTGTGGATGAAATTGGGAAGCCACAGAACAATGCCGTAGCCGGAAGTGGTCAGGCCGAAGAACACGACGGTTAGAAGCCAGATCCGCCAGTTCACGAATGCTGACCAGACATCGCTGCCGGTAATCTTTGCCTGCTGCTCGCGCTCGCTGTCCAGGGTCGCTACCAGCCACAGCTTTTGCTCAGAGGGAAGCCATTTGGCCTCCTGGGGATGATCTTTCAGGCTATTGAAGACCACCACGGCCAAAACGACGGCCGGTAAGCCTTCCAGCACGAACAACCACTGCCATCCTGCGATCCCGAACTGATGCAATCCGAGGAGCAATCCGGATAGCGGGCCACCGATTACTCCGGCCAGCGGATTCGCGGTCATGAACCAGGCCACCGCTCGCGCCCGGGCCCCCCGGGGAAACCAGTTACGCAGGTAAAGAATCATGCCGGGGAAAAACCCCGCCTCGGCCACGCCCAGAAGAAAACGCAGCGTATAGAATTCCCGCGGGGTGCTGACCAGAGCCATGCTGCATGAGATCAACCCCCAGGCGACCATGATCACGGTAATCCATCGTCGCGCACCGACCCGGGCCAGCATCAGGTTGCTGGGCAATTGGAAGAAAAAATATCCAGCAAAAAAAATCGCAGCGGCCAGACCGTAAACTTTGTCGTTCAGCCCCAGTTGCTTCTGCATCTGCAGGGCGGCAAATCCCACATTGATGCGGTCGAGAAACGCGACAATGTAGAGCAGGAAGAGAAACGGCAACAACCGCCAAAGCAGCTGGGAGACAGTTTTCTTCTCCAACTCGCTTTCCAGTTCGCTGGTGGGGAGGGCGCTCACGTTGGCGAGCATCAGGATACTACTGTCGGGCGCTTCAGCGCGGCAATGATTTCAGAGACTATCTCCTCCGGACTGCGATCGATGGGGACGGTGATGGCATCCGATTCATCGATGTCCGGTTCTTCGAGCGTCTCCAGTTGGCTGGCAAGTATTTTTTCATCGGCAAAATGGCCGTAGCGAGAACGGAGCCGCTCTAGGAGTTGCTCGTAATCGCCCTTGAGAAACACAAAGCGCACCGATCCGGCGCGGAGTTGGTCACGATAGCTGCGTTTGAGCGCGGAGCACGCTAGCACGGCATTTTCTCCGGCAGCATTCCATCGCAGAATAGCGGCGCGCATGGCCGCAAGCCAGGGCGCGCGATCAGAATCGGTGAGCGGAATTCCGCGGCTGATTTTGTCTATATTTTCCGCTGGGTGAAAATCGTCGGCGTCGGCAAACTGCCAGCCGAGTTCCTGGGCAAGCAAAGTCCCGACCGTGGTTTTGCCTGCGCCAGCAACCCCCATCACAATTAGGACCAATCGCGCCTCCATATGACAACTGCCGCAGAACGGGTATTGTCACACATTCTTTTCTCAACTTCTCGTGATGTCGTCTCGGCGAAGTTCGCAGAGTGGTAACATCTTCGGTCACACTGACTTCCATGGCACAGCCGCTGCAAAAAATCATCTCCGATTTTGATCCAGGCAAATCCCTCGGCCAGGCTTCGACCATCCCCGGCGCCTGGTACACGGACGAACGCATCGCCGAACTGGAGCGCGAGACGGTTTTCAGCCGCACCTGGCAAATGGTCGGACGAGCCGAGCAGGTCACCGCGCCCGGGCAGTACATCACCGCGGAAGTGGCCGGCGAACCCGTTCTAGTTGTCCGAGGACAAGACAGCAAGCTGCGTGGTTTTTTTAACGTCTGCCGCCATCACGCCGCTGCGGTGATGACTGAGCCTTGCGGCACAGCGGCGCGGTTGCAGTGCCCGTATCACGGGTGGACGTATGGTCTCGACGGATCGCTCAAGGGCGTTCCCGATTTTGAAGGCGTCGAGAATTTTGATCGCAAGAAAAACGGTCTGGTTCCGCTCAGCGTTGGCGTCTGGGAGAAGTTTGTTTTGGTGCATCTTGACCCTGACCCTATGCCGTTGGAGGAATATCTCGGCGAGATGGTCGAGCAGTTCAAACCGCTTCGTCTCGATCAACTTCATTTTGCCGGGCGGCGGGAGTTCATTATCGACTGCAACTGGAAAGTGTTCGTCGATAACTACCTCGACGGCGGCTACCACGTGCCGTATCTGCACAAAGGTCTGAATAGCATTCTGAATTACGCGAATTACACCATCACCAACGGCCCGCGCTTCTGCCTGCAATCCAGCCCGATTGACGCCGCCGGCGGCGAGGTCATGACTGCCAGCGTGCGACGGGGACAGGCGCTCTACTACTGGCTCTATCCCAACTTCATGCTGAACTGGTACGAGGGTTATCTGGATACGAATCTGGTCCTGCCCCTGGGCATCGACAAGATGAAAGTAATCTTCGAATTTTACTTTAGCGATGTTGGCCAGACAGCAGAAGAGAGAAACAACAAGAGCATGGATGTGAGCGAGCGTATTCAGGATGAAGACCACTCCATCTGCGTCTCCGTGCAACGGGGATTGAAGTCGCGGGCGTATGGCGCGGGGAGATTGTCGGTGCGGCGCGAAGCCGGGGAAAACCTATTTCACAAACTGCTGCACGCGGACTTGAGCGCGGGAGTATTTTCCGAGAAATAGGCCCGAGCTAGCTTTCCAGTTTGAAAACCCTCTCCATCCTCATCCACTTTTCCCCCTTTTTCGCCTGCGGAAGCGCCTTCTGGAATTCCCACATCAGTTCTTCCCACTCTTGCACCTTGGGATTGCGCTTGTCGGCTTTGGCTTTTTTGTCGAACGTGAAGCTGTCATTCACATCCATGATCATGAACATGCGCGTGCTCAGCAGATAAATCTCCATGTCTTCTATTCCTGAATCTTTAATGCTGTCGATGATCTCAGGCCAGACTTTCTCGTGGTATCGCTTGTATTGGGCGATCAGCTTGGGATCGTTTTTCAGGTCGAGGGTGAGGCAGAAACGTCGGCTCATGGTTTGTCCTGTGGAAGAAATTTCTAGGTCAGCGCCCGGTCCAGGTGCACGTAGCCACCGTCCACAAAAATATGCTGGCCGGTGATGTGTCCCGCCCGGGCGGAAAGCAGGAATACTACCATTGACGCGATCTCTTCCGGCTTGGTCATTCGTTTTCCGAGGGGAATTTTGGCCAGAACGGTATTGAGAGCTTCCTCTGGATTCGGGAAGGTGTCGAGCCATTGCTGATACAGCGGAGTCATGACCTCGGCCGGAAGAATGGCATTCACACGGATTCCATAACCCAGCAACTCCGCCGCCCATTCCCGCGTTAATCCAAGGATTCCGCCCTTCGCGGCTACGTATCCCGAGGTTCCGCTCTGGCCGGTAACCGCGGTCTTTGAGCTGATGTTGACAATGTTCCCGCGGGACTGCTTCAGATAGGGCAGCGCGTAATGCGCCATGTTGTAGTAGTGCAGCAGATTGCGTTCGAGCGATTCCACGAACAGCACAGGGCTTCCGTGCTCCAGGCCAATTTTGTCGTTGACCCCTGCGTTATTTACCAGTGCATCCAGCCGTCCCCACTTTTGAATCGTCCGTTCAATGGCGGCCTTGCAGAATTCCGGGGAGGAAAGTTCTCCGACGATCAACTCGCTTCTCAGTACTTCGGATTGTGTCTTCGCGCCGGCTTGTGCATCGCGGTCCAAAATGACCGGGATCGCACCTTCAGCTGCTACAGTTCGCACAATCGCCGCGCCGATGCCTTTGGCGCCGCCGGTGATCAGGACAACTTTGTCTTTCAGTTGCAGGTCCATAGGGTCTCGCATTCGCAGCACGCGGCGCAGGCCAACAGCCAACCCCAGCGGCTGAAGCCGGGTCCAATCGGAGTTCCGTATCGGCATGAGTGAACTCGTGCCCTTCCCGGCACATCGCGGGAGTTCTCCCTCAAATCCCGATCCCAAGATTCGCTCAGCCGTGCAGATTCATAAAGCCGCCGTCCAGCGGATAATCTACGCCGGTAATGAATCCCGCCGCATCCGAGCATAGAAATAGCGCCAGCGACGCCACTTCTTCGGGCTCTCCCATTCTGCCGATGGGCTGCGTCTTCGCCAGCTTGTCATACATTTCTTGTTCGCGGCCGGGATAAGTCTTTCGCAGATATCCATCGACGAACGGGGTATGCACTCGTGCCGGAGAAATGCAGTTGCAGCGAATGTTGTAAGCGATGTAGTCGCGGGCGACCGAATAAGTCATGGCGATCACGGCGCCCTTGCTGGTTGAGTATGCAAAGCGGTCCGCGAGTCCGGCGGAACCCGCAATCGACGCCATGTTCAGGATGACACCGCCGCTGGCTTTCATGTGTCCGATGCCGGCGTGAATGCAGTTGTACATGCCCTTCACGTTGACGCGGAGAATCCGGTCGAAGTCCTCTTCACTGGTGCTCTCGGCATTACCGATGTGCGACACTCCGGCATTGTTGACCAGAACGTGGAGGCTTCCCTGCCGCACAATCTCGCCGAATGTTGACCGGACTTGCTGCTGGTTGCTTACGTCGCAGGCGTGCGCCGACGCGGTTCCGCCGGCGCCGGCAATTTCAGCGGCAACCGCCGCAGCGTCTTGCTCGCTAATGTCCAGGATGCGGGCCGCAGCCCCGTTGGCCGCGAATTTCAGCGCGATCGCGCGGCCGATGCCACTGCCGCCGCCGGTGATGACCGCAACTTTGCCGTCCAGCCGAAACTCGTTTGTAGGTGCCTTTGCGCTCAGAGCGAAACTCCTCGCTTCCATGGGATGAAATCTTCCTGGGTCTTCTGTTCGGCTTTAGTGCGAACTTCGCCGCTAGCCACCTTGATCACAAGTTCAAGGACTTTTTCTCCCATCTGCGCAATGGTGGCGTCGCCCGCTATGATCGCACCGGTATCGATATCAATGATGTCGGGCATGCGCTCGACGAGCTTGCTATTGGTGGACAGCTTGACGACTGGCGCGATCGGATTCCCCGTCGGGGTTCCCAATCCTGTGGTAAACAAGACCACACTCGCGCCCGCGCCGACTTGCCCTGTCACGCACTCCACATCGTTCCCCGGCGTGCACTGCAGATTTAATCCCGGCATCGTCGAGTACTCGGGATAGTCCAGCGCCGCGGTCACCGGAGACGTTCCGCCTTTTTTCGCCGCTCCTGCCGATTTCATGGCATCGGTTAACAGACCGTCGCGCATATTTCCCGGTGAAGGATTCATGTCGAAACTTGCGTGCACAGCTTTGGCCCGCGCGGCATAGTCCTGCATAAGTTTGATAAAGCGGTCGGCGACTTCTGTGCTCGACGCGCGATTGATGAGTTCCTGCTCTACGCCGCACAGCTCGGGAAACTCGGAAAGAATAGTTCGGGCGCCCAGCGCCACCAGCAAATCAGAAGTGTGGCCAATCGCCGGATTGGCCGAGAGACCAGAAAAACCGTCCGACCCTCCACACTTCAGGCCAACGCACAAATGAGAAAGATCGGCAGGAGCGCGACGCGATTGGTTCGCTTGCACCAGTCCTTCGAAGGTTTGCCGAATCGCATCGGAAAGCATGGCAAATTCCGAACCGCTCTGTTGCTGCTCCAGGATGAATAATGGCTTCGATAAATTCGGATTGCGCCGGCGAATCTCCTGACGCAGGATTCCGGCTTGCGCGTGCTGGCATCCCAGGCTGAGAACCGTGGCCCCGGCAACATTCGGATGATTGATATAACCGGCGACCAAGCCGCAGAGATTGTTCGAATCTTCACGCGTCCCACCGCAGCCGCCTTCGTGCAGCAGGAACCGGATTCCGTCGACGTGCTCGAAGAGTTTGTTGGAAGGCGGCACGGGAGACTTTTCGGCCGCACTGTGCTGCTTGATTTCCTCACTCCGGCCTTGACGATACAAACTAGCCAGTTCCGCAACCTGCTGGCGATAGATTTGCGGCGCGGCGAATCCTAACTCTTCTTCAAACGCCTGTTTCAGGTTGACGATATTCCGGTTTTCACAAAACACCAGCGGCACGACCAGCCAGTAGTTTCGGGTCCCGACCTTGCCGTCCGCGCGGTGATACCCCATAAACCTGCGCTGCTTCCAAGCCGAGATGTCGGGAGGCGTCCAACGATACTCCTCGGATTTTTCATGGAACGGCGCCGCCTGGTGATGAAGGTTGCCGACCGTGAGCAGTTCCCCGCGTTGAACGGGTTTGGAAGCCTTGCCAACCAAGACGCCGTACATAAACACGTCGCTTCCGACCCCGAGCTCTTGCATGGCGAATTTATGTTTGGCGGGAATGCTCGAAACCAGCGAGTATGCGGCCCCCTCATGCTCAACCGTCTGACCTTGTTTCAGGTCGGTGAGCGCGATCAGAACGTTGTCGCGGGGATCGAGTTGCAGGATTTGTTTCTGCATTGCTAAACCTGGTAGCTGTCGATTGTAGAACACCGCTGGCCACGACGATGCAGCAGCGACGCTACACTTTCAATTTCCAAAAGCGTCGCGCGTTCCCGCCCAGAACAGCATCTTGGACATTTGCGCCATATTTTTCAAAGTAGTCGAGCACCACACCCATCGTCTGCGCATAAGAAGCGGCCACGGTGCAGACCGGCCAGTCGGAGCCGACCATGAGCCGCTCTGGGCCGAAGCAGTCGAGCGCAATATCGAGATACGGCGTCATGTGCTCGGGCTCCCTTTTCTTCCAGTCTGCCTCCGTCACCATTCCTGAGAGCTTGCAGAGAACGTTAGGAAACTGCGCCAGATCCCGCATTCCCTCCTCCCAGGGATGAATGCTTCCGCTCTTGATCGGAGGTTTCGCCAAGTGGTCCAAAACAAAAGGCTGGCGCGGAAAATGTCGCACGAATTCCGCCGCCACTAGCAAATGCCGGGGATAGATAAGAATGTCGTAGGCTAAATCGAATTCCTCGAGCACTCCGACCCCGCGCAAGAATTCCGGCTGCAACATGAAGCGGTCGTCGGGCTCGGCCTGCACCACATGCCGGACCCCCACCAGTTTGGGATTTCCCGCAAACTCCCGCAGTTGCGATCGAACCTCCGGCGACCGCAGGTCCACCCATCCGACGACTCCGAGAATCAGCGGCGAGGACGTGGCGAGTTCAAGAAGCCACCGAGTCTCTTCGAGAGTTTGCCGCGCCTGCACAGCGACGGACCCGTGAAATCCAGCCCCATCCATCTCCAGCTTTAGATCGGCAGGCCCGAAGTCGCGGCGCAGGGAAGACATGGAATCGTCGATCCAGTCGAATTCGTCGGCGTTGTAACGCCAGAAATGCTGGTGAGCGTCAATCCACATGGCTGGAATATTTATTAAGTCTCTGGGGAGTAGTTCACAACCTGTTGCCGCGACTCGCCGAGTCCTTCAACCCCCAACTCGACCACGTCTCCCGCCTTCAGATACTGCGGCGGCTTCATACCCAGGCCAACCCCGGCTGGGGTTCCGGTGCTGATCACATCACCGGGAAGCAGGGTCATGAACTCGGTCAGGTAAGAAACTAATATGGCGACGTCAAAAATCATCTCCGCCGTCGAGCTGTTCTGTCGCGTTTGCCCATTCACCTTCAGCCACATTTTGAGATGGCCGGGATCAGGAATTTCGTCGGGAGTCGCGAGAAAGGGCCCCAGCGGAGCGAACGTGTCGCAGCTCTTGCCTTTCACCCACTGCCCGCCGCGGTCTTTCTGAAATGTCCGCTCGGAATAATCGTTGTGCAGAACATAGCCCGCGACATATTCCAGGGCCTTCTCCTTCGGAACGTACAGCGCTTGTTTACCGATGACGACCGCCAGCTCCACTTCCCAATCGACTTGCGTGGCATTCTTCGGAATGACCAGATTGTCGTTGGGCCCGACCAGCGCCGTCGTTGATTTGAAAAAAATCACCGGCTCTTGGGGGATCTGGGCTCCGGTCTCGTTGGCATGATCACGGTAGTTGAGGCCAATGCACACAATCTTGCTGGGCCGGCAGACGGCCGAACCCCAGCGCACCGAAGTCGGCACTCGCGGGGCAGATGCGGCGTTATCTTTCAGCCACGCTGCCATCGCATTCAGGCCACCGCTTCTAAAAAACCCTTCGTCGTAATCCGAGCCGAAATCGGAAACGTCAAGGCGGGTTCCACCGCCCAGAAGGACTCCCGGCTTCTCTTTCCCGCGTTCACCATGCCGAATCAGTTTCATTTCACGTCGCTCCAAAAAAGCGTTAGTCTCCGCAATGCGAACGAACAGGATACCGGAGTTGCCAGGGATTCAGAAACCACGGAATTTGAGTCCGCAACCAACACGACCTTGCGGCGAAGGTTTACTATACGTGGTCAAAATACTTCGGGAGTTCCCATGATTAAACGCAGAGATTTTCTCCGTACTACCGCAGCGGCCGCCGGGCTCGCTCTTGTCCGCAAGTTTTCTCCGCTGGCTTCCGCGCAGGCAAACTCCGGCGCGCAGATCGAAATCCTTCTAGACGAAGCGCTGGGAACGATCTCACCCAACATTTATGGACACTTCACGGAAAACCTCAGCGGCGTGATCTATGACGGAGTCTGGGTCGGCGAAAACTCGAAGGTTCCCAATTACAACGGAATCCGCAAAGAGCTTGTGGATGAAATGCGGAAGATCAAGCCGGGGGTCGTGCGCTTTCCTGGCGGCTGCTTCGCCGACAGCTATGACTGGCGCGACGGCATTGGGCCGAAGGCCGACCGTCCACGGCGAACAAATTTTTGGTCTTTTGGCGATGCGCCTCCCGCGCCGGCTAGTCATCGCTATGATCCCAATCAGTTCGGCACCAACGAGTTCGTGCAGTTTTGCCGGTTGATCGGCGGACAACCTTATCTCGCCGCAAATCTGCGCAGCCTTCCGGCCGAGGAGTTCAATCGTTGGGTCGAGTACTGCAATTCGCCCGCGGGAAGCACTACGCTGGCCGACCAGCGCGCCGCCGCTGGATTTAAAGATCCATTCAATGTGCGTTATTGGGGAGTAGGAAACGAATCCTGGGGATGCGGCGGGAATTTTACGGCGCAGGAATATGCCGTCGAATACCGGCGCTACACCACTTGGGTGCCGGGCGGATACGAAAACCAACTTTCATTCGTGGCGTCCGGCCCGGATGGAGACAATCGCGACTGGACGCGGGGATTCTTCGAAGAGATTGTCCGCAAAGGGAAAGACCAGGTGAACGGCATTTTCGGCTGGGCGCTGCACCACTACGCCACGAACCTGAGCCGCGGCAAGAGCACCGACTGGTTTGCAGAAAAGGGTGACGCCCTCAACTTCGATCCCGTGGACTGGTATGAGCTTATGCGCGAGGGCGACCGCATTGAGGGCATGATCGCTGGGCATTGGCAAATCATGAGCGAGTTCGATCCCAAACATCATGTCACGCTTGTGGTGGACGAGTGGGGTCCGTGGTACAAACCCGGCAGCGAACTCACCAAGGGAGACCAGATCGAGCAACTGCCGACGCTGCGCGACGCCGTGTTCAGCGGCATGACCCTCGATACTTTCAATCGGCATCCGGAAAAAGTCGGCATCGCCTGTTGCGCGCAGTTGATCAACTGCCTGAACAGCTTGTACCTAGGGCACGAAGACCGGTTCTGCGTGACTCCGGTGGGACACGTGTTTGCCATGTACGCCGCCCATCAGGGAGGCAAGAGCCTGCGCACGAACTTCTCCGCTCCGGAAATCTCTTACGATCGCGATGGCAAGCCGGCGTCGTTCTGGGGATTGAAGGGCTCGGCTTCGCTGCACGACAAAAGCCTAGTACTCACAGCGGTCAATCCCGATGTGAGTAAGGCCGTCGAAGCTCAAGTTTCAATTCATGGGGCGCAGGCCAAGTCGGCGACCGCAACGATTCTCACCGCTTCGGACATTCATGCGCACAACACGTTCGAGCAGCGCGATGTTGTCGCGCCGAAGACACAGAACGCTGAGGTCCGCAGCGGAGGTGTGAATTTCCGCTTCCCCGCAGCCTCGGTAGTGAAACTGGAAATTGAATTAGTTTGAAGAAAAACCTTGAGGGCACTCGACGTAGGAAGAGTCTAGCTGCGCAACCGACGCGCATCCCAGCAATCGGAGCGTGCGCTCCACGTCTTCGTGCAGAATTTCGAGTGCCCGGGTCACGCCAGCGTGTCCGGCCGCTGCCAGCCCATACGCATAAGCTCGGCCGATCAGGACCGCGCGCGCGCCCAGGCAAATTGCTTTGACGATATCGCTGCCCCGTCGGACGCCTCCATCCATCAACACTTCGACCTGGCCATTCACCGCCGCCACTACTTCCGGAAGCGCCCGGATCGAGGCTGGAACACCGTCCAACTGCCGGCCACCGTGGTTGGAAACAGAAATTGCGGCTGCGCCTTCGTCCACGGCGCGGCGCGCATCGTCGCCAGTTAGGATTCCCTTGATCACAATGGGCCCTGTCCAGCTCTGGCGAATCCAGCGAATGTCTTCCCAGGTCACAACCGAATGCCGCAGCGCTGTGCCCACGTCAACCATCGGCATTCCACCCTGCCCGGGGACAACCACGTTTTCCAGCTTGGGCACTCCGCCGTCGAGCAGAAAAGAAATCAGCCATCCGGGATGAGAAAGCAACTCCGGCAAAAATGGAAGCTTGGCGAAAACACTTCCCGTCATCAGCTCGGTCATGCCGTTTCGCGGATCGCGCTCGCGCATGCCCGCCACCGGCGTATCAATGGTGATCACCAGCGCGGAGAAGCCGCTCTTGCGCGCCCGCTCGATGGCGCCTTCCGCGACTTCCCTGCCTCCAACCAGATAAAGCTGATACCAGGCGAATCCCTTGGTGTCGGCCTTCACATCCTCCATTTTGTGGCCGGAAATCGTGGAGAGAATGTATCCCGTGCCAGCCTCGCCCGCGGCCCGAGCAGCGGCAACTTCTCCATCGGGATGCATCAGCCGGCTATAGCCCACCGGCGCGAGCATGGCGGGAAATGAGATTTCGGCGCCCAGGACTCGGGTCCGCAAATCACACTCGCCGACCGCTACCGCATGGCGCGGCCTGAAGGTGATGGCCTCGAAAGCGCGGCAGTTCTCGCGCAGCGTGACTTCGCCTTCAGCCCCGCCGTCCAGATAATCGAAAACCGCCCTGGGCACACGGCGCCGGGCGATCTGGCGGAGGTCGGCGATGTTCACCACCCGCGAAGGCTTCAGGTTGCGCGGTGTCGTCATTGAGATACGGGCAGCATTATTTAGGGCGTTTGAGTTCGACGTCAAGGGTGATCTGAATTTCGTCGCCCGCAATCCCGGCGCCGCCGTCCACGCCAAAGTCGTGGCGATTGATCTTGGTTGTTGCGGACGCGCCCATCCGAATGTCGCCCATCGGACTGTTGATCGGCGGAGTTGGTCCCTCGACTTCCAGTACCACTTCCTTGGTGGTGCCATGCATGGTGAGATCGCCGGTGATCTTCAACTTGCCAGGACCTTCTACTTCAGTTCGCTTTGACTTGAAAGTGATGGTCGGGTACTTGTCGACCTCGAAAAAATGCGGGCTGCGCAGGTCGTTGTCGCGCATTTGCACCCGTGTGTTCACTGTACTTGCGTCGATGGTCGCATCGATTTGCGTCTTGCTGGAGTCCGCGGGATCAAAGACTACGGTTCCGGTCGTCTTTTCGAATACGCCACGCACAGTCGAGATTGCGAGATGGCGTACAGAAAACTGGGAAGTAGTGTGCGCCGGATCAATTTGCCAGGTTTGAGTCTGTGCCGCGCACGACGCCGCGAACACAAGAATTGCGAACCGCAGGAACTGCTTCATAAAAGTCGGTCTCCGAACGCTGGCACGGCCCGGCTGCGCGGGCCTGAATTGGATTATCAGGAAATCGCGCGCTGGCGTCAAAGCGCGCGGCGCAGTGCAATAGGAGTTCTCGGTGAAGTGACTCAGCGAGGTGAGACGAGCGGCGCTTCCGGCCTTCCGGCAGTGCAGGCCTCGTTTGCTATAATCGCATTTGCCTCTACAGCGGTTTTTTGCCCCTGTGCGGAAGTGGTGGAACTGGCAGACACACCATCTTGAGGGGGTGGCGCCGAAAGGCGTGGGGGTTCAAATCCCCCCTTCCGCACCAAAGCCTCGCGTGCAGAAAGACGTAGCTACGCGAATTTCAGGCAGGGCTGGACGCCTGCTCCAAAGGGTTTAAATTCTATGGTCGCCACACTGATCACGATTGTTCACGTTATCGTCTGCTTGTTCCTCATTGCGGTCGTGCTGCTGCAGAGCGGCAAGAGCGGAGACATTGCCGCGGCCTTCGGAGGCATGGGCAGCCAGACCGCCTTCGGCCCGCGGGGCGCCGCCACCGTGCTCACCCGCGCCACGACATGGTGCGCCATTGTTTTCATGGTGACCTCCATCACGCTTTCGGTACTGGGCGCACGCAAGGGTGGAACCGGATCGGTGCTGCAAAACTACAAGTCTTCGCCGACGCAGAGCTCGCCGGCAAAACCCGCACAGCCTAAGCAATAGTCGTCGGTCGCTAGTCGTCGACCTCTGACAGAGAAGGCGTTTTGATTCACGAAATCCTCCCCGTTGGCCCGCTGCAGTGCAATTGCTCGATCATCGGCGATGAGACCACGCATGAGGCTATGGTCATTGATCCGGGCGATGACATCGCGGACGTACTCGCTGTAATCGGCAAACACAATTTGCAGGTGAAGCAGATCGTCATTACCCACGCTCACATTGACCATGTGGGCGGAGCGATGAAGCTGCGGGCAGCCACTGGCGCCCCGATTCTTCTCAATCAGAATGACTCTGCTTTGCTGAAGATGCTCGACATGCAGGCGGCCTGGCTTGGAATGACAGCGCCAGGAAAAGTTGAAATCGAGCAAAGCATCGGCGACGCAGACAAAGTGCAAGCCGGGCCGCTGGTCGCGCAGGTGCTGCACACGCCGGGACACACCGAGGGCAGCATCTGCCTTTATTTCCCGATGGAAAAGAAGCTGATCGCCGGAGACACGCTTTTTGCCGGCAGCATTGGACGTACCGACCTCCCCGGTGGTTCATTCGACAAGATTATCCGCTCGCTGCACGAGAAAGTCCTCGCGCTGCCGGATGACACCGTCGTGGTCCCCGGCCACGGCCCACTGACCAGCATCGGCGAAGAACGCGAGAGCAATCCGTTCCTGCGGAAGAGCTGACGTCG
>Ga0066789_10000775_pt1 | contig 13475 bp, 6 predicted proteins | sample OrgsoiDNA2013049_FD_70960 | JGI IMG/M metagenome (GOLD analysis project Ga0066789, IMG submission 70960) | Permafrost soil microbial communities from the Arctic, to analyse light accelerated degradation of dissolved organic matter (DOM) -... | ecosystem: Environmental > Terrestrial > Soil >...
CGAGAATGGTGGGCGCGTGCCGGTGGGCTGATGCTGTGTGTATTGGGCGCTTTTGTGATGGCTGAAGCGATGGTTGTAACCGCCCCGTACCTGATGGAGTTGATGCACAAGACCAAGATGGCAGCCCTTGCTGGACTGGTAGCAGGATTGACGGGAGCTCTGGGCGGCGCAAGCACAGCTGGGGGCTTGGGCGCAGCCTCCATGAAAAAGGGAGATGTAAGCAAGATAGGGCAATTTCTCAACAAGTTTGACTTGTTGGTGCCCGCACTGTGCACGCTGGCGTTGCTTATCCTCGGACTGCTGGTGGCGGTCCTTGAATTGCGGATGGCTACTTCGATGAACGGCACTGAGTCGACCCGCGTCCATCTCGAAATATTTCTGGTGGCCGCGATCGTTGGAGTGCTGATTAATTGGGCAATCAATATCAACATTTTTTCTCTCCATGGCATGTACCGCATGCGCCTGATGCGCGCGTTTCTCGGTGCATCGAACACGCAGAGAGTGCCGAACCCATTCACTGGATTTGATGATAAGGACAATGTATTCGAGAAAGACATGTATGCCGGACGCGGTCTCCCTCTGCACCTGGTGAACGCTACCGTCAACCTCGTGGGTACCAAGAAGCTCGCATGGCGCCAGAGGAAGGCGGAGGGCTTCACCTTTAGTCCACTGCATTGCGGTGGATGGCGACTGGGATATGTGAAAACTGAAAAGTACGGACGGCACGGCGGCGTGTCGCTCGGCACGGCTATGGCAATCAGCGGCGCAGCCTTCAATCCGAACATGGGTTATCATTCATCGCCCCTGGTCACACTTCTGATGACGCTGTTCAATGTGCGGTTGGGATGGTGGCTGCCGAATCCGAAATATCGGCGCTCACCCTTGCAGGAGCGGATATGCGAAAAGCTGCACATGCCGATGAGCGGATTTCTTGAGAAGAAGGCGCCACGCCTGGCCCTGGGGCCCTTGTTGCGCGAAGCGTTGGGAGGTACCGACGATCTCTCCGCCTATATCGAGTTGACTGACGGAGGGCACTTCGAGAATCTGGGAATATATGAGATGGTGATGCGGCGTGCCAAATGGATTGTCGTGGTTGACGCCGGTGCAGACGCGAAGTGCCAACTAGAGGACTTGGGAAACGCGCTCAGGAAGATCGAGATCGATCTTGGCATTCCGATTGTCTTTCCAGAGGGCCTATGCATGAAGGCTGGACCGAAGAAAGACAATCTCTATTGCGCCCTGGCCGATATTCACTACGAGTATGTTGACCGGGTAAGTTCAGCTCGCTCCGGTAAGTTGCTCTACATCAAAGCGGGCATCACCGGAGCGGAACCGCCCGATGTGACGCAGTATGCGCGAACGCATCCCACATTTCCTCATGAAGCGACGGCGAACCAATTCTTCAACGAAGCGCAATTCGAGAGCTATCGACACCTGGGACACCACGCAGTGAGGACCATCTTGAAGCAAGGCCTCAGGAAGGAAATACTGGAGGACCCGCCCAAGGGTGACGTCGGGATGCAGAGTCTACAGGCGCTCTTTAATGCTGCGCAGGCATATACCGATGTTGGTCGGCCTGGCGATGCATACGCGCACGGGGCGGAGATATGACTCTGGTTGTCGTATAGAGATCGACGCAAGTCCACAATCTCACTCACGGGGCCGCCCGCTGGGTGAAAGTTGTACTGCGGAGTGTTTGGTGAGCACACCCGCGGTTGAACCTGGAACCAACGGATTATGAGTTTCCGGGCATCCTTGTAAGGCCGTGATAATTAATGAAAACCAGCGTAATCAAGTTCACCATTAAGATGTTTCTTTAGCGTACTTTAGCGCAGTTTGCCGTATTCAGTTGCAGCCGATGCATGTACCTTCACTGTACCTCTGGGTCACCTCACTCGGCTCCATCTGGCCGAACTAATTCAACGCATCAATCCGGCACCGATGTCGCATGATGTGTCAGGCGATACGATTCGCATGAAGCGAAATTACCTGCGGTAGAACTACCCCCAGATTTACTTCTTTGCAGTACAGGCCGCGATCAGACGAGCATACCCTGATCTGGATTGAAGGCGACGACCCGCTGACCTGCCCTGCATGCAAGCATTCCAGCCCAAGTTATTACCCACGTGGTACCGAGGCGATGGAAGAGAAATTGTTAACTTCGTAACTGTCGCTTAATGAGCGTTCATCTGACTTGAAAGCTCAACTGAATAGGCGCGGTTTGAGTCGGGGTATAAAATGGTGGAGTTCTTAACCGACAGATTTAGAGGTCGCATTGGTGGGAGCGGGGGCCCGACCATGAAATCTGCAGGTTTTTACCTGTTATTACTTTCTGCTGCTTTGGTGAGCATTTTCTGCACGTGCGCTCTGAATGCCTCGGCCGTGCCTCCGGCAACCACAACCACATTGACCATCACTTCTGGCGGTACACCTGTGACGTCGGTTGCGTCGGGCAGCGTCATTACGCTTACGGCCACTGTTTCTGTGGGTTCTACCAAGGTGACCACGGGGCAAGTCAACTTCTGTGATGCGTTGGTGAGTTATTGCACCGATATTCATCTGTTGGGTACCGCGCAACTTACCAAAGCCGGGTCGGCAAGAGTGGCGTTCAGGCCGGGATTTGGCAATCACAGCTACAAGGCTGTTTTTGTTGGAACGAAGTCTGCCGCCGCCAGCGCATCAGCAGCATCGACTCTAGCGGTCACAGGCGGCTCGCTCACCACTGCTCAGATTGCCCAGAGCGGCGCCCCTGGCGACTACACCCTGACTGCAACAGTGGTTGGCGCGGGCAGCGTCGCGCCCTCAGGAACCGTCTCGTTTCTCAACGCCAGCGAGGGCAGCGCAGTTGTCGCAACGGCGCCTGTGATGGCGGGCACGCCTGCGGGCTCCTTCTTGAACGCGGGGATAATCCTGAACACCTGGCAAACAATCTTGTCCGTTGCGGTAGGTGATTTCAATGGAGACGGGATCGCGGACGTAGTTGCCGGCTATTATGCTAACTCTGCCCTTATGGTGTTGCTCGGTAATGGGGACGGCACCTTTAGTTCGACTGGCACAAGCCCCCTGACCGGAAGCCCGTATCCAGAGGCCATTGCCGTGGGCGATTTTGATAGCGATGGCAATCTCGACATTGCCGTGGCGAATAGCCCTAGCTTCACCGTCGGCAACACGGTGACGATCCTATTGGGCAACGGGGACGGTACCTTCAAGCCCGCGATAAACGCGAACACGGGTACGTATCCTGCCTCCCTTGTGGTGGGAGACTTCAATGGGGATGGAATCCTAGACATTGCGGTGGCAAACCGCGACAGCAACACGGTGACAATCCTATTGGGCAATGGGGATGGCACCTTTAGTCCGACCGTAGCCAGTCCGGTGACAGCAGCAGCGCCACTTTCTATCGTCTCAGGCGACTACAACGGTGACGGGAAACTTGATCTCGCCGTCGGCGGCGCTACGCTAACTGTCCTGCTTGGGAATGGAGACGGGACGTTCACACCAGCCGCAGCCAGCGGGCAGCCAGCCGCCGGCGCCGAAATCATAGCAATCGGAGACTTCGACGAGGACGGCAAATTGGACTTGGCGCTGGCAAATGGGCAGACAACAATTACGCTTATGCTCGGCAAGGGAGACGGGTCATTCTCAGCCTCAACTGTCGACACAGGGTTGGACCCTGGATTCACTAATACAATTGCCACTCTTATGGCCGGTGACTTCAATGGGGATGGACATCTGGATTTGGTTTTTTTCGATTATGTGACTGACGATCCGGGCGCCATCTATGCTTTCTCACTACTCGGACATGGCACTGGAACCTTCACGGCGCCGAATCCAGACACAGGCTTTACTGAACTCCCCGCATTGCGCCCGATGCCCTTTGCAGCAGGAGATATGAATGGCGACGGAATTCCGGACTTGGCGGTGATCAATGGCAGCCCAAACGTGAGTCAAGTATCGACCCTCTTCGCTGCCAACCAGTCCGCAACGGGAACTGCGGCAAACCTTGCTGTTCCTCCTGGCTCCGGCGCGAATCAGTTTGTCGCGAGCTACTCAGGCGACAGCAACTACCGGAAAAGCACCTCAACGCCAACCACTCTCAATGGTGCATTGGCAATACCGACCGTGAGCATCGCAGCATCGCCAAACCCGGTGTCCGTCGGTGACTCGGTCACCTTCAGCGCCACGGTGAGCGGCAATGGCGTAGCCGTCACTGGCATAGTCACTTTCTCTGATAATTTTGGCCAGTTGGGCACTGGCACGCTGAACGGTAGCGGCGTCGCCACCTTTTCGACGAGCGCTTTGACGATCGGTTCGTACTCCGTCATAGCAAGCTATGGAGGCGATACCAATTATGCTGCGTCAACCTCCTCGGGGCTTACTGTCGTCGTCACGGTTGCCCCCGTGGGTATCGCAATCGCTCCTCCAGCTCCTGTTCCCGCCGGAAGCAGCGCCAGCTCTACCGCCACCTTTACAGCCGACACTAACTATTCAGGAACCCTCAATCTTGCCTGTGTCCTGAGCGCTTCTCCGGCGGGAGCCCAGAGTCTGCCCAGATGCAGCTTGAATCCAGCCAGCATCACCCTCAAAGCTGGTGGAACCGGAACCAGCGTCCTTAGCGTTGCCACGACGGCAGCGTCGTCATCAGCATCCTTGGCACGGCCATCTCGCAAGAATTTGTCGGGTCTTGGTGGAGGAGGCGTAGTTTTCGCCGCCTTGCTAATGGGCGGGATCCCGTTCAAGCGTCGCTGGATGTCGATGCTGGCTCTTTTCTGTCTCGTCGTTGTCACCGCAACGATCGGCTGCGGAGGGGGAGGGGGGACGGCTCCGATTGGCCCTGCTACCCCAGCCACCACAGCGGGCAGCTACACCTTCACTGTCAGCGGAGCTGACTCCACTAACGCGACCATCACCACTTCAACCACCGTCGCCGTAGTCGTGCAGTAACCGGGAAAATTAGAAGCTCGACTTGCTCTGACCCAGCGTTGATGACGCAGATTGGTAGATATCTTCCAGGCGGAGAATTGTAGCTCTGGAAAAGGGTTCCCTTCTGGAGCAGTCGCCGCATGTCGCCACTGAACCGAAAAGGCATTGGTAGGATGGTTTTGAGTCGCCAGTGAGCCGCCACATCTTAGACCATTGATGAAGACTGCATGAACACTGGCGATTTGTTAAAAGCTGACCTTCTGCATCGGAAAGTAATGCTACTTGCAGAAACGTCCGAAACATGATGGCTTACATAATTTGTCCCCGCGCCGCTCGAGGAAAATTACCAGCAGCCAACGACTTTATCATCCTGATAGCTTAGCAGTCTCGCCTTGAGCATCAGCGACTTTGTCCCTACTGACTTCTACTCGGGTGTCACTCTTATGGTTTTGTCAGGTAGTTCCATTCATACGTACTGGCAAGGCCAGCGATCCGCTCAGATGTTTGCCACAAAGTGCTTCAAGGCGTTCCCACTCGATGAAAGTCCCTAAGAAGACATTCATAGTCCGCAATTTGTCCGAAGGTAAAGTCTTGCATCACTTCGCCACGCTCCCAAGCCCGATACCAGGTAACTAGCCATTCCAGAGCGGGTTCAAGTGTCAGAAGTGGTTGCCAACCAAGCTCCGTCCGCGCCCGGCTAGCATCCAACTTCAGATAACCCGCTTCATGCACACCGGCGTCGGCATCCAGCACCCACTTTGCGCCATCACCCCAAGCATCGACGATCTTAGTTGCAATGCGCTCTACCGGCCATGCACCTTCGCCATCGGGGCCAAAATTGAACGCCGTAGAAATGTGCCCCTCGCGTGAAAATAGCCTTTCAGCCAATAGGAGATATCCGTGTAAAGGCTCCAAGACATACTGCCACGGTCGAATTGATTTGGGACGTCGGATGAAGACTGGTTGCTTACTCAGGAAACCACGTATCAAGTCGGGAATCAATCGGTCCACAGACCAGTCGCCTCCGCCGATCACGTTGCCAGCACGTGCAGTTGCCAGTGCAACTCGAGGTTCATCTGGCGAGCATACAGAAAAAAAAGAGCTGCGATATGTCGCGCACACGATCTCGGCGCAGGCTTTGCTTGAGGAATAAGGGTCGTGTCCGCCTAACCGATCGGTTTCACGATACGGCCACACCCATTCTTTGTTCTCGTAGCACTTATCTGTGGTAACGCAAACCACGGCGCGCACGCTTGGCGCCTTGCGCACTGCTTCAAGCAAATTCGCCGTGCCCATGACATTCGTGGAGTAGGTTCCCAGAGGGTCAGCGTAAGAGCTTCGAACCAACGGCTGGGCTGCCAAATGAAACACCACTTCAGGCGCGAAACTAACGATCGCGGCCTCCAGTTTTGCGGCATCCCGTATGTCTCCGCGCACGTCGTCCAACACGTTACCCACATCGGCGACCGTGAATAAATTCGGAACTGAATTGGGGTCCAGGGAATAGCCGCGAACCAGTGCGCCCTTCTTCGACAGCCAAAGAGCCAGCCACCCACCCTTGAAGCCAGTGTGCCCAGTCAAGAAGACTCGCCGCCCCTGCCACATGTTCACCATGTTTTCCAAGGGGCCTTTCCAGCGCCCCAAAGCTGTTCCAAATAGCTTTTATCTCGCAGTGTGTCCATCGACTGCCAGAATCCTCGGTGGAAAAACGCTTGCACCTGTTTCTTGGCCGTCAGGCTCTCAATCGGCTCGCGTTCAAACATCCACTTATCTTGACGAATTTCGTCAAATACCTTCGGCGACAGCACAAAAAATCCGCCGTTTATCCAACCGCCTTCTCCTTGCGGCTTCTCCTGGAAGGCATAAATCTCCGTCCCATTGATGCCTAAGGCCCCGAACCGCGCCGAAGGCTGAACCGCAGTCAGCGTAACCTGCTTACCATGGGATCGATGGAAGGCAATAGTCGCCGCAATGTCTACATCGCTTACGCCGTCGCCATAGGTCATACAGAAGGCATCTTCTCCCGCTAGATATTCCGACACGCGTTTGAGACGACCTCCCGTCCCGGTATCGTCCCCTGTATCTACCAACGTCACGTGCCAAGGTTCCGCCACGCTTTGGTGCACCTCCATGCGGTTGTCCCGCATATCAAAGGTCACGTCTGACATGTGCAGAAAGTAGTTAGCGAAATACTCCTTAATAAGGTAGCCCTTGTATCCACAACAAATAATGAAGTCGTTGATTCCATGCTGGGAGTACATCTTAAGGATGTGCCAAAGAAGCGGGCGCCCTCCCACCTCCACCATGGGTTTGGGCCGCACTGCCGTCTCTTCACTTAGGCGCGTACCGAGGCCACCGGCAAGGATTACCGCTTTCATTGCTTTTCCTCGAATTCCAGGCAAGATTGAGACCGGCGACGTTCTGTCAAGTCGCTCTTGGCATTCCTAAACACGCTATTCATGAAGTTCAACTTATTATCGCATTTCGTCGCAGTTTGATCATTGTCAATTGTGTATTCTGAAATAGCAATGAATGAGAAAGCAGCAGAAATTCGCAAGCAGATTCTCGACCTCTCTGCCCGATATTTTCTCGAGGCATTTCCCGAAACAGACTTCCTTTCAGGCGCATCACCTGTGCCCGTTTCAGGGAAGGTTATCGATGGCGCTGACCTAAGCAACGTGGTCGATGCTGCGCTCGACTGCTGGTTCACGACCGGTCGTTTCGCCGCAGAATTCGAACGCCAGTTAGCGCGCTTTGTCGGCGTGCGCAGCGCCTCTCTGGTCAACTCCGGATCCTCGGCAAATCTGCTGGCTGTCACCGCTCTTACGTCTCCAAAACTGGGTCACCGCCAGCTCCTGCCCGGCGATGAAGTCATCACCGTCGCCGCAGGCTTCCCCACTACGATCAATCCTCTTTTCCAGAATCGTTTAGTGCCTGTCTTCCTCGACGTCACAGTTCCCGGTTATGAGATTGACACGGCACAGCTTGAAGCAGCGTACAGCCGGAAAACGAAAGCCATCGTCATCGCGCATACACTCGGCAACGTTTTCGACGTCGATGCCATCACGGCGTTTGCCAGGAAGTACAACCTTTGGCTCGTCGAAGACTGCTGCGATGCTCTTGGTTCCACATACAACGGCCAGAAGGTCGGCACCTTCGGAGACATCGCCACCGTCAGCTTCTATCCCGCGCACCATATCACCATGGGCGAGGGGGGTGCCGTACTCACCGACAAACCCCATCTCAAGGTGCTAATCGACTCCTTCAGAGATTGGGGACGCGATTGCTGGTGCGATCCAGGAAAGGACAACACCTGCGGCAAGCGCTTTGACTGGCAACTAGGTACGCTGCCGTGTGGCTACGACCACAAATATACCTACTCCCACATCGGATATAACCTCAAGGCGACTGATCTGCAAGCGGCCCTCGGCCTCTCGCAGATCGCCAAACTGCCGCACTTCATCGAACGCCGGAAGGAAAATTTCAACTATCTGAAAGCCGCGCTGAAGCCTCTCGAAGAGTACCTGATTCTCCCCGAGGCGACTCCGAAGTCTGACCCCTCCTGGTTCGGCTTCCCCATCGGAGTTCGCGAGAGTGCGCCGTTCAAGCGCGACGACCTTACCCGCGAGCTCGAGAGGAACAAGATTGCTACGCGCCTCCTCTTTGGCGGCAACCTGCTACGGCAGCCTGCTTACGAAGGCCGCGATTACCGAGTCATCGGCGACCTGCCCAACACGGATTACGTGATGAACAATGTATTCTGGGTCGGCGTCTACCCCGGATTGACCAATCCAATGCTCGACTACATTGCTGAGAAGATCGCAGGCTTTATCGCGAGTGCCCTTCCCGTTTCCCCAGCAACTGCCCGATCCGAAGTCTGAAGGCATTATTCATTGCTCGAAGTGTGTCCCTTCATGCTGTACCAGGCCGCGGTGCGCCGGATGGCTTCTTGCAGCGGGATATTTACCTTCAGACGTAGCTGACTCCACGCCCGGTCTACCGAGGGAACATATTGCAGGAGCGGGCTTCCCGGTATGGGCTGACGTGCCACCTCAACTGTGGCTCCAGGACGGATTGCTGCTGCAACGGTCTCAGCAAGGTCGCGAATGCTGAGTGCCTCATCTGAACCGACGTTGAACGCAACCTTAGACGGCGCGTTGAACAGCATCGTCCACAGCCAGACAACTAAGTCGGACGCATATAAATAGGAGCGCTTAGGCGTGCCGTCTCCGTTCACACGGATCGGGCCCCCTCGCATAGCATCCTCAATGAAATTACCGATCGCAAAATGCGCATTGAGGGGGAGATGCGGCCCGACAAAAGCAAAGCATCGGGCAATTTTTATCTCCATCGAATCGGCGTAGAGAACGCACATCAGTTCGGCAGTCCGCTTGCCATTCGCGTAGACCGTTCCGGGGTCTATTGCAGCAGGCGCACCCGGATAGTCCTCGATAATATGAGAGATGCTTTCGGGCTGAGGACCATAGACAGCACCAGAGCTGATGAACAGGAATTTCTTCGTTCCATGCGTCGCAGCGAATTCCAAAGTCCGCTGAGTTCCTTGCACAATGGTCGAGAGTGATTCAAGTGGCCGCTCCTTGTTCGGCTTGGGGCTAGTCTCTGTGGCTGCGTGAATGACATGGGGAAATTGGCCATCGGGAAACGCGAACGTGCGTACATCTCCGCGCAGCAGTCTCAAGGCTGTTTTCCCAACCAGGTGCGGACACTTTTCCAAGAAGCGCTCCGGCGAACGGGTAAGGACTGTAAGCTCCGCATTCAAATCAAACCGGTGGTTCGCCGCCAAAAAGCTCTCCACAAGCCAACATCCGAAGAAGCCAGTGCCCCCGGTGAGGAAAATCTTACCGCCACGCAGTTCCGACCACATGGCCGCGGCTTGGTCGCATATGGAGTAAAGGTCTTCTTGGGGCAACGGATTCATGGCCATTCTTACGCTCCTGTAGACCACTGTCGTTCGAGCTTTCAGAGGCTTGCTCGAAACCTGACGAATAAGTGGATCGGCTGCTGCTTGAATCGGTTAAACATCTGTAAGAGCGATGGGTAGTGCCAGCCGCGCTTCTACCGATTCTACTGAGAATCCCAACCGAGTCGAAGGACAATTGAGTATCGCAGAACATCGAAATTCGATATTTATGTCGCCATTATCGGTCGGCGACTAGAAATTGGTTTGAAGTCCAATTCGCTCGTCGGCCAGCGCGCTCAGTTGAGCAATTTTTCTGGAGTAAGATGCTAAGCTGAATCTTAAGTGGGCCCAATTTCCTTCCGCTCGCGAAGGCAGGTGAAGTCACCGTGGCAAGGGATTACATGATGGTCGCAGGTTCGCTAGATCGACGGACATTCATGGTGAAGGCAGGTTTGCTCGTCACTGGTTCGGCGTTTGGTGGCTCCCTTCTCGGTTGCTCTTCGGAATTCGTCATACCCTGCCTGGGGCCTGCTGCGCCTCCAGAACCCGTGGCCGGCATGACATACATCCGTGCATCCGAAATTGGCTGCGCTCTGGATTGCAGCCTGGAAAACGGGCGCAATAAGCACACTGGTGGCGCTGCCACGGACGATGGTCCCCGTATAAATACCGCGATGGCCGGTGCGTCAGCGAGCAATCCGATGACGCTCATCATCGACGGAAGTGCACTGATCTCGGGCCTCTTTCTTCCTGCTGGTGGGCACTGGAACATTGCAGGATTGGGCTGCGGAACGGGTTTCTTCGTAAAGACTGGAAGCAACAGCGACGGCATCCACAATGGTCCCCCTGACGCAGGCACGCCCTCCGATCCCGGCCCTCCGGCTCCCGCTCGAGGAATGAACGTCTCTCTGAAAAACTTCACGTTGAACGGGAATCAGGGTAATGGTCATAACGGAGACTCAACGTCCGGTTTTCATCAGGGAAGAACCGGCGTCGTTTGGTACTGCGGCATCAACCTGATGAACCTGGACAATATTGTTCTCGATAAAGTCGTAGTAGTGAATACTCCGGCGTATCACGTTCGGCTTTCAAATGTCGGCAATGTCACGGCATCGGGATGCGTACTTAAGAGCCACGGTTTGAGTACGGACGGACTGCATTTTGACGGACCCGCGAATGACATCACCATCTCTGACTGTGATTTCACGATGGGTGATGATGGAATTGCACTGAATTGTCCGGAGGGATATACAGGAAATATCTCGCGCGTCACGGTCACTAACTGCACCTTCAACAGCACTACAATGGTGCGGCTCTATGCGATCTTCGATAATTCTTCCAAGACCACCATTGATAATGTAACGGTGGAGAATTGCAGCGGCACACTTACTGTCGCCGGCTTCTCGATCTGCGACGGGGCGGGTGGCAATCCGGATTCCGTCATGTCTTTGACAGTCTCGAATTGCAGCCTGAAAGCTCCCGCCGTACTCGATATTTCGGCGAACTTCGGGACAGTCCTGCTTAAGAACGTGACTCTAACTCCTTTCGATTCAAACAGACCACCCGGTCTCGCTTTCATAAGGTCGTCAGCCCTTTTCTTTGGCAGGCAGAAATATATTGGGTCGAGTCTAACTTTCGAGAATTGTTCCATCCTTAAAGGTGATGACTTCGACGTAGCTGCTCTGATTATCGAAAACAACTCGTCGATAGCTAATCTTGAATTCAACGGGTTTGCGACTCAGGCGAAGGAATTGCTTAATCTCGTGGCGGGCTCGCTCGGGAACGTAGTCTTCAACGCGGTAGACACCACGCACATCAAGGACCCCGTCTCGCCAACTGGATTCGCGAGTATTGGGTCCATCGGTGGGACAGGCGTGCTAGCAACGGCTTGGGAATTTCCCGATGCCGTGATGGCCAATGGAGTTCCCTTCCTATCAGCGGAGACGCATTTGCCTTCGATCAAAGTGCAAGATGTAACTGAGCCTTATCACCCCTAAATCTCGTCTCGATCTGCTCCACCAGCAGCCGCTCGGAGCGCACTGAATAGAACACCTGCAACAGCAGCGCCCGCAGAATATATTCCGGCGCGATCGATGGGCGGCCACTTGCCGCGTACAGCCTGTCGAACTCCGCGCTCAGCGATTGCAAAACCTTGTCAGTCAGCTGGCGCACAGCTCGCAAAGGTGGCCCTGAGGGACACGATCCTCTAGCGATACATAACTGAACATGCCAAAGCCGAACCTTTTCAACAAGTCCCTAAAGCCGTATCTGACGATAGGATCAGGCGTTGGTCCGGTTGCCGCTTTGTTCTTACGAAGAGGGCTCTTTCTTGCAGGCCATCTTTAGGTACCCAGGGTATGACTTCGATGAATTACCTTGCATTCACAATGCTACTTTCTCGGGTACACAAGGGCCTGATCCAGCACACTACAAACCGCAAGTCAATTATGCGCCATCTCATTGGGGCAGTGTAGGTAGTCCGATCCGCGCGCGCGGGCACTCTCTGAATGTAACGTTCGTCACTCCCTGGATGGGTTTGCGACTGCGGCTACGCTCGACGGCCTAGGAGGGAGCGTCTAGAATGGCATGGGGGGCGGGTTTCCGAACAATGGTGCCGCCCAGTCATCACCGCCCAACCCCCTCACTAGAGACCGGATGCCGAGGATTTGTAAATGCTTGAAGTAAGCGGTGGCCCGGACCCTTCTGCCCTCCGTTTCCAAGGGCGCAAATCCATCCAATCGTGGCTGCATCGCGTTTTTGGTCTCGACCGGGCGATTTCGTTCACTATCCTGGCCAGGACCTGGGCAAGCCTCGCGGGGCTGGTCACGGTTAGCCTCATAGCCAAGTTTTTAACTCCGGCGCAACAAGGCTACTACTATACGTTTGGTAGTCTCATCGCTTTGCAAATCGTCTTCGAGCTTGGCTTTTCATTCGTCATCCTACAGATGGCAAGCCACGAACGGGCGAGGCTCACTCTTTCCTCCGATTCCTTCTTTACGGGCGATCCGATTGCCCACGCAAGACTCGCGTCCGTTATTCAGAAGTCGGTCCGGTGGTATTCCACTGCCGCCGTTCTTCTGGCGGTCTTCTTGTTGGCAGTCGGTTCACATTTCTTTTCTGCCCACCAGCACGGTGGAGAGGCAGTCTCTTGGCAAGGCGCATGGGTCGCAACCGCTCTCGCGGCAACACTCATGTTCCAGATCGACCCTATTCTCTCGTTTATGGAGGGATGTGGGTTCGTGACGAACGTAGCGCGTTTGCGATTCGCGCAGGCCGCTACCGGCAGCATTCTTGCATGGATTGCGCTTCTGACCGACCACGGTCTATACGCCCCCGCGTTGATGATTTCAGGTAATGCTCTAGCCGCCGTGACATGGCTTTTCAAAAAGCGGAAAATGCTGATCGCGCTGTTGCGGCACGATCCCGGGCCTCATCAAATAAAATGGGGGACGGAGGTATGGCCTTTCCAGTGGCGGATCGCAATAAGTTGGCTCTGCGGTTATTTCATATTCCAGCTTTTTAATCCTGTGCTCTTCGCATACAAGGGACCCGTGGCCGCGGGGCAAATGGGTATGTCGCTCAGCCTCGCGACTGCACTTCAATCGATCGCAATTTCGTGGATCAACACAAA
>Ga0066789_10000777_pt1 | contig 13467 bp, 10 predicted proteins | sample OrgsoiDNA2013049_FD_70960 | JGI IMG/M metagenome (GOLD analysis project Ga0066789, IMG submission 70960) | Permafrost soil microbial communities from the Arctic, to analyse light accelerated degradation of dissolved organic matter (DOM) -... | ecosystem: Environmental > Terrestrial > Soil >...
GCTGTGCTATTCGCTGGCGCCGTACCGGTTGTGAGCGAGTACGGGGAGGCGCTGGCCGACAAGATTGTCGTCGACATCACGAATCCCTTCAACGCCGATGCCACCGGGCTGGCCATTCCTCACGACACCTCGGTCGCGCAGATGGTCGCCGAAGTCGCCCCCAAAAACACCCATGTCCTGAAGGCGTTCAATACCCTCTTCAGTCACGTCCTGGGCGCGGGCGACCCGGTGGATGTGTTCATCGCCGGAGATGACAAGCAGGCCAAGGCGAGCGTCTCTGCGTTCATCACGAGCCTCGGACACCGCGCTCGGGACGCCGGTGACCTGAGCATGGCGCACTGGTTGGAGGGCGCGGGCCTGATGGAGATGGGCCTGGCCAGTAACGGCCTGGGGTTCAACTTCTCCCTCGGTGTCAACGTCGGAGGGGAGTAATCGTGGGAAAGCTCTCTGGCAAGGTTGCGGTGATCACAGGCGCCAAAAACTGGTCCCTACAACCACCCCTAGCCTGGGGCCATATCGACGAAGCGGCTGTAGTGACCCTGGAATGCGACCACGATGGTGTTGGTCGGACCGTTTCGGTGCTTGGCGACAATCAGGTCGGCTTCGCCGGCACGCGGTGATTCACGTTCGTAGATGTCTTCGCGGTGCAACAGGATCACGACGTCGGCGTCCTGCTCGATCGCGCCCGACTCTCGCAGGTCGGAGAGCTGTGGCTTCTTGTCGTTGCGCTGCTCGGGCCCACGGTTGAGCTGTGACAGCGCGATAACCGGTACCTCAAGTTCTTTCGCCAATAGTTTCAGCGAGCGCGAGATCTGGCTGACCTCCTGCTGCCGGTTCTCAACCTTGGTGTGCGAACTCATGAGCTGGAGGTAGTCGACGATGACAACCCGCAACTCGTTGCGCTGCTTGAGTCGCCGCGACTTCGCTCTGATCTCCATCATCGTCAAATTCGGCGAGTCGTCGATATAGAGCGGCGCACTCGCCATCTCGCCAAGGCGGCGAGTGAGCTTGACCCAGTCGTCGTCACGCATCTGCCCCGTGCGCATCGTCTGAAGCGGAATACGCGCCTCAGCTGACAGCAGCCGCATGGTGATTTCGTGCTTGCTCATTTCGAGTGAGAACAGCACAGACGTCTGACCATGCTTGATCGATGCTGATCGAGCAATGTCAAGCCCGAGCGTCGAGTTGTGCGTGGGGATCATGGAATGACTGGCCAGATACAGATGCGCGTCATTGTCGACCTCGACGCACCTGACCGGTACGGACGGAATGGGCCGCACGTCGACGATGAAGCGAGCTCCGACACGTGGCGTGTGCTTTGTCGCCCGGGTCTTCAATGCGAGCCGCTTCCGTTCGAGTCGGAACGGGTTGTCAGTCGGAGTAAATGACGTGGTGAACGCCGTAGGTGACGCTTCGCATCGGTAGCCAAGACTTACGACGAGCTCGTGCACGTCACGTGCGAGTTGCGCGTCAGTCAAGGTGATCTGCACACATCCGGAGGGCGACACCGTGGCGTCCGAATCAAGCAGACCGGCCAGCAGCGCCCTCCGCTGCGCTTCGGACGCGCGCAGGTAGATGCTCGGAATGTGCTTGTCGTTCAGTACGCCGATCAGGCGAAGGAGGTCGCCAGCCGATTCGAGATCAACGTGGCCTGCGGTCGCTTCGTCTTCGATGTGCCAGCTGATTTCGGGATCGTCGCTCGTGCAGACAAGCGATGTCGAGTCGTCATTGCCCAGCCAGACGCCAAGTGCATATGGAGGCACCGGTAGATCTTGGTGGTCGAGATGCAAGGGCAGAGTCGTCGGCACTGAATGCTTCGCGCGGTTATCTGCACTACGGCCGCGCAGCGATTCCGCGATCTCTTGGGTCGTTCGAATCCCACCAGCACCGCGGTCGCCTTGGGTTTCGGTGAGCCACTGATGCTGAGCGTCGGCGACGATGACCGCGCCGTCGTCGAACTCGACCTCGTAACACGGGCGATCGCGCAGCACGCCTGTCGCTGCGGTGACCTGCGTCGGTCGACCGTCAGCACCCAACAACCAGTCGCCAACGACGACGTCGCCCATGGTCGTCCAGCCGAAGGGAGTCGGTAGCGGCGTGCCGAGCGCAAGGGCCTTGCCCATAGCCGGCCGGCCGGCTATGACGATGAGCTGGCCCGGGTGCAACCCGTTGGTGAGCGCATCGAGATCGGCGAAGCCGGTTGGCACACCGGTGAGGCCGCCGCCGCGATGACCGCTAGCCTCAATCTCATCCATCGTCGGCTGCAGCAGCGACTCGAGGATGCTGTAGTCGTCAGTCGTGCGCCGCTCGGTCACGTCGTAGATGGCCGCTTGCGCACGATCGACGATGTCGTCGACCTCGTTGCCGATACCCGAGTACCCCAGCTGCACGATGCGGGTGCCAGCTTCGACAAGGCGTCGCAGCACCGCGCGCTCGGCCACGATCTTCGCGTAGTAGCCGGCGTTCGCCGCCGTCGGTACGGACGAAATCAGCGTGTGCAGGTACGGCGCGCCGCCGATGCGCGCGATCTCACCGCGTTTGGTCAGCTCAGCCGACACGGTGACCGCGTCGGCTGGTTCGCCGCGGCCGTATAGATCGAGGACGACGTCGAAGATGGTCTGATGTGCCGGCCGATAGAAGTCGCTGCCGCGAAGCGCCTCGACGACGTCAGCGATCGCGTCTTTGCTGAGCATCATGCCGCCGAGCACTGATTGCTCAGCGTTGATGTCTTGCGGTGGGGTGCGCTCGATATCCCTCGACTGGCCAGGAAGCTCGATCACACTCACGAGGGCCGCGCCTTCCGATCTGGAACTCATGGATCACAGAGATACGGCAGAGGTCTGACAAAACACGGAACTGCGAAACCTCAACTGCCTTGCCGGACCTTAGGGACTTCAGCCTCGCGCCGAAAGACCTGGCTACACACGCCGATGTGAATGAGCTGTGCACAACGCCACAAGACCTGGGGGCGCAGTGTGGACAAGGTGTGGAGGACACGCGCAGCATCTCAATCCCGCCGTCGCCCGCCTGCGCACGTTCGTACCCAGCCTGTGGACGGCAGAAATCTGCCGCAATTGATCGACCGATTAACGGCTCGCGGCTAGCGGGTGAACAGACGTCAGCGCGTCAAGACCAGATGGGCGAGCAGTGCCGACCAGCCGGTCTGATGCGACGCCCCGAGCCCCTCGCCGGTGTCGCCGTGAAAGTACTCGTGAAACCAGAGCAGCCCTTCGGGCCAAGAACGATGGCCGGACGCCGCGAGGTGACCGTCACCGTCCGGCCGCAGCAAATTCACCAGGCGGGCAGAGAGCTCATCGGCTGCTTCGCGCAGCGTCGCCTGCCGACCCGACCCGGTCGGTAGCTCGATCGTGAACGACGGACCGAGGTGTCGGTCGAACCGCCGCAGGGCCTCAACGAACAGCGCGTTCAGCGGCAGCCACACCGGACCGCGCCAGTTCGAGTTGCCACCGAACAGCCCCGTCGTCGATTCGCCCGGCTCGTAGTCGACGCGGTAGTCCTCGCCGTCCAGATTGAACTCGAACGGGTGCTCGCGGTGGTAGGCCGACATCGACCGAATGCCGTACGGCGAAAGAAATTCTGCTTCATCGAACATCCGGCTGAGCAGCCGTCGCAACTGTGTCTCTTCGACCACCGCGAACAAGGTGTCTGCGTCCTCGGTCTCAACGACACTCGATGTCAGGTCAGGCCGGTTGGTGCGAAACCATCGAAGCCTGGCGGCGAAGCCCGGCAGCGCTTGCAATTCGCGGTCGCCGATGTGGCTCACTGCGCATACCGCGATCAGGCCGACCAGCGAGCGCACCTTCACCGCGAATTGTTCGCCGTTCGGCAGTCGAAGCTGGTCGTAGAAGAAGCCATCGGCCTCGTCCCACAGGCCGTGGTTGCGGGCCGCGGTCGCGATGTGGGCGAAGTGCTCGAAGAACTTCGTGGCGACGTCTTCGTACGTCGGGTCGTGCAACGCGAGCGTCAACGCGATGTCGAGCAGGTCGAGGCAGTACATCGCCATCCAGGCGGTGCCGTCGCTCTGCTCCAGGGTGCCGGCATCAGGCGACAACTTCGACCGGTCGAACGGGCCGATGTTGTCGAGCCCCAAGAAGCCGCCCTGAAAGAGGTTGTTGCCGTCACGGTCTTCGCGATTGACCCACCAAGTGAAGTTGAGCAGCAGCTTGTGAAATGCGCGCTCGACAAAGTCGTAGTCGTTGCTGCCGGCAATCTCGAAGACGCGCAGCACCGCCCATGCATGTACCGGCGGATTCACATCGCCGAAGTTCCATTCGTACGCCGGTAGTTGGCCGTTCGGGTGCATGAACCACTCGCGCAACAACAGCAGCAGTTGCTTCTTCGCGAACTCAGGGTCGACGTGAGCGAGCACGACGCAGTGAAACGCGAGATCCCATGACGCGTACCAGGGGTACTCCCAGCTGTCGGGCATCAGCAACACGTCGTGGTTGTTCAGGTGCAGCCAGCCGCCGTTGCGAATGTCGCCGCGGCCACCAGGCGGTGGCGGCGACGCGGGGTCGCCGTCGAGCCATTTCTGCACGTCGTAGTGGTAGAACTGCTTGCTCCACAGCAATCCGGCGATGGCTTGGCGCACGATGCGAGCGTCGGATACCGACGCGCCAGCCGGTACCACCGATGCATAGAACGCATCTGCCTCGGCCGCTCGGGTCGCGAGCACGTTCGCAAACCCTGCGTCGAGATCCGCGGTCGTGGCAGATGCAGCGGCGGCCGAGGCGTCGCCCTGCAACCGCACTCGAATTTCGCGGGTCTCTCCCGCAGCCAGGGTCAGTCGATAACGAAGCGCTGCCTTCGTGCCGACGCCGGCCGGGTTGATCGTCGCGGCCCCGTGCACCACGTAGTCGCCGACGCCGTCTTTCGGATACGCCGACCGCCCCGGCGTGCGATACAGCAGTTCGGCATTCGTCTCGTTGTCGCACGCCACCGATTCGACGAAGTCAGTCGCGACACCGGTCAGTGTGAGTGTGCCGTTCGTTTCATGGACGCCGACCAGCTGGGGTCCGTTGCACGTGATCGTCGGTTCGGAATCGGTGTTGAGCAAACTCCATGCCCACGTGTTGCGGTACCACAGCGTCGGCAACACCTCGATGGTGGCGCTGTCGGGGCCGGCGTTGCGGACGCGGATCCGCATGCACAGGTCATCGGCGACCGCCTTGGCGTAGTCGACCGTGACGTCGAAGTAGCGATCCTGCGAGAACGCGCTGGTGTCGTCGAGCTCATACTCGGGTTCGTGCCGGCTGCGGCGGGCGTTCTCGGCGACCAGATCGGCGTAGGGAAACGCCTGCTGCGGATAGTGGTACCGCCACGTCATCCATGCATGTGACGGCACACCGTCGACAAACCAGTAACGCTCTTTTACGTCTTCGCCATGGTTGCCCTGGCTGTTGGTCAAACCGAACAGACGCTCTTTGAGGATGGGATCGTTGCCGTTCCAGAGCGCGAGCGCGAGGCACCAGTTTTGGCCGCTGTCGCAGAACCCGGCCAGCCCGTCTTCGTTCCATCGGTAGGTGCGTGATCGCGCGTGCTCGAACGGAAAGTTCGCCCACGCATCGCCATCTGCGCTGTAATCCTCGCGCACACTGCCCCATGCCCGCTCCGCCAAATACGGCCCCCAGCGACGCCAGCCCGCCTGCGCGGTGTCAGCCGCGAGCAGGCGTCCGCGCTCGGCGTCCGCGCTGCCGGTCGTGCTGGCATTCGTGTCGCTGTCCGTGGCGCTCATAGCCGCACTCTCTCATTCCTGCGCAGGCTGGCTCACCTCCGTGCAGCCGCACCCCTTCGGTGCCCGGTAGTCTTGACCGCATCAGCCGCCGGTTCGCAACGCTTCATCGGGAGACTTCTGTGGCCCGCGTCGTCGTCGACGTCATGCTCAAACCGGAGATTCTCGACCCACAGGGCCAGGCGATCGTCGGGGCGCTCGGACGCATGGGCTACGCCGGCGTCGCATCGGTGCGGCAGGGCAAGCATTTCGAGATCGAGCTCGACGGCGAGCCCGACGACCACGCGCTTGCGCGCATCACCGAACTGGCTGGCACGTTGCTGTCGAACCCGGTGATCGAAGACTTCGTCGTGAGCACGGCTTCGACGGCTTCGGCCTGACCCGCATGTACCTGATGGTGTCGACCTACCGCCGGCCGCTCGACGAAGTCGACGCCGTGCGCGCCGAACACTTTGCGTTCATGGACGGCCTCGAAGCGGCCGGTCTCGTCGTCGGAGCCGGTCGGCAGCAACCGCCTGTCGGCGGAATCGTGTTGCTCGACGTGGCCACCGAAGCGGAGGCCCGCGTGATCATGGCCGGCGACCCCTACGTGTTGCACGGCGTGGCCGACTATGAACCGATCGGCTGGAATCCGACCCGCGGCCGGCTCGCGCCGGGAGCTACGTCGTGACTGCCCGCATCGGCGTTGTCACGTTTCCGGGGTCGCTCGACGACCGCGACGCCCTGCGTGCCGTGGCGGCAGCGGGCGCCGAGCCCGTGTCGCTATGGCACAAGGACGCCAACTTGCACGGCGTCGACGCAGTGGTGCTGCCCGGAGGGTTCTCCTACGGCGACTACTTGCGCTGCGGTGCGATCGCCCGATTCTCGCCGGTGATGGATCTCGTCATCGCTGGGGCGCACGCCGGCTTGCCGGTGCTCGGCATCTGCAACGGCTTCCAAGTGCTCTGCGAGGCGCACCTGTTGCCGGGCGCACTCCTGCGCAGCGCGCAGTTGCACTTTCGCTGCGCTGACGAGGGTTTGGTGATCGAAAACACGAGCACCGCCTGGACCAACGCGTACGAACCGCTCGCACGCGTGACCATTCCGATCAAGAACGGCGAGGGCCGTTTTGTCGCTGACACCGCAACCCTCGACCAACTCGAAGCCGACGGTCGCGTCGTCGCGCGGTATGTCGGCAACCCCAACGGGTCCGTGCGCGACATCGCCGGCATCACCAACGAGGCCGGGAATGTTGTCGGGCTCATGCCGCACCCCGAGCATGCGATCGACGACCTGACCGGGCCGTCGTCCGACGGTCTTGCGTTCTTCACCAGCGTGCTGAAGTCGCTGGTGGCGGTGTGACCGTCGAGCACATCGACTCGGTAACTCACGCCGGCGCCACGCCCGACACCGTGTTGCCGTTCGCCGAGCTCGGCCTCAAAGACGACGAATACGCTCGTATCAAAGAGATTCTTGGCCGTCGGCCGACGTCGTGCGAGCTGGCGATGTACTCGGTGATGTGGAGTGAGCACTGCTCGTACAAGTCGAGCAAGCTGCATCTTCGCCAGTTCGGCGAGAAGGTACCGCCCGAAGCGCGCGGCATCTTGCTCGTCGGCATCGGTGAGAACGCCGGCGTGGTCGACATCGGTCAGGGCTATGCGGTCACGTTCAAAGCCGAATCGCACAACCACCCGAGCTATGTCGAGCCGTATCAGGGCGCGGCCACGGGCGTTGGCGGCATCGTGCGCGACATCTTGACGATGGGCGCTCGGCCGATCGCGGTCATGGACTCGTTGCGCTTCGGCCCGGCCGATGCCCCTGACACCGCGCGGGTTCTGCCAGGCGTTGTCGCCGGCATCGGCGGCTACGGCAACTGTCTCGGCCTGCCGAACATCGGCGGCGAGCTCGTCTTCGATCCCTCGTACCTCGGCAATCCGCTGGTCAACGCGCTATCGGTAGGCGTGATGCGCACCGACGGCATCAAACTCGCCACCGCACCAGGGCCGGGCAACCAGGTGGTGCTGTTCGGCGCGCGCACCGGTGGCGATGGCATCGGCGGTGCGTCAGTGTTGGCCAGTGCCACCTTCGAGACCGCAGGTCAGCGGAAGCGCCCGAGCGTGCAGGTCGGCGACCCGTTCGCCGAGAAGGTGCTGATCGAGTGTTGCCTCGAGATCTTCGCCGAAGACCTGGTCGCGGGCATTCAAGACCTCGGCGCGGCCGGCTTGTCGTGTGCGACTTCTGAACTCGCGTCGGCCGGCACCGGCGGCATGCGGGTAGTGCTCGACACCGTGCCGCTGCGCGACCCGACTCTTGCGCCCGAAGAGATTCTGATGAGCGAGTCGCAAGAACGCATGTGTGCGGTGGTCGAGCCGTCGAAGGTCGCGCGGTTCATGGAGATCTGCGCGAAGTGGGACGTGAACGCGACCGTCATCGGCGAGGTGACCGATACGGAGCGCCTCGAGATCTTCTGGCGCGGTGAGTTGGTCGTTGATGTACCGCCGCGCACGGTCGCACACGAAGGTCCGGTCTACGACCGACCCGTCGCCCGCCCGGCTGATCTCGACGCACTCAACGCCGACGACGCCAATGCGCTGGCCCGGCCTACGTCACCAGCTGACTTGCGGGCCACGTTGCTCCGCTTGGTCGCGTCGCCGAATCTGGCCGACAAAGGTTGGGTCACTGACCAGTACGACCGCTACGTGATGGGCAACACGACGCTGGCGACCCCGCACGACGCCGGCGTGGTGCGCATCGACGAATCGAGCCAGCTCGGCATCGCGCTGGCACTCGACGGCAACGGCCGATTCGCCCGTCTCGACCCCTACGCAGGCGCGCAGCTGGCGCTGGCCGAGGCGTACCGCAATGTCGCCGCGACAGGCGCGCGGCCACTCGCGATCACCGATTGCCTCAACTTCGGCTCGCCGGAAGATCCCGAGGTCATGTGGCAGTTCACCGAGGCGATCCGCGGCATCGCCGACGGCTGCCTCGCCCTCGGCGTCCCGGTCACCGGCGGCAACGTCAGCTTCTACAACCAGACCGGCGCCACCCCGATCAACCCCACGCCCGTGATCGGCGTGCTCGGTGTGATCGACGACGTGCGCACCCGTCGTCCGATCGACTTTGGCTCTGACGGCGAGCATGTCGTGCTGCTTGGTAGCACTCGCGCCGAGTTCGGCGGGTCTGAATGGGCGCACGTCGTGCACGATCACCTCGGCGGGCGGCCGCCGGTAGTCGATTTCGGCGCCGAGCGCGCGTTGGCGGCGGTGCTGCAGAGCGCGGCCCGCGACGGTCTGGTGTCGGCCGCCCACGATTTATCGGACGGCGGGTTGGCCCAGGCGCTGGTCGAATCGTGCCGGCGCGGTGGGCGCGGGGCTTCGATCACGCTGCCGGGCGATCCGTTCGTGGCGCTGTTCTCCGAGTCGGCGGCTCGGGCGGTGGTTGCCGTGCCGGCCGCTCACCTGGCCGCGGTGCGGAGCCTCGCTGTCGCCTATGGAGTCGAGGTGACCGAACTCGGCCTGACCGGCGGCGCCGCGCTGAGCTTCACCGGCCTGTTCGAGGTGCCGCTCGACGAGCTCGACGCGGCCGCGACCGGCACGTTCCCTGCCCTCTTCGGCTGACCGCGTTCACGTGAACGCGCCGACTCCGACGTAGCGTCGAGTCATGCAGCTCATCGATCATGGTCCGGCCGCCGGACGTGCGTGCCTGGCCCAATGGCGCAGCATCGCCGCCGCGGTCGACCGGCTTGCCGACGACGAATTCGACCGGCCGAGCACGCTGCTGGGGTGGCGGATCGCCGACCTCGTCGCCCACTTCGCGATGTGCGCCGGCGCTCCAGCGCGCTGGTTGGCCGAACCGACACCCGTGAAGGCTGAGGTCGACGCCGCGGCCTACTTCTTGTGCCTGCGAGCTGCGGCGGACGACGTCGATACCCGCACTCGTGAACGCGCGCGCGGCAAGACGCCGATGCAGCTGCGAGCTGATGTACGAGCCGCCGTCGACGAACTGGCCGCAGTCGTTGCAATCACCGATCCGGCGCGGGTGATCCCGACGCGGCTGGCGCCGATGCGGTTCGACGAGTTCCTGATCACCCGCTGCGTGGAAGGCGTCGTGCACGGTCTCGATCTCGACCCGCCCGTTTCCCCGGACGGCCCCGCGCTCAAGCTGGTCACAAAGGCGTTGCTTGCGGCTTTGGTGATGAAGGCGCCCGGGCACACGGTCGAGATGCGGGTGCCGCCGTTTGCTGCCGTGCAGTGCGTCGAGGGTCCGCGACACACCCGCGGCACGCCGTCCAATGTGGTCGAAACCGATGCGGTGACGTGGGTGCGGCTGGCGACCGGCCGGCTGGGTTGGAGCGATGTCATCGGCGACGGCCGGCTGCGGGCAAGCGGTGAACGTAGTGACATCAGCTGGTTGCTGCCGCTGCTCTAGACATGATGCTGACGACGCGCTCGTTATCCACAGCTTGACGTGGGGCTGGCCTGCGAGGGTGCCGGCGCGGGCAGACTCGAGCGATGGACAAGGACTGGTACGACGGAATCGCGCGCGGTGTCAGGCTTCAGTCGACGCCGGACGACGAGGGCGGCACCTGGGTGGTCTTCCTCGACGACGATCGGCGGCCGATGAACGGGATGGCGCTGCCGGCTGAAGTGCTCGGACCGCTGGAACTCGACGGGCTGGCCGAGGTTGTCGACGGCGTCGACGCTCCCGCAGTGGTCGTGGCGGTGCCGCGCTCTGATGGCCAACCGCGGGCCGAAGACTGGCGGTTGTGGGAGGGGATGAGAGCACGCCTTGCAGTCGCGAGGTCCGAATTGATTGACCTCGTGGTGGTCGGTGAGCAGTCATGGTGGGCGGCCGTCGGTGCCACCTGATGGCAGTAAAGTACGTCTCATGGAACTGCGTGCACCGGCGGGCGGGGTGCTGGTCGTGCCGATGTCACGTGCGGAGTACGACGCGCTGCCCGAGATGCACCACACCGAGTGGTGGGACGGCGCGTGTGTCGTGACCGGCACGACGCGTCGCCATGGCATAGCTATCTCGACTCTCACTGCGATCTTGATTGCGGTTCTCGACTCTCGACGCTTCGACGTCATGACCGGCGTCGGTTGGCGGCTCCCTGATGCCGAGTTCGTTCCCGACCTGGCCGTCGTCGCGGTCGCCCCCGACGCAGCTGCGCTCTTCGAGCCTCCGTTGCTTCTCATCGAGGTGCTATCGCCCTCAACAAGGCATGTGGATCTTCGGCGCAAGCGTGAACTTTACGCGGGGGGTGGCCTGCCCTGGTATTGGGTTGTCGATCTTGCTCACAACGAACTCGTCGTTCTGCGCAACGAGGCTGGCACCTTTGTCGAAGTGCAACGACTCACCAGCGGGACGTCGATTGGCCCCGTCGAGATCACCCTGACGGTCGCCGACCTCTAAGGCGTACACAGCCGGTGCGTTCGCGGAGATCCGCGACGAGTCGGCGAGGAGGGGGCCGATCAAGTCGGGTGGCCCGTACACTGGTGGCAGTTCGCAAGCCCCACGTCTCGGCCGATCCGTGTAGGGAGCCCAGCAGGTGCCTGGTGGCGACGGCCGGTTGAATCATGATCTCCTTCCTGACGAGAAGGGCCCGCAAGACGCGTGCGGCGTCTTCGGCGTCTGGGCCCCCGGTGAAGAGGTCGCGAACCTCACCTACTTTGCCTTGTACGCGCTGCAGCATCGCGGCCAAGAGTCGGCCGGTATCGCCGTCAGCGATGGCCAGAAAATCCTTGTGTACAAAGACATGGGGCTGGTTTCGCAGGTCTTCAACGAGTCGAATCTGGCCAGCTTGCATGGCGATATTGCGATCGGCCACACCCGCTACTCGACGTCCGGCTCGTCGGTGTGGGAGAACGCGCAACCGACCTTTCGGTCGACCGCAATGGGCAGCATCGCGCTAGCGCACAACGGAAACCTGACCAATACCGGTGACCTCGCGCAGCTCGTCGACAAGGCCCAAGCGGAAAGCGGCGAGATCGCGTTCGATCGCCGGCCGCTGCGGTCGACGTCCGACACAGACCTGGTCACGGCGCTGCTCGCCAGTCATCCCGATCGCAGCCTCGAACACGCTGCGGTCGAGGTGCTCAGGCAGGTCGAGGGTGCCTTCAGTTTCGTGTTCATGGACGAGACCACGTTGTACGCCGCGCGTGATCGTTACGGCGTGCGCCCGCTCGCGCTCGGCAAGCTCGAGCACGGCTGGGTGGTGGCCAGTGAGACCGCCGCACTCGACATCGTCGGCGCGTCGTATGTGCGCGAGATCGAGCCTGGCGAGTTGCTCGCGATCGACGAGTTCGGTCAGCGATCGGTGATGTTCGCCGAGCCAGACCCGAAATTCTGCGTCTTCGAGTTCGTCTATTTGGCCCGGCCTGATTCGAGTCTCGACGGTCGCAGCGTGCACGCGACTCGGGTCGAACTCGGTCGGCAGCTCGCGCGCGAAGCGCCCGCCGAGGCCGACCTCGTGATGCCCACACCTGACAGCGGTACACCGGCCGCGATCGGCTACGCCGAAGAGTCCGGGATCCCTTACGCCGCAGGGCTTGTGAAGAACGCCTACGTCGGCCGTACGTTCATCCAGCCCTCGCAAACGTTGCGTCAGCTGGGTATCAGGTTGAAGCTCAACCCATTGCGCGATGTGATTCGCGGCAAGCGGTTGGTGGTCGTCGATGACTCGATTGTGCGCGGCAACACTCAGCGCGCGGTCGTGCGCATGTTGCGTGAAGCCGGTGCGACCGAGGTGCACATTCGCATCTCGTCGCCGCCAGTAAAATGGCCGTGCTTCTACGGCATCGACTTCGCGACGCGGGCCGAACTCATCGCGAGCGGGCTTGCGGTCGAAGAGATTCGCAGTTCGATCGGCGCCGATTCGCTGTCGTACGTGTCGCTCGATGGACTGGTCGAAGCGACCGGTCGACCCAAATCTCAGTTGTGTCGTGCTTGCTTTGACGGTGAATACCCGACTGCGCTGCCCGACCCGCAGTTTCTTGGCAAGAACATGCTCGAGATCACTCCGGTCGATGCGCTGATGAGTACGGTTCCCTCCGTCGGCGGGCACACAGCGCTCGAACAGCCGTGATCACCCGGCCGTGAACGAACCCGCAACTTACGCCGCCGCCGGTGTCGACATTGAGGCCGGCGATCGCGCGGTCCAACTGATGAAGGCCTCCGTCGCGCGGGCCACCCGACCCGAAGTCGTCGGCGGGCTCGGCGGATTCGCCGGCCTGTTCAAGTTCGACACTGCGCGCTACCGAAGCCCGCTGCTGGCCACCTCAACCGACGGTGTCGGGACCAAAGTCGCCATCGCACAGGCGATGGACAAGCACGACACGATCGGGATCGACCTCGTCGCCATGGTCGTCGATGACCTCGTGGTGTGTGGCGCCGAACCGCTCTTCATGACCGACTACATCGCCTGCGGCAAGGTCGTGCCCGAACGCATCGCGTCGATCGTGGCTGGCATTGCTGAAGGCTGTCGCCAGGCGGGTTGCGCATTGATCGGTGGTGAAACCGCGGAACATCCGGGTCTGCTCGAAGCCGACGAGTACGACCTCGCCGGCGCTGGTACCGGCGTTGTCGAAGAAGATGCCGTGCTCGGTGCGCATCGTGTGCGCGACGACGATGTCGTCATCGCCATGGCGTCGAGCGGGTTGCATTCCAATGGCTATTCACTTGCGCGCCACGTGTTGTTCAACGTCGCCGGCTACGACGTGCATCGCCACATCGAC
>Ga0066789_10000778_pt1 | contig 13465 bp, 13 predicted proteins | sample OrgsoiDNA2013049_FD_70960 | JGI IMG/M metagenome (GOLD analysis project Ga0066789, IMG submission 70960) | Permafrost soil microbial communities from the Arctic, to analyse light accelerated degradation of dissolved organic matter (DOM) -... | ecosystem: Environmental > Terrestrial > Soil >...
GGATCGGTTCGATCAAAGACCCTTACGAAGTTGCAGTCACCGCGTGGATGCGCGTTCACCTGATGGGTGACACTGCTAATCGGGGCATGTTCTATGGCGCAAACTGCAAACTTTGCCAGGACACGCAGTTGAAGGTGCAGCGCAAGAATATGGACCAGTAGTCAACGACTGGATGCGGCCGCGCCATCGGGTACCGGCACCGCTTATTAGAAGCCACACTTCGCGCGTAGTTTTCGCCGGCCAACGTTTCGTTCTCGCAACTTCAAAAGCAGCATCCGACGGGATGCCACGGCTCCGCTTGTGTGCCAAGCTCAGCTCAGCAGCAGGGCTGCGCAAGTGCCTCTCGTGAGCATCCGTCATACACGTCGCAGTTTTCTCGAAGTCTTTCTAGGCGGCTTGGTCGCCGAAGTGGTGCACTCGCGCGGCGTCTTTGCCAAAGCGGCTGCGCACGAGACATTGGCGCCGCCCGAGCCTTTCGACTTCGATCGGCTTCGTACGCTCGCAGAGCAACTGGCCCGTCAGCCGTTTCGCCCCAGCATTCCCCGCAATGCACGACAGATCGACACCATTGACTTCGACCTTGTTCAGCAGATTCACTTTCGCCCCGAACGGGCGTTGACGTGGCCGCGCGGCGCGTTTCCGGTCCAGCTCTTTCATGTGAACCGGTACGCTCCCCTGCCCGTCGACATCTCCATCGTCCAAGGCGGTTCGGCACGACGGGTGCGCTATTCACCTGACTTCTTCGACTACGGCAAAAGCGGTCTCGGCAGCCGCCTCGCTGCCGACCTCGGCTTCTCGGGTTTTCGTGTGATGAGCTCGACCGAGATGAAGGACGACTGGCTGGCGTTCCAGGGTGCTTCGTACTTCCGAAGCGCCGGGCCGCTTCATCAATATGGTCTCTCGGCGCGCGGAATCGCCGTCGACACCACGGCGCCTGGACGCAAGGAAGAATTTCCACGCTTCGTGGCGTTCTGGTTGACCGAGGCACCGGACGAACCGCACATCACCCTCTATGCCTTGCTCGACGGGCCGAGTCTTGCGGGAGCTTACCGCTTCGAATGCGGAAGCGGCGCGGACGTCGTGATGGACGTGCACGCCGAGCTCTTTCAGCGAGCCGCGATTGAGCAGCTCGGTATCGCGCCTTTGACAAGTATGTACTGGTATAGCGAAACCAATCACCGTCAGGCGCCCGACTGGCGCCCCGAGGTTCACGACTCGGATGGGCTGGCGATGTGGACCGGCAACGGCGAACGCATTTGGCGGCCGCTCAACAATCCGCCGCACCCGCAAACGAGCAGCTTTGCGACCGAGAATCCGAAAGGGTTCGGACTGCTTCAGCGCGATCGGAACTTCGATCACTATCTCGACGACGGCGTCTACTACGATCGCCGTCCGTCGGCGTGGGTCGAGCCAACCCAAGGTTGGGGCCGTGGCGCCGTCGTCCTAGTCGAGTTGCCGACGAGCACGGAAATTGAAGACAACGTGGTTGCGTTCTGGCGACCCGAACGACCGGCGAAGGCAGGGACGAATTGGAACCTGGACTATCGGCTGCACTGGGCGGCAAAAGAACCGTTTCCACCGAGTGTGGCGCGGGTGGTCGCGACACGCCTCGGGCGTTTAGGCCAGCCTGGGGCGCCCGAAGCGACTGCCCAGCAAGGACGCAAATTCGACATCGAATTTACCGGCGGGGCACTGACCGACATGCCCCAACGTTTCGACCTGAGCGCGGTTGTCACGGCATCGCGCGGCACCGTGGCGAGCCCGCGGGTACTGAAAATCCTCGGCACCGATCTATGGCGCGCAGAGTTCGACCTCAAAGCTACCGGGGAAGCCCCTGTGGATCTCCGCTGCTTCCTGCGCCTCGGCGACAGAACACTCAGCGAGACGTGGCTCTACCAGTACCTGCCGAGGGATGACCGCTAGCCATCGCCGATCAGTTTCGTTTGGCTCAGCCGCCCGACGTCGTTCAGCTTTTTTGCGCTGGACAAGCGATTGGGGTCAACTCGTCCTATGGTACCGGCAAAGCTTGGGCAAACCTCTGTGACTCCCCGAAATACGGCGGGCTTGCGCGGCCAGCTGGAACAATTCGGTCTGGCAACGGTCCTGAGCTTCCTGGACCTCGAACGTCGCTCCGGCCAGATCATGATCGTTGCCGTTGGCAAGTTCGGCCGGGTCTGGCTTCGCGGTGGGCAGGTCATCTCCGCGCGCATCGAAGGCTCACGCCGGATAAATCGAGCGGCCATCTATGATCTCTTGTCTTGGGACAGCGGTTACTTCGCGTTTACGCAGGAAGATCTTCCGTCCGCGGTCGACGAGATCGGCGCACCGACGGCGCTTCTTCTGATAGACGCTGCCGTCCGCTCCGACGAAGCGGTCGCGGCCGCGTACTAGCGGCAGCTCGCTGACCGATAGACATGTTCGCCGCAGCAACCAGAATCGGGCATGGTTCTAGTCGAAAGGATCACCCGTGAGACTTGCAGCAACAGCTACCCTTCTTGGATGTCTGACCGTATTCTCCTTGCTGAGCATGTCGCCGTTCGCGCACGCGGCGGAAGCATCGCTTCATAGCGGTGACGTCAAGGCGATTTTCGCCGACATCAAGAAGCCTGGTGCCAAGGCGGTTCTGGTCAACGTGTGGGCCACCTGGTGCGAGCCGTGTCGCGACGAGATGCCGAGCTTGCTGGAATTCTATCGCCGGCACCGCGCCGAAGGGCTCCGGCTGGTTCTGCTCTCCGTCGACGACGAGGCCAATCGCGACGGGGTTCTCGCGTTCCTTGCCTCGCAAGGCGTCGATTTCGCAACCTGGATCAAGCGCGGTGACGACCAAGCCCTCATGCGCGCCCTCGATCCGGAATGGAGCGGGAACATTCCAGCCTCTTTTCTCTTCGACGGGCGCGGCAAGGCACAGCAGAGGAGCTATGGCCCCGTGAACGAAGAAGCGTTGAAGGAAGTCTGGGATCGCGTGATCCGAAGCCGCAAGGGACGATGACGCCGTTACGGTCGGCTAGCTGCGGGGTAGAGACTCGTTCAAGGCCACGGCGGACCGAATGAGAGCCTTCAGAGCATCGCCGTCCAGCTTGTCGCCTTCATGGATATCGATAGCGCGCCTGGTGTTGCCCTCGAGGCTGGAGTTGAATAGTCGTGACGGGTCCTTCAGCGAAGCGCCCTTCGCGAAAGTCAGTTTCACGACGTCCTTGTAGGTCTCGCCCGTGCAGATCTGTCCGTTGTGAGACCAAACCGGCACGCCTCTCCACTTCCACTCCTCGACCACCGCAGGGTCAGCCTGCTTGATGAGAGCTCGAACATGGGAAAGCATCTTGCCCCTCCAGTCGCCAAGCTCCTTGATTCTCGCGTCGATCAGCCGAGAAGGCGATTCTCCTTCGCTCGATGCGTTATTCTTCATCGTGGGTTGCACCTCATTAGGCGCGTACTTTGGCACGCAGCTCGCCATAAGCCCAACCGATCTGTAACCCGATCCTCCAGCGTCATCGCTGGGCCCAGGCACTAGTGCCGTCCGCCAGAAGATCGGCCATCAGTTGGCGGACGAGGCGCCCGTCCGGCAAGGCGCGACGAGGGCACATACCTGACGTATGTAACCGAGGAGCAACGCAGCCGGACGGGATGGATCGTCCGCCAAATGCTGGTTGAAATTCTGGCGGACGGCACTAGGCCCCGTTGCTCTTGAAGGAGTGTTCCGGTCCTCCGACCTTGGCGGGTGCCCCTGCGAAAGGCTTCGGCAAGGTGGCCCGATGGTCCGCAAACGGTACGAGGCCGGCCATTTCGCCGATGATGTTGACCAGCTCAGAATTCATCGGCACCACGATCTTCGTGTTGGTAGCGAGCGACTTCTCGACCGTGATCAATCGGCGCAGGAGTTGGGCGTTCCCGACGAAGTATTTGTCGGCAGCTTCATTTACGAGTTGGATGGCCTGTGCCTCTCCCTCTGCCTCGAGAATCTTGGCCTGCTTGACCCCTTCCGCTTTCTTGATCTCGGCCCTTCGAGCGCCATCCGCCATGGTCTCTGTGGCCGTGGCGAAATCGATGGCGGCCACCTTCTCGTTTTCAGCCTTCACCACCTTGTTCATCGTTTCTTGGACATCCTTGGGAGGGTCGATCTCCTTCAACTCGGTCCTGACGATCTCGATGCCCCAGTGATTGGTTTCGTCGCGCATCGTCCTTTGTAGCTCGCTGTTGATCTTTCCCCGTTCACTGTTGGCGGATTTCAGCGTCAAGGTGCCGATGATATTGCGCAGGGTAGTTCTAGCCAGATTGACCATTTGATATTGGTAATCGTTCACGCTGTACTGCGAGTTCTTGACGCTCTCCTCGTCGCTCTTCACCTTGAAGTACACCTGAGCGTCCACACTTGCGTTGAGCTTGTCGCTGGTGATGATTTCTTGCGGCTCAGCGTTCACCATGACTTCGGTGATATTGACCAGGATCAATCGGTCGACGCCAGGAACAATCCAATTGAACCCAGGCTGCGCCAGCCGCTGGTACTTTCCGAAGCGCTCGATCAAGCCTCTGCTGGTGGGCCGAACCAATCTGACGCCAGCGACGAAGTACATGGCGACGAAGAAAAGTGCAATTGCGATTGTGAACATGAATCCCAGACCTTTCGAGACACAACTTCGCGCCCATCGTTGCGATCAATGGCGCGAGGCAGTAGCTACATTCCCATCCCGCCCGAGTCGTCACCTCCTGATGCGCTGGGGTCTTCTGTGTTCCCCTTCGGCCTTTCGGCAATGAGCACCTCTGTGGTGAGCATGAGCGCGGCGACCGAAGCAGCATTTTGCAGCGCCACACGCACGACTTTCGTTGGATCGATGACGCCGGCGAGAACGAGATCCTCGTACTTGCTGCTGGCGACATTGTAGCCAAACGCGCCCTTGCCTTCGCGAACCTTGTTCACCACGACGGCGCCTTCATCGCCGCCGTTCTGCGCGATCTGGCGCAAGGGCTCTTCGATGGCTCGCCGAATGATGCTGAGACCGAAGGGCTGGTCCCCGTTGAGCTTGAGCGCCTCAAGGGCCGGTAGTGTACGCAGCAGGGCCACCCCACCCCCTGGAACGATGCCTTCCTCGACCGCCGCGCGGGTCGCATGAAGGGCATCCTCGACGCGGGCCTTCTTCTCTTTCATTTCGGTCTCCGTCGCCGCGCCCACTTTGATCACGGCCACTCCGCCCACGAGCTTAGCCAGCCGCTCTTGCAGCTTCTCGCGGTCGTACTCCGAGGTCGTGTCCTCGATCAGTGCCCGAATCTGCTTGACCCGTGCCTGGATCTCTTCCTTCTTGCCCGCACCATCAATCAGAGTCGTGGTGTCCTTGTCGACAGTAATGGTCTTGGCGCGACCAAGGTCCGCCAACGTCAGGTTCTCGAGCTTGAGACCAAGCTCTTCTGTGACGGCCTTCCCTCCGCAAAGCACTGCTATGTCCGACAAGGTCTCTTTGCGACGGTCGCCGTACCCTGGAGCCTTGACTGCGCAAACTTGGAGTGTTCCGCGCAACTTGTTTACGACTAAGGTGGCCAGCGCTTCGCCGTCCACCTCCTCGGCAAGAACAAGCAAAGGCTTGCCACTCTTCGCAACCAGCTCGAGCACCGGCAAGAGATCCTTCATAGCCGAAATCTTCTTCTCGCAAATGAGAATGTATGCGTCGGCAAGAACCACCTCCATCCGCTCGGCGTCGGTCACGAAATAGGGCGACAGATAGCCACGATCGAACTGCATGCCTTCGACGACGTCCAGGGTAGTGTCCATCGCCTTCGCATCCTCGATGGTGATGACGCCTTCTTTGCCGACTTTCTCCATCGCCTCGGCGATGAGGTTGCCTATGGTTTCATCCCCATTCGCACTGATGATGCCGACCTGGGCTATCTCACTCTTTCCCTTGGTGGGTTTGGACTGCTTCTTCAGCTCCGCGACAATGGTTTCAACCGCAACGTCGATGCCGCGCTTGATGTCCATCGGATTGGCGCCGGCGGCCACCATCTTGACTCCCTCGGCGAAAATTGCCTGCGCAAGCACAGTGGCGGTGGTGGTGCCGTCGCCAGCGATATCAGACGTCTTCGAGGCGACCTCTTTGACCATTTGCGCGCCCATGTTGGCGAAGTGGTCTTCCAGCTCGACCTCTTTGGCGACGGTGACGCCGTCCTTGGTGACCGTCGGTGCGCCCCACGATCGTTCCAAGACGACGTTTCGACCGCGCGGCCCCAAGGTCACTTTGACTGCGTTGGCGAGAGTGTTAAGCCCGATGGCGATTTGTTTGCGAGCCTCGTTGCCGAAAAGAATTGCTTTAGCTGCCATGGGTTGCTCCCTACTTCTCCAGAATCGCGAGGATGTCGTCTTCGCGCAAAATGATGTGGTCTTCACCGTCGATCTTAACGTCAGAGCCTGTGTATTTTCCGATGAGCACCTTGTCGCCGACATGGACTGCGAGCGGCTGCGTTTTGCCGTTCTCAAGGATCTTGCCGTCACCGACGGCTATGACCTGTGCTTCGAGGGGCTTTTCCTTGGCAGTGTCGGGAATGAACAAGCCGCCGGAGGTCTTTTCTTCCTCGGCAAGGCGTTTGGCCACAATGCGATCGTGGAGCGGACGAATTTTCATGGGGGATCTCCTAGGATCGGTCTGGCAGCACCTTTCGTGCCACTTGACGAACGCCACGGATTCGCTCACTTCCGTCGGAAAACAACTGGATCCGACGAACCCATTTAGTCAAGATGACGTATGTTCCCGTTCAATCCGACGGGTTCCGTTAGGTCACTAGCAAGCGACGTATTCGCCCAGCGACTGCCGAAGCTCGATGCGCGCGCGATAAAGTCTTGTCTTTGCCGCCGTCTTCGAGAGGCCGAGCTTGGCGGCGGCAACTTCGGTCGAGACCTCCCGCACGTGGCGAAGAAGGAATACTTCCCTCAGTTTTTCGGGTAGAGAAGCTACGGCACTCCCTATCCGGCGGAGCAGCTCTGCCGATTGTACCTGTTGGTCCGGGCGCTCGGGCCGAGTGTACGACAGGTACGTGGCCTCCTCCATCGCTTCGTCGAGCTCGCTGACCTCAACGTCATGAATGGCCACTTCAGCGTGGCGCCTGCTGGTGCGCAGTCGCATGAGCGAGGCGTTGACGACGATTTTGTGCATCCAAGATCCGAATTGCGACCGTCCCTCGAAACCCGGCAAGTTCCGCCACGCGGCCAGATAGGATTCTTGCAGAATCTCCTGGGCGTCACTTTCGTTGCGAACGTGGCGCATGGCTAGTCGGTACAATGAGGCCTCGGTACGACCCACCAATTCCTCGAAAGCGCCGCCATCGCTGCGACGCGCCCGCTTGAGAAGTGCCGATTCTGAAAGGCGCGAAAGCAGAGCGATTCGCGGCGGCGATGGTTTGCTAGTCTTCTCTTTATTGATCGCAACATGCATAGGTGAGTCTCCCTTGGGCCCTTTCAGCGGAGCTAGAGCAGCAATTGGGCCAACAACGCGACATGTCTCCGTTCGAGCGACTATGCCGCAAGGAGGCGGTGAGCGGCGAGTCATTCAATCATAATGAAGTACGCTTCCACCCAAATTGATTTGTTAGGCCTCAATCAGGACCTTGAGAGCTTTCGTCTCGGTTGCATGTGCAAAGGTCTCATACGCGTCGAGAACGCGATCGAGCTTGAAACGATGGGTGATGAGGACCTTGGGATCGAACTTACGCGACCGCAAGACGTCAATCAGCATCGGCGTGCTGATGGTGTCGACCAAACGGGTGGTGATGGTGATGTTGCGACTCCACAGCGACTCGAGGTGCAGCTTCACCTGTGTCCCATGCACCCCGATATTGGCGATTGTGCCGCCTGGTGCGACCAGCTGTTGGCAGAGCTCGAAGGTGGTGGGAAGCCCGACCGCCTCGATGACTGTGTCAGCGCCGCGGTCACTCGTCAACCGCATGACCTCCTCCTTGGCCTTGCCGCCGCTACTATTGATAATGGCCGTAGCGCCGAGGCGCTTCCCTGCTTCCAGGCGGTTGTTGTCGATATCGATCAGGACGAGTTGGGCAGGCGAATAGAACTGCGAAGTGAGCAAGGCCGCAAGTCCGACTGGACCCGCCCCGACAATGGCGACAACACTGCCCGGTTGCACCTTGCCGTTGATGACGCCACATTCGAATGCGGTGGGCAGAATGTCGCTCAGCATGACCATGGCTTCCTCGTCTGAACCTTCGGGCACACGATAGAGACTGCAGTCCGCGTACGGAATGCGAACCCATTCGGCCTGCGTTCCATCAATTTCGTTGCCGAGGATCCATCCACCGGACGTGCAATGCGAGTACATGAGCCTGCGGCAATAGGCGCACTTGCCGCACGTGCTGATGCAGGAAATCAGGACGCGGTCGCCGGCCTTGAACGCCGTGACGGCCGGGCCAACCGTCTCGACGACTCCTACGCCCTCATGACCTAGGATGCGTCCCGGTTGACAGCTAGGAACGTCGCCCTTGAGAATGTGCAGGTCGGAGCCACAAATCGTCGTCCTGGATATCTTCACAATCGCGTCCGTGGGCGCCACCAGTGCCGGCTTCGGTCGATTCTCCAAGACCTTGCTTCCCGGACCCAGATAGACAAAAGCTTTCATAGGCGGCTTTCTCCTTTGTTGTCGGCGACCCGCTTAAGTGGTGTGCGCCACAAGTAATGAGGCACCCGTCGTGCCCAAGACAACGTGGGCCTGCGCGATCATCTCTGGAGTGCCATGCGCGAGCACCAGGAACTTCCCAGCCTTCACGTCCAGCTCATACTTCACGATGCTGTCATTCGGTATGCCGATGCTTCCAAATGCTGCAGCGAGAACTCCGGCTGTGGCGCCCACAGCCGCGCCCTCGAGCGCACCCACGATCCAGCCAACCAGCGGGCCCATGACGATCAGCGGCCCAATCACAGGAATGAAGAAGAACGCGCCTCCGAAGAGCACCCCCCAGAGGCTTCCCCAGAATGCTCCGCGCACACCCCAAAACTTCATGCGGTCGCCCGACGTATAGAATCCGAGCGCGTGTTCCTCGGTGTGAAAGTCCTTGCCGATGATCGACAATCGCTTCATGTCGAAACCTGCCTTCTGGAGTTCTTTGAGCGCGGCTTCGGCGCCGGTGTGCGATTCATAGATCGCGACGATAGAGTGTTCTTGCGAAGTTGGCATCATGGTGGCGACACGCGTCTGCATCATGTGTGCCGATAGCAACGGTGGCTAAACTGCCCGCGATCCGACTTGGCACAAGACGTGCTCCGCCAAGGAACATGAGCGACGAAAGAAAGGCCTATCTTGTTGGCGGTGGTATCGGCTCCTTGGCGGCTGCCGCTTTCATGATCCGCGACGGCGCCCTGCCTGGCGCAAACATTACGCTCTTTGAAGTGGGGCTTACCCTCGGTGGAAGTCTAGATGGTGGCCAAGTCCCCACAGGGGGCTATTCGCTGCGCGGTGGACGCATGTTGACAACCGACAACTACGAGTGTACCTGGAATCTTTACAAATCGATTCCGTCTTTGACCTTCGAAGGCAAATCGGTGTTCGATGAAACCGTCGAGTTCAACGAGAAGCACAAGGCGCATTCGATGGCGAGGCTCGTGGATTCCTGTCGCGCCAAGGTTCCAGTGACCTCGATGGGGTTTTCCATGCACGACCGCATCGAATTGATGAAGCTCAACAATGCCGACGAAGATGTCTTGGGCGCCAGCTGCATTACCGATTGGCTTTCGCCTCACTTCTTTACAACCAACTTCTGGACCATGTGGGCGACTACGTTTGCCTTTCAACCGTGGCACAGTGCCGTAGAGCTCAAGCGATACTTGCATCGCTTCATGCTCGAATTCTCTCGTATCGAAACGCTTGGGGGCGTCAAGCGGACCATCTACAACCAGTACGACTCGTTGGTTCGGCCTTTACAAACGTGGCTTGAAACCCAGGGTGTGCACCTGATCACCGGTTGCACTGTGACAGATTTCGATCACAAGATCGAAGGTGGCAAGTTCGCTGTAACTGGCATCCATTGCAAATGGCGAGATAAGACCGAAATCGTCGGGGTCAACGACGGTGATCTCGTCTTCTTTCAAAACGGCTCCATGACCGACGCGTCCAGTCTAGGTTCGATGACAAGCGCCCCCGAAAAGCTTACCAAGGTGGACAGCGGCGGTTGGACTCTCTGGGAAAAGCTGGCACAGGATAGGCCCTACTTCGGTCGTCCTGCAGCCTTCAATAGTTGCGTCGCTCAGTCCTACTGGGAGTCGTTCACCGTCACGTTGAAGACACCGACGTTCTTCGATAAGATGGAGCAGTACAGCGGCAATCAGGCCGGCACTGGCGGCCTTGTCACGTTCAAAGATTCGAATTGGCTGATGTCCATCGTGCTGGCTCATCAGCCACACTTCGCAAGCCAGTCCGGCGACGTGCAAGTATTCTGGGGATATTCGCTGTTTCCGGATCAGGTCGGTAATTTCGTCGCCAAGCCGATGTCCGAATGCAGCGGGGCTGAAATCCTGCAAGAGCTCTGCGGCCATCTGCGATTCGATCGGGAGACGGTTGAATTGGCCAACTGCATTCCCTGCAGAATGCCCTACATCACCAGCATGTTCATGCCGCGTACGCACGAGGATCGCCCACTGCCGGTTCCTCGCGAATCGCAAAACCTAGCCTTCGTCAGTCAGTTCGTCGAGATTCCCAATGATGTCGTATTTACAGTCGAGTATTCCGTGCGCGCTGCCCAGATGGCTGTCTATGAGTTGCTTGGCATTAAACGCGAGATTCCCCCCATATCATCACACGACAAGTCCCTTCGAACGCAGGTTGCAGCAATTATCAAGGCCTTTCAGTGATGGCCGTGCCGCGGGTCACGTCGGGCTCAGGGGCTTCACAATCTAAAGACCCCTAGCACACGGGCAGACCTTTTCCGCTTGGTCGACCTTGACGCGGCGTCCTTCGCGTCGCCGCTAGGCGCCGCCAGTGCCGCACTCTGCAGACCATCGAGCCGCTTTTCGACAGCCTGCATGATGTTGCGGCGTCTCTCGGCGCGACTCTTCTCCGCATCCACCCCGGGAACATAGTCGCCTCTGTTGCGTCTCTCGCTTGTGGCCATTGCAGCAGGGATATAGCACTTTTCGGGCCAGCCTCCTGACGGAAGCAACTTCACGGGCTTGCAAGCCTTTGCAGCGCACATACCCACGATTCGAGTCTGCGCAAGGGTCCATTGGTTTCCGTGATGGTTCTTACTTTTGCCATCTCGCACTGGCGGCTCCAGCAGCTTTCGGGCCACGGTCGCATCATAAGGAAGTTCAGGGACTTGCGCGGCGACGGGGTCTCTAGACAACTTCAGCTTTCAACCAAGATGACGTGGCATCGCCATCAATTTGAGCGTCAGTGGGCGCCGCGTCTGAGCTGCCCAGCTGGTCATGCCGCGCCGCGTCTTGGATGGCCGCGTTGCTTTCGCCGTTCATCAGCAGGATGAGCTCAGCGATGAGGTTGGGCCGCGCGGAAGACTCGACTGGCATTGGGGTTGCAGTCACTTCGCATTATTGCTGGAGGACGCTAGGATATGACCGGCATTCGATTCTGTCTCGCCGGAATGGTTGTAGCTTCTCTTACCGCATTGGCCGAACCCGCCGAGGCTCGGCTTACCGTCGAGCGCATCCTTGTACGCGGCCAGACGGATGTGACGACTCGAGTTCTTGCCGCACGCATGCACCTCTACCCCGGCGATTCCGTGGATTTCACGGTCCTAGTCGCTGCGCAGCAGCGCCTTGTTGAAAGTGACCTGTTCAGCAACGTCCGCGTATTCATCGACCTGCCCATCGACGAGGCGGTCCGGCGCATGTACTTGGACGACAAGACCTACCCGGTCGAGGTCGTGGTGGAAGCCACCGGCAAGCAGGCGTGGTTCGTCTTTCCCACTGGGAGCATCGGCAGTGGCGATCGGGCTGCCGGTCTCGTCTATGCCAACCAGAATCTGTTCGGCCGAGACGTACAGCTTATCAGCGCCGGACAGCTCGGCGAGTCTTCGAGCTATGTCTTCGTCGCGTATCGCGAGCCACTTGTGGTTGGGGCGCCGCTCACCTATTCGTCCAGCGCACTCTATCGACGTGAACAGATCCGTCTGTTCGTCAAGCACACCATGGTGATGCAGGTTCCCACTACCGTGTTTGGGGGCGACGGCCAGATCGGATGGGTGCTCTCCCCCCACACGCGCGCGTACGTTGGGGCCTCTGCCCGCCGCCAGACAGTGGACCCCGTCGAAGGGCTTGCCCTAGATGCCGCGCCCCTACCCTACAATTCCCGAAGCGGCCGCATCTTCCTTTTGCAGTTTCAGTTTCAATACGACGACACGCGCGCTGAGGATGGTCTCCGGCAGGGAACGCTACTGCTCCTCAAGAACGAACTCTCTGACCGATACTGGGTCTCGGACTTCGACTATTCCAAGTTTGAAACGCGGTTAGAGATGTACCGTCATTACTGGTGGAACTACCCTTCTGTCGTACTAAAGATGGTACTCGACTATCCTACGTCGGACCGCGGCGTCCCTGTGACCGAGGAACTCCGTGTTGGCGGAACGAATCTACGCGGCTATCTCACCAACGAGTTTCACGGCGACACGCTATTCAGCCTGCAAGCAGAGGACCAGGCGGTACTCTGGCGCCTACGCCTGCCCTGGACACAGATACACTTCAATCTTGCAGCGGCGCTGTTCGTCGACGCCGCGACACTTCTCGACCGGCACCCTGGCGGCACCACGGTCGCGCCGCCCGATACGCCGCTTCCTCCCGTGCGCTCCAAGCTCGATGACCTCCACGCAAGCTTCGGCGGCGGTGTCCGAATAATTCTGCCGGGAGTGGTAGTTCCCGCCGTCAAAATCGATGTCGGGTACGGTATCGATGTTCGCGACGTCGCTGTGACGCTATCAATCGCGGGCGGCGGGCTCTTGTAGTGTCGTCTTAGCGCGAGCTCAAATGCGAGGGTTCAATTACAATCTCGACACGGCGATTGTTCGCCCGGTTCTCTGCGTTTCTATTATCGAGAAGCGGACGGGTCGAACCCATGCCGACGGCCCGGATCTTGTCGGCGTCGACGCCGCGGTTAACCAAATAGTCGCGCACGGCGTTCGCACGGTTGAGTGAAAGCGGCTGATTGATCATGTCGGACCCCTGACTATCGGTGTGGCCTTCGACCACCATGCGCTTGTCCGACCCCTGTGCCTTGAGAGCCTCTGCGACCTGATCGAGCTTGGTCATGGCCGTGTTGAGCAAGGTGTATTTGTTAGAAGCGAATAGAACACCGCCCGAAAGCGTAATGACCAATCCACGGGCGTCCTCTTTGACAGCGGCGATGGCGGCTAGATCCTTCATCGCTCCGGCCAGCTTTGATTCCGCCTCCGACCGTGCCTGCTTTTCGACGGCCAATTGCTCGGCAGTCTTTTCGCTTTCTGCGGTCTTGGCGTTGAGTTGTTCGCGGGTTGAGACCAG
>Ga0066789_10000779_pt1 | contig 13463 bp, 18 predicted proteins | sample OrgsoiDNA2013049_FD_70960 | JGI IMG/M metagenome (GOLD analysis project Ga0066789, IMG submission 70960) | Permafrost soil microbial communities from the Arctic, to analyse light accelerated degradation of dissolved organic matter (DOM) -... | ecosystem: Environmental > Terrestrial > Soil >...
CAGCCCTATCGCGTGGCAAATGGCGTCGTCATGACGGTCGCGCTCGGCCCCACCGACGACATCGCCGAGTGCGCGTTCGTCCAGTCGTCGAAGAGTCCAGGCGTGCGCGCCCTCGCCGCCGCTTCGAGAGTGCACTGAGCAGTTAAGTGCTTCCGACAGCGCGACCTGGAGCCGGTCGTGGGCTGGCTCTGCCGGTCAGCCGTAAGAGGTTCGGGACCCTGAGATCCACTCCCCCGGACCGCTCAGCTCAGCCGCCCACACATCAATCATCAGCGTGTGATTCACGGTGCCAAGGGTCCCTCGGAACCGCGCCGTCTACCGGGCTTCAACGTCCTCAACGGTGGTGCGCACGCACCCAACGCCCTGGACTTCCAGGAGTTCATGATCTCCCCGCTTGGTGCGCCCAACGTCACCGAGGCCGTGCGCGCCGGAGCCGAGGTGTATGCCGCGCTGCGCAAACGCCTGTCGGCCGCGGGCCACGCCACCGGGCTGGGCGAGGGCGGCTTCGCCCCCGAACTCGCCGAACCAGAAGAGGTGCTCGAGGTGATCGACGCGGCGATCACCGACGCCGGCGACACCGCCGGACACTCCGGTATCGCGATCGCGCTAGAGCCCGCCGCTCCGAGTTCCGTGGCCGGGACGGCAGCTACCACGTCAACGGTCAGCAGCTGACCCGCGGCGACATGGTCGAACGCTACGCGGCGATGGTCGACCGCTACCCGATCTGGAGCATCGAGGACCGCCTCGGCGAATCAGACCGCGACAGCTGACAGAAACTGACAGCCCGGCTGGGTGAGCGAGTTCAGCTCGTCGGGGACGACAACTTCTGCACCAACCCCGCCATCATCACCACAGCCATCGCCGGCGTCATCGGCAACTCCGCCCTGATCAAGCTGAACCAGATCGGCGTTGTCAGCCAGGCCCCGCAGGCCATGGCCATGTGCCACCGAACCGGATACGCCCAGATGGTCTCCCACCACTCGGGCGAAACCCCCGACCCCTTCATCGCCGACCTCGCCGTCGGCACCGGGTGCGGCCAGATCAAGACCGGGGCGCCCGCCCGCGGTGAACGAGTCGCCAAATACAACCGGCTCATCGAAATCAGCGCCCACCACCCGGGCCTGCCACGGTCTGGCCCTGACGGTGGACGTCGCCTCAACGACGGGGCTCAACTGATGAGGAAACGAATGCTGACGCGACGACCGATCCTGCAGATTGACCACGGCGCCGCCAGCGACGTACCGCTGTAACCACATGCACCATCTGTCTGGACACCCCGAACCGGCTCGCTACGGGCGCTGTGATCCAGGCTCGTCCAGGCGCTTCCTCACACACCCAACTTGTGGAACTGCCGTATGAGATGTCGCTCTCGGCGGTCCCCCCACCCTCGGCGCAGGATGGAACCAGACCAGGTGGTGGCGGCTCGGGGAAGACGCACCGGTAGCAGGGGCCATGGCGGGCCCACCAAATGCTCGTCTGACCATCGAAGCGATAGATCGACCCCCAGATGTCGGGCTTGCCCAGCAGCACGCAGGCGTCGTTGAGCAGATATCGGGTTGGGAAGTTGTCTGTCCCGTCCAGGACGAGATCGTAATCGGCGATGATCTCCAGCGCGTTGGCTGCGTCGATCCAGACGTCGTGCCGCACCACCTGCACCAACGGGTTGACTGATTCCAGCCGCTGGGCCGCCGAGGCTGACTTCAGCCGGCCGACGTCACCGACCCCGTGAACCACCTGGCGTTGAAGGTTCGACAGCTCCACCACGTCCACGTCAACCACACCGATCGTCCCGACACCGGCAGCCGCAAAATAGATCAGTGCAGAGGATCCCACGCGTTGACTCAGTGACGACAGACCGTGGGACGACGGTGTCGACAGCCCGCCGGATCTGGAGCTGGTCACGATCGCCCACGCATGCTTCGACTACACCCGCGCCGCTGACACTGAGAGACTGCGGGCGTATATCGAGCATGGGGTCCCGGCAAACCACACCGATGTGACGGGCAACACCCTGCTGATGCTGGCCGCCTACCACGGGCATGCCGAGACGGCTAATGCGCTGCTGGCTCTGGGCGCCGACCCAGATCGCACCAACGACCGCGGACAGAGTCCGCTGGCCGGTTCGATCTTCAAAGGAGAGGATGCGGTGGTCTGGCCTTGCTGGCCGCCGGAGCCGACTCGGACGTCGGGACGCCAAGCGCCCGCGCGACCCGCGCGGGTGTTCGATCGAACCGAATTCCTGCACCGCAGCCCTTGGTCATAGCTGGTCAGGGGCGCGGCACCCAGGTCTGCCATACGGGTGTAACGTCGTCTGTGTAACAACAGGGGAGCGCCCTTTAGCGCTGAGAGTGCGGTTCGCCGCAGACCCTCGAACCTGCTCCGGTTAGCACCGGCGAAGGGAGTTGAGAATCTCAGGTTTGCGCTCGACATATCCGCTTGTGCTACCGCACCGACAGATATGACGAGTGCTGGGCCCCCCGAGGCATCCAGCCATGCGGATTCCACGGGAGAAGGACAACAGCAATGACTCAAACACCAAGCAACAAACTTCCCAGGCAGAACGCCAGGACATCGCGGTCAGCACGTACGACCGCGCTGGCCACCCGACCTCTGATGCGCTGGCGTGGCATCGATCTGATCACCGCCGCCATGCTCGCCGTCGCTTTCGGTGTCATGTTCTGGGGTTTCGACACGTTCATCTATCCCATTCTGAGCACGGCCACCGCGGGCTTCCCCCCGCTTGGTGAGCTCATGCTCGGAGTCTGGCTGGTCCCCGCAGTCGTCGGAGCTTTGGTCATCCGACGACCGGGCGCCGCCCTGTTCACCGAGCTCGTGGCGGCCAACGTTGAGCTCTTCTTGGGCAACAAGTGGGGCGCCGCCGTCCTGCTGTCGGGAGTACTCCAGGGCCTGGGCGTCGAGCTCGCACTGGCGTTGTTTCGGCTCCGTCGCTTTGGCGTTGTGGTGGCAGTGCTCGGCGGGATTCTCTCGGCGGTCTTCGAGATCGTCTTCTACGAATGGCAGTCCTATGTTCCCGAATACTCCAGCGCGTGGAAGGCCATCTACCTAGGCTGCGGCATCGTCTCCGGCGCTGTCATCGCGGGGGCCGGCGGCTGGCTCCTCGTGCGCGCCCTGGCCAGGACAGGCGCCTTGAATGCTTTCCCCCCTGGTCAGGAAGTTCGTGAGCCGCAACCCGTCTAAGACCGTGCCTCCCGAGACTGTACGCACGCCGGCGCCCCTGGCCGTGCAAGGCGCCGTTGTCGAGTTGCGTGACCTCACCTGGCGTCCCTTCGGGCGCAGGGAGCCGGTGCTGGCCGGTATCAGTCTGCGCATCGAGGCGGGTTCGCGTGTGCTGGTGTCGGGGCCCAGCGGCTCGGGCAAGTCCACCCTCCTTCGCGCGCTGGCCGGAGTTCTGACCACGACCGAGACCGGTGACCTCACCGGCTCAGTCTTGGTCGACGGTTCGCCGCCCACAGGCTCGTCGGTCGCTCTGATGATGCAGGACCCTGGCGACGCACTGGTGGCTGGACGGGTAGGTCGCGACGTGGCCTTCGGCCCCGAGAGCTTCGGAATGGCCCGTGGCGAGATCTGGTCCCGGGTACGGTCTGCGTTGGTCTCTGTGGTGTTCCCCCACGACCAGGACCACGCCACCAGCGCACTGTCCGGTGGCGGGACCCAACGGCTGGCATTGGCCGGCGTTCTTGCTCTCACACCCCGATTGGTGCTGTTGGATGAGCCGACCTCGATGCTTGACCCTGCCGCCGCCACGATGATGCGGGAGGCGATCATTGCCGCAGTGCGCGCTTCGGGGGCCACGTTGGTGATGGTCGAGCACCAGCTGTCCGACTGGGTGCACGAGGTCGATCGACTGGTGGTGCTCGATTCTGCCGGCAGGGTCACTGCCGACGGGCCGGTGGCCTCGACCCTGGCCAGCTCCGCAGATTCCCTCGCCGCCCAAGGTGTCTGGGTTCCCGCTGCCGTGGCTCCCCGCCCGCTGCATGTGCCGCGTGCGCTGTGCACCCCGACTCGTTCTGCGGGTCGGGGTGGTCCCAGTGGCCCTGGGGCAATGCTTGTCTCGGCCGAGTCGGTTTCGGTCATCCGGCAGGCTCGGGCGTCGGTGATGTCCGCCAATCGGCCTGCGACGGCGGTGGAGGCGTTACAGGACGTGTGGGCGGAAGTGCGTGCAAGGCAGTGCATCGCTGTCGTCGGTCCCAGCGGTGCCGGCAAGTCGACGCTGACGGCGCTGCTGGCAGGTGTCGATGCGCCCACCCAGGGGCGTGTGCGCGCCCAGGACGGGTTGTTGGCCGGTTTGGGCGCACCATCTCCGGAGGCCATCCATCGCTGGACCTCACCGGCGTTGGCTGCAGGGTTCGGGTGGGTACCGCAGCAGGCTGAGCAGGCGGTGGTCGCGCGCACGGTCCGCGACGACGTGCTCTCGACCAGCAGGCGACTGGGACTGGACGACGACGCTGCGCAGGCTCGGGTCGACGCCATGCTGGAGGTGCTTGGCCTGTCGGCACTGTCCGGCGTAGACCCCCATTGCCTCTCCGGTGGAGAACAGAGGCGCCTCGCGCTGGCCGGAGCCATCGCGCACGGACCCTCGGTGCTGATTCTGGACGAGCCGAGCGTCGGCCAGGACCGGTTGACGTGGTCTGCGGTCGCCGGAGTGGTTGTCGCCGCCCGGGACGCCGGAGTTGGAGTCGTTCTGGCAACCCATGACCCCTTGTTGATCGCCCTGGCTGACCGGCAGATCACATTGCTGGCCGGGCGGATCCTCGACCCTGCGGCCGGTCCGCAACCGCCGCCGGCCCCGGGTGGGTTGTCACCCATGGCACCACCGGCAAACCGGTTTGCCGGGCTGGCCGGCCGGTCCGGTCCCCTCTCGCTGCTCCTGGCCTCGATCATGCTGGTGCTGGGTGCGCCATTCATCTCCGACCTGCGCACGGCCATGGTGGCCATCGCGGTTCAGATCGCGCTGGCTCCGGTGGTTCTGGGGATCGGCCGCCCGCCCTGGCGCCGGCTGATGCCGGGACTGTTCGCGGTCGCCTCGGTCAGCTTCTCGAACTGGCTGCTCAGCCCTGGGCGTGGGGTTTCCTCCGGCGCGCTGGCCGGGCTGCGGGTCGCCTTCTTCGTGGTGCCCGGTGTGCTGCTGGCGTCGCGGATCGACCCGTCGGCGCTGGGTGATCACCTGGGCCAACGACTGCGGCTCCCGGCCCGGCCGGTCGTGGCCGCGGTGGCGGCCTTGTACCGGTTCGAAGGCCTCGGCGAGCACTGGAACCAGCTCGCTCGCATTCGCCGGGTGCGCGGGCTGGGCCCCAGCCGTTCGCCACTGGGTCGTGCGCGCTCGGTCGCGGCCCTGACCTTCGGGCTGCTCATCGAGACACTGCGTCAGGCCGGGCGGATGGCGGTGGCAATGGAAGCTCGAGGCTTCTCGGCAGCGGTCACCTCTGAGACTCCCCGGACCTGGGCTGAGCCGGCGCCATGGCGCCCCACCGACTCACTCATGCTGGCGTTGGGACTGGTCGTGGCCAGCATGCCAATGTTGTTCTCCCATATGTAGCTCGTTGACTCCCACGGTTCGGTGCCCGCCGCTGACATCGTCGGCGCGTCACGCCGCTCTCTTGGGACACTCCATGACGCGCCTCGATCAAGGCGATGAACAGGCTGGGCATTGGGGCTCACTGCACGTCGGCAGCACGCGCCGGTACGCCGCAGATCGCGTTGAACACCTCTGCAGTGCGAGCCACGCAAGCGATGTGCGCCGCACCCGCGCCGGCAAACATAGAGTCGTGCCATGGCCCCTCACGTCATTTTCATTCATGGCATGTACCTCAACGGCTAGAGTTGGGTAGCCCTGGGTCGAACGGTTTGCCGCTTCGGAGTTCTCCTGCAGCGCGCCTAGCTGGCCGTTCCACCAGGGTGACCCGCAAACGCTGCGTTCAGCGGTCAACCGGGCCTGGGCGCCCTGACGTTCGCCGCGGTGACCGAGCACTTTAGAACCTTGATCCACGACCTTGCCGAACGCCCGATCCTGGTCGGCCACTCGATCGGTAGAAGGAGTCGTTTCATGAGCATTGAGGGCAAGGTCGCACTGATCACCGGAGCGGGTCAGGGAATCGGGCTCGGCATCGCACTGCGTTTGGCCGCCGACGGGGCAGAGATCGCGGTGGTCGACCTCAACGAGTCCAAGATGGGCGAGGTTGCCGACGAGGTTCGCCGGATCGGCAGGAAGGCAACGACATTCGTCGCCGATGTGACCGACCGGGATCAGGTCTACGCGGCGGTGGGCCACGCTGAGACCGCGTCGGGCGGGTTCGACATTATGGTGAACAACGCTGGCATCGCTCAGGTCAATCCGATCGTGGACGTCCAGCCCGACGAGGTTTCCAAGATCTTGGCGGTCAACGTCGAGGGCGTGTTGTGGGGAATCCAGGCCGCGGCGAAAAAAGATTCCAGGAGCGTGGGCGCGGCGGCAAGATCATCAACGCGTCCTCGATCGCAGGTCACGACGGGTTCGCCATGCTCGCACTCTATTCGGCGACGAAGTTTGCCGTGCGCACCTTGACCCAGGCGGCGGCCAGGGAGTTAGCACGCGCGGATATCACCGTCAACGCCTACTGTCCGGGCGTCGTGGGCACCGACATGTGGGTCACGCTCGACGAGCGGTTCTCGCAGCTAACCGGGGCGCAGAAGGGGGAGACTTTCAAGAAATTCGTCGACGGGATCGCGCTGGGCCGGGTCCAGACTCCGGAGGATGTCGCCGCGTTTGTGTCGTACCTGGCCGGGCCGGACTCGGATTACATGACTGGGCAGTCCGGGCTGATCGACGGTGGGCTCGTCTACCGCTGACCAGAGATGCAACCCCGTGCAACTGTCGCACTCTGTTGCCTCAATCAAATAGACAGGACTATGGCTTGGATTGCTCCGGCCCGAACTAGAGGAGGTGAACGATGAGCCAGGTGAACTCTTACCGACCGGATCCGGTCCCCGTGGTTGAGGGCAGCGCGATAGGGATCATCCCGAATCCCATGTCCGGCAAGGATATTCGACGGATCATCTCGCAGGCTTCGGTGTTCCCCAACACAGAGAAGGCCAGCATGGTCCTGCGACTCTTGCGCACTGTGGGGAGCTCGGAGTCGAGAGTTGCCCACCACGGCGACGTTGTAGGTGATCGCGGCAACGAACCTCGAGGAGAACGGCCAGCGGAGCACCGGGCCGCTGCTCGCTGCCGCCTTGATCGTCCCGTAGTCCGATTCCCCGCGGGAGACCGGAGGTCCAACCGCGCGTTATCCGAACGCACTTTCTATGGCGCATTTCGCGGGGCAGACGGACCGGGACGCCATGTCGTGAGGCCTGACCACTGTCCAATTATGGGACAGGCCCGACCGTGAGACTTCCTGCACTCTTGAAATCTGGCCGCCAACCGATCCGACCACACCCCTGTGCTGGCTGCTGCTCAGTCCCCGGAGCCCTAAGGAGCTCGCCATGACCCTTGACCCATTCCGTGATGAGGCCGCGCAGCTGTTGGAGCGGACGCTGCGACATCTGGAACACCAGGTTGGTGCCTGCCAGTGGTCGGCGCTGGTGCTCACGCTTGAGCGTCTTCCAGACCAGGCTGCTGAGTACCTGTCCCGCGCAGCGCTCCTTGACGTCCAGCTTGGCCAACTCCGCCGGTCGCCGGCGTCGGTGTTCCCACCGGATAGCGCACGCTGACTGCTTTGCCGTCGGGCACCGAAAACAGCATTGGTGACCGATCGCTGACCGGTCACCGATCGGCAACCGGGAATGCGACACCCTTGACGCAGGTGGAGCCATGACCGCGCGGATTGCGGCTACGTGACTGTCTTTGGCCAGACATCCCGATGGGCCTTTGCACGGGTCAGGGGCGCCGATACACGTGCGAAGTCGCGGCTCCAGCCGTCACCCTCGCCCGTTTGCCATTCGCCCCGGATCTCGTCGCCGTCGACAGTCGCGGCAAAACGCTGCGTGAAGTCGAGCGGCGAGAAGTCAGGCGCCTCACGGGTGAACGTCCAGTTCACGGCGTCGAGCGTCATCGCGTAGAGCCGCACAACGCCCTTATCGGAGGCCAACTGGACGATGCAGCGGCTCGGCCGTGTCACCCAGTCCCTGCCGAATGGCTTCTGCGGTCTGCCTGTTCAAAAGACCTGCCCGCATGCCAACGCCTGCCTGACCTGCCCATGTTCGTCACCACCCCCGAGTTCCTGCCCCAGCACCGCGAACAACACCACCAAGTCGTGCAGCTCATCTCCTCCGCCGAGGCCCGCGGCCAGGCACGCGTGGTCGAGATGAACCGCCAGGTTCTGGGCAACCCGAGAAGATCATCACCGCCCTGCAGGTCGACACCGGCCAACCGGAGCTGGCCGCGGATGCGATCTGACAACAGCCGCCACATCGCCGCCGCCCGACAACGCAGCCAGTACACCCGCGCCCCGCGCCCACGACAAGCACCCGCGCGTTCTTGAGGCGACGCTGGCCGGCCATACCCACCTCGGGGATGAGCACGTGCCGGGCGTAACGCTCGATCTCCAGCGCGGACAGCGTCGCCGACGGCTCGACGAGGGGTGGGAGGCCCAGGCGGGCGAAGCTACTCCTGTCTCCGAGGACACCGGGTGTGGTCACGGCCTCACGAACCTTCCGAGCTAGAGGACATACCTGTGCAAAGCAACATGCTCATCGCCAAGCTTCGTCGGATGACTGTTACGCAGGCCGACCTGAACCACGTCGGTTCGGTGGCGATCGACTGGACGCCGACCGCAGACCGGTCGGCTGCTGCCCGGTGAGCGGCGAGAAGTCGTCGACGTCACCAACGGCAATTGGCTGACAACCTATGGGATCGAGGGGGAAGCTGCCGTCAAAAGTGGGACGGCGCGGGGCTGGTTGCCCCAGGCGCCGTACAGGTGCCGATGGTGTTCTTCGGTGGGTGGTGGTCGCCATCGTCGCGGCCGGCATCGCGTTAGCGCTCGAACCCGCTCAGGCGGGCCAAGTCTCCTGGCGCCAGGCCGCGTCCCAGAACATCCACTCGTAGCGCGAGGCCGTCGCGAACGCCTCGTGCATTCGCTGGACCGTCGCCGGATCCGCCTGGGCCGCCAGGCGATCAAGGATCTGCTTCGCCCGTTCGGTCGACGCAGCGAACTCTGGGTCACCGTAGGTACTGACCCAGTCGGCATACGGGTGCCGCGTGAGGTCACCGAGGCGTTCCTGGATGCGACGTCCGACATCCTCGTAGATCCAGAAGCAGGGCAGGATTCCCGCGGCCAGGACCGGGTAGTTGCCGGCGGTTACGAGCGAGAACAGATACGAGGTGTATGCCGTACACGTGGGCGACCTGGTGATGGCTCCGAAGTCGGCCACGTGCGCGGCGTGGAGCTCACGCTCCACGATGACGGTCGTGGTGGCGCTGCGGGCCCAGAAGAGCAGCTCGTCGGCGGCGGTCGTCTGGCTCGCCGCCGCGGCCAGAACCCGGCCGTAGGCGGCGAGATAGTGCGCGTCTTGGGCCATGTAGTAGATGAACGTGTCGCGGGGGAGGCTACCGTCCTCCAGGCCGGTCAGAAGGGGCAGCTCCTCAATCGCCTTGCGAATGAGGGTGATCGCCCCCCAGGCGTCTTGCGAGAACGACATCAGTGACTCCATATCTGGTGGAAGTGGTGAACGGGTCCGTGGCCCTGGCCGATCTCGAGCATGTTCGCAGCGGCCAGCGCGGCAGTGAGATAGCTCTTGGCATCCATTGCGGCTTCGAACCAGGAGTCTCGTTGGGGGCGTACGGCCGCCAGGGCCGAGGACAGCGTGCAGCCAGTGCCATGGGTGTTGACGGTGTCGATTCGCGGCCCGCGAAGCAACTCCTCACCGTCGACGTCAAGCAACAGGTCAACTGCCTCCTCGCCCTTGTAGCGGTGGCCACCCTTGATCAGTACTCGGCGCGCGCCGGACTCCTGCAGCGCGACTGCGTGACGTCGCATCTCGGGCAGCGTGCTGGCAGGTCGGGTGTTGAGCAGGGCCGCTGCCTCGGTGATGTTCGGAGTGATGATCGAGGCGAGCGGCATCAGGTCACGCACAGCCTGGATAGCATCGTCGTCGAGCAGCAGGTCACCGCTGGTGGCGACCATCACCGGGTCATAAACAATGTGGTCGACATGGTCATGGCGCAGCAGAAAGTCCCCGACGGCGGCGACGATCTCGGCGTTAGCGAGCATGCCGATCTTGATGGCGTCGAGGCGGACGTCGGCGATCAGGGTCTCAAGCTGCTGCGTGACGAAATCGGTTGGTACGACATGCACTCGGGCAACGCCCTGAGTGTTCTGGGCGGTGATCACGGAGGTGCCGTAAACACCCAGCGCCGAAAACGTCGTGAGGTCGGCCTGAATGCCGGCACCGCCAGACGGGTCGCTGCCCGCGATGGTCAGTGCGACGGGTGGGCGGCTCATCGCGCGCCTCTATCCCAGGCTGCACGCAGCGCGCTCGTGGCAGCCGCCACGTCAGGCTGGCCGCAGATGGCGCTGACGACGGCGGCACCCGCGACTCCTGACCGACGGACCTCAGGCAGGCGCTCGAGGTTGATCCCGCCGATGGCCACGCAGGGCCACGGGCTGGCCGCCGCGAGCTGATGAAGTCGCTGCACGCCGCCCGGCGCCGCCGCGTCGAGCTTGGTCACCGTCCCCCAGACTGGTCCCACGCCAAGGTAGTCCAGTGTCTCTTCGCCATGTTCGCGGGCGGCCGCGACGTGCTCCGCGGTCTGCGCAGACAAGCCTAGGTATGCTACGGGGCCGAGCAGTGCTCGGGCCTGCCCGATGTCAAGATCGCATTGCCCGACGTGTCCGCCTTGGGCGTGCATAGCCTCGACGAGGTGAACGCGGTTGTTGACGATCAAGGGGACCCCAGTGCCCAGCAGAACCGCCAGTAACTCACGGCCGAGGCCGACCAGCTCGTCATCCGTGGCGTCCTCGTCACGCAGCTGCACCAGGCTGACCCCCGCGCTGACCGCCGCCGAAACCGTCGCGGCCACACCGAACTGGCCGCACATGGCTGTGTCGGTGACCAGGTAGATCGACAGGTCCAGTGGCGGTCGGGCCATCCTCAACTGATCCTCACGCATTCGGTTGGTCGTAGGGCTCGAACAGGGCGTTGTGCAGGAGGACGACTGATAAGCCGCCCGGCCCGCGGACCTTCTCTGCTGTTGCGTCGGCGACCACGGTCAACTTGAAGTTCGCAGCCGGCGGCCGCGACCACGGCATCCGGCACCACGGCCACGAACGCGGCCATCAGCGCACCGAGTGCGCAACCGACACCGTGGTGCGTGGAATATCCCTGCCGGACATGGGATTCGGGATGATCCCCATAGCGCTGCCCTCAACCACCGGGGCCGGATCCGGGCGATGCGAGTTCATCTGTCTCATCGTTCACCTCGTCTAGTTCGAGCTCGGAGTGATCCGAGCCATAGTCCCTGTCTATGTGAATGAGACAACCGAGTGCGAGAGTTGCACGGGGTTGCATTTGTGGTCAGCGGTAGACAAGCCCACCGTCGATCAGCCCGGCCTGCCCAGTCATGTAATCCGAGTCCGGCCCGGCCAGGTACGACACAAACGCGACGACATCCTCCGAAGTCTGGGCCGGCCCAGCGCGATCCCGTCGACGAACCTGTCTTTCCCATGATGTCCAAGGCCGCCTCGATCCTGCTCAGGCGCCACTGGGCCAGGTCCAGCTGTCGGCGTAGCCGGGCGATCTCGGCCTGCTCAGCGGTCGGACGCCCGGTCTTGGCGCCGGCCGACTAACCCACCATTACGCCGGCGTCACGCAGCCTTCGCCACTCCGTGATTTGAGAGGAGTACAGCCCCTCCTGGCGCAGGTACGCCCCACCACCGCCCTGGGTGAGCGCCGCCTCATAAGCGGCCACATGGTCCAGTTTCTGCGCGGGCGTGAGCGACCGCCGACGGGTAGGGCCACCAAAGCGAGGCTGTGAAGCAGCCATCCGACCATCGTGGGGCACGGGTTGAAGAGTTGAATAACGCGTCAGGAATCAATCCGAATCCCGCCCTGCGTGGGACGGACTTGCAGTGAACCGTTGGCCTCAACTCACCCTAATGGCACGCAGGGTAGCCCTGATCCGGATCACTCATGGCTTCAGCAACACGCGCTGGCAATGATCCTCTCGTCAGCTTATTGATCACGGCCACGACCCTCTACTTCCTTGTCGTGACAGCGTCCCAACCCAGAGGCCGCACTGCTCAATGAGATCCGCGACTCCCCTTCGGACCCAGCTGAATTCAGGGCGCAGGAAGCGCAGGAGCACATCAGGAACAACAACACGCGAAGGGCGCCGGATCCCCTGAGGGTGTCGGCGCCCTTGGTTGTATCGAGTCAGACTGGTTGCATCGTGCCGTCTTTCAGAAAGTGCGCATGCCACGACAAAGCCTCGCCGAGCAGGTGCGGTGTGTGCTGGCCGGATGCCGTGGCAGTGGCCCGGTCCAGGTAGTCCTGCAGCTCCGGCCGGTAGTCCGGGTGGGCGCAGTGGTCGATGATCTGCTGGGCACGACGCCTCGGCGGCAGGCCACGCAGATCGGCCAGACCCTGCTCGGTGACCACGACATGGGTGTCGTGCTCTGTGTGGTCGACGTGGCTGACCATCGGCACAATGCACGAGATCGCCCCACCCTTGGCGGTCGACGGCGAAAGGAACATTGAGATGAACGCGTTGCGCGCGAAGTCACCCGAGCCACCGATGCCATTCATGATGTTCGAGCCCATGAGGTGGGTGGAGTTGACGTTGCCGTACATGTCGGCCTCGATCATGCCGTTCATCGCCAGGCAGCCGAGTCTGCGGATGACTTCGGGGTGGTTGCTGATCTCCTGCGAGCGCAGGATGATCCGGTCACGGTAGTCGGCGATGTTCTCGTAAAGATCGGACATGCCGGCGTCGCTGAGGGAGAACGCTGTTGCCGATGCCATTTCAAGCGTGCCGTTACGGAGCATTTGCAGCATGCCGTCCTGGATCACTTCGGTGTAGGCAGTCAGCTGCCTGAATGGACCTTCATCCAGGCCCATCATCACGGCGTTTGCGATGTTGCCGACTCCCGACTGCAGTGGCAGCAGGTTTTCGGGCAGCCGGCCCTGCTTCACCTCATGTGCGAAGAAGTCCAGGACGTGAAGCGCAATCTGCTTCGAGTCGGCGTCGAGCGCCTTGAACGGCAAGTTGCGGTCCGGGCTGTTGGTGGGCACCACCGCGATGATCTTCTCCGCATCGCAGTGCAGGTAGGGCACCCCGATCCGGTCTGAGGGTGTGGTGATCTCCAGCGGTTTGCGATGCGGGGGAAGCGCGGTGCCGTAGTAGATGTCGTGCATGCCCTCGAGCTCCAGGGGCTGGGCTGAGTTCACCTCGAGGATGACCTTGTCGGCCTGGTCTATCCACGTCTTGTTGTTGCCCACCGAGGAGGAGGGGATCAGGTCGCCATCGG
>Ga0066789_10000781_pt1 | contig 13453 bp, 14 predicted proteins | sample OrgsoiDNA2013049_FD_70960 | JGI IMG/M metagenome (GOLD analysis project Ga0066789, IMG submission 70960) | Permafrost soil microbial communities from the Arctic, to analyse light accelerated degradation of dissolved organic matter (DOM) -... | ecosystem: Environmental > Terrestrial > Soil >...
GGGGCTGACGGCGCTCGAAACGCAACTTGCGAAGGACGCCGCGACAGGTGCCTTCTGCCACGGCGACGGGCCGACGCTTGCCGACATCTGCCTCGTGCCGCAGCTCGCCAATGCGCGACGCCTCGCCATTCCGCTGGAACCGTACCCGACGTTGCTGCGGATCGACGAGCACTGTCACCAACTCGACGCGTTTGCCAATGCCGCGCCTGAGCGGCAACCCGACGCGGCGTAGCGACACCATGGTGATGCGATATCGGCGCGACGTCCGTCGCGCTTCCCTTGGCATGCGGAGCCGACGATGCTTCAATCGACGATTTTTCCAGGAGTGATTTGATGAAATACGCCATTCCCGCGTGGGATCTTCCTGCGGTCCCCGTCGCAGGCAGCGATCAGTTCTATCCGGTGCGACACATTTATTGCGTGGGCCGCAATTACGCCGAGCACGCCAAGGAAATGGGCGGCGATGCGGCCAAGGAGCCGCCGTTCTTTTTCACCAAGCCGGCCGATGCCATCGTGCCGGTGGTGCCTCCCGCGACAGGAGACATCCATTACCCGCTCGCGACGAAAAACTTCCACCACGAGATCGAACTGGTGGTGGCCATTGGCGAGCGCGGCGCCAGGCTCGCGCCCGAAAATGCCAACCGGCTGATCTACGGCTATGCGGTCGGGCTGGACATGACGCGGCGCGATTTGCAAAACGCGATGCGCGAAATCAAACGGCCCTGGGACATCGGCAAATCCTTTGCCCAGGCCGCGCCGATCGGTCCGATCCACCCTGTCAGCCAGGTCGGGCACGTCAGCCGCGGGCGCATTTCGGTCGAAGTGAATGGCGTGGTCAAACAACAGGGCGATCTCGCCGACATGGTCTGGGACGTGCCGCATATGCTGCATTTTCTGTCGCAGTACTACGAGTTGATGCCCGGAGACCTGGTCTTTACGGGCACGCCGGCCGGCGTGGCCGCGGTCGTGCCCGGAGACGTGCTCGTCGGACGCATCGAGTCGCTTGGCGAACTGAAAGTGCGCGTCGTCGAGCCGCGGGCCTGATGTCGCTGCTCTCGGCGGAGTTCATCGAGCGCGGGTACAACAATCGGGCGGCGTGCCCCGACCACCCATTATGGTTCGCGCGCTGGGCGGCGGAGAGCGAGGAATTCCGCAAGCGCGCCGATGCGCGGCTGGATTTGCGCTATGGAATCGCGCCCAGGCAGATGCTCGATATTTTCGCCGCGGCACAACCGCGGGCCGCGCTACTGTTCATTCACGGTGGCTACTGGCGCGCGCTCGACAAATCCCAGCATTCGTTTGTCGCCCGCCCGCTGATCGACCGCGGCGTTAGCGTGGCGGTGATGAACTACGATCTGTGCCCGGCAGTCGGCATTCCAGACATTGTCGAGGAATGCCGTCAGGCCGTTGCGTGGCTTGCGCGGCACGGTGCTGAACACGGCATGCCGACGGAGCGGCTCGTGGTCGCCGGGCATTCGGCCGGCGGTCATCTCGTGGCCATGTTGTTCGCGACCGATTGGGCAAGGTACGGATTGTCGCCGCACGTGTTGAGCGCAGGCGTCGCGATCAGCGGAGTATTCGACCTCGAACCGCTGGTCCAGGTCTCCTTCAATGCGGATCTGCGCCTGGACACGGCGACGGCGCGCGCCATGAGTCCGGTGCACATGTCGCCCACGGTTGCTGCGCCGCTGCTGCTTGCCGCCGGTGCGCGGGAGACGAGCGAGTTCGTTCGCCAGACGCGACTGCTCTGGGACGCGTGGCCCGAATGCCGCCCCGCAGGTGCGACGGAACCGCTCTTGGTCCCGGAGAGGCACCATTTCAGCGTCCTCAGCGAAGTTGCGGATCCCGAGAGCGAGCTATCCAGGCGCATCGGGGCCTTGTTGGCCGCCTAAAAAAAAGGCGCGGTTCTGTTGACGACTGACTCGTGGTCATTTACGCTGCACAAATGACCCACAGTCATTTGTTGATGCCGTGGTAGTTCGACAGCGTGCCATCCACCTCGGCGACAAGCACGAGCGTCACCACGCGATCCTGAATGCGGCGGAGCGGCTGCTCCTGCGCTCTCCCGATCGCATCGCGAACATGGCCGAGGTTGCCCACGAGGCCGGCCTCGCCAAGGGCACGGTCTACCTGTATTTCCCGAGCAAGGAAGAGTTGCTCCTCGCTCTTCACGAACGCAACATCGACGGTTTTTTTCAAGCGCTCAGCGCGCTGCTTGACGTCCGCGCGCCAGTGAACATCGAAGACGTCTTCGCTCTGACACGCATCCACATCGTCGCGCCGCCATTGTTCCTGCCGCTGGCGAGCCGTTGTTTTGGCGTCATGGATCAAAACGTTCCTGCAGCCGCGGGGCGTGCATTCAAGCAGCGCATGGCGGAACGCTTCGAGCGCGCCGGCGCGGGCCTGGAACGGCACTTTGCGGTTCTCACTTCCGGTGACGGCGTCGTGCTCCTGCGGCACAGCTACGCCCTGATTCTTGGACTGTGGCAGATGAGCGGAAGCGTCTCGAGCGGGCCCGATGCAGGGATCGGGCAAGTTGCGTCGCCGGATGCTGCCTGGCACTACCCGGACGAACTCGAGCGGGCGATGTTCGCGTTGTGGGAAGGCACGCTCGCGGGCGCTGCGCGCCGCAGCGCGAAACGCTGACGTGGCCGACGAAAGGCAATCCAAGCAGGCCTTCATACGTGCGAGTTCGGCGTGGGTTCATCGCGCAAGCTGCACGGTGGAAAGCAGGGCGCCGCGTATAATAAGCGCATTCAATCTGGCGACCTGCTCCACATCATGAGTCAACCCCGGCTGCACGCAGTTGACCACCCCGAGACCGTGCTGAAAGCCATGTCGCAGGCGGTCAGCCCCATTCCGGAAATCATCGCCGAGCTCAAGGCGGGTCGCATGGTGATTCTCGTCGATGAGGAGGATCGCGAGAACGAAGGCGATCTTGTCGTCGCGGCCGATTTCATCACGCCGGACGCCGTGAATTTCATGGCCAGGCATGGTCGCGGGCTGATCTGCCTCACGTTGACGGAAAGTCGCTGCCGGCAGCTGAATCTGGCACCGATGGTCAGCGACAATCGCACCGTGCACGGCACCGCGTTCACGACGTCCATCGAGGCCGCCGAAGGCGTCACCACGGGGATATCGGCGGCGGACCGCGCGCGCACGATCCGTGTCGCATGCGCGCCCGGCGCGCACCCGCAGGACATCGTCCAGCCGGGACACATTTTTCCGGTCATGGCGCAGCCAGGCGGCGTTCTTGCGCGAGCCGGACACACCGAAGCCGGTTGCGACCTGACCGCACTCGCGGGCCTGAGCCCGGCCGCGGTGATCTGCGAAATCCTCAAGGATGACGGCTCGATGGCGCGCCTGCCCGACCTGGTGGAGTTCGCCCGCGTCCATGGCCTCAAGATCGGTGCGATCACCGACCTCATCCACTATCGCAGCCAGACCGAGCGCCTGATCGAACGCGTGGGCGAGCGGCCGATCCTGACTTCCGAAGGCGAGTTTCGCCTCGTGACCTTTCGCGACAAGCTGACCGACGCCACGCATCTCGCGCTGGTCCGCGGCGAGATCGCACCGGATCGCGAGACGCTGGTGCGGGTGCACGAGCCGCTGTCGGTCGTCGATTTGCTCGATCAGCGGAGCCGCACGCATTCGTGGACGATTCCCGCGGCACTGGCGACGCTGACGAAAGCCGAGAGTGGCGTCCTCGTGCTCCTGCACCGTCCCGAATCCGCGCTGGAGCTTCGAGTGCGTGCCGTGTCCGACCAGGCGCAGCCCGAAATCAAGATGGACCTGCGCAATTACGGCATCGGGGCGCAAATTCTGCGGGACCTGAACGTCGGCCGGATGCGGTTGCTCGCGCGACCGCGCAAGATGCCAAGCATGGCCGGTTTCGGGCTCGAGGTGACTGGCCACCTGGAGTCGTCTCGAGGCTAGCGCGTTTCGCTTTTCGTCGCGGCCACATCCGGAGGGATGCGGCGCGCATTTGCAATGTTGTTCCCGCCTTTGCTTAACCATGCCCGTTCACAAGATCGCACCGAACACCCGCGCCGCGCACATGCGCGTGGGCATCGTCGTGGCCCGCTTCAACGCCGATGTCGGCGAAGCCCTGCTTGGCGGTGCATTGCGCGCGCTCGACGGCGCAGGGGTGGCGCAGGACGCGATCACCGTCGCATCGGTTCCCGGCGCGCTCGAGGTGCCACTTGCGCTGCAGCGCATGGCGCAGACCGGCGACTACGACGCGCTCGTCGCGCTCGGCGCCGTGATTCGCGGCGAAACCTATCACTTCGAGATCGTCGCCAACGAATCGGCGGCCGGGTTGGCCAGCGTGCAGCTCGAGTTCGGCACGCCGATCGGTAACGGCATTCTGACCACGGATACCGACGAACAGGCGAAAGACCGCGCCGACAGCAAAGGGCACGAGGCCGCGCTCGCAGCCATCGAAATGGCCAACCTGCTGGATGCGATCGATGAAGAATAGCCGCTCGCGTGCGCGCGAATTCGCCTTGCAGGGGCTGTATCAGTGGCTGCTGTCGGGGACCGATCCGGCCACGATTCGCGCGCAGCTCGCCGAAACAGAAGCGTTCGCTCACTGCGATGCAAAATTCTTCGACCGGATGTGGCACGGCGTCATCGCGGAATACGACGTGCTGGTTGCCGCGATCTCGCCGTACTGCGATCGCGCAGCCGCGCAACTCTCGCCGATCGAGAAGAGCGTGCTGGTCATCGGTGCGTGGGAGCTCATGCGCCAGCCGGATGTGCCCTACCGCGTTGCGATCAACGAGGCGGTCGAACTGGCCAAGGTGTACGGCGGCACCGATGGCCACAAGTTCGTCAATGGCGTGCTCGACAAACTTGCCGCCGCTGCACGGGCACCCGAAATCAGCGCCGCGCGCGCTTAGTCCTTTCTGCCTCTCGATACCGATCGGCCTCTGGCGATGGCTCTTACCGAGTTCGAGCTGATCGAGCGTTTTTTCCGGCGCCCTGCGCGAAGCGCCAAGCTGGGCATCGGCGACGACGCCGCGCTTGTCGTGCCGTCACCCGGTTGCGAACTCGCGGTGTCTGTCGACATGCTGGTTTCGGGCCGCCACTTCCTTGCCGACGCCGATCCGGAGTCGATCGGTCACAAGACGCTCGCGGTGAATCTTTCCGACATGGCGGCAATCGGCGCGACACCGCGCTGGGCGCTGCTGGCAGCTGCATTGCCGGAAGTCGATACGACCTGGCTGGCCGCGTTCGCGCGGGGTCTGTTTTCGCTAGCCGACGAACATGATGTGGAGTTGATCGGTGGCGACACGACGCGCGGACCGTTGACCTTGAGCGTCACGATCCTGGGCGAGGTGCCCGCGGGGCGAGCGCTGTTGCGCGGCGGTGCGAAATCCGGCGATTCGATCTGGGTCTCCGGCCGGCTTGGCGATGCTGCCCTGGCGCTGGCGCACGTGCAAGGCCACGTTGCGTTGAGCGCCGAGGAGTTTGCAGTGTGCGCGCACGCGTTGTTGCTGCCGGCCCCGCGCGTGGGGCTGGGCGAGAAACTGCGCGGCATCGCGAGCGCGGCGATCGATATCTCCGACGGCCTGATGGGCGACCTCGGCCACGTGCTTCAGGCGTCGGGAGTTGGCGCGATGCTCGAGCTTGCGGCCATCCCACGCGGTGCAGCGGTGCAACGCGTGCTTGCCGGTCCGCAACGTGAACTGGCGCTGCGCTGCCTGCTCGCCGGGGGCGACGATTACGAACTCTGTTTCACCGTGCCGCAGGCGCGCGAGTCCAGCCTCGGCGCCGTCGCGCGCGACCTGGGACTGGCGCTCGCGCGTATCGGCAGCATCAGCGGCGCAACCGGCATCGTCGTCCGTGACGAATCCGGCCGTGCGCTTGCAAGCTTGCCGCGCAGTTTCGACCATTTCGTGCCATGACGCGCGCTAAGCCGCCAACGCCTCGATTTCTGTTCGCGCACCCGGCGCATTTTCTTGCGCTGGGTTTTGGCGCCGGGCTGTCGCCGGTCGCGCCGGGAACCTTCGGCACGCTGGTCGCGCTGCCGCTCGCCGCGGTGCTGCGCGCGTACGCGAACGATGCCGCGTATCTCGGCGTGGTCGTCGTTGCCTTCGCCGTCGGCGTATGGGCCGCGGGCCGCACGGGGCGTGACCTTGGCGTCGGCGATCATGGCGCAATCGTCTGGGATGAAATCGTCGCCTTCCTGCTGGTGCTTTTTTTCGTCGGCGCGGATCCCATTCGCGAAGCCTTTGCGTTCCTGTTGTTCCGGCTGTTCGACATCGTGAAGCCGCCGCCTGCTCGCTTCATCGATCGCGAATGGCACGGCGGCTTCGGCGTCATGGCGGACGACATCGTGGCTGCGTTTTACGCACTGCTGGCGCTGGCGCTATGGCAGCAAGTGATGGGGTGAGCGCATGAGCGGCCTGCCGGGAGAAGCGACCGATGCCGCGGCGCGGCGACTGGAGGAATTGGCGCTGAATGCGTCCGGTGCTTTTCAATCGCTCGTCTACGACGGATGGCTTCTTGGCTATCGTCGTGGTCCGACGAAGCGCCTGCGTTGCGTGAATCCGTTCTATCCGTCGAGTCTGCCCTTGCAGGAAAAGATCGACCATTGCACGGGCTTCTACGCCGACGCAGGACTGCCGGCGATCTTCCGCCTGTTGCCGTTCTCGCAGCCGGCCAGCCTGGATGGATGGCTCGAGCGCGCGGGCTGGGCGCCTTTCGAGCGCACGCTCGTGCAAAGTGCGTCGCTCGAATCCTTGCTGCTGCCATCGGTGCCTAACGGCGACGTGACGCTTATGCCGGTGCCCGACTGGCAGGAACCAGTGGCAGGATTGCTCGATGTTGCGCCCGAATTGCTCGTGCAATATGTCGAAAGTGCGCGCACCTATCCGCTGCCCCATGCGGGCGCAGTGCTCCGGCGCGACGGCGAGGTCATCGCGTGCGGTTTGGTCAAGATCGAGGGCGAACACGCAGGCCTGTTCGCGGTGCACACCGCCGAGCAGTATCGCGGGCGGGGCCTCGGGCGAGCGATCGTCACCGCGCTGCTGGCCGAGGCGATGCGGCTTCATGCGCGCTTTGCCTACCTGCAGGTCACGGCGAGCAATGCCGCGGCGCTCGCGCTTTACCGGCATTTCGGGTTCACGACGGCTTACGATTACTGGTACCGCGCGAGAGCGGGCGAACAAGGCTAAAGCGACGATGCGTATAGACGACGACCTTTATGCGCTGGCGCTTGCGCTCGGACACGCGGCGTCGGCTCGCCATGTACTGGTGGCGACGGCGGAGTCCTGTACCGGCGGCCTCGTTGCCGGCGCGATCACCGCGGTCGCGGGTAGTTCGGCCTGGTTCGATCGCGGCTTTGTCACGTATTCCAACGATGCCAAAATGGAGCAACTCGGTGTGTCGCAGGCGACGCTCGCCACGTACGGCGCAGTGAGCATCCAGACCGCGGCCGAAATGGCGGCAGGCGCGCGCCGGGCCAGCCGGGCGGAGTGGGCGGTCGCAGTGACCGGGGTCGCGGGGCCAGGCGGCGGGTCGATCGAAAAGCCGGTCGGCATGGTGTGCTTCGGCTGGGCAGGTCCCGCCGGTGTTGCGTCTGAATTGAGGCAACTCCAAGGCGACCGCGCCGAGGTCAGGCGGGAGTCGGTCCGCATCGCCCTGGCCGGCCTGATCGACCGCTTGGCCTAGGCCAAAAGAGGTCTTTATCGAACGATCGTTCTATGCAATAATGAATTCGTACCGGCCCCCAACCCTACAGGCGCATCATGAGCAACGGACTCGGCAAGACCAGTGGAATGAACGCAATGGACGACAGCAAGACCAAGGCGCTCGCTGCGGCGCTCGCACAAATCGAGAAGCAGTTCGGCAAGGGCTCGATCATGAAAATGGGCGAGGCCCAGGTGCAAAGCGACCTGTCCGTCGTTTCGACCGGGTCGCTCGGTCTGGACATCGCGCTCGGGGTCGGCGGCTTGCCGCGGGGGCGGGTCGTCGAGGTTTACGGGCCGGAATCGTCCGGCAAGACGACGCTTTGCCTCCAGGTCGTCGCCCAGGTGCAAAAGGCCGGCGGTGTCGCCGCGTACATTGACGCGGAAAATGCGCTTGACCCGGTCTATGCCGGGAAGCTCGGCGTCAAAGTCGGCGACATGCTGATTTCGCAGCCGGACACGGGCGAGCAGGGACTGGAAATCGCGGACATGCTGGTGCGCTCCGGCGGGGTCGACATCATCGTCATCGATTCGGTGGCTGCGCTGGTGCCGCGTGCCGAAATCGAGGGCGAGATGGGCGATCAGCTCCCCGGCCTGCAGGCGCGTCTGATGAGCCAGGCGTTGCGCAAGCTCACGTCGAACATCAAGCGCGCCAACGTCCTGGTCATTTTCATCAATCAGATCCGCATGAAGATCGGCGTGATGTTCGGCAATCCGGAAACGACCACGGGTGGCAACGCGCTCAAGTTTTACGCGTCGGTTCGCCTCGACATCCGCCGTATCGGCTCCATCAAGAGGGGCGAAGAGGTCGTCGGCAACGAGACGCGCGTGAAGGTCGTGAAGAACAAGATCGCGCCGCCATTTCGCGAGGCGCTGTTCGATATCTTGTACGGCGAAGGCATTTCACGCGAGGGCGAGATTGTCGAACTCGGAGTCCTGCACAATATCGTCGAAAAATCCGGCGCGTGGTACGCCTATCAGGGCGACAAGATCGGACAGGGCAAGGACAACGCCCGCGAATACCTGAAGGAGCATCCGGAACTCGCCGCCGAGATCGAGGCGAAGATCCGGGCCGCGGTAGGCGTGCCTGGTTTGACAGCGGCGCGTGGTGCGGCGCCCGCCGAAGAATAGCGCGGCGCAGAACGCTGCTGGACCATCGCTGCGGGCCCAGGCGGTCCGGCTGCTCGCGCGGCGCGACTATTCGCGCGCCGAACTCGAGTCGCGGCTGGTTGCAAAGGGCGCGTCGCGCGCCGACGTTGCTGCAGTTCTCGACGAATTGGCGGCGCTGGGCTACGTTTCGAATGAACGTTACGCGCGCGCAGTCGCGGAACAGAAGGCCGGGCGTTACAGCCAACGGAGCATCGCGAGCGAACTGAAGTACAAAGGCGTGGATGCTGACGACATCGGTGCCGCGCTGGCGAGCGCAGGCGTCGACGACGCGTCCGCGCTCGAGGCATTGTGGCAACGCCGCTTTGGCCGGCCACCTGCCGACAATCGCGAAAAGGCGCGGCAAGTGCGCTTCCTCCAGGCCCGCGGCTTCTCGTTGTCGGCGATTTTCGCGTTGTTGCGCAAAATCCCGCGCAGGCCGTGAACTCCATCTGCTGTGCTAACATATTGAATTTACAGTCAGTATCAACCAAGACTCGAACCAGCGTCCAGCGTCATGAAAGCCGCAGACATTCGCCGCCAGTTCCTCGACTACTTCGCGGCCCAAGGCCACACCATCGTGCCGTCGGCGTCGCTCGTGCCGGGCAACGATCCGACATTGCTGTTCACCAACAGCGGCATGGTCCAGTTCAAGGACGTGTTCCTCGGCAACGACAAGCGCAGTTATGTGCGTGCGGCGGACGTCCAGCGGTGCTTGCGCGCCGGCGGCAAGCACAACGATCTCGAGAATGTCGGGTACACCGCGCGGCATCACACCTTTTTCGAGATGCTCGGCAACTGGTCGTTTGGCGATTATTTCAAGCGTGATGCGATCAGGTATGCATGGGAGTTGCTGACCGGGATCTACCAGTTGTCACCCGACAAACTGTGGGTCACCGTCTACCAGACCGACGACGAGGCGTATGCGGTCTGGGCTGAAGACATCGGCGTGCCGCGCGAGCGCATCGTGCGCATCGGCGACAACAAGGGCGCGCCGTACGCATCCGACAATTTCTGGCAGATGGCCGACACGGGTCCATGCGGCCCTTGCAGCGAAATCTTCTACGACCACGGACCGGGAATCGCCGGCGGTCCTCCGGGCTCCCCCGATGTCGAAGGTGATCGCTACATCGAGATCTGGAACCTGGTGTTCATGCAGTTCGATCGCGACGACAAGGGCACGCTGACACCGTTGCCCAAACCTTGCGTCGACACCGGCATGGGACTCGAACGCCTCGCGGCCGTGCTCCAGCACGTGCACAGCAATTACGAGATCGATCTGTTCCAGGACCTGATCCGCGATGCCGCGGCGAATACCGGCGTCAAGGATCTCGCTTCACCGTCGCTTCGAGTGATCGCCGATCATATCCGCGCCTGCGCCTTCCTGATCGTCGATGGCGTCATTCCGAGCAATGAAGGACGCGGCTACGTCCTGCGCCGGATCATTCGGCGCGCGATCCGTCACGGTTATCAATTGGGCCAGGTGCAGCCTTTTTTCCACAAGCTCGTGCCCGAACTCTCGCGCCTGATGGGTGACGCGTATCCCGAATTGCCGCTCCGGCAGGAGCACGTCGTGCAGGTGTTGCGCGCAGAGGAAGAGCGCTTTGCCGACACGCTTGAACACGGCATGAAAGTGCTCGAGGCGGCGCTTGCCGACGCGCGCAAAAGTGGCGCGAAGGTCCTTCCCGGCGAGACGGCCTTCACGCTCTACGACACCTTCGGTTTTCCATTCGATCTCACCGCCGACGTTTGCCGCGAACGCGGCATGTCCGTCGACCAGGCCGGTTTCGAGGCAGCGATGGACAAGCAACGCGAGCGCGCGCGCGCCGCGTCGACCTTCAAGATGGCGGGTGGCCTCGAGTACGGCGGTCCCAAGACCTTGTTCGACGGCTACGACACGCTGGCCGAAGATGCCCGCGTCGTGGCGCTGTATCGCGATGGCAGCGCCGTCGACTCGCTGTCGTCCGGCCAGCATGGCATCGTCGTCCTCGATCGCACGCCGTTCTATGCCGAATCGGGAGGCCAGGTCGGCGATCGCGGCGAGCTGTCGGCGAGCGGTTCGTGCCTGACCTTGTTCGCGGTGCACGACACGCAGAAGATTCAGCCCGATGTCTTTGGCCATCACGGCGAAGTCAAAACCGGCGAACTCAGAGTCAACGATGCGGTCGCGGCCCGCGTCGATGCCGATTCGCGTCAGCGCGCGGCATGGAATCACTCCGCAACGCACCTGATGCACGCCGCGTTGCGCCGCGTCCTCGGTCCGCACGTCACGCAAAAAGGGTCGCTGGTCGACGCGCAGCGAACGCGCTTCGACTTTGCGCACTCGCAACCGATGACCGACCAGGAAATCCACACCGTCGAGGCGCTGGTGCATCGCGCGATTCGGGCCAACTATCCCGTCGAGGTGCGTCTCATGTCCTACGACGACGCGATCAAATCGGGCGCCATGGCGCTGTTCGGTGAAAAGTACGGCGACGAGGTTCGCGTGCTGAAGATGGGCGACTTCTCGACCGAGCTATGCGGTGGCACGCACGTCGGCCGCACGGGCGACATCGGTTCGTTCAAGATCGTGTCGGAGTCCGGCGTTGCAGCGGGAATTCGACGGGTCGAGGCCGTGACGGCCGATGCAGCGCTCGCGTATACGCACGAACTCGAAGCGGGAATCAATAGCGCGGCGCGCGCGCTCAAGACTTCGCCGGCTGAAGTGCCCGCCAAGATTCAGCAGCTGCAGGAGCAGGTCAGGGCGCTGGAAAAGGAAATGTCGAAATTCAAGAGCAAATTGGCGTCGAGCCAGGGTGTCGACATCGCGTCGCAAGCGGTGGACGTGAATGGCGCGAAGGTGCTCGCGGCTGCCATCGAAGGCGCGGACGCCAAGACGCTGCGCGACACGATGGACCAGCTCAAGGGGCGGTTCAAGTCCGCAGCGATCGTGCTGGGGTCCACCGACGGCCCCAAGGTGACGCTGATCGCCGGAGTGACGTCGGACCTGACCGGCAGGATCAAGGCGGGCGACCTCGTCAATCATGTCGCCACGCAGGTGGGCGGCAAAGGTGGAGGTCGTGCGGACATGGCGCAGGCAGGAGGAACGATGCCTGAAAAGCTTCCTGCCGCGCTCGCCAGCGTCAAGACCTGGGTCGAGCAGCGCTTGTAGCCTTCAGTCGGCTCTTCGCGTGTAACGACCGGGCCAACCAGCCGCGACCGTCTGTTCCGTGGCAACCACCTCCGATCAGGCTTCCTTGCCGGGCGTCGCGGTGAAACATATGATTGCGTCCAATATCCGTGTGAAGGGGCAACCGCCCCGTCCCGGAATCCCCGAACCCAGACGAAAGTGGACGGAAGAAGATGAACAAGACATTGCGGTACGTGGTTGGCGTGGCCGCCGCAGCAGCGCTGCTTGCGGGTGCGTTGCCGGTGCAGGCGCAGGGCATCACCTCCGAACAGGCTACGCAAATCCTCGAAGAATTGAAAGCGATCCGGAAAAACCTGGAGACGCGCCCCATTGCACCGCAGGCGGCCGCGCCGGCGCCGATACGCCCGGTCGACGACAAGGTGAGCTACGCGTTCGTGCCTGGCAACTACACGATGGGCAAGGAAGACGCTCCGCTGGTCCTGGTCGAGTACACCGACTATCAGTGCCCGTTCTGCCAGCGCTTTCACAACGACGCATTTGCACAGATCAAGACGAACTATATCGACACCGGCAAGATCCGTTTCATTACCCGTGACTTCCCGCTCAGTTTCCACGAGAACGCAATGCGCGGCGCGGTGGCCGCGCGCTGTTCGGCGGAACAAGGCAAGTTCTGGGATTTCCGCAACACGCTGATCGCCAATGCCAATCAGCTGCAAGCCGACAAGATCGCCGTTTACGCCCAGAGCGCGTCGATGGACGTCAGCAAATTCAAGGCGTGCATCGATTCCGACAAGTACAAGGCTGCGATTGACAAGGACATGGCGGAGGGCCAGGCGGCAGGAGTGACCGGCACGCCGGCTTTTGTGCTCGGTCGTATCCAGAATGGCAAGATCGAAGGTGTGCGCCTGGTCGGTGCGATGCCCTACGGGCAATTCGACGCCAAGATCCAGGAGTTCATGAAACAAACGGCGACGGCAAAGAACTAGCGGCGCGAGCCCGCAGCGAGGGGCCCCCACGCAAGGCGTGGGGATCGCGCGTGGCCAGTCGACGCAGAGCGGCCGACACGAACTGCCAACCCCGGGCGTTGGCACGAGGAGGCCGCCGCGCGAGAACCCGGCGCAGTCCACGACCGCGGCCGGCACCGGGCGATTCGAAGCCCGCGCCGGCCGTTTCTTTTCCTGGCGGGCGACGTTGCGGCAGGATTCGCGGGCTTTTGCTACGCCGGGTGGCGGGCGCAAGCGCGCCTCGCCGACGCATTGCCTCCCGCAACGGGGAGGGCCGCGGTGCGCGAACCGCGACTGGAGCGTGAGCACCATGCCCGATACTGGCGCGAGGCGCCGCTGCGCGGAGACCTTCCGCCGCTGGAATAGTGGCGCCCCTCGGCGTGCGTAGAAGTTTCCGCATGCGTACGGCGCTGGGGTGCGGCGTGACGCTTGTGCTCGCGGTTGCGCTCGCGTTGCCTGCCAAGGCGCAAAAAGCGGCG
>Ga0066789_10000784_pt1 | contig 13428 bp, 10 predicted proteins | sample OrgsoiDNA2013049_FD_70960 | JGI IMG/M metagenome (GOLD analysis project Ga0066789, IMG submission 70960) | Permafrost soil microbial communities from the Arctic, to analyse light accelerated degradation of dissolved organic matter (DOM) -... | ecosystem: Environmental > Terrestrial > Soil >...
CTGACGGCGCTGGTCGTCGATCCGACCGGGTTGAATCAGACCGTCCAGGTCACCACGGCGCTCGGTTGTCCGGATTACGTCGACACCATCACCGCCGCCACGGGCACCGCCACGCGCGTCTGCAGCGCGACGCCGGTCGACCTGCCCGACCCGACGCTGCAGGCGGCGCTGGCCAGCACGCCGTTGGTCCCGGCGTCGGGGCAAACGGTGGCCGCGACACCGGACGGCAGCTTCACGTTTCTGCCCACTTTCCAGTACGGCCTCAGCACGACCCAGCTGGCGCTGCTGTTCGCCAGCCCCACCACCGGCGACGCCCAGGTGGACGCCGTGCTCACCAACAACCGGACGTTCGGCCTCGACGCCATCACCAGCTTCACGTTCACGCGCGGCGACCAGATCGCCCAGGCGGTGAAGCGCGTCGTGTACTGGCCGAAGCTCGATCCCGTCGTCTACCCGAACCAGGTGCCCAACCAGAACCCGACCATCAGCGACGTCGGCTTCTTCAAGATCCGGAACAGCGCGACCGGCGATCCGGAGGACCCGTACGCCACCGGTGAGGTTCCCGAGCTGTCGCTGTCGCGCGCCGACCAGTTGTACGTCCTGCCGGCCGCGGCGACGGCCGAAACGTACACGTTCTACGAAAAGGACCTTCAGCAGGGCGGCGCCATCGTGGCCACCTCTGCGCAGGAACTGTTGCGCTACGACTTCTTCGCGACCGCCGGGACATTTTCTCCGGCCGAGCGGCAGAGCAAGCCTTCGGCGCTCACCACAACACCCGACGGCCAGGTCCACCTGGACAGTCAGTACGAACCCCCCGCCGGCAAGGATCTCCCCGCCGACGGCAACGTGACCATCTGGATCGTCGTCCACGACGAGCGCGCTGGCGTCGGCTGGATCTCCCGAAGCGTCCGCGTCGTTCCCTGACGTCGGGTGGGCGACGTGAGCAGAGATCTCGCCCAGCGGGGGTCCGCTCAGGCGACCTGAAGCGCGCGCGAAGCGGCGTGGAGGAAGGTGCGGAGCTGGGGAAGTTGACGCCCGGTGCACATGTCGTGGTACGAATTGCTCGTTTGTTGGTCCCCAAAACGAGGAGACGTGATGCGGCGATGGAATGTGGCGATGGGTCTGTTCTCGGTCGGATTGATCGTTTCGGCATGTAGCTCCGGCACGGATACGACAGGCACCGGCGGGTCGGGCGGCGGAGCGGGCCATACTGGTGGCACCGGCGGCGCGTCCCACACGGGCGGCGCGAGTGGCACCGGCGGCGCGACCCACACCGGCGGCGTGGGCGGCGGTGGCGCGGCGGGCATCGGCGGCGCCGCAGGCACTGGCGCGGCGGGCACCGGTGGCGCGGCAGGCGGTGGCGCGGCGGGAGTCGCTGGCACCGGCGGTGCGGCTGGCGCAGCCGGTGGCGGCGGGACCAACAATGGCGGTCACGCAGGCGGTGGAAGCAGCGGCGGCGGAACGGCCGGCGGTGGCGCAGGCGGTTCAGCCGGTGCCGCGGGCGGTGCGGCAGGTGGCGCGGCCGGCGCGGCAGGCGGCGCGGCCGGCGGCGCAGGTGGCGCGGGCGGCGCATTGCTGACCACGCAGCAGATGCGAGGTCAGTACCTGGTGACCAGCGTTCTCGGATGCGCGGGCTGCCACACGCCGCAGGGCGGGGCGCAGCTCTCCGGCGTCGATTGCTTCGTGAAGACCGCGCCGTCGACGACGGGCGCGGCGGGCGCGGGTGGCAACGGCGCAGCGGGCGCCGCGGGCGGCAACGGAGGCGCGGGTGGCGCCGGTGTGACGCCGTGTCTCAGCAGCGCCAACCTGACCAACGACGCCACGGGGCTCAAGAACCTCACCGATCAGCAGATCAAGGACGCCTTCACGAAGGGGATGGACCCCGACGCGACGGGCAAGTTCCTGTTCGCGACGATGCCGTACTACCAGTTCGGGACTCTTACTTCCGCCGACGCCGACGCGATCGTCGCCTACCTGCGGACGGTCCCGGCGGTCTCACACACCGTGCAAGCCAACACGCCTCCATACGACGTCCAGCCGAGCTCGCCGGAGTGGGCCGCCGTCGATCCGACCGCCTTGCCCGCTGCGGGCTCGGCGACCGGCGCCACGAACGGCAAGTATCTGGCGACCCTCGCGTGTGCGACCTGCCATACCGTCACGGTGTCGAGCGCCAATCCGCTTCACATCGATGCGACGAAGGCTTTCCAGGGTGGCAAGCTCGTCAACACCACCGTCAACGGGACGGCCAAGACCGTCCAGACCTCGAACTTGACCCCCGACGCCACGGGAATCATGGGATGGACCGCCACCCAGGTGGCCACGGCGATCACGACGGCCAAGGACAACACCGGCGCCACGATCTGCGGCATGCGCGCGCTCGGCAGCATGACCACCAGCGACGCGACCGACATCGGGACCTACCTCCTCGGTATCCCGGCCGTCGCGAACACGATCACGATGACTTGCCAGTAAGAGCGGCGCGCAGTCGAGGCGGCCGATCGGACGAGGCGGGCCGCCTCAGCGCGCCTCAGAGTGCCATGCAAGGTTGAGGGAGCACTCCGTCGACTTCGAAGTCGGAGCGCTTGAACTCGAGAACGTCCGAGGTTGTGACGTTTCCGGGGGCGACCTGGCATCCACTTCCCGTCAGGCTGCAAACCCACGTCTGTGAAGCCCGAAGAGGTGAGCGGCTTCCGAAGGCGGGCTCGATGAGGGCGATGGCGTCCCCTTTCTTGCGGCAGCGCGCCGAGCGATAGACGCACGCTTCGATTGCCGCCGCCCGCATCTGCGTCCCCAGTCGTTGACTGAAGGCGTAGGACGACGGCGAGGAGATCTCGCCCTCGAAGGCGGCGAATGGCGGAGCGGTGAAATCGATCCCGCGTGATGCTCTGATCTCCGCCTGATAGGCGCTCCAGAGGCAGGAGAGGTTGTTCAGTTTCGCCGTGGTTCCGGCGGCAAACAGAATCTGGTAGTAGGCCTTCTCCGCCAGGCAGGTCTCGAGGAGTTTCGCTCCATACCAAAGGCCGCGTTCTGCTGGCGTTCCGAAGCGAGAGCCCCCTTTCAAGGGAGGATGTCGGAACGGCGTGAACAGCAAGAAGTGAAGCCCCTCGAATTGCGGGCCAGGCGGCCGTGGTGGTTTGACGTCATCGACGATCTGTTCGAGCAGCAGCTGCTCTTCCAGATCGTCGACGAGTCGCCTCGTCATCACCTTGTGCTGCGCCTCGACGACTCTCCAGGCTTTGCAGGCGATCGGGGCGACCCTATTGGGCCCCGCGCATTGCGTCCAGATATCGCGCGACATTCGTCAAGCCCTCGATCGTAGAAGCCAGGTTCGCGGGGGTGCCGCCCAGGTGCACGTTCTCGGCATGGAACCATTCTTTCAGGTGCTCTTCGTTGCCGCCCACCATTGCGCCGAGGCTTCGGAAGACGCGCACGAGCATCACCGCCAGCTCCCAGGTCTTGTTGTCCTTCTCCGAGATCGTCCACTTGCCCTTGAACATGCGCGAGACTGTCGGTGCGCTGATCCCGAGCACCTTCGCCAGCGCCCCCTGCCCGAGGTCCAGCTGCTCGGCGACGCGGATGGTGGCTTTGGTCAGAACGACAGACCGCTTCTTCGCGGCTGCCTCAGCTTGCCGCGATCCCGCTGTCGCGTGCGCCATCGCGTCTTTCATCGACGCCACCCCATCTTTCTATTGAAAGAAGTGTAGCAAAATCTTTCTGATGCTTCAAGCCTGGTTTGGGATGAAATAGTGATTCGCGCCGGAGAGTAACCGTCCGTCGTCTTAGCCGCCCTGGACTTCACGGTTCCCCGCGCGCCGTAGCGCGGCCCCAAGGGGGAATCGTCAGCAGGGGACTGGACTTCCTCGATCCGCGCCTTACCTTCGGGCGGAACCCGAATGCTGAAGATCTTGGTGGTCGACGATGAGCCGGACATCTGTTCGCTGATCTCCGATGCCCTCGTCGAGGAGGGGCATGAGGTCACCTGCGCCGCCGACGGTAAGCTGGCGCTGTCGCTGGCGTGCGCGACCACCTTCGATGTGGTGGTGGCGGACATGCGGCTTCCGGGGCTCGACGGGCTCGCGCTATTTCGACGTCTGCGGGAAGAGTCGCCGACGACAGATATGATTCTCATCACCGGGAATGTTGCGATCTCCGACGCGGTGGCCGTGCTGAAGGAAGGCGCCTTCGACTATCTGACCAAGCCGATCCAGATCGATGAGCTGGTGATCCAACTGACCCGGATCGCCTCCTTTCGCGCCCTGCGACGTGATGTCGTCGAGGCGCGCGCCGAGTTGACCCGGGCGCCCATTCTGGAGCAGCTGGTCGGCCACTCGCCGGAGATGCTCTCTGTCGTGAAGCGGATCGAGACCGTGGCCCACTGCGACGCGGCTCTCCTCATCCTGGGTGAGAGTGGGACGGGGAAGGAGCTGGTGGCGCATGCCCTTCACGCGGGCAGCGAACGCCGGGGCAAGCCGTTCGTGGCCGTCAATTGCGCGGCCTTTCCCGACACTCTCATCGAGGCCGAGCTGTTTGGACATGAACGCGGAGCGTTCACTGGGGCCACCCACCGGCGAGAGGGGCGGTTCAAGGCCGCGCACGGCGGAACGCTGTTTCTGGATGAGGTCGCGGAGCTCTCGACGGCGGCGCAGGCGAAGCTGCTGCGCGTGCTGCAGGAGGGAACGGTCGAACCACTCGGAAGCAACGTTTCGATCCAGGTCGACGTGCGGATCATTTCGGCCACGCACCAAGACCTAAAGTCGCGTGTCGCCACCGGAAGGTTCCGCGAAGATCTCTACTATCGGATCAATACGATCGATCTGGCGATCCCTCCCTTGCGCAGTCGCTCCGGTGACCTGGCCGTTCTGGCGCGCCTTTTCATAAAGCGCTTCTCGGCCGGTCGACCTTCCACGCCCGAAATGAGCTGGCAGGCTTGGAACGCGCTGTCGTCACATTCCTTTCCGGGCAACGTGCGAGAGCTGATGCATGCGATGGAGCACGCGGTGCTTCTTTCGCGCGGCGGGACCATCGAGCTGGAGCATCTCCCCATGTCGGTCCGAGGAGAGCGACTGCGGGAGGCGGAGACTCACGGGACGCAGATGGCACCGCTCGGCGTGGCGCTCAAGGAGTTCGAGCGAGACTACCTCCTGCGGGTGGTGTCGCAGTTCGGCGGAAAGAGGATTCCAATCGCCGAGTCGCTGGGGATCTCCCGAAAGAATCTCTGGGAGAAGCTGCGGACGCACGGCATCGATCAACGGGACGACGTTACTGCTCTGACGGCGGCATAACGTCGTCGCCGTCATCGACCAGGTCGCGAAGCCGTTCGACCGAGAGGTCGCGAATCCGTTCGACCGAGAGACGGTGACGATCTTCCCGCGAGGCTCGCACGCGCGAAGAGGAGAGGAGGCCTGTCACGGGCCTGGACACGTTGGTCGTCGCGCTGGTCGTGGCGACAGTCGACGCGATGTTCGGGGCGGCAGGCGAGGGGGCCGGTTGTTCAATCGGCTGCAGGAGGACGAACACGGGCGACGGAAGGTTGGGGACAAAAGACGATACCTTCGCGGTGTACCCGTCCTTTTGAAGGCGATAGTCGACAGGCCTGTCGCTATACGGAATCTCGGTCGACAGCGGCGTCACCCCCAGCACGGCCCCATCGCTCCTCGAGACGGTGGCGCCCGCCGGATCGGAGCTGAAGTTCACCCGCACGGTGGTTGGTCTCTTGGGCGGCGCGGCGTGAGCGAGAGGCTGGGGAGCGTGCCCGCGAACGCCGCCGTTCGCGACGGCGACGACCGCGAGCGCCGCGGCGCCGCCAAGAACCAGCATCCCCCAGCGACTCCGCCTGGGCCGAAGATCGATGGCCTCGTCGACCTCTCCCAGGTGCTGGTGCACGAACGATTGATAGGCGTATGGCTCTGGCGCGGACATGGACGCTTCCAGGGCACTCTCGACAACGGCCGCTGGAGGCGGCAAGAGGGCGCTCTCGGCGCTGAGCAGAACCTCCCGGAACTCCGCCATCGTTTGAAAGCGCGCGTCGGGATCCTTGGCAAGGGCCCGGCTGAGGATCTCCTCCAGCGCGAACGGAAGGTCCGGAACGAACCTCCGGGCGGGGGGCGGCGGCAGCGAGATCTGCTTCGTCATCACCTCGCCGTATCCCTCGCCGGCGAAGGGGACATGGCCGGTCAGCATTTCGAACAGCATGACGCCCAGCGAATAGATGTCGGTTCTGTGGTCGAGCGCCGCTCGACCTTCGCACTGTTCGGGGGACATGTAATACGGCGTTCCCATGACCATCCCGGCGTCGGTGGTGTACGCCGGGACGGCGCCGCTCGTGTGGGTCAGCTTGGCCAGCCCGAAGTCGAGCACCTTCACAAAGTCTGGCCTCCCATCGCGGGTGATGAGGAAGATGTTGTCGGGCTTGAGATCGCGGTGGATGACACCCTGTTCGTGCGAAGCGCCCAGGGCGTCGGCAATCTGGGCGACGATGTTGAGCGCGCGCGCGGGCGCGAATGCGACCTGGTGACCTCTCTGGTCGGAGAGCATCTCGCCGAGCAGGTACTCCATGATGAAGTAGTAGTCCCCCGCGGGCGTGCTGCCGAAGTCGTGGATGTCGATGATGTGATCGTGTCCGATTTGATTGACCACTCGTGCTTCGTTCACGAAGCGTGAGACGACCTCGGGGCTGCGCGCGTAATAGGGGTGGATGGCTTTGAGGGCGACCTTGCTCCCGATCACCGGATGCTCCGCGAGGAAGACCGTACCCATTCCCCCCTCGCCGAGCCTGGCGGTGATGGTGTAGTTGCCTACCGTCTGTCCTACGTCGATCATTGTAACTAGCCAGTCGCTCTGATGGCGATCGGTGCCGCCGCCGGTCCGCTCGGCCTGCCGGTTCCACGCTGGGCCTTCGCGGCCGCGACGTCCATGAGCTGGCGCTGGCCGTGGATCGCTCGACCGACCTGGAGGATCTGGCGATAGAGGACCTGCCAGTCGTCGAAGTCGACCTTCAGCCTGCCGAGATCAGCGCTGATCTGTTCCAGCGCCTGGACCAGATTCTCGGAGCCCACGATCTGTGCCGGCGCCGTGTCGTAGGTCTTCCAGACGCGCCGGAGCCGCTTCTCCAGGGCCTGGGCTTGGGGGTCGACCGTTTGCAAACCTTCGGTGTGGACCACCGACTCGGCGACGAGTCCGTGGGCCCAGGTCACGCTTTGGGCCTTTCCGCTAAGGAGAAGACCACTCGGGTAGAGCGACAGCTCCATGTCGGGCGAAGCGAAATGCTCGAGCTGACTCGGGACGTACGACCGAAAGGCGTCCCCCCCGAGCCAGGTCAGAATTCGGATGGGCGCCGCCACCCACCAGCTGGGGGAGGCCGGGCGCAGCGCAAATCCATGTCGGTTCAGGACCTCGCAGATCGTCGCGGCGACCTGGTGGTACGCCGACTCGTTCGTGATCAGCGGGATGTCGGCGCTCTTCCTGCGGCGGACGATCGCGACCAGCCGCATCGCCGGCACCGACACGAACATGACGATAAAAGCAGCGGCCAACCCGACCGTAATGGGAAATCCGCGCAGCACCGTCAGAACGCGCGACTCCTTCCGCGCGTCTCTCGACAGGTCTTTCGGATCGCTGGGCGGGGCCTTCGTCGCCACCGAGATCCCGACGGCGAAGGGGACGACCAGAGCCAGGGCAACCCAGACGAGCCGCACCGTCCAGGAGGGGACCGCGTGGGGGATCGGCACGAACGCGATCAGGAGGGCGGCGATCTTGGGCGCTGCGACGCCGATGAGCAGAACCGGCCAAGCGACCGCCGCGGCCACCACCACCGACAGGAATGTCTGTTCGCGCGGGGTGGTCTGCCCAAAGAGGGCGCGGACCGCCCACCCGAAGAGGGCGTTCAGAATCTTGCCAGCAGACTTGGTGATGAGCGCTAGAAGCCCCTGAAGCAATGCCATGGCAGAGAAACTAGAGCCTGTTTCGTCGATAGATAGGGCATTGGCTGATTTCGGCGCTAGAGTCAGCGTCGGAGCGAACGGTCATCGCGGCGACGGTGACTCGAGCGTCGCCGCGTCACTGCTTCGAGGCGACGAACGGCGTGATCCATCGCTCGACACCGGTCGCCTGGTCGATACTTGACTCGATGGCGGTCATGGTGGGCGGCGCCAGGCCGCACGCGTCGTCGTGCAGAACCGTCTTGTCGGTTGCGCCCGGGCGATAGTCGAGGATCACCAGGTGCGCTCCGTCAGTCGCGTCTGGGCAGACACAGCACTGCTCCGGGCTGTCGAGAAAATCCATCGCCTCGAGCTGCGTGAGGAGGTCGTTGAGACGTTCAGCTGAGACCTTCGCGGTGCGGTGGCCGAGCACGGCGACATTGGCCTGTCCGTCATACGCCACCGTTCCGTCGGGAAAGATAGACACCGAGTAGACCGGGCAAACGCCCGGAGGGCACCCGCCACGGCGCATCTGAATCAGAGCGTCGGGTCTGCTCGCCAGCTGTTCGGCCCCCTGGCCGGTCTCGGAGGCTCGGTTGTGCCCGCATCCGATCGTGGCGCTCACCACCACCGCCGTCATCAGCGCGCCGGATGTCATCTTTCGGAACTGCGGTGTCGTCATATTCGATAGTTCCCCCGCTGAAGTTAGTAACGATTCGTAGTTTCAGCGGTCCCGGTTCCTTGTCGACGTAAGGATGAGCCTTAGACTCATGCCCCGGTGAGACAGACCAGACCTGGAAAACCCTACCCGCTGGGCGCCACCTTCGACGGGCGCGGGGTGAACTTCGCGGTGTTCTCACGGGTGGCGACGCGGGTCGAGGTCTGCCTGTTCGACCCCGCCGATCCTCAACGCGAGATCGATCGCTGCAATCTGCCCGAGGTCTCGGAGCATGTCTGGCACGGCTACATCGGCGGCCTTCGGCCGGGAGCGCTCTATGGTCTTCGCGTTCACGGCCCCCACGAGCCGGCCCAGGGGCACCGCTGCAACCCCAACAAGCTTCTCGTCGATCCCTACGCCAGGGCGGTGTGGGGTGAGATCGACTGGAAGCAGCCGGTCACCGGCTACACCCCAGGGCACGAGGAGGGCGACCTCTCGTTCGATACCGGCGACAGCGCCGCCGGAGTGCCGAAGGGCGTGATCGTCGATCCCGCGTTCGACTGGGGCGACGACCGCCCGCCCGAGACACCGTGGCACCGCACCATCATCTACGAGACGCACGTTCGCGGCTTCACCAAGCTGCATCCCGACGTTCCGGAGGCTCTGCGCGGCTCCTATGCCGGGCTCGCACATCCGTCGGTCATCAAGCACCTCACGGAGCTGGGCGTGACCGCCGTGGAGCTGCTCCCGGTCCACGAGTTCGCCGACGATGGATTCCTCGAAGACAAGGCGCTGCGCAACTACTGGGGATACAGCACGCTCAACTATTTCTCTCCGGAGCAGCGTTACGCCAGCGATCAGCGCCCAGGGGCGCAGGTCGGCGAATTCAAGGCGATGGTCAAGGCGCTGCACGCCGCCGGCCTCGAGGTGATCCTCGACGTCGTCTACAACCACACCTGCGAAGGAAATCACCACGGCCCCACCGTGAGCTTCCGCGGGATCGACAACGCCACCTACTACTGGCTGATGCCCGATGCGCGCTACTACCTGGACTTCAGCGGCACCGGCAACAGCCTGAACGCCTCCAATCCGCAGGTGGCGCGTCTCATCGCCGACTCCCTCCGCTACTGGGTGAGCGAGATGCACGTCGACGGCTTTCGCTTCGATCTCGCCAGCACGCTGGGGCGTTCGCGGCGCGGTGAGTTCAGCCGCCAGGCACCGATGTTTCAGATCCTCATGCAGGACCCGGTCCTCTCCCGCGCGAAGCTGATAGCGGAGCCATGGGACTGCGGCCTGGGCGGCTATCAGGTGGGGAACTTCCCCGCCCCTTTTCGCGAATGGAACGGCAAGTTTCGAGATGCCCTCCGCCGCTATTGGAAAGGCGACGAGAACCTCGCCTCCGAAGTCGGCTATCGGCTGACCGGGTCAGCGGATCTGTTCTGGGGCGAGCGCGGGCAGCCGCAGTCGAGCATCAACTTCATCACCGCCCACGATGGGTTCACGCTGCACGACCTCGTCACCTACGGGTCGAAGCACAACGAAGCCAACGGCGAGAACAATCGGGACGGCGCCGACGACAACCAGTCGTGGAACCACGGCGTCGAAGGGGAGACCGATGACCCGGAGATCCAGGGCCTTCGCGACCGGCAAAAGCGGAACATGCTGGCGACGCTGCTCTTCTCGCAAGGGGTGCCGATGCTGCTCGGCGGTGATGAGATGGGGCGCACCCAGCGCGGCAACAACAACGCCTATTGCCAGGACAACGAGCTGTCGTGGTTCGACTGGAAGCTCGACGATCGCCGCCGCGGCCTCTTGGAATTCACCCGCCGCCTGATCTCGGTCCGCCAGCGTCATCCGGCGTTGCAGAACAGTCGGTTTCTCGTCGGTGACCTCATGTGGGACTCGCAGTTCAAGGACCTGGCCTGGCTGCGGCCCGACGGATCCGAGATGGATCCCGAGGATTGGCAGAAGCCCTGGATCGCTTCGCTCGGCCTGATGCTGGGGGGCGATGCGATCCGGATGACGAATGACGCCGGGGAGCGGATCGTGGGGGACGGCCTTCTGCTGCTGATGAACGCGCACCACGAGCCGATCACCTTCCACTTCCCCGCGGAGGCGGGGGAGGGATGGCTGTTCGAGGCCGATACGGCCGAGCCGCAGAAGGCGGCCGGCGCGGCCTGCAGCGGTGAATACCAGGTGGCCCCGCGCGCGCTGGCCCTCTTTCGGCAACCGCTGGCCCAGGAGCTCGCCCGCGATGCCGCCGCAGCGCCGGCCCGCGTCGCCCGCCGGGAGATGCAGGAGCGGCGCCGTCGCGCCGGCGTGGTGATTCCGTTGTTCTCGATGCGTTCGCTCTCCCAGTGGGGTCTCGGCGAGATCGCCGACATTCCGAAATTCGCGGACTGGGCGAGCCAGGCCGGCTTCTCCGTGCTGCAGCTCCTGCCGGTCAACGAGGTCTCCGGCGTCGACGCCAGCCCCTACGCCCCGCTGTCAGCGTTTGCGCTCGATCCGGTCTATCTCTCCCTGGACGGCTGCGAGGACTTTCTGGCGGCGGGGGGGCGCGAGGCGCTCTCCCCCGGCGCGCGTGACAAGCTGGCGGCACTGGCATCGGAGCCCCTCGTCGACTGGACGGCGGCGCGGGCGCTGAAAGGTGAAGGGATTGCGCTGTCCTTCGAGCGCTTCCGGCGCGAGGAGTGGACGCGCGATACCGCACGGGCACGGCAGCTCACCGCTTTCATCAAGGCCAACCGCCACTGGCTGGACGACTATGCGCTGTTCAGCGTGTGGCATACCCAGTTCGGCAAGGCCTGGTTCGATTGGCCCAGCGGGCCGCGCGATCGAAACCCGCACGCGCTCGACGAAGCGCGCCGGGAGCAGCACGAGGCGATCCTGCGGACGAAATGGGCGCAATGGCAGCTCGACCTTCAGTGGCGCAACGCGCGCCGCGGCGCCAGCGCCTTCGGCGTCGAGCTGATGGGCGACCTCCCCTTCGTTGTAGGCGTCGATTCGGCGGACGTCTGGTCGAATGTGCGGCTCTTTCGGATCGACCAACATGTCGGCACGCCGCCAGACGATTCGTCAGAGACGGGACAGGACTGGGGTCTGCCGGTCTACGACTGGGAGGCGTTCAAGGACGACGACTTCTCCTGGATCAAGGCGCGGGCGATGCGCGCCGGCCAGCTCTACAGCATGTATCGCGTCGACCACGCGCTCGGTTTCTATCGGACCTACTTTCGTTCGACCGACGGTAAACAGAGTGGCTTCACGCCGGCCGACGAGCGCGGGCAGGTGGCGCTGGGCGAGCGGATCATGCGGATCATGAGCCGCTGGGGCGAGGTGGTGGCGGAGGATCTGGGCGCGGTGCCGCCATTCCTGAGGCCGTCGCTGGACAAGATCGGCGTGCCTGGATATCGCGTGCTGCGCTGGGAGCAGGAGGAGGACCGGTTCCGCGACCCCTCCAGCTGGCCCGCGCACTCCGTCGCCACCAACGCCACTCACGACACCGAGACGACCGCCGACTGGTACGACGCGCTGACGCCCGAGGAGCGGGAGAAGCTGAAGCGCGTTCCGGGCCTCGGCGACCTCGACGCCACCGCGCCCTTCAGTCAGACAACGGGCGACCTCATCTTGCGCGTGCTCTATCGTTCGCCGTCGACGCTGGCGCTGACGCTGTTTCAAGATGCCCTGGGTGGACGCGAGCGGATCAACACGCCCGGTACGGTAGAGGGAGCCAACTGGCGCTTCCGCGCCGCAAAGACGGCCGAAGAGCTGCTGGCCGACCGCGCGACCACGGAGAGGCTGGCGACGCTGGCCAGGGAGACCGGCCGCGCGCCGGCGAAACGGTCGTGAGCCACGCGATAGTGAGAACGGGCGCTGGTCCCTTTGCTTCGAGGAGGTCGGCACTATCTTCTGCCTGAGGCTCAGCTTGCGCATGATGATCGGAATTGCCTTCGCCTTGTCGTTGGGATGCATCGCTATTCTGGCCCGCGCCGCCTTGCGTTCGGGCGCCGCCGCCACTCCGCAGCCGTTCTCGTTGGGCGCCGGCGTGACTCTGGACATTGCGGAGGTGAAGCGCTCACGAACGGCGACCTCCGACATCGTTCCACTGCCGGTCACCTTGACGAATCACGGGCCCGGCCCGATTCGGGTGAAGTATCGCGACTTCTCGCTGACGGACAGCGCCGGACAGCGCTCCATGGCGCTGCTCCCCTCAGAGCTCCTGCTCGACAAAGTCTCCTCGCCCCTCTTGCCCGAAGGGTCCATCGCCCGTGGGCAGCGCAGCACCGGAAGCCTCTACTTCCATCTGCCATCCGGCTTCGTGCGTCCCATCGGGCTGCGGGTCGATCTGGAAGCCCCAGATGGAACGGCGCTCGGCCAGACCATCGTCCCCTTGTGAAAGGGGCACAAATGAGGGATTGACCGCCTTGCGCCCCTTGCGGGTCGGCGTCTTCGTTCCTAATTCCTAGGTCAATGACGAACGTGATGTTGGTCGAGGACGAGGACGACGCGCGAGAAGTCCTCGCCACGGCGCTCGAAGAAGCCGGTTACAAGATCCTTCGCGCCGACAACGGGGCCGTCGCCTGGAGGCTGCTCCTGGAGCACGAAGGTCGGTGCGACCTCATCCTTCTGGATTTGATGATGCCCACCATGAGCGGCTGGGATTTTCGTCGAAAGCAGAAGGAAGACACGCGGTTCTCGCAGATTCCGGTCCTGCTGATGTCCGCGGGCGCGCACATCGCCACGGTTGCCGGCGAGCTCGGGGCCGCGGGCTACGTGTCGAAGCCGATCGAGATCCCGGAGCTCTTGCAGAGCATACGGAGGTACTCGTCGTGACGGTTGTCGATTCCGAGCGATCCG
>Ga0066789_10000785_pt1 | contig 13423 bp, 16 predicted proteins | sample OrgsoiDNA2013049_FD_70960 | JGI IMG/M metagenome (GOLD analysis project Ga0066789, IMG submission 70960) | Permafrost soil microbial communities from the Arctic, to analyse light accelerated degradation of dissolved organic matter (DOM) -... | ecosystem: Environmental > Terrestrial > Soil >...
AGCAACGGCGATGGCTTCTTCGGCTTTCTGTTCGGCGGCCCGCGCCAGCAGCCAACGCCAGTCTATCGGCCGCCGCGCGGCCTGGGTCCGCGCGTCGGCAACAATGGACGCTATACGTACCGCTGACCGCTTATCGTTTCGCGAATGAAATCGCCGGCGAGACCATCGCCGGCGGTTTTGCGTCGCGCGGCCGACGGCAGTTGATTTTTCATAGACCGCCTGATGCATCTGGGCACTCGTTTTCAATTGCACGCCACATTTCGTTTCAAACCATGCGCCATAGTTCGGCTTCTTCCGGCGTTAATGACGAAATGAGCTTCTGCTTGGCCTTGCACGCCGTGTCAGCTCGAAGGCTGCGAACGGCGGCTGGATAGCCGATGCGAGGCGAAGTACCAGTCTTCCGAGATGAGGTAGAGAATTTTCTGCGTCATTAAACCGCCAGCCTATGTCGATTTGATTCCGACCGCACACCAATAGGGCGGCGAATCGGAAAAGACGATGCTGCCGAACCCTGCATTTACCAGCATGTGCTCGATCTGTGCTTTGCTGAATCGCTTTTCCATTTGCGTGCAAAAGCGATCGTAGGCATCGGTCCGCATCACGTAAAACGATTTGTCGCCATACCAGGATAACGGCAAGGATTCCCGCGGTATACCGAGCCGCGCGAACAGCGCCGCCAACCGCGCCAGAGGCCAATAGACCAGCGCAGCGATCGTTTCGCTGATCGCCTTTCGCATGGGATGCGGAAGCCGCGAGACAACGACACGGACGCCATTGCTAATGGCCCACAACGCCTTGTACCAAGGCGGACGATTGTCGAACGCATAATAAAGATAAATCAGGAATGGGGCGCCGGGTTTCAGCTTTTCGGCGATCGATAAAATCGCTTCCTGTGTGTCCGGGACGTGATGAAGTACGCCGAGCGAAAAGGCGAAGTCCAGCGATTTGTCGGGGAGTAGGATCTCTGCAACGGAGTTTGCGTGAAATTCGACGTTTGTTAACCCACCGAAGTTTTCCCGCGCTACCGCCAGGGCCTCGGGACTGACATCGAGCAGATGCAGATGGGCCACACGGGGCGCGACCATTATCGACCAGCGCCCAGTGCCGCATCCGACGTCGATGCCCGTACCTCCATCAGATGGTAAAAGATTCCAAGGGAAAATACGGAAATAGTTCTCGAAGATAGCCGTCCGCTGTTCAAGCGAAAGGCTTTCCTCGTCCTGGCGGAAAGTCGACCATTCCTTGCCAAATCCGCGGGCAACATTGTCGTCGACATTCCGATCAGACTTGAGGTGCATGCCCGCTCTTTATGTTAGCGATCATCCGCTTCATTTTGCTTATGCCAGTGAACGCGTTCCTGCAAAAGAAAGATTGCAAAAGTGCGAATGGAAAAGAAACGCCCTTAGCGATGAAGATGTGGGATGGGATGGGCTGTGCTTATAAGTTTTCGCTTAAAATTATCGTTTCTCAATAAGATGTTGATATTGTGGGCGTATTATGAAATAGCGGAAACAGAAATTCGAGGCCGTGTCTCGATTTGAATAGGATAATTTTCTGGCATGCTTGCCTTGGCGATCGAGAATCGCGGCGCCTTTGTTGCCAAGGCGTACCTAATCGCGTTTTTCGATCAACCGCACTACATCACCTATGTTCAGCATTTCATCGGTGAGGTCAGTAGTAACGGCTGACGTGGTGCCGGACGCCATATGCCATTGCGTCGAATTTGTCAGCCGGCGAAATTCATCTCATTACCGTCGACGTTGGTCAACAACGCGGGCCGGCTTACGATATCTTCGGCGAAGCTTCGTGCAGCAGGTGCATTCGTCGTCGGACGGCGCCATGGTAAGCGGTATATCGAGGGTCACCACGCCTTGCGAGGTCGCATCTGCTGTTTTTCCGATGGTAATCATGCAATATTTTGGTACATATAAGGAATCTTCCATGACCAAACCGGATTCGTCGCACTCCACGCACTCCACGCGGTATTTCGCGCAGATCAGCGACATCGCCGCGCGCCTTGACCATGCCGCAATCGAGCGCATGGTTGAAGCGCTCGCGGCTTTGCGAGCGGGCGGCGGACGGCTCTTCCTAATTGGGGTTGGCGGCAGCGCGGGCAATTGCAGTCATGCCGTTAACGATTTCCGCAAGCTGTGCGGGATTGAAGCCTATGCGCCAACTGACAATGTCTCCGAGCTTACCGCGCGGGCGAACGACGAGGGTTTCGATACTATCTTCAGCGCGTGGCTAGAAACCAGCCGCGCCAATAAGACCGATGGGCTTTTCGTTATGTCAGTCGGTGGCGGTAATTCCGAGCGTAACGTGAGCGTCAACATTGTCCGCGCGCTCGAATTCGCAAAGAGCCGCGAGATGACGATTTTTGGTATTGTCGGCCGCGACGGCGGCCACACCAAGCGGATCGGTCACGAAGTGATCGTGGTGCCCTCCGTTGACCCCGCGCTTGTGACGCCCCACACAGAGGCATTTCAGGCGGTAATCTGGCATTGTTTGGTGTCGCATCCGCGGCTGCAAAAGAACGCGACCAAGTGGTGACCTCAGAGATGGTTCCGCAATACGCCATCGCCGTCAACGATATCGCGACCGGAGTCGCTTCGTACAGGATATGGGGCCGGCTCGGTTGGCGCGAGATACAGCGGCGATACCGGCGCACCACTATTGGCCCGTTTTGGGGAGCGACCAGCCTCGCAATCTTCACCGTGATCCTCGGCTTGGTTTGGGCGCAGTTGTGGAAACAGGATCCAAAAATCTACATGCCGTATGTCACGGTCGGAATGATCCTTTGGATCTGGCTCAACACGAGCCTGACTGAGGCCGGTGGCGAATTCATCTTGAATGAGGCGCTGATCAAACAGCTTCGGATTCCCTATACACTTCTCATCTGTACGGTGGTGTGGCGCAATTCAATCGTGCTTGGGCACAATTTTCTGATCTACGTCCTAGTGTGCATCTACGCCGGAATCATCCCAACCTGGAATACGTTGCTGCTCATTCCTGGCGCGGTGTTGCTTTGCGTCAATGTTCTCTGGATCGCGCTGTCACTGGCGCTCCTGAGTTCGCGCTACCGCGATATCCAGTGGATCGTTGGTAGCATTCTACAAATAGCAATGTTCGTCACGCCGATCCTGTGGGATCGCGAGCGCCTCTCTGGGCCGCTTAACGCGTTGATCGACTACAATCCATTGTACCACTACATCGAGGTTGTGCGCGCGCCGCTAATGGGCCGCGCACCGGAACCGTGGACTTGGATTGTGCTGATCGCCGTCGCGATCGCTGGATGGGCTATGACGCTCTACCTCTTTAGCCGCTTCCGGCGGCGCATTCCCTACTGGCTTTGAGCGGGGTATCTTTGTGGCCTCGATAACGCTTGACGACGTCGTTATTGATTTTCCGCTCTATGGCGTGCGGCCAGGACTACGCTCGACTCTTGTGCGCCGAGCGGCAGGCGGATTCCTGCAGCGCTCCGATGACGCCGATCAGCTCATCGTGGTGCGCGCGCTCGACCATGTGACGGTCAAACTCAGGCACGGTGATTTTGTCGGGCTCGTGGGTCACAACGGCGCTGGTAAATCCACGCTGCTTCGCGTGCTTGCTGGCATATACGAGCCGATCCTTGGCCGCTGTGAGATCGTAGGAGGTGTGTCGCCGCTATTCAATGGCGCGCCTGGTCTTCATCCCGATGATACCGGCTATGAGAATATCATCACTTGTGGGCTTTTGCTCGGCATGACGCGCGACGAAATCGAGCGCAAGATACCTGACATCGGTACCTTCGCAGAATTGGGCGATTTCCTGTCGCTCCCCGTGCGCACTTACTCCGCCGGCATGGTATTGCGGATTGGCTTCGCCATCGCGACCGCGATTGACCCGGACATCTTGTTGCTTGACGAAGGCATTTCCGCCGGTGACGCGCGTTTCGCGCTGCACGCGCGCGAACGCATGAAGGCGCTGATCTCGCGCTCCAGTGTCATGGTACTCGCCTCGCATTCCGACGACTTGATCCGGGCGATGTGCAACCGAGCGATCCTGCTCGATCGCGGCAAGATCGTCGCGGACGGCAGGGTCGACGATATCCTCGCCCAACACCAATCGATGAGCACCGATGCCGACAAGACTTCGCCGAAGATCTCGTAAGGCACCCGTCATAGCCCGCAGGGGAAAGGGAAAGCGTCCTGCGGTTTTTCTTGATCGGGACGGCGTGCTGAATCGCTCCCTGATACGAGACGGCAAACCCTATGCGCCGCGCCGTCTCGAAGACTTTCGTTTGCTGCCAGGCGCGGCTCGGGCCGTAGCGGACCTGAAGGCGGCGGGTTTCGTCGTCGTAGTAGTGACAAACCAACCCGACGTCGGGCACGGCCTTATTGCGCCTGAAACGCTTGAAGCCATGCATGCGAGGCTGCGCGTGGCTGCTCCGGTCGACGCGATACTGGTCTGCACGCATCGCCAAAACGAAGGCTGCTTCTGCCGCAAGCCGAAGCCCGGTTTGATCGAGCAGGCGATTAGGCGTTTCGGGATCGCGCGCAAAGCGAGCTACATGGTCGGCGATCGCTGGAACGACGTGGTTGCGGGCAGTGCGGCCGGCCTGTATACGATTTTTCTCGACAGAGGCTATACGGAAGGGCTTGTCGAGCCGCCAGATTTTGCAGTCAAATCGCTTTCCGAAGCAATATTGTGCATCCTGGGACGCCACCGGCATGGCAAGGAGAATACATGACGAAGATCGATAGTCTGAAGACCAAGATCTTCGCCGACGGCGCCGATTTTGACGCTATCCTGGCGCTGGCGAAAAAACCATGGATCAAGGGCTTCACGACAAACCCGACGCTTATGCGTAAAGCCGGCGTGACCGATTATGAAGCCTATGCGCGGAAGCTTGTTGCCGCGGTACCCGACCGACCGATTTCATTCGAGGTCTTCGCAGACGATTTCAATGGGATGATTGCCCAAGGCCGCGTTATTGCCGCGTTGGGCAAGAACGTAAACGTCAAAATACCAGTTACCACCACCTCGGGCGCGTTCACTGGCCCTGTGATCCGCGCGCTGGCGGAGGCTGGCGTCGTGCTCAACGTAACAGCACTGTTCACGGCTGAGCAGGCCCAGAACGTCGCAGAATGCCTGTTGCCCAATGTGCCAGCGATTGTATCGGTGTTTGCCGGCCGCATCGCCGACACCGGCCGCGCGCCGATCCCAGTTATGCAAGCCTGCCTCGCCAAGCTAAAAGATCGGCCGAAGGCCGAATTGCTTTGGGCAAGTCCGCGCGAGTTGCTTAACATTTTCGAAGCTGATGCCATTGGCTGCCATATCATCACGGTGAGTCACGATGTGCTCGGTAAGATCGGCCTGGTCGGCAAGGATCTCAACGAGTATTCGCTCGAAACCGTGAAGATGTTCTACAACGACGCGACTGCCTCAAATTTCCAGATCCGCGTTCCGGACCGGCGTGCAGCATCATAATTGTCCTGTCTTTGTAACCGTAAAGTAACAACATGCTGACACCCAAGGCCAATCGTTTCACTCGTGTATTCGTCACCGGCGGCGCTGGTTACATCGGCTCCCTGCTCGTGCCGCGCTTGCTTGATCGCGGCTACATGGTCACCTCCTATGACATCAGCTATTATGGCGATGACTTCCTACCGAAAGACAATCCTAGGCTCACGGTGCTCCAGGGCGACATCCGCGACGTCGGTAAGATGTCAACAGCGGTCAGGAAGCATGACGCCTTCATCAACCTCGCTTGCATTTCAAACGACGCGAGTTTCGAGCTCGACGAAAGACTTTCGACCTCAGTCAACCTCGACGCATTTGAGCCGACCGTACTCGCGGCAAAGAGTGCGGGTATCAAGCGCTTCATCTTTGCGTCATCGAGTTCAGTCTACGGCATCTCAGACCAGCCGAACGTGACTGAGGAGCATCCACTCTTTCCGCTCACGCTCTACAATAAGTATAAGGGCATGTGCGAGCCGCTGCTATTCAAGCACACGACCAAAGATTTCGTCGGAGTGGCCTTTCGTCCAGCGACCGTGTGCGGCTACGCACCGCGCCAGCGGCTCGACCTGTCGGTCAATATTCTCACCAATCACGCCATCACTAACGGTAAGATCACGGTGTTTGGTGGCAAACAGCTTCGCCCGAATTTGCATATCGCCGACTATTGTGAGGCGGTGCAAGTGCTGCTGGATGCGCCCGATGAAAAGATCGCCAACGAGATTTTCAACGTGGGCTATCAAAATATGTCGATCATGGACATTGCGCTTCTGGTCAAGCGCGTTGTGGAGCAGGAGTTTCCTGAGAAGGGCAATATCGAAATCGTGACGACGCCGAGCGATGACAACCGCTCTTATCACATTAACTCCGATAAAATCCGGAGGATACTTGGCTTTGCGCCGAAACGCTCAATCGAGGACGCGGTGCGCGATCTGTGCGTAGCCTTCCGCGACGGCCGGCTTCCGAATCCTATGACGGACGACATCTATTACAACGTCCGCAGGATGAAGCGGTTGTGCGCGGCATGAGTGGCCGCGTAAGTGTGGTGACCGGCGGTGCTGGGTTCATCGGCAGCCACATGGTCGATCTGTTGCTCACGCGCGGCGATCGCGTCCGCGTCATCGATAATTTCGTCGGCGGCCGCGAGTCCAACCTTGCACAGCAAAAAAACGAGCCGCGCCTCTCGGTGGAACGTCAGGACATCCGGGCGCTCGATCCAGCCGACGCAGTGTTCGCTAACGCGGATTTCGTGTTCCACTTCGCGGGCATTGGAGACATCGTACCCTCGATTGATCGGCCGTCTAAATATATGGACGTGAACGTGCAGGGCACGGTTCGGGTGCTGGAGGGGGCGCGAGCCGCTGGTGCAAAGAAGTTCGTCTATGCGGCTTCATCCTCCTGCTACGGCCTCGCCAACGTGCCAACCAAAGAAGATCATCCGATTCAGCTGCAGCACCCATACGCTCTGAGCAAATACGCCGGCGAGATGGCCGCGCTGCACTGGGGTAAGGTCTACGGTCTGCCGGTCAACTCGATCCGTATTTTCAACGCCTACGGCCCGCGAGTCCGCACCACGGGCGCTTACGGGGCGGTGTTCGGGGTGTTCTTCAAACAGAAGCTTGCTGGCAAGCCATTCACGGTGATCGGCGACGGCACGCAACGCCGCGATTTCTTATACGTGACAGATATCACCGACGCCTTCTTGCGCGCGGCCGAGAGCAGTTTTGCCGATCGACTCTGGAACTTAGGCGCCGGCAACCCGCAAAGCATCAACCGTCTGGTCGAGTTGGTCGGCGGCCGCGTGACATATGTACCCAAGCGCCCAGGTGAACCTGACACCACTTGGGCCAACATTTTCAAGATTACGCAGGACCTCGGCTGGAAACCTACGGTGCCGTTCGATGAAGGCGTCCGCAGGATGATGGTCGATATCGCGCTCTGGCGCGACGCGCCGCTATGGGATACGGAGTCGATTGCGGCGGCGACCAAGACTTGGTTTCAGTACCTCGGTCGGACGGACTGATCATGGATATGTTGGGGTAATATTATGGAGTCGCTCGGTAACCGCTATAGGCACAAGATTAAGACGGCCACGGAACTCGCGCGGATGTTGGGAGAGCCGCCACGCAAGAAAAAGGTAATCATGTGCCACGGCGTGTTCGACGTAGTGCATCCTGGTCATTTGCGCCATCTGCTCTACTGCAAAAGCAAGGCCGATGTATTGATCGCGAGCCTGACTGCGGACATTCACATTGCTAAGGGTAAATACCGTCCCCATATCCCACAAGAGCTGCGTGCCTTGAATCTCGCCGCCTACGAGGTCGTGGACTACGTGGTGATCGACCAGTACGCCACACCGCTCCGAAATCTTGGCCTCATCAAGCCGGACTACTTTGCTAAGGGCTACGAGTATCAATCCAACCTCAATGTGAAGACGCAGGAAGAGATTGAAGTGCTCCACGGCTATGGCGGGGAGATTATCTTCACACCCGGAGACTACGTGTTGTCGTCGAGCCAGTTGATCGAAGCGGCGCCACCAGCGCTGCGGGTCGAGAAACTGACGAGCCTAATGGAGCAATTCGGAATAACATTCGATTCGCTACGATCCGCGCTCGATCGACTTGGCGGACGGCGCGTGCACGTAGTCGGCGACACTATTGTTGACAGCCTCACTCATACCAGCATGATCGGGGGCCAGACTAAAACTCCGACTATTAGCGTTCTTTTCGAGCGGCGTACCGATTACATCGGCGGCGCCGCCATCGTCGCCCAGCACTTGCGTGCGGCCGGCGCTGAGGTTTCCTTAGCTACGGTGCTCGGCGAGGATAGGCTCAAGGACCTCGTGCTCGAAGGGCTAGCCCAGTCGGGCATCGAATGCCACGCGACCATCGACAAGTCCCGGCCGACCACCAATAAGAACGCCATCATCGCGGACGGGTACCGCCTTCTTAAAGTCGATACTCTCGACAACCGTTCGATAACCGATGATACCCTGCAGTCGATCACTAACACGATTGCGAACGAGCCGTCGAACGCCGTGGTGTTCAGCGATTTTCGCCACGGCATTTTCAACCGGCGCACGATTCCTTCGCTGGTCGCTTCGATTCCTCAGGGCCGCTACCGTGTCGCTGATAGCCAGGTGGCGAGCCGCTGGGGCAATATCGCTGACTTTAAGGGGTTCGATCTTATCACGCCGAACGAGCGCGAGGCACGCTTCGCGCTCGGCGACCAAGATTCCGGCATTCGGCCGCTTACCTCTTCGTTATATGACGTCGCGTGCTGTAAGACGTTGATCCTTAAGCTTGGCGAGCGCGGCGTTTTGACCTGCAGGAACAGCGAGCACGAGGCGCTCGATTCGTTCTTCGTGGTTGACAGCTTCGTCGATCGCTTGGTTGACGGTGTCGGTGCCGGGGACGCGCTGCTCGCCTACGCCACGCTCAGCATGCTCGCGACCGGCTCCGATGTGCTGTCCACAATCATCGGCACCATGGCGGCGGCATGCGAATGTGAACGCGACGGAAACGTGCCGATCAAGGTTGAGGACATCCACCTGAAAATCGATGCGGTGGAGCGGAAAGCGGAGTTTAATTAGAGCTCATGCGCTCCATCGTCGTCGGCCTGGGTGTGCAGGGTTACAAGCGCCGCCACTTTTCCAGCGATGATTTCGTGGCCGCAGTTGACATTCGAAATCCTGAAGCGCATTTCCGTGCGCTCTCGGACGTGCCGCTCAACCGCTACGACGCGGCCCTCGTTTGCACGCCTGACGACGCCAAGCTCGAACTGCTCGACTATCTACTCGGTCACGGCAAGCATGTGCTCGTGGAAAAGCCCCTCGTTGGCTTAGACGCGGCGGCGATCACGCGCGTGGAGAAGTTGTCGCGCGACAACAGGGCGGTGTGCTACGTCGCCTACAATCACCGCTTCGAGCCGCATTTTGTGCGGATGCGCGACCTCATTGCCTCCAGTAAGCTGGGGCGTATCTACCGGTGTCGGATGTTCTACGGCAACGGCACGGCAAGGCTCGTGCGCGAATCCGAATGGCGCGATAATGGTTCCGGCGTGCTCGACGACCTCGGCTCCCACCTGCTCGACACAGCGAACTTCTGGTTTGGAGAAATCGGCGAGGATTTCCGCATTGTGTCAGCTGACCGGTTCGAGAACCGCGCGCCGGACTATGTGGTGTTTGCCTCCGGCGGCGCAAACCCGCGACTGGAATTCGAGATGACACTGCTGAGCTGGCGCAACCATTTCACGGCGGATGTTTTCGGCGAGCACGGCAGTGCGCATATCCGCTCACTTTGTAAGTGGGGACCCTCTGAGTTCATCCATTACACCCGCGTGCTGCCGAGCGGTCGTCCACCGGAGGACACGGAGATACTGACGCAGGAAGATCCGACGTGGGCACTGGAATACGCATACTTTAAGGCGCTGTGCGCCGAGCCGCGACCGTCCTCGCTCGCAAAAGACGCCTGGCTCAATCGGGTGCTACACAAGCTCGGTAAAGATACATGAAATTGACCATCGGTTTTGCCGGAATGACACATCTCGGTCTCGTGTCAGCTGCAGCGGCCGCGTCGAAAGGCTTTGAGGTTATCGGCTACGATACCGATTCAAAACTTATCGACGCGCTTAACAACGGCGAATTACCAGTACTCGAGCCGGGTCTGCCCGAATTAGTCGCAGACAATAGGAAGGCCCTGTCGTTCACGGCTGATCCAGCCGCGCTTGGCCGTTGCGATCTGCTGTATCTGGCTGTGGATGTGCCGACCGACGCGGAGGGACGAAGCGACCTCGATGCCATCCGCAGGATGATCGCACACGTGGCGCCGGTGCTTGGACGCGAGGCGGCGCTGGTCGTGCTCTCTCAGGTGTCGCCTGGCTTTACCCGAGCTCTCGCGATGCCGCCCGAACGGCTGTACTACCAAGTAGAGACGCTGGTGTTCGGCCGCGCGGTCCAGCGCGCAACTACGCCCGAACGCATTATCCTCGGCTGTGCTGATCCGGAGCAGGCGTTGCCTGCAGCGCTCGCCAGCTACCTCGCAGCGTTCAATTGCGTGGTGCTACCCATGCGCTATGAGAGCGCGGAGTTCGCCAAGATCGCCATCAATTGCTGCCTGGTCGCTTCGATCACCGTTGCCAATACATTGGCCGAGCTCTGCGAAAATATCGGCGCCGACTGGGCGGAAATCGCGCCAGCGCTGAAGCTCGATTCCCGCATTGGCTCGTATGCCTATCTCACGCCCGGCCTCGGTATCGCTGGTGGCAACCTGGAGCGCGATCTGCGCACGGTGATCACACTTGCAGACGCCGAAGGCACTGACGCTGGTGTGGTACGCGCGTGGATAGCCAACTCGACGCGGCGCAAGGATTGGACCTGGCAGGTGCTAAATGAGATGGTGCTAGCGAAAAAGCCTGATGCGCGTATCGCTATCCTCGGCCTTGCCTACAAGGAAAACACGCACTCGACCAAGAACTCGCCGGCGATCGCGCTGCTCGATCGGCTGCGCGGGCGGATGGTCGCGGTGCACGATCCGGTGGTCTCCGCCGCCGTCGTGCCCTGGGCACGCGCCGCGAGCGATCCGCTCGATACGGCGAGGGACGCCGACGTACTCGTGATCGCGACCCCCTGGCCGCAATATCACAGCCTTGCCGCGGCCGAACTTGCGCGCATCATGCGCGGCCGAACGATCCTTGATCCCTATCGTGTACTAGACGGCAAAGCGTTTGCTGCCGCGGGCTTCGTCTATCTTACGCTCGGTGCTGCACCGTTAGTGCCGGGCGATACCGGATTGTCGTCCCAAGCCTGATTGGTCATAAGGCCGAGGGACTCGATCGCTTTCTGCGCGGATATCGTAGTTATCATGTTGTACTAAAATTCTGGCATGTGACGCGCAATGGCAATTTACTTTTCCCTCGTTAGAAAGCTTGATATGGACCGCAATCAAGAAGCTTTGCCCATTCTGCTTATATAACATGATACGGATTATTTTTGACAATTAAACCAATGTTCTCGCTGAGACAGCAATTCGTCTTCTTTGGTTCTTCTTCTACATAGTCAATGTTTTTAAACATACGATCGAGCGGTTTTTTTCCAACAGCATTAATACCAAATCCCTGAAGGCGTGACTCGTTGGGGATTCCCAAATCGGTGCCGGTCTGATTCAAGGTGGCGAACGAAGGAGGTTCGCCATGTCGGTTCCGATACCATTGCGGTGGGATTTTAGTGCGCCTCAGCTCCGCGGTTTGGCGAAGAAGACCAAAGATGGTCCGCAGGCTCGTCGGCTACTGACTCTTGCCGCGATCTACGACGGTGCGACCCGCACCGAGGCGGCGAAGATCGGCGGCGTTGGTCTGCAGATTATCCGGGACTGGGTGTTACGGTTCAACGCGCGGGGCTCCGAAGGTCTGCTGGACGGCAAGCCGCCAGGCCAACCATCCAAACTCAATGATGGTCAGCGCCAGGCGATCGCCCGGATAATTGAAAGCGGCCCGATCCCGGCTGTCCACGGCGTGGTCCGTTGGCGGCTGATCGACCTGGCGCAATGGATATTCGAAGAGTTCCGCATCACCATCGCCAAGCAGACGCTCAGCCGGGAACTGCGCGCCATGGGCTACCGCAAGCTCTCGGTCCGGCCCCGCCATCATGCCCAGGCCGAGAGTGCGATCGAGGATTTTAAAAAAACTTCCCCGCGCGTCTGGACAAAATCGTCCAGGAAAAGGCCGTCGACAGCGACAAGATAGAAATCTGGTTCGCAGATGAGGCTCGTATCGGCCAGAAGAACAAGATCACCCGCCTGTGGGCCAAGCGTGGCTCCCGCCCAAGCGCTCCCCGCGATCAGCGCACCGCCTCGACCTATATCTTCGGCGCCGTCTGCCCTCAGCAGGGCAAGGGCGCCGCCTTGATCCTGCCCGCTTGCAACACCGAGGCGATGAACCTGCATCTCGCCGAGATCGCAAAGACCGTCGCGCCGGGCGCCCACGCCGTGCTCCTCGTCGATCAGGCCGGCTGGCACCTATCGACGCGTCTCGTCGTGCCACCCAACATCACCATTATCGCCCTGCCACCGAAATGCCCCGAGCTAAACCCAGTCGAGAACGTCTGGCAGTTTATGCGCGATAACTGGCTCTCCAACCGCGTCTTCAGATCTTACGACGATCTCGTCGATCACTGCTGCGAGGCATGGAACAAGCTCGTCGACCAGCCATGGCGGATCATGTCCATCGGATTGCGCCAATGGGCGCACGGGTTCTAATCAATGGGACTTGGTATTAGCCGCCAAATCCTCGACGTTTTCATGCGTCACCGGATAACGGCGGGCGGCATGCTTCAACGCAATTATTTTCTCGATGTACGCAATGGCGATTTCCAGCGAGGAATCAACAAGGCGGTTGCGAACAACTGGATCACGATCGATTTGCGCAACCGCTACAGATATCAACTCACGGCAACGGGTTATGCCGCAGGGCGGATGATCGACCCGGAGCATGAATAGAAAGACCGCCAACGCGGCGGTCTCTCCGAAATCCGATCAGGTGTTGTGATCAGGCTGCGAGTGCAGCGCTCTTCCGCTTCCTGCGCCAGCCGAGCAGACCCAACGCGCCGAGGCCTGAGGCGAAGAGTGGGAGTGTGGCTGGGAGAGGTGTTACGCTGGAGTTACCGCCCTCGGTTATTTGAGCGACGCGTTTTCGTCCATGAACGTCCGCTCCGCTCGGCCCTTCTTTTCGGCCGCGACTTTTGCCTTACAATAAGGGCAATCGACAATAAATGTTTCCTTGGCCACCTGGACCCCCGGTCTTATGGCAATTTACATGACTGTGGAGTTGCTGGATAGCGTTCCCGCGCGCTCGGTCATACTCGGGCATGCTAAAACTCAAACCAACCGACCTAGGCCAACCAAACGACTACGATGCGTTCGACGGTGAT
>Ga0066789_10000786_pt1 | contig 13418 bp, 11 predicted proteins | sample OrgsoiDNA2013049_FD_70960 | JGI IMG/M metagenome (GOLD analysis project Ga0066789, IMG submission 70960) | Permafrost soil microbial communities from the Arctic, to analyse light accelerated degradation of dissolved organic matter (DOM) -... | ecosystem: Environmental > Terrestrial > Soil >...
CCGGACCGGAATGTACTAATGTACTTGAGGACCGGAAGCGCAGGCCCGACGCCGCCCCCGACCCGGATCGTCGCCCGTCGGTGAATCGAAGAATTGAACCAGTAGTGCCAAAAAGTCGGCGGTAGGGTCGCGTAACTGTAGCAGCGCAGTAACGGCACCCACGTCGCTGGAAGTCCGAAGGTTGCGATTTCGTCGGGACTCTGCCAGAAGGTGGCATGGCAAACCACAACGCGGGATTCGATCCCGAGGAGTTCACACGTGCCGCACGCGAGTTAGGAGCACGGCTGCGCCAGTCGCGCAAGCTGCTGGTCATCGTCGGACTCGTCATCGTGGGCCTGGCGGCCGTTTGGGGCTCGTACTATCAGGTCGAGCCCGACGAGGTCGGACTGGTCACACGCTTCGGCCGCTTCGTGCGCACGACCGGACCCGGCCCGCACGGCAAGTTCCCCTTCGCCGTCGAGCGCGTGCAGAAAGTCCCGGTCCAGCGCCAGCTGAAACAGGAATTCGGCTTTCGTACCCTGCGTGCGGAAGTCCAAAGCTCGTTTCACAAGGACGAGCGAACGCAAGCCGAGTCGGTCATGCTGACCGGCGACCTGAACGTCGCCACGGTCGAGTGGATTGTCCAGTACAAGATCTCGGATCCATACAAGTACCTCTTTCGCATGCGCGACACTGAGGAAACTTTCCGTCTCATGACCGAGGCGTCCATGCGCACAGTCGTGGGCGATCACAGCGTCACCGAGTTGCTTACCGTCGGACGCGAATCCATCGCTGCCAAAGCTAAGGAGCTGCTGTCCAATCTGTGCAAGCTTTACGACAATGGAATTTCGGTTCAGCAGCTCATCCTGCAGGACGTGGATCCGCCTGAGCCGGTGCGCCCGTCCTTCAATGCTGTCAACCAAGCCATTCAAGAACGCGAACGGGCCATCAACGAGGCGTGGGCCGAATACAATCAAGAGATCCCGCGGGCACGCGGACTCGCCGAACAAAAGATCCAGGCGGCCGAAGGCTACGCCGTTGACCGTGTCAACCGCGCCAAGGGTGACGCCCAGCGCTTCGTGGCTCTCGAAGAGCAGTACCGCAAGTCGCCCGAGGTGACGCGTACGCGCATCTACCTTGAAACCCTGGCCGCGGTTCTGCCAACCGCAGGTAAGAAACTGATCTTTGACGAAAAGGCCAAAGGAATCTTACCCATGTTCCCACTCGGTCCCGTACAGGAGGTGAAGCCATGAGGCTTCGCACGCTCGTCATTGCCGCTGCGATTGCCGTGCTGGCCCTCGTGACGCTGTCGTCTGCCCTTTACACGATCGCGGAAACCGAACAGGTCATCATTACTCAGTTCGGTGAACCCATGGGACAGGCCATCACCCAGGCCGGCTTGCACCTCAAGACGCCGTTTGCCCAAGAAGCCAACGTTTTCGAAAAGCGCTGGCTGGAATGGAACGGCAACGCCAACCAGGTACCGACGCGTGACAAGAAGTACATCGGTGTCGAGACCTACGCGCGCTGGCGCATCGCCGATCCTTTGCTCTTCTTCCAGCGCTTGCGTGACGAGGGCCGCGCCCAATCGCGCCTCGACGACATCATTGACGGCGAAACCCGCAACGTTATAGCCAGCCACGACCTCATCGAAGTCGTGCGCACCACGAACCGCGCCTTCGAGAAGGGCGAAGAAGCCGAAGACATCATGGAAGCCGAGTCCATGCGCGAGATCGAGCTCGGGCGCAACAAAATTACCCGGCTCATCCTCGAGCACGTTCAGCACGTCGTACCCGACTACGGCATCGAGCTCGTCGACATCCAAATCCAGCGGGTCAACTACATCGAAAGCGTCCAGGCCAAGGTCTTCGACCGCATGATTTCCGAGCGCAAGCGCATCGCCGACCGCCATCGCTCGGAAGGCCAGGGCAAAAGCGCCGAGGTTCGCGGCAAGAAAGAGCGCGAGCTGAAGGTGATCGAGTCCGAGGCCTACCGCAAGACCCAGGAGATCATGGGCAAAGCCGACGCCGAAGCGGCGACCATCTATGCCGACGCGTACAACCGCAACCGCGAGCTGTACCGCTTCCTCAAGACGATGGAGACCTATCACAGCACCATCGACAAGGACAGCTGGCTGGTCCTCTCGACCTCAGCCGATGCTTTCCGTTACCTGCAATCGCAAAATGCCGTCGCTGGCAGCAAGGCCGCGCCGGCCAAGCGTTAGACAACACCGTTAGACCTAACGATGGCCAAAGAGGAAATCGATCCCTACACCGTACTCGGCATTGACCGCAACGCCAGCGACGCCGATATCCGCGCCGCCTACCACGCCCTCGTCGCCAAGTACCATCCTGACAAGCATCAGGGCAACCCGCTGGAGGGCTTGGCCGCCGAGAAGATGGCGGAGATCAACCGCGCCTACGAGCTCCTGTCGGACAAGGCCAAACGCGCCGCCTACGACAGCGGCGCACGGCCATGGCCACGCGCCGCCGGCGGATACTCGGCCGCTGGACCTGGCATGCCCGCGGGCAAACCCGTCCGCTGGATGCGTATGCTCGGCCTGCTCTTGCTGCTGCCCCTGCTCCTCCGCTTTGGCGGCTTCCTCGTACGTTTGCTTGTCCGCCTGGTGCGCGGGGGCGCCGAGCTTTCGGCGGTAGCGCGGGGAACGCCTCTGGCTATGGTCCTGTTTGCCGCGGCCGTTGCCCTGCTCGTCTACTTTCTGGTTCGCCGCCGCATTCGCAAGCGTCGCCATTAGACAGGACGGGCCATCTGGCCCATCATGGAACCATGAGCTTCTTTGCGCGCCAACTGCGATCCGTCATCCAATGGGAGAGTGCCGACTCCGACGTGCTCTTCGCCCGCTGGAGCGATGACGGCGACGAAATCAAGAACGCCTCCAAACTCATTGTCGGGCCTGGCCAAGGTTGCATGTTCGTCTACGAGGGTCGCGTGGAAGGCGTGTTCAGCGAGCCCGGCCTCTACGAATTGCACACGGCCAACCGCCCCTTTTTCACCAGGCTCGCGAAGTTCATGCAGAACTTCCAGAGCGAGCACAAGGTCGGCATCTACTTCTACCGTTCGGCAAAGATACTGAACCTCAAGTGGGGCACCGAATCGCTCATCAAATACGAAGACCCCACGTACAAGTTCCCGGTTGGCCTGCGCGCGTTCGGCAACTATTCCATGCGTATCCTGGATGCGCGGGCGTTCTTTCAGCAGATCGTAGCGGGAAATACTCCTTTCGTGTCCGACCAGATTCGCCAGCCGCTCAACGCGCGTCTAGTACAGCCGCTCTCCGACTTTTTCGCCGAAGCCGGCTACACCTATGCGCAGATCGATCCGAACCGCGAAGAAATCGCCAAGGCGCTTTCGGCAAAGCTTGCGCAGGAATTTACCGACCTCGGCTTCTTGCTCGAGGATTTTCGCATTCAGGGCACCAGCTTCGACGAAGACACCATGCGACGGATCAATCGCATCGCCGACGTCAACGCCGAGGCCCAAGCCGCAAGCGCTGCGGGCGTCAGCTACGCCCAGCTTCAACAGCTCGAAGCTCTGCGGGAAGCCGCCAAGAATCAGGGCACGGGCGGTGCCGGCATGGCGATGGCCGTGGGCATGAACATGGCAGGTGCCGTGATCCCCGCGGTTGCCGCGCAGGCAGCACACGAGGATCCAGCGGCCAAGCTCAAGCAGCTCAAGGCCCTACTCGACCAGCAGCTGATTACGCAGGCCGAGTACGACGCCAAGAAGAAGGAAATCCTGGCCGAGATTTAGCCTTTTCGCCTTCGCAGACGAACCGCCAATAGCAGCGCGGCACAAGCCCAAAGGAACGAAGCCGTGCGACTGCCTTCTGATGCAAGCGAGCAGCCGGAGCTCGTTGTCTTTTGTCCGGAGCTGCTGCCACCGCTGGAACCGCCCGCGCTGTGAGTCATATCACCGCCAGCGCCGTTACCAGCGCCACCGGAGCCGACTGTTCCGCCTGCACTGTTTCCGCCGCGACCGACCGAGCCGCCCGAGGCTGCGCCGCCCGCTGCCGATGCACCACCGGCTGCCGAGCCGCCGCCCCCGCCCGAGGTTCCCCCGCTGCTGGTCGTGCCGCCAGCACCCATGGCACCGGCGCTACCACCGGCACCACCGTGAGCGCCACCGCCGTCCGTGCCCGAAGAACCGCCGCCACCGCCCCCAGCGCCGCTCGCTCCGCCCGTACCAACTGCGCTTGGCGTCCCGACAACGTACATCAAAGCCGACTCGTGCGGGACGTTGATGGAGATGCCGCTGGTCATGCCCGTCACATCTTGGCGATTCCACAGATCGCGAACCGCCGGGGTGCCGGTCACACCAAGCTGGGCGAACGTAACCGCAATGGTCGCGTCCGCAGTCGCGCGATTGAACAGTGCCACCGCCTTCCGCCCGTCGGCCAGATCCTTGGCCCAAACTTCGCTGTTTCCCTGCTGAGAAATCCGCTTGCCTCTCGCCCCCAGCGCGTCCTGATTGACCGCCAACACCTCGTCGTTCGTTAAAAGGGCGAGCGTCCAGCTGTCGGTGCTGAGCTTGGTCGGCATACCGCCGAAGATTAGCGGCGAGGGCATGATGGCCCACAAGCTCATGACCATCACCTGCTGGTTGTGGCTAAACGCGCACGCTCGATTACCAATCGTGCCGAGTGGCAACATATCGGCATCGGGCCAGTGCCCAGGCGTCACTCCGCCCGTCGTCGACCAATTGTAGGCCGCGGTGAACTCATCCGACATCGAACTGAGGCCATTCGTATCCCAAAAGTCGTTCACCTGCCGCCACATGTTTGCGTTGGCGTTGAGGGTGGTGACGTCCTTCGTTTGGTTGGGCCCCGGCGAAAGGCTCAGGATGATCGAACGGCCGGTCTTCACGATCGAGTTGTGAACCGCCACAACCTCGGTGGAGTGAAGAACGTCGCCGCCGTAGGGATTCATCATGTCGTCCACTTTGGCGAAGTCGACTCCCCAGTCAGCGTACTGCTTGTAGATCGAGTCGTACCACGCTTGACCGGCATCCGTGTCGCCCTTGACGCCGTACATGTGGCTATCCCACGAGCAGGTGTCGCCGGTATTTCCCGCCTGCGATGTGGTGTAAGTCGAATCGGCGATGGGCAGACTAGGGCTCACCGATTTCCGCGGGATTCCGCGCATGAGATGGATGCCGAAGGTCAGCCCCAAGGCGTGCACCTGGGTGGCAATCGACTTGAACCCATCGGCGCCGGTGGCTGATGGATACTTGCTCTTGGATGGTAGCCAGCGACCGTTTGCATCGATGGTGTCCTCTGGGTCGTACCAGAGATAGTCGATCACCACCGTGTTCCAGCCGTACGGCTGAAGTAGGGTCTTCATTGACTGGGCCGCGGCCAGCACATCCTTCTCCGTCACGCTCGCACTAAACGAATCGTAGCTGTTCCAGCCCATGGGCGGGGTCAGCGCCAACGTCGAACCTGCGTTCAACGTCAAGGTGCGGCTCGCGCTGCCCGAGCCGTTGCTGACCGTCAGGTTGATGGCATACGTATTCGCCGCTGGTGTCGTCCCGGAAATCGTTCCCGACGTGGCATCGATCGCGAGCCCCGTGGGCAGCCCCGTGGCCTCAAACTTGAGCGGCGCCTGCCCCGTCGCCGACACTGTGTACAGGAGTGGACTTCCAGGAACAGCCCCCACCACCGCCGCACCGAGAATTCGGGGCGTCGCGGGTGCTGCCGCCGTCGAAATGGTGATGTCGGTTTGTGCCGCGAAGGCTGGAGACGCCAACGCCGCGGAAAACACCGCGATCGGCGCAACCCAGGCCAGCGCACAAGACGACACCGTGCGGTTCTCTTGAGAGGCCATTTTCTTTCTGTCCATCGTCTAGACTCCTTTGGAAAACCGAGCGGAAAGAGGGATCGCCTTGGCGGCGCCTAAAGATTCGGTGCCTTCGGCGGAAGCCGCGGGCCGGGCGAATGCCATCGCCTTCTTGGTACTATAAGAGGGCAGGACATCCTTGACGACGCTCGGGATGTTCTAAGTATGGTACGTTTGTGACAGCGTGACGCCCTCGGCGCTGGCTGTCCTACAAGACGACTCGCCGGTACGACGCCGGGCTTAGATGCTGAAAGCGACGGAACACTTTGCACAGGTGGTTTGCGTCGGCGAAACCACAGGCATCGGCGATCTGCTTGAGGGGAAAGCGTGTATCGAGCAGCATGCGAGCCGCCTGTTGAACCCGAACCTCGGTGGCAAAGTGCGCCGGGGTCATCCCGGTTCGGCTGCGGAAGAAATGGCTGAAGTGTGTGCGGCTCATGCCGTACTCGGCAGCGATCGTGTTGACGTCGATGACCTGCGGCAGTGCCGCGACAACGCGGTTGCGGAGCTCGCTTAATAGCCGCTGGCCTTCGCCGGGACCGTCGTGCGACGGATAGAGGCATCGCTCGTACGCGATCACGAATTCGATCAACGCCAGCTCGACGTCGTACGGATCGCGGAAATCCTTCTTGATCGTGCCACGCACGAGGCGCAGGGCTGCCGCGGCGAGCGGCCCGTCGGGCACCACCTGAACCAACGGATCCGTCGTCGCGACCTGCTTGGCAATTCGCCCTATCAGATAGGGATGGTAGATGCCGATCCACCCGAACGTCCAGCCTGGAGACTCCTGCGGAAGGTAGTACCGATGCTCCGAGGGAATCATCGCAAAGAATCCCATACCGGGAAGCACCCGTCGGGGAGCCTGTCCGCACAGCTGAAAATGCCCCCAACCCGCCATGGTGAGCTGGAAAATGCACAGAGGTGCATCTCGCAAACCGAGTCGCTTCATTCCGTCCCAGTAGTAGCTTGTCGGGTCGGTGCGGGTCTCGATGCTACCGAAGAACGCTGTCTTCGGCGTCCACCACGCAGGGGCCGTCGCTGGGGTGCGGGAAAGCTCCGTAAGCTCGGCCAGGGCGGAAGCCCATTCCGGCGGGGGATTCGGTCCCGGATTTCGGCTTGCCACGACCTCGGAGGTAAGCACCTCGTGGGAGCGGCGCCGCCACAGCGCGACCTTAGAGCTCGATTTCCTTGTAGGGTTCGCTGGCACGGATAATTCGGATGGGAGAGAGGCGATGCTTCGCCAGGCTACGTGCGACGCCCGCCCATGACGAGAGTCTTGATGTTTGAAGCATGGTCTATTTGTGTTAGCCCCAGCTTCCTTGGTGCCGAGTGCGGGCGGCGTCGAAATCGCCAGCTCGCATCACTGACCCATTCCCAATTCTCGGCGACAATTAACCAAAAAGCCGGCAGCTCCGACAATAGCAAGTATGGAGCAGTTACGTTCCACCTCCACAGGTCACGACGCGGCCGGTTACCTGCACCCGCTGCTGACCGATCGCGGCGTAGTGCGCGGGATCCCTGAGGCGCCCCCTGTTGCAATCGGCACCGTCCGGTCGATCCTTCGCTGGCGGCCCGAGGAATGGCGGCGCCGAAGCTACGGGGTGCTTGCCCCCACCGTGGTGGTAAGACACCCCGATCGCGGCCCCGAGGCGCCACCCGAGTGGGCATCGACACTTGACCAGCTGGCCGAGCTGGCGCGTACGCCCGTGCCTGCGCCTTCGTGGTGGACGCCGGCAACGGCGTTTTACGGGAACATCGAAACTCGATTGGATCCGAACGCAGAATACTTGTATGGGATGCCTTCTCCCGACGCTAGTACGCCCGCGCTCTACTTGCAGCTCAGCCTCGCCGGGTGGGGATGTTTCCAGACCCGCGGAGACACACCCCGTCAGGTCGGCCCTGGCAAAGCGTTCTTTGCGCTTCTTCCATCGCAACACCGCTGCTACCTCCCCAAGGAATCGCCGGGATGGACCTTCGCCTGGATTGCCATCTATCACCCGTACTTGAGAGCCAAGATCGCCCGGCAAATAGCCGCCACCGGGCCGATCGTCGATATCCCGGCCAGTGGAGAGATGACAGCAAGCGTCCTTCGACTTCTCCGGGGAGCTATCAAGAAGGATTTTCGCGACCAATTCGAATCCGAAATGGCCATGTTCGCCTTCAGTGTGACCTTGGAGCGGTGGGCGCAGCAGAGGCGTGATGGGGTCGCGAGAGATGGTCGACTTGTGGACGAAGTGCGTTCGCGCATTATTGCGAAGCTGCCTAGGGCGATTGACGTCCTCTCACTCGCCGCTGAATTTGGAATGAGCCGCAGCCACTTCAGCCGGCTCTTCCGCGACCGAACCGGCTTGACGCCGGGGCATTTTGCCACCGAAGTCCGGATCGAAGAGGCCGCGCGACTGCTGCTCGACTCCCATGAGCCGCAAAAGGCGATCGCCAGCGCTTGTGGCTTTGCAAGTGCGAATCATTTCTGCAAGGTATTTCGGCGCCTTCGCAAACTCAGCCCGGCGGCATTCCGAGCCGTGCGCGGCTAGCACTACTAGAATTAAACCAGTAGTGCTAGTGCCTCCGAGTCGCTCTAGAACTTACCCTGCAGGACCATGCCGCCCACCGTGGGGGCCAAGCCGATGACCGTTGCCTTGCCAGACTTGGCGGGCTTCGGATGGGAAGGGTCGGACGTGAACCAAAAGTAGAGGGCGGCACCGCCCGAAAGCAGCGTGGCTGCGCCGAAGGCATCCGTGATGTATCCGTAGTTCTTACTCTTCGTTCGTGCGTCTTCGATTTTGGTCTTCGTGGTGGGGTAGGCCTTGAGTTGATTTTTGAAGTCGTCCTGCGCGCGAAGCGCTAGGTAGCCGTACACGCCCGTGCCAACCGCAAGAGCAGTCGTCGTAGACAGGCTGACAATCAGTCCGACCCGACTGGGACGTTCCTGCGCCTCGGTCTTGACGACGATGGGCACATGCTGGCTGCTCGGTGCTCTTGCCGACGATAGGACTGCGGGCGCCTCGACGTGAATGTCGACCTTGAGGATCTCTCTTCCAGCAACGGTAACGACACGAACTGACTCAGGAGATCCTGTCTTGACCGCACCTACCTTGTGCGTTCCCACATTGACCAGAACCGCTTCTCCGAGCGGCGATTTGCCGGCACTCACGTCGTCGATGCGAATATCAGCGCCATCCACGTCGGTCGTGATTTCCAGACGCGCAATCCGCTCGGTAAGCTTTGCCGACATGTCGTCGACCTGGGCGCGCCGATCGGCAGGTATTTCCGAGCCACCTTCGGCGACGTATTGTTTCAGCGATCTATAAGCACTGACGAAGTCGTGGAGCGCGTACTGTGTCTGTGCAATATTGTATAGCACACGGTACGACGGACTGATTTGGTAGGCTTTGCGAAATTCGGCCAGAGCGCCTTCGTAGCTTCCCTCGCGGTAAAGCTCGACGGCTTGCTGGAAACGAATGCCGGCCTTGGCTGAGCCCGCGTCTTCCGCAGCCGAGGACTGGGCGCGAGCTCCTAGTGGGATAGCGAGCCCTAGCAGTCCAACGAAGAGTGAATAGGCTTGTGCTTTCATGGCGCGTACGGATTCCTTTCATCGATCGCTTTCGCACTACTGCGCGGGCGCGGATTTTCGAGAATCATGCCCGGCTCTATGGCTCGTCCAGGCTCGGCAGCGGCGGCTCGCGGGCTGGCCTTCGACCTGGCCTCGAAGACTGACCTCTGCGGCCGTGAAGCTTGCCTAGCGACCACGGGGGTGTGACTGCGACGCAGACTGATGGTCAAGACGACGTCGCTGGCAAAACTGACCTGCTGATTGAAGGAAACGTACCCCGGCGCCGAGGCGCTGACGACGTGGATCCCGCGTTCCTTGGGCACTTCCAGATTGAGACGATGGCCGGCCATGACGTTGCCATCCAGGCTCAACTCGGCTGTCACCGGCTCCGCCGTGATTTGAAGGCGAATGGTCTCGGAAGCGGGCTTTGCAGGAGACGGCGGGGCTGCCGGAGCTGCCAGCGAATTTTCCACCTGCGGCGCGGCCGGCCTCTCCGCGGGCAACGCCGGTCGCAGGCCCGCTGTCGCGGGAGCTGGAGCTAGGGCCGGCTTCGGGGAGAGGCTCTTTCCCCTGGACAATCCGACGACGAGCACCAGAAGAACAAGTCCGACAGCTGCCGCAGGCAAAAGCCTTTGCCAATTGCTGGATGGTCGCTTCGCCACCTCGAGCTGCGCCTCATGTGCCGCAATCGTTGCCGCCGCCTCTACCCTTCGGGTGACTGCTTCGTGCTCGGGCATGACCCGGACCGGCGTTCCGTCCTGCGGAGTCAAAGCCTTCGCGACTACATCCTGCTCGTCGTCTTCGGGTGGACTTTCCTCGATCGCGACCAAACGAAAAGGTGTCTTATTCGCCATGCGTCTAATCCGCCTTTCGGTCATGAGCCATCACGGATTGCGTTCGCCCTCTGCGCTGGATTCTTACCCAAGTGACGCTGCTGCGCGCGCACCATGCACATTAGAATAGACTCCTGATGAATGGGCCACAGGCCTTCGCCAACAGCGACGCACCAGCAATACCCAGCAACATGTAGGAAACCCGTTTGAAATTCACGTCAGACATTCGCCTGTAGATAGCGAGACCTGTCAGTGTTCCGGGAACGACTGCGGGCGCACTGATGGCCATGAGCAGCCAGAACTGATGCGTCAGAAAGTCTGGATGAAGCGTTGCCACGAGGACCAGTGAATAGATCTGCGACAAAATGATATAAGGCTGCACAATTGCCCGATGACGCTCTTTCGGCAAACCGCGCAAGCCAGTCCATACGACAACCGCTGCGCCCGGAAAGGCAGTGAAGCCACCGATCACGCCTCCGAGAAAACCGACGGTCGCGCCACTTGCCGGACCGCTAAAGCCACGCAGCTTGAAGCTGGACGGCTTGAACACCGAATAGACCGCGTAGATGGTTAGCAACGTGCCGAAGACAAGCATCAACCTTGAAGCTGGCAAGTGCGAAAGCAGCCATATTCCAATGGGCACGCCAGCGGCACCACCCAGCATGCAAGGGCCTGGGCCTGCCCAAAGGTCTTTGAGCGACGAGGGCATGTCTTTGCGCAGCTGTTCGGCCGACAGTAGCTGGTTCCCGGTGGACAACGCTTGAAACAAGGGGACCTGTAAGATGGGCTGCATAATAAGCAGGCTCGCGGCTCCAATTGCCGAAAAGCCGAATCCCGAAAGCCCACTCATCACACCCGACAGGAACACGATTGCCTCGATGCTTACCAATTGTCGCACGCTCAATCCGGCGATGGCGTTGGGTGTCGCAGGGCATGCAGCGATGAGCGTCACCACAGTCAAGACGACCGCAGTCGGCAGGAGCCAAAGCGCTCCTCTGCTGGCGACCGTCTTCTGCTTCGTACGGCCTGCAGGGACGGTACCGCGGTTCGGTACGATATCGGCTACGATGATTGGAACTTCTGGCTGTGTTGCTATCCGCATATTTCGAGCCTTCCGCAAATCGTTACAGCGCGACGCGCGGGCACGATGCTTTCGCGCGACGTTGGACCCACGGCACCTCGTCCACCCTGCCTGGCTGCGGCAGGTACGTATTGTCATTCTAAGGTCAAAGCTATTGAGTCTCGCAGAAACCGTAGTTGCACGCCGGAGCGCTCGCGGGACAGTCGTTTGAGGTCGTGCAGGGTGCGCATGCGGTTCGGCCATTGGTCTTGAAGTCGAAGTAGCAGCCACACTGGAACTTGTAGGGATTGGACATGAATGCGCCCATCTCGGTAGCTCGCGCCACCCGCATCGCACACTGGGGCACCAAAGATGCGGCGATCATGGCATCCACCAAATCGGGATCGAGCTTCGGCACCGAAAAGCGCGTGACGAAGGCTCCCGCCGAGGGTGAGGGCGCGCCATTGATGTTTGCTGTGTAGAAGTGAACGTAGCCCCACAGCGGATAGTGGCCGTCGCGCACGTTTGCTTTGTTAAGCGAAGTCGCCGTGGAATCCGGCAGGAAGCCGGAAATTTGCCCCTCGCCTTGCAAATAGAGGACGCGAAGATTGCCGCGGTTCTTGTCCGCGTAGTCGATGGACAGAATGCCAATCGACTGTTCAGGAGCCGCGGACGCAATGAGCGAGTCGCGGATGGCATCCGTCGACAGTCGGTCTACGCCCCAGAATGCCGTGCGCGGCACATGGATAAGCTCCGCAGCCAGCGCGGTCGATCCGGCGCCTGAATTGCGAATGGAGTAGTAGGACGGATCGAGCCATGGGCCGGCGTTGAGCCCAGCCGGATTGAGACCACCCAAGCCGAAGACGACATGCGCAGCTTCGACGCTGATCACACTTTGCTGGGATGTTGCGGGCACGGTGAAGCCAAACGTGACGATAGGCCCGAGATAGGTAGCAATGGTGGCACTCGGCACGTAGGCAACATTGCACACCGTCGAGTAAATATTCGACACGCCGATGTCGACCGTCTTGCCCTCGGGATCGAGCGTGCAGCCGACCTGCGCGCCGGCATCGTCGAAGTAGTAGGCGTACGTCGCGGCCTTGGTTTGCGTGCCGGCGATGTCCTTGATGGTGGCCGCGGTGGGGTCGAAGATGGCATTCACGCCGCCGCACGAGGTGCCGGGCATGAAGACGGCGCGATAGGCAGGACTGCCCGCCATGAGCAAGGGCGTGACTTGCTTGAGCAAAGGCCCGAAGTCCGACGTGCCCGCCATGTAAATCACATTCGGCCCAGCATCGGCGCACCGCTGAGTGGGCGGCGCCACCGGGGTGATCGTCGGGGTGACGATGCCGGCGCTCTGCGGTGGCGTTGGGTCGGGCAGGACCGCGCCTGGGCTACACAGGCCCAGCTTGAGGCAATTGTCGTAGGGCATGCTCTGGGCCGTCGTGCATGCATTCAGGTACTGGGCATTGGTGTTCGGCGGGCTTCCGAAACACCCCTTGGGACCGAGGCCCGAATTCACACATACGCCTTGGCTACAGAATGAGTGCGCGGTGGCGCCGGACTCGAACTTCGCACAGTCCACGTCCGTAGCGCATTGCACGCCGTTTCTGTCCACCATCATGCTGCAAGCACTGGTGAGCGGTAGCAAGGCAGCCACTAGAGCAGTCAGGAATTGGTTCATCTTTGCCATCACGCCTTCTTGCGGCACGTTGTGCAGCTCGCAACGACATCCTATCGGAACCGTGAGGGCGTTTCTTTAGGCCCATTTTCGATCTAATTCGAGCTGCACGTCGACGTCTCAAGGGGGCATCGTCGAACACCGGCGAAATGATGAAGAGAACGGCCTGGGGTAGCGTAACGAGACGTCTCGCTGCGGGCATGGCGATGCAGACTGGCGAGGCGCTGCTAACGACCACTTCGTAGGGCCGCCTTGATGGAGCCTTCATGGTGCGGCAGCACACCACCAATCAGCTTCGGCTTTCTACCAAGGCGCAAGCGGAGAGCGCGCCACAAAAGAGCGAGCCCCACGTAACCCGCTAGCAGCACCACGGGCATCGCGAGCACACGCGGCCATAGGAAGCCGACGGCTCCGATCACCAGAAGCAGGACGGCGCAGGCGAAGAGCAAGCCTCCTT
>Ga0066789_10000787_pt1 | contig 13410 bp, 13 predicted proteins | sample OrgsoiDNA2013049_FD_70960 | JGI IMG/M metagenome (GOLD analysis project Ga0066789, IMG submission 70960) | Permafrost soil microbial communities from the Arctic, to analyse light accelerated degradation of dissolved organic matter (DOM) -... | ecosystem: Environmental > Terrestrial > Soil >...
GGATCGGTAGTTCAGTTGGTTAGAATGCTGCCCTGTCACGGCAGAGGTCGCGGGTTCGAGTCCCGTCCGGTCCGCTAGTAAGCTCTGAAACCCGCTCTGGTAGCGGGTTTCATTTTTTCGTGTTGCATTTGTGTTGCATTTTACCCCATTTCCCCCAATTTTTTTTATTCAAATAAAAAAATTAAGTTTACAGCTTTTTTCGCCTAACCTTTTCTATGAAAAACTGGACAATTCAAGGGCTGCGGTATGATTTTAGTCCTACACCATTGAATTACATTCGTTCCAGGCAAAGTCATTACCAGTTTTGCAAAAAAGCTGATCCGACGTTAACCGCCGACCTTTACCTGGACAATCTTTCAGATGAAATAACTCATGAGATTGCTAAACATACTACGGTCAACAAAAAATCCCTAACACTCTCACTCTTTAAACGAATTTTAAACGACTATAAACAGAAGGAAACTCTGGCCACCTTATTTTCTCGTGAAAACCTGACCAAAGAGGAAATAACTGCTTTTTTAAGATCCTTATCGACCAATCCTGAAGACATTGTAAATAAAGGCAGCAACTATGATCCCCAGAAAACAGTTAAACCTGAATTACCGGTTAGAGCCTACCTTATCGCTTCACATATTTACCTTGAACTTCATAATAATGAATTACATTATGAAAGTCTCATCCGCGATACAACTGCCATGCAGGAATTTATAAAATCCAAATTCCAGGCTGATCATCTTTCAAAGCGGCTCTCTGATATGAAAAATTTTAATTATAAAAGTATATTAAAAGGGAAAAATAATTCTTCTGTGGTAGGCCAGCTCAAGCCTCAGTTCAAACAAATCAGTTCAAATCCAGAAATATTTGGAATTGATGTTTCCCGGTTTGCTGCCAAAGTTTTAGCAGAAAGCCTCAATATTTGATTTGGGCTAGTTTATTTAAAACAATAAAATCGGAATAAGGTATATCCACATACCTTTTCAAGGTATAGCTTCACTTTCTCCTACTTGTAAAAGTCCTGACATTCGCCTTCTAAATATTAGCGCGTATGTCAACTTCCATTTTATTTACAGACACTCCAGAACATTTTTACGGCCAACTTAAGGACTTCATCCAAACGACGATCCAGCAGGAACTTGCTGCGGTGAAAAAAGAGCATACTGAAATTGCATACATCAAAAAGGAAGAAGTATGCAAACTGTTAAGGATATCCAAACCTACAGTAGACAGCCATGTCGAGAAAGGATTTTACCACAGGCATTGTATAGGCTCCAGGGTCTTTTACAGTAAACATGAAATCCTTTCCTATCTAGGCCAGAGTACTAAGCGGTATTAATTCCTTTATCAACGCGGAGAGATTTATAGCAGAATTCATCAAATTATCAAAAAAAGCGTCATGTCCAGTCGCCATATTTCATGCAGGGATGCAAAAGAAATTGATCTCATACATTACCTACAAAAACTGGGGTATAAGGCATCAAAAATCAGGGGCTGGGACTACTGGTTTCTTTCGCCGTTCAGAAACGAAACCACAGCATCCTTTAAAGTGAACAGGAATAAGAATGTCTGGTTTGACTTTGGCGAGGGAATTGGGGGAACCATTATTGATTTTGGAATTCGGTATTACTGTTGTTCCGTCAAAGAATTTCTATACAAACTGGAGCAGGAAGACGGAATCTCATTTTCTTTTCACAAGCCAATTCCTGAACAAAGCGAAGTTGAACCGGCAAGAATAATGATCACCGATTGCCGGCAGATCGCTGACCCGGCACTCCGGCAATATTTGCATCAGAGAAATATTCCGCTAATTATTGCCAACCGATTCTGTTCAGAAATCGAATTTGAACTCTACGGAAAAAAGCGTCTCACGATCGGATTTAAAAATGACCAGGGCGGTTATGAGTTCAGAAGTGCAGACTTTAAAGGAAGCAGTAGCCCTAAAAGTGCCACCTGGATAAAGAATGATCCGGAAAATCTTTCGGTCTTCGAAGGATTTTTTGATTTTCTTTCTTTTCAAATGCAGATTCTTTTCGATAAGGAATTAATCCATGCACTGCCAAAAAAGCAGGATAGTTATATTATTCTAAACTCGCTGGTTTTTCTCAAAAGAAATCGGGAACTGATGGAACAGCATCAAAGCATCCATTTGTATTTAGACAGGGATGAGGCAGGCTTAAAAGCAACCCAACAGGCACTTGACTGGTCTGAAAAATACGTCGATAAAAGTCATCTATATCATGGGAATAAAGACCTAAATGAATATCAGATAGAGCGAAGAGAAGACGAGCTAAAACAAAGCCGATCCTACAGGCATGGAATTTAAAATAAGCAAAAGCGAGCGGTGATTTTGTTGCACAAAATCTCTTCGCTCGCTTTTGCTCCCGTTGGTCTCAAAAGAAAGAAAGATGAATATTATTGAAAGGCCGAGAAGACGAAAAAAACTACCTCCTGGGAGACCTAAAAAGGCCGTGAAAAAGGAGATTATAACCGGTACCAGGTTCAGCAAGATTGAGCATTTTATAGTCCGGCAAAAGGCCAGTAAAGCCGGATTAAAGCTTACCGAATACATCCGCACAATGGCGATCAAAGGAGACGTAAAATCCAGAATGAGTGAAGAGGATAGGCATTTTGTCAGGCAGCTGATCGGTATGGCGAATAACTTAAACCAGCTTACCAAACTGGCCCACCAACAGGGAATTATGCGCGCCCTACTCTACTTTGAAAAATACAGAAATCAAATAGATGAATTGTTAAAAGCATTAAAACATGGTGAGTAAAGTTATTACTGGAAGATCATTTCTTGGATGCTGCCGGTATGTATGCCAGGATTTAGATCGGGCAATCGTCCTGGAAACTGAAGGCGTAAGAGGACACAATTATAAGTTAATGGCCGATGATTTTGAAATGCAGCAAAGCCTTAGACCCGGAAAAGAGAAAGCAGTATTTCATGGCATCTTAAGTTTTTACCCTGGGGAAAAACCGACCGATGAAAAGATGGTGGAGATCGCTAGGTCCTATCTCGACCAGACCGGGATCAGGGATACCCAGTACTCGATCACCAAGCACATCGATAAAAATCATCTGCACCTGCATGTTATCGCAAACCTCGTTAATAACCGGGGAGAAGCTATTTCAGACAGTTGGATCGGCGCCAGGGGTAAAAGAATTTCTCAAGAACTAACGCTAAAGCACGAACTCAAACAAGCGCTAACCAAGAATTTGGAGCTGACCAACCTGGATGCATTGAGCGAATATGAGGCGACTAAGTATAAGATTTATCAAAGGATCAACGATACGCTGACGGGTTGCCGGAATCTGGAGCAGCTGCAGGAGAAATTATTAAAACAGGGAATCGATACGATCTATAAATATAAAGGACAGACGAAAGTGGTTCAGGGTATCAGTTTTAAAATGGGGGAATATTCTTACAAGGGTAGCCAGATTGACCGGCAATTTTCTTATGGCAATCTGGAGAAAGCCCTTTCCCTCCAGCAAAAACAAACATTGACCTTGAGCTATGAGCGTAAATTGTCCGAAAGTTTATCCAAGTCTGCCCGGTTGAATCCGAATTACGGCCGTGGTCATGGCAGAAAATTGGCGAAAGAAATGGCGAAAACCCTGGATTTGTTGATGAGACAGGAGCAGGCTTCGGAACAAATGCCTTATGAACTGACACAGGAAGCCAGGAGAAAGCGGCAAAGGCAGAGACAAATTAGCCGATGAGGCAAATAATTTTAATAACTCATTTTATGGAAGAGATATTATTACAAACTATTATTGACAAACTTGAAACAACAGAGAAAAGGATTGAAATATTAACTCACACCATCGAAGGAATCATCAATCATTCAAGCGACTTTAAAGAAATGAATGAGAAATTCCGGACGGTGCAAATGGAAGTTCGTGGTATTCCGAGCCGAATTTCTGTTCCTGGAGAGGAAATTCAATATCAGCGTCTTGCTATGGTTAATTTGACAGAACAGTTAAAGAAGCCATTGGAACAAAGGGTAAAAAATATCCATTATCTAAATCCGCCTTTTCTTTTAAGCGTTTTTCTCCTGGTAGTTATTATTTGTTTGGGCATTTGGATTTATTTTTTATATCCGCAGCATTCCGAAAATAAAACGACTAATAATGAATTAATGGTTCCGGTGACTAATGCCGCTATTGCGAATTCCGCAAAACCGCATAAACTGAAACCAAAAGTATCAACAGTTAAAAAACCAGCACAGGATAGCCTTGGCCAGGCAAAAAGAAAGAAGATCGATTCCCTTTATAAACTTCTAATGCGCAATTATGATCAGAAACCAGCAGGTAAGCAAGCGACCGCGGCCGATCAGCAGACTCCCATTTCCCAACCCAGGTAACGGCCTTGGTGCTTCATTAAAGATGGCGAATCGGTGGTTCGCCATCTTTAATGAAGTCGTATTTCCTTCCCCGCTCCATTTTAGTAAATTTGAGTTATGTCATTAGAAATTAACAGGAAAATCCAGCTGCCATGACACCTATCCCCACACAAATTTAGCTTTAAATGATGCCGAAGTGAGGTGGTCAATCTTAATGGATTTTCCATGTTTCACCATTTTCCGTAGTCCGTGTTTGTATTGTACATACTGTCTTCCTGATCAGTTGATTCCAAAAAGTTTTCTTCAGCATTATTCTACACCTTCATTTTCCTTGGCTTCTCCGGGGTTCGCTTTAGCGTCATAAACAATATTGATGACTACTTTATCCAACTCTCCTGTATAAGGGAAATGGTTTTTCACTTTGTAGCCATTGCTGACTGGGGTGCCGTTATCAATTCCTACATCAAATGTTTCACTGAGGGAGAATGATGAAGGAGCCGTATGGTCAATAGCGCCTTCAGCTACTTTCTTTCCATTCACATACAATTCTCCCGTGCCTTGTAGAGGTCCTGTTTTAATAAAATTGAATTTGATATCAACCTTGCCTTTTGGCAAAACAGGAGATGTAATGTAGTATCGCGCTGAGTTAAAGAAATTGTATTCGTAGTGTAACTTATGGTCGGCAATAAACAATGTATAGCCTCCATTCACACCACCACAGGCAACAATAACACCTTCTTCATTCCCTTTTAAATTGAGGGTGGTTTCAATCGTGTGGTTCCTATTTTTAATAGGTGCTGAAGCGGCCTCTGCTATGCGCTGCGCACCCGGATAGTAATAAACGAAATTGGTTCTGGTTCCAAACGCACGGGCAAACTGTTTTGTAATCCGACTTCCAATATCGTCGTAAAGAGGATAAACATTGTTTTTCCATGCACACGAATCCCACTCAGCTAGTAATTCTTTCAATTTATCCGGATTGGATGCAGCAAGATTATTTGTTTCTGAAAAATCTTCGTTGAGATTATACAATTCCCAAACATCTTTTTCAAAATCAAACGTTCCGCCAATTATCCAGGGCATGCGGTTGCCATGGATTGTAACGGCTTTCCATCCATCATGATACATGGCACGGTTGCCGAGTTGTTCGTAATATTGTGTGGTACGTAAAGAAGGTGCGTCGGCTTTATTGAATGAATACATCAAACTCATTCCGTCCAAACTCATTTGCTTTACGCCATCCACTTCTTCTAAAAACTTTGTTCCGGTAACTTCCAGCGCAGTAGGCATTATATCTGTAAGAAAGCTGTATTGATTCCTGATTTCACCTTTTGCCTGAATACCTTTGGGCCACGTAACAATTAAAGCGTCAGCCACACCGCCATTGTGAACGATCTGTTTGCAATATTTAAAAGGTGTATTGCCCGCCATTGCCCATCCTGCATGGTAGTGAGGATAGGTATTCGGTCCGCCCCATTCATCATAATGTTTCATGTTTTCGGCGAGGTCAGTCTGCATCCCGTTTATAACTCTTGATTCATTAAATGTACCGTTCATTCCGCCTTCGCCACTGGTGCCATTATCGGATGTGAGCATAATAAGTGTATTATCGTATTGCCCGGTACGTTTTAAGGCATCAATCATGCGCCCTATGTTTTCGTCAGTTTGGGTTAACATACCCGCAAACACTTCCATCTCGCGGGAGTAGAGTTTTTTCTGCTCGGCACTGAGGGTTTCCCATTTAGGAATTTCCGGTATTCCGTTGCTGAGTTTTGTTCCTTTAGGAAGCAGGCCCATAGCCATTTGCTTCTTGAAAATTTGTTCACGCGCAATATCCCAGCCCATATCAAACTTTCCTTTATACATGTCAATGTATTTCTGCTGAACCTGGTGAGGTGAATGCATGGCGCTTGGCGCCCAAAACATAAAGAAAGGTCTGTCGGGTGAAACTGAAACATGAGAAGTAATATTATTAATAGCCCGGTCAGCAAGATCGGTGGTGAGGTGATACCCTTCTTTACCTACCCAATTTTCTGTAGGATGATGGTCATCCCAAATCAATGAACGATAATCATCGGCATCAGCGCACATAAAGCCATAGTAATGGTCAAAGCCCTCTCCGCTTGCCCAATGATTAAAAGGACCGCTTTGCGATACTTCCATCAAAGGTGTGTGATCCCATTTGCCAAGTGCATAAGTACCGAATCCGGCATGTTGAAAATCTTTAGCAACAGATTTAGCGCTTTCAGGTGGATAAGCATTATAACCGGGAAATCCCATGGCAGTCAGGGCATGAGAGCCCAGGCCAATGCGATGAGGATTTCTGGCCGCCATCAAAGTAGCCCGCGAAGGTGAACATAATGCAGTTGTGTGAAAGTTATTGTAACGCAAACCATCGTTTGCAAGCGCATCAATGTTGGGGGTTGAAATTAATCCGCCATAACAGCCGAACTGTGAGTAACCTACATCATCTAATAATATGATAAGCACATTGGGAGTGCCTGCTTTTGGCTTTACTGCTTCGGGATACCATTCTACCGATTCTGCATAAGTCTTGCCGATTTTACCTTTGAACTCCTGGCCATACTTGGTAAAGGAAGAATCAGAACTAGTTTCTTCTTTCTGTTGTGATTGATTGCAACTGAATGTTAGTGCTGATATTATAACAAACAGCAACGTGGCGAGCAAGGTTCTTAGTTTCATTTTGTCTTTTTTGAATTAATCTAATATGCGAAAAAGAGTTTTATCTTAATTAGTTAGCCAGTGCACCTTTCTACAATTCACCATTCAATTTGAAAGGAACATGATATACCCCAAAATCTACCTGTGTTCCAATCTCACCCTTTCATTCCAGATTTCATCCATAAAAATCTTTTCGATTAATGAAAATTTGACCTTCTCTTTTAAAGTATGATTTTAATCGCTTTAAGGTAATAATGTTATTGGTGGGTATCTATATTTTTTTGATGCACTTTTTATTAAATTTTATGCCACACAATAAAGCAGTCTTCGTCTTTCGTTCCTTCATATACCACTAATTTCGGAAAAACTCCCTAGCGAAAATCAGAAATGACCCAAGTTTATCAGCAACAAAAGGAAAAAGCCGGTCAATCAAATTGTGACCTTGCAGGAGTCAAAATCACAGGAATATTCAAAAATAGTTAAAATATTACCCTGTAAATATAATACTAAGTGTTATATTTACAAGGATGATTAAGCGTCAGGTTCAGACTGAAATAATGGAATTACTGGATGAATTCCCGGCAGTCGCAGTTTTAGGACCCCGTCAGGTAGGTAAAACAACACTTGCCCGAGAGATTGCAGCCTCCATTCCTGCAGAAGCTGTTTATCTTGACCTGGAAAATCCAACTGACCGAGTAAAGCTAGATGAGCCGGAAATTTATTTTTCATTGCACAAAGGAAAACTGATTATCCTCGATGAAATCCAGCGGGTTCCTGAATTGTTTCAAATATTACGCGGCGTCATTGATCAAAGACGAAGTGAAGGATACCGTTTCGGACAATTCCTCATTCTTGGATCCGCTTCCCTGGATCTGCTAAAGCAATCTTCTGAAACGCTTGCAGGCCGTATTGCATATAAAGAACTTTCAGGTTTTACAGCTTCGGAAATAGGTCAGCTAGATTTACAGGACCGGCTATGGCTACGGGGCGGGTTTCCGGACAGCTTTCTGGCAAAGAGTGATACGGCCAGCCTTCGGTGGAGATTGAATTTTATCAGCACCTACCTGGAGCGCGACGTGCCCCAGTTTGGTTCCAGAATACCGGCAACAGGATTGCGTCCCCTTTGGACTATGCTTGCACACGCTCAGGGCGGCCAACTCCATTCTGCACAACTATCCGCGAATCTTGGTGTGAGCGCTCCTACTGTCAAAAGATATATTGAACTACTGGAAGACTTACTACTTATCAGAACACTGCGCCCTTGGGCTGGAAATATTGGAAAAAGGCTGGTGAAAACACCAAAGGTTTATATTCGCGACAGCGGTTTAACACATGCTTTGCTTAATCTGACAACGATTGATGATCTGCTTGGGCATCCGGTAGTCGGAGCAAGTTGGGAAGGATTTGTCATTGAAAATTTGCTCTCCTGTTTACCTGTTGGGTTAACTGCCTGGTTTTACCGGACGATTGTAGGAGCAGAAATTGATCTGGTAATTGAAAAAAATATGCAATATAAAATTGCCATCGAAATCAAACGGTCCATGGCCCCAACTTTATCAAAAGGGTTTCACATAGGATGCGAAGATATCAAAGCAACTGAGCGATTTATTGTTTACCCTGGCCAGGAGAGATATCCCGCATCCAAGGATGTAATCGCCTTATCTTTAACTGAAATGATGGCAGAGCTGCGCAGGATAAAATAAATTTAGAGCTATAAAACCAAGTGTTAGACTTCAAATTCAATGGATAAGTTCTCCTGTTGAGGAAAATAATCAAACAGTTTATACGCTTTCTCTTGTTTTGTAATCTTTATATAGTTCGTTAGGGTTTTTAAAGAGCTATGACCAGTATTCGTCATAATAATCTCTGGATTAATTCCGCGCAAGTACATATTTGTTGCAAATGATCTTCTGCAAATATGCGATGCCATCAATTTATACTTTTTGAAGACTTCTTCCCTAGTCTCCCTTCCAAATTTATAGGACAGAGCAACCTCCTGATCAAAGCCAGCTAATTTACCGAGATCTTTTACAAGTATGTTGAACTCATTCATGAGTATTTTGGGCAAATTGAAATGATATTTTTCTGCCACCGTTTTTGCAAGATGAATGAGCGCAATATTTACTTTCTCATGGACTTTGTTTTGGTTTTTTTGAATTGCAATTTGGATTTCATTGCCGACTACTATTTTTTTGAAATGGTATGGCATCAATGAATAAATGTCTGAATATCTCAAGCCCGTATAACATCCAAAAACTAACACATCTCTAACAGGTACTAGATCTTCTCTTTGGGACAGATCCAAATTCCAGATATGCAAAATCTCCTTTTCAGATAGATAAACATGATCTACGACTTCATTTTTTCTTTTAAAATCGGAAAGATCGATAAATGGCAAATGCTCCTTCCTTCGTCTGTCGTTATAAAATAATTTAAGATTTTTAATGTACTTGCTGATGGTGTTCAATTTCAATCCCTTCTTTTTATCTCTTTTGACCACTTCAAAAGTCAGGTAATACAGAAATTTTTCATAAAAGACAATATTTAAACTCGAAAATGTAACCGGATGTCCCCAATACTTCTCAAAATTGAGTAAGTGTTTCCGCATCGTGCTATAATCATGCAAAGCATGTAAAGAAACATTAGCATTAGCCTTTCGCTCTTCAATGAAAATATCCAGGGATTTAAAGAGATCTGTTTTTTTGTTATTCTCTACAGAAAGGTCATTATAGATTTTCAGTCGTTCAATTAAATATTCCGGACGAGGATCAATTCTGTTTTCCTTTGCATATTGTAAAATATTTGAAATTTTGTTTTCCGTGATTTCAAGATCATTGACGATCTTGTCATGATCCGGACATGATCTCTTCAGTGTATTTCTTTTAAAATCCCAGTGCAAGTCCGGATTTATAGAGTTCCCTGAATTTATTAATGTTCTGTTTAAACGATCGTAGTCGTAACGGATATATATAGGTACTTCCTTCCTTTTTCGGATTTCAGAAGACGGTTTTATGTACCTTTTAAACTGCCTTTTCATTTTTCGCGTGTTGCATTTGTGTTGCAAATTAGCAAAAAATAAAATCAACCAAATTCAAGCGAGGTCAAAATTATTTCATAAATATTTGACATTCAATGCACTTTATAAAATGAAATAAAACCATACGAAACTGAATAAAGTATTTCACGCGCCGTCCGGTCCGCCAGGTTCCCCCGCAAATCTTCAAAACCCTTTCGAATCATTGATTTTAAAGGGTTTTGTCGTTTCTAAGATTCGCTATTTTTCGCGTTTTTTCGTACTTTGTTTCAGTAAGGTTTCAGTTAACCCCAAAATGTTTCAGTAGATGCCAGGCCAGGCCAGTATTAAGTTTTACCTGTTTGAAGGTCCAAAAAAAGAAGGGGTCTTGCCTATTTATATGCGAATAACCTTCAACCGCCGTAAAGCAGAGCTCCACATGGGTTTTACCAGCACAAAAAAGGAATGGGATTCGGTAAATCAAAACTCGAAAGTAAGCCGGGCCATCAATACAAAGTTGTCGGAGAAAAAAGCGGCGGTCTACTCTTACCTGTCTGAACTTGAAAAAGAGAAAAAGCCAGTCACCGCCGCCCTTTTAAAGGATTTAATTACCGGTAAAGCTCAGGTAAAAATCAATCTCCTGGAATATCTGGAAAGACATATTCAGGAAATAACCACCAGGGCTCAGATTAAGACAATTTCGCTCAATAAGTACAAACAGTCGCAAACTACTCTTCATAATTATATCCCTGAAAAATACGGGCTCCCTGACCTTCTCATGGATCAGGTCAATTATGAATTTATCAATGGGTACGACCTCTACTTAAAGAAAACGCTCAACCTCCATAAGAATACGATCAATAAATACCATTCACGGCTAAGAACCGTCCTACTCAAAGCGCTAGCCGAAGGAATCGTTACCAAACAACCTTACGCCAATTTTAAGTTGGTGACTCAGAAAACCGATCGTGAATTTTTAAGCCAAGAAGATCTTACTAAGGTTGTAATAAAGGACTTATCCCATAACAAGAGTCTGGATAAGGTCAGAGATTTGTTTGTCTTTTCATGTTATACCGGCCTCAGGTTCCAGGATGCTCAAAACCTTACTTTGGATAACCTGACTATCTATAATAAAAAGGCTTTTTTACGATTTACACAGGAAAAAACAGGTAGGGCAATCGACATACCCCTTCTACCCGCGGCCAAGAAAATTATAGACAAGTATAAAAATGAACCGGAAAGGAAAATTTTAAATAAACTTCTTCCTAAAATTAGTAATCAAAAGGTAAACAGCTATCTGAAAGTAATTAGTGACCTGGTTGATCTAAAAAAAACTCTTACCCACCATATGGCACGTCACACATTTGCCACAACTATTTGCCTAAACAATGGAATGCCCATGGAAGACGTTAGTAAGTTACTAGGACACTCGAATTTAAAGACCACTGCCATTTACGGAAGAATAACCCAGGACAGGCTTCAAAAAAGTATGGAAAAAATAAATAAGAAAATCTAAATGGAATCACGCTCGGCAAATAATTGGTTTCCTATAATGGTTTGGCTTTTAACTGTTGCAGTTATAGGCCCAATATTACTTACAATACTCATGTACTTCTCTCAGCCTGTGAGTATCTTTCAATCGAAGGATCCAATTATTAATCTTCGGTTAACAATTATTTTTGGCTTGCTATTTTCACTACCCGTTTTTGGAATTTACCTTTTGATTTTCAAAATACTCACAAATAAATATAAATCACCAATTTTTATAAAAGTCTGCCTAACTGCAGTATGTGTAATTGGAATGTACATCACATTCTATATAATGTCTGGCACAAGTATCGACTTCTATAACACCTTACCATACCCTATCAGTACCATTATTTCAAGCTTGATTTTTAAGGTTTATAAGTAAAATATAAAATAAATTAATGGGGATTATTGTTAAGTAATGAAAGCACTAATATTTGTACTTCTTGGAATGCTGGCGTTTTCAGGGAAGCTATATTCTCAGACAATTAATTACAATGAGTTAATTGGCGACTGGAAATGGGGATCGGAGAAAGACTATGTTAAAATAACTTTCAAAAAAGACACTATTTACTCCCAGCACTCAATTTATCTTGAAAATAAATGGTCTTACGTATTGGACTCAACAAATAATGAATATTTTCTAAAAACATTACCAGTAGATTCAAAAACAATTCCTTGCACTTATTACAAATTAAAAAAGGTTAATCAAGGCATCTTCTCGCTTCAGATCTATAAAATAAGAGCTTATGACACTAAAACCAATGACTGGTATGAATTCGAACCCGAAGATCATAGTATTCAGTCATTGACCAGAATTACAAATAATTAACGAGGATAATTCCTTCCAACAAAAGTCAAAACTATAATCAATGGACATTCATAAACTCAAAATGATATATGAGCAATTGATCTCTAAAATTGAATCCAAACCGGAAACAGCTTCTGCTTTTTTAAATTCTGAATGGGCTAATTTGTCGTATGCTGAAAAGGAAGTTTTAAGGCTTTTCATAGATCGATATCACGAAATTGTTTTTAAAGAAAATAAATTGAATTTAGAAAACCAATTTTTTCTAACTGAAATATTTGTAATTCTCGATATTGAAAGTGAAGGTGAATTTTCAACAGGGAAGTTATTATTAAATGCCAATGTAAAAGACATTCAAATTGCCAAATTATTTTATGAATTGAAAACTCCAGGCGCTCGGCTAATAATAGGAAAAAATGAATGGCCGCTAAAGTAGTTTCAAAAGATATTTAAACCAAGTAAGAATGATCCACAAGGAATCAAATATTTCAATAATCTCTCAAAAGTACCTGCTTGGAATCCTTGGGAATTTGACGTCATGCCATTTTGGCTAAGGGTATGATTTTAAATACGATGGTGGCGGTTTAGGTAAGGGCAGAACGGGAACTATTACGGTTGACGGTGCTAGGGTAGTCGAAGGTTGAATTGATAAGATGCAACCAGGCATATTTTTGAGGATCGGCAGGCACAAATTGGTGAAACATACAAGTTTCTCATTAAGTCAGGAAAATTTTCAAAATACTAGGGACTGCTATATTTTTATCGTATTAACAAAAGTCACGTGACTAACATTTAGTACATGCTTCTGTTTATTCCGCCCTTAAACTCTCAACCGGATTCATCCATGCTGCCTTTATAATTTCTTTGCTAATCACTAATACTGAAATAACCAATACTGCTACAGCCGGGATTATGAACATAGTCCATTTTAATTCAACATGATATGCATAACTCTCCAACCATTTATTCATTAAAATACCTGACAGAGGAAGCGCAACAACGAGTGCCCAAAACACCAGTCGAATGAAATCCTTTGA